>Ga0209698_10004151_pt1 | contig 15993 bp, 13 predicted proteins | sample LitLauG_LLR_2012_FD_187203 | JGI IMG/M metagenome (GOLD analysis project Ga0209698, IMG submission 187203) | Freshwater sediment microbial communities from Pennsylvania, USA - Little Laurel Run_MetaG_LLR_2012 (SPAdes) (version 2) | ecosystem: Environmental > Aquatic > Freshwater > Creek >...
GGGCAGAGCACCGAGAAGAGCGATAGCAGGAAGGATGAGCTTCCGGAGGCGCTTTGACGGGTTGACCTGAGCTGAGCGATGCATGGCTCCTCCTTTCTGTGCAAAGACAGGATGAAGCCCCACTTGGCGAACAGCGCTATCGTACTCCAGTTGTCAACCGCCGGATCAAGGCGCGTGTCCGGCGCCGCGCAGAACTCTTCCGGGCAGGGCTCCGGTCATTTTTCCGTCCTCGATGACCGCAACGCCGTTGACCAGCACATATTCCATGCCTTGCGACAACTGATTGGGATTATCGAAGGTCGCGAGGTCGCGGATGGTCTCCGGGTCGAACACGACCACGTCGGCCCACATTCCCTGCTTCAGCACGCCACGATCCGCGAGCCGCATGCGCTGCGCGGGCAGCGATGAGAATTTTCGGATGGCGTCTTCCAGCGTCAGTTTCTTTTCTTCCCTCACGTACTTGCGCAGGATGCGCGGAAATGTTCCGTAAGCACGCGGATGTGGGTGTTCCTCGCCGAGAATTCCTTCGGGCGAGGTTCCGGATGAATCGTTGTCAACCGAAACCCAGGGCTGTTGCAACGCCAGCTCAACATCCGGTTCCGACATGCCGAACACGGCGCACTCCGTGAATGCCTTGTCTTCGATCAGGAGGTCGAACAGTGTATCCATCGGGTCTTTGTTCCACGCCTTGGCGACGTCCGAAAGGCGCTTGCCCTGAAACTGTTTGAGCGCAGGATTCTGGACCACACCAACGATCACATCCTCTGGGCCGCTGATCTCCTGCCATTCGTTGTCCCAGTCCTTCGCGGGAGTTTCCATATCTTTGCGAATGCGCGCGCGGGTGGCGGGATCTTTCAAGCGCTCGATCAGCCTGGCGTCGCCGCCGTCATGCGCCCAGGCCGGGACAAACGCCGACATGCTGTTGAACCACGCTGTGTAGGCATAGGTGTCGGCTTCGACATCGACACCCTCGGCGCGCGCCTGGTTCACTCTGGCGATCAGTTCCGGCATCCGGCCCCAATTCTTTTTGCCCGCTACCTTGAAATGCCAGATTTCAACCGGGATGTGCGCCTCGCGACCGATGCGGACAGCCTCATCGATCGATTCCAGGACGCTGTCGCTTTCATCGCGGATGTGGGTCGCGTAGATGCCGCCGAACTTCGACGCCTCGCCGGCCAGTGCGATCAGCTCCTCGGTTTTTGCATAGGGCGCGGGCGCGTACATCAGGGATGTCGACACGCCGGCCGCGCCATCGCGCATGGCATCGCGAACCAGAGCCTTCATCTGGCTGAGTTGGTCCGGCGTGGGCTGCACGTCCGTGTCGCCCAAGATCATGCGGCGGACCTGCGTCGCTCCCACGTAGCTGGCGAGGTTGATTCCCATGCCCCGCTTTTCCAGACGGGCAAAATATTGACGAAAGGTTCGCCAGTCGGGAGTGATCTTGTAATGCTCGTAGCCGGTACGGTCGGCCTGGATGATGGCATCGTTCAATGGCGCCGCCGATCCGCCTTCTCCCGTGATCTCGGTGGTGATACCCTGATAGATCTTCGAGGGCAAGCGCGGATCGACCAGAATCGTCGTCTCCGACTGGCCGAGCATGTCAATAAAGCCGGGGGCAATGACCTTGGCGCGGGCGTCGATCGTCCGTTTTCGAGTCGCGCCCGAAAGATTGCCGATCGCGGCGATCCGGCCATCGCGGATTCCGACGTCGCCGGAATACCAAGGAGAACCGGTGCCGTCGACAATATGTCCGTTCGTGATGACTAGGTCGAAGCCTGGATCCGCGGCAAAAGCCCCAGAAGAAACAATCAGCACGAACGCGAGCAGCAGTCGAAGAATTGCAGTCATCGTCCTTCCCCAGTTCATCTTTGTCGCGAATCAGCTTGATTGCGAATCAGCTGCAGCTCGCTGTCCGCGCGGGCGGCCAATCACAAAGCCAAGCATAATCCACAGCAGGAGCGCCAGCCACTCCCAACCGGAGAAATGGCCGGGAACAAACGGGAACAGTTTCATCAGCACCATAGCGAGACCAACGAGTAACCCCAGCAGCGCAATCATGCGGTCAAGGAGGGCAGGCCGCATCCACAGATAGGCCGCGCAGGTTGCCAGCCATCCGGTAGCGGACGCAACCGAGCCCACCTCGGAGATCGGCACCAGGATCGCACTTCCTAAGAACATGCATAGGGCCGTAGCGATGCCAACCGAGACCACGGCTGTCGCGGGCGTCTGATTCTCAGGATGAATGCTGGCGACCCTTACATCGACCAGTCCGCGCCGTCCCATACCGAAGAGGAGGCGGGTGGCCGCGACAAAATTTCCGTTGAAGACTTTGAACAACGACAGCAGGGCCGCGCTCAGGATGACGCTCACGATCCAGCGCGAGCCCATCGCGTGCTCAAAAGCGACGGCTGTCATAAACCGCTCGCCCGTCAATTGCCGCCAGGGCGCGACAAAGCCGACCGCAGCAATCACGACAATGTAGAAGACGAAGCCGACGACAATCGCCGAATAAATGGCGCGCGTGAATCCGCGCGCGCGGAACTCCGGATTCGCTTCCTCGGCTGCCTTGGTCACCGATTCATATCCTGTCATGTAGTAGGGGACGATTTGCAGGACCAGCAGAATGGAGATAAATGGTGTGTGCGTAAACAAGGGCGGGAGGTTGGCGGTCGATCCACGGGCGACGCCGAACCCGACGAAGACCACAAACAGCGCCAGCGTTCCAAACGTCGTCCAGTTCTGAAAGGTGGCGCTCAGCCGGATGCCGCGATAGTTCACCGCGGTGACGAGCGCCGTCAGGGCGATTCCGATGAGCAGATGCGGCAAGTACACTGGTTTTCCCGCCACGCGATATAACTCGATCGAATCCAGTGCCGGAAAAATGTATCCCGCAATCCGCCCGACGGCTACGGCCTCCCACGGACAGACAATGAAATACGCCAGTATCATCATCCACCCCGTGAAGAAGCTGACCGGTTGCGGAAAGACGCGGGCGGTGTAGGCGATCTCGCTCGAGGCATCGGGCATCGCCATCACCAGTTTTCCGTACACGTAGCCAATCGGCAGCAAAAGCATGCCGCCAATTGCGAAGCCCAGTACACCGCCGAGCGGGCCTCCGCGCAGCAACCAGTCGTCCATGACGACCAGCCAGCCCACACCTACCATCGTTCCCCAACCGAGGGAGAAATAATCGCTGACGCGGAGTTTGTGCGCGAGTTGGGTCATCGCGGCGGGGCGTGTCGGGAACGGGGGGAGACGATGGACTGCCGAGAAAAGAACATCGGCGCGAATTATAAAGCATCGCGCCCGGGATCAAAGTCTACGACGGAAGCCGATTCAAGCGACCGCGTAACACGGAGGAGGTTCAGGCGCCCGCAAGATCGAGAGCGCCTGTTCCAGGGAGGAAATCTCAAATACCGAAGTCAAGTGGGTGGCATCAAGCACCCGCCGCACGACCGGGGAAGGATCCACGAGCTTGATCTGCACTCTTTGCTGCGAAGCCCACCGCCTCAACATCAGCAACGCACCCAGACCACCGGCATCCAGATGGTCGATCTTGGATAGATCGAGCACGAGCACCCGAAGGTGCTCCAGGCGCTGCAGCCGGCAGCGGAACTCATCGAGCGCCGCGCCGCGAACCAGGCGCCCGGAGCAGCCCACTACGGCCACGTCCTGCAGGCAGTCGATTTGATAGGTCAGTTCCATATGTCTGTTCATACGAGCCAGCCTGGGGAAAAGTTCCCGCAATCCGTGTTCGAAGATTGGACGGGGAAGCAAGGGAAAGGTTACCAGGGGCTGCGGTCAGCTCTCAGCTCTCAGTTCTCAGTTCTCAGCTGTCAGGTCTCAGGTGTCTGGTCTCAGGATGAGACCTCAAGGACCACATTATGTTAGGTGCTTATACTGTTGCCTTTCCTGGAGACCTGAGACCTTACACCTGAGACGATTCTGGACGTTTTCTATTGCGCTCCGGCTTTTGTCCCGGGCGGCAAGACGGCCATGTTCTCCGCCTTCCAACGCATGGCGGCGGTTATGCGGGTGCGTCCGCTGGGATGGTCGAAGAAGATCACCTCTTCGATCGGGCTTGGATCCAGCTTGCGATAGTCACCCAGCTTCAGGTCCACCGTGGCTTCGCCATCCGGCTGGCGGCCGGCATTCAATCCGAAGATGTCGGCCTCGTACTCCTCCATGCGAGTCCAGCTGTTGGTTACGGGGGTCAGTATGAAAAAGAAAATCGAAAACAGCAGGACAGCCACCGGCAATGCGGCGACATCGGTGATTTCCTTCGCGCCCCAGCGGTCACCCCAGCGCGCCAGGCACCCGTGCATGCTCCAATTGAGACAAGCGAATCCGACCAGGAACAGCACGCCGAAGAAGAGCAAGTCTTTGTACACATGGTGGAGCACGTAGTGTCCCATTTCGTGCCCCATGACCGACTGGATCTCTTCCGGCGTGCAGCGGTTCAGCAGGTTGTCGTTGAGCACAATGCGTTCGGTGCCCAGAAATCCTGCCACGTACGCACTGATGCGCGTGGACTGGCGCGAGGCGTCGACCTCATAGACCTCGGTGGCCGGAATCCCATTGGCCCGCGCCATGCTCAGGATCGATTCCTTGATGGCTGGATTGTTGAGCTTGTTGAAGGTATTGAACAGGGGGGCGATGTAGACCGGAGCGATCAGGATGGTCACGGCGGAAAATACGATGCTCGCGACCGCGCCCCACACCCACCAATTTTTTCCCAGCCGGCGCACGAGGGCGTACAGCCCGACGACTGCGACCCCACCGAGCACCGCATCCACCGCCAGGCCGACCATCTGATCGCGCATCCAGGGTCCGAAGGTCTGGGTGGCCAGGCCGTACTTGTGCTCGCGGACGTAGCCCTCGTAAACCGTCAGCGGAAACTGCAAGACTGTCGTGATCACCAGGAACTGCAGGAAGTAGACCAGGTCGTGAATGCTTCTCCAGGATGAGAGGCGTTGCGCCCAGTTGCGCATCCGCGCTGAAAGGCGCGAGTGCAAGAGGAAGATCACGATGGCGCTCGACAGGAGAAAATCCCAGAGTTGCAGCCAGTAGCCGCCTTCGAAATAAGCGTCGGAGCGGGTTTTCTTGTCGGGTGGGACCGTTGCCAGATAGGCGTCAACGGCGGCCTTCACGTCGAAGGCGGGCCTGGTGAGGACGGTGGAGGCGGCTTGACCAGCGGGAGCACTCGCGGCTTGGGGTTCCGCCCACTGCAGGGGAACAAGCAAGAACAGCACAAGGAGCGGAGTCAGTTTCCGCAGCAGCATGATCCACCTCGGCGACAAGGAGTATGCAACCCGCGCAATTGTACGGAAGCGGAGCGGGAAGTTAAAGCCCGGCTTCGATCCGGGAGCGCGGATCGAGCACATCGCGCAGCGCATCGCCGATAAAATTGAAGGCGAGGACGGCCAGCATCACGGTAGTAGCCGGAAAGAGCACCAGATGGGGCGCATCGAACAGATGCGAGCGGGCGTCGTTCAGCATCGAACCCCAACTGGCGGTCGGCGGAGGCACGCCTAAGCCGAGGAAACTCATCGTCGCCTCAGCCAGAACGGCGCCCGCCATGCCGATCGCGGCCTGCACGATCACGGGCTGAATAATGTTCGGCAGAATGTGCCGCAGCAGGATGCGCAGATCGCTCGCCCCGAGAGCGCGCGCGGCTTCGACGAATTCCCTTTCGCGCACGGCCAGCACCTGCGCGCGGACCAGCCGCGCATACCCGACCCATCCGCCGAGCGAGAGGGCAAGCACCAGATTGAAGATGCCCGGTCCGCGGAAGGCGACGAATGCAATCGCGATCAGAATGCCAGGGAAGGATAGAAATGCATTCATCAGCACGATGTTGACGAAGCGGTCGATGCGGCCGCCATAGTATCCGGCGAGGCTGCCGACGATGAGGCCCAGGAACAACGAGCCGGCCACCACGCTGCTGCCCACGAACATGGAAATGCGGGCGCCCCAGATCAGGCGGGAGAGGATGTCTCGGCCAAGTTCGTCGGTTCCGCAGAGGTGCCGCGACGATGGCGACTCCAGCCGGTTGGGTAGATCAATGTGAGCAGGATCCTGCGGGGCAATCCAGGGCGCGAAGAGCGCCGCGATCAAGAAGAACGCCACCAGCACCACTCCCACGGTCGCCAGCGGGTTGTGGCGGGCGAGACGTGGGAGCGAGATCGCGGCGGTGGACATTGCGCAATCTTAAACTACGGTGGATCCCTGCCTCACTTGCCTCTGCGACGTTGGAACAGCACGTAAGCTCCGATGCCCATCCAGACGACGTTGAGGGCAGCGGACGGGTAGGCGCCGTTCCAGCCACTATTCACTACAAAGCCGGCGGAACCGACCACGTTCATCCACTGGTACACGGCAGATCGGCCGTGCAACTTGCCCAAGGATAAAAGCGCATAGGCAGCCAGGATCAGCACAGCACCGACCCATCCGACAATTTCTACGAAATAGTGCATTGCACCCCCAGAATTACCACGGAAGACCAGACGGCTCAACCCATCGTAACCGCTTGTGTAGCGCGGACACTCTTGTCCGCGTGGGGAGTCGGCTCGCTGCAAACACGCGGACAGGAGTGTCCGCGCCACACAACCCTAAACGATCACTGCCTGATCCTCGGGTTCACCGCCGAATACAAAAGATCCGTCAGAAAATTTACGGCCACATACGTCAGCCCAATCGCCAGAATGCATCCCTGCACCAGATAGTAGTCGCGGTTGCCAATGGCCTGAATCGTCAGCCGCCCAATCCCGGGCCAGGAAAAGATTGTCTCGGTCACGATGGCTCCGGCGAGCAGGGCGCCGAACTGCAAACCGAGCACGGTCAGGATCGGGATCATGGCGTTGCGCAAGGCGTGACGATAGACGACCGTCCGCTCGGGCAGGCCTTTGGCACGGGCGGTGCGAATGTAGTCTTGTCCCAGTTCTTCTAGCATTGAGGTGCGCACCATGCGCGTCAGGATCGCGGCCAGCGCGCCACCCATGGTGATCGCGGGAAGCACGAGATGCGCGAACGTGCCTGAGCCTGACACCGGCAGCCATCCCAACTTCACGGCGAAAAACAAGATGAGCACCGGGCCAAGCGCGAAGTTGGGAAACGACAATCCGAACAGGCTGACCACGCTCAGCACGCGGTCGTCCCACTGGTTGCGATGCCGCGCGGAACGCACGCCTGCCGGAATCGCCAGCACAATCGCTACGAACAGCGACGCCAGAGTGAGCTGCAAAGTAAACGGATAGCGCTGCGCGATCAGCTTCGTTACGCCCTGGTTAAAGCGCAGCGATTTCCCGAGGTCTCCGTGCAGCACGCCTTTCCAGTAATTCAGGTACTGCTGTCCCAGCGGGACGTCGAGCCCGTAGGCGTGCCGCATGGCCTGAATATCGCCTGCCGCCGCGCCTTCCCCGAGCGTCTGCTGGACGGGATCACCCGGGACAAAATGAATCAGCAGGAAGACAGTCGAGACGACGAGCCAGATGACTGGAAGCGTGTACAGCAACCGGCGGAGGATGGGACGCCGCATGGACGTCAATCCCCCGCTCGTTGTACCGAAGATGTCGCGGCCGGAACCGGCTCAATCCGCACGGTGGCGATGCGATGGCCATCCATCTTTTCCACCGTGAAGCGCCTTCCTTCGTAATCAAAGGCCTCTCCTCCAGCCGGAATCTTCTGCAGGCGCGACAGCACAAACCCGGCCAGCGTCTCATAGCCTTCGTCTTGCGGAAGGTTGAGTTCGTGCTGCGCTTCGAGGTCGCGAATGTTCATCGCGCCATCCAGCGAGATCGGTGCATTTACGTCAGCCACGTCGGGCTGCGTGGAGCTCACGTCAAATTCGTCTTCCAGTTCGCCGACCAGCTGTTCCAGCACATCTTCGACCGAGATCACGCCCGCCGTCGAGCCGAACTCGTCCACCACCACGGCCAGGTGCCGCTTGCGCTGCTGAAATTCACCGAGCAACTCGAGTAGAGGCTTGGTTTCCGGAACCACCAGGACGTCGTGCATGATCTGGCCGATGGGCACGCGCGAGACCCGCAGGGCAGCCGAGGGCGCGGTGATCAAGGTGAGGCGAAGCCGCGTCCAGCGCATCAGATCCTTGGCATAGAGCACGCCGACAATGTGCTCGGGGCCGCGTTGCGGATCGTACACGGGAACGCGCGAGCGTTGCTCCTCGACCACCCTCGTCATCGCTTCATCCAGACTCATGTCCGCGGGCAAGGAGAAAATCCTGGTCCGCGGAACCATCACCTGGCGCGCGGTAATGTTGTCGAGATCGAGCGCGTTCAGCAGCACCTCTTCCTGCACCGAGGAAAGTTGACCGGAGTGATGAGCCGCCGTCACGATCAGCTTGAGCTCGTCAGGAGAATGAACCGAGCCATGACGGATCTCGTGCGTCCCAAACGCACGCAGCACGATGCCCGCGATACGGCTCATGCCGGCTGTCAGGGGGCCGGTAATGGTCAGGAAAACATCCATGGGCGCGGCCACCGCCAGCGCCACCCGCTCGGCGCGCTGCAAAGCAAGGGACTTCGGCACCAGTTCGCCCAGAATCACATGCAGGCTGGTGATGAGGATGAAGGCCACTCCAACGGCGATGGAATGAGCATAGAGCAGTGCGTGCGGAATGCTGCCGATCCAGTTTTGGAACATTTGCGCCAGCACGGGCTCGCCCAGCCAGCCCAGCGCCAGACTCATCACGGTAATCCCCAGCTGGACGCCATTGACGACGCGCGTCAGTTGCTGGTGGAGTTTGAGGACGGTCCGGGCGCCGATCCGGTTGGCTTCGATCAGCTGCTGGATGCGCGTTTCGCGCACGCTGACCAGGGCAAATTCAGCCGCTGCGAAGAAGGCATTGGCTGCCACCAGGAGCAGGATGACAAACACCCGCAGCAGCACAGGCGCAATCATGGAGCTGCAATTTTAACATTCCAAAGGGATAAACCGGGTCTCAGGTCTCAGGTCTCAGGTCTCAGGTCTCAGGTCTCAGGTCTCAGGTCTCAGGAAAAGAGGACATTGGGCATCCGGGGCTATGTCAATGACTTTCTAGCATTCGCGAGAGCAGGGAACGTCAAAATCAGATGACTTTCCTGAGACCTGTGACCTGTGACCTGAGACCTGCCTTCCGCTTTCTTTTTCCTCCGCCGGCGGTCTAACCAACAGTACCCGTGCGGGAGCATTTAGAGCATTTTTCAGGAACTATTCCAGTGCCTCTGCCGTAACACTCAGTGAGAGAGCCAGGTTGAATTTCAAGTAGGAGGCAGTTGTGAACGGAAACGGGAACGGCAAAAAGAAGCGGCGCAAATTATTTATTTATGGCGGTATCGTAATTGGCATCGTCCTGCTGGGTGCGGTGGTTCTCTATGCCTTCGCCAGCGGCGGCACCAAGATCGACCCATCGAAGCTGGCCAAGGTTGAAAAGGGCGACTTGGCAAAGAGCGTAGTCGCGACCGGCAAGATCGAGCCCATCACCAAGGTCGAGATCAAGTCCAAAGCCAGCGGGATCGTCAAGAAGCTCTACGTCGATTATGGCGATAAGGTCAAGAAAGGCCAGATTCTGGCTGAACTGGACAAGGAAGAAATCCAGGCCCGCGTCGACCAGGCCCGGGCGCAGCTCGAAGCCTCGAGCGCCAGCCTGAACGGCACGCGCGCCGACCTGGAACGTGCCAAAGTGGATGCCGAGGGCCCCGATGTTCCGCTGTTGAAGCGCGCGTATGACCGCGCCCAGCGCATGGCGACCGACGGCGTGGTATCGGTCTCGGCGCTTGACGATGCGCAGAAAAATTACGAGATGGCCCTGAACAAGCAGAACGTGTCCAAGGCGCAGTTGCAGGTTTTGCAGGCCAAGATTGGCCAGGCCCAGGGGCAGGTGGCACAAGACCGCGCCAATCTGAAGCAACTCGAAGAACAATTGGGCTACACAACGATTGAGTCGCCGCTGGACGGCATCGTGCTTTCGCGCGATGTGGAGATCGGCGATGCGGTCAGCTCCATCCTGGTGCTGGGCTCTTCCGCCACGCTTGTGATGACGCTTGGTGACACGAGCGAAGTGTACGTAAAAGGCAAGGTGGATGAGAGCGACATCGGCAAGGTCTACATGGGTCAGCCCGCCCGGATCAAGGTTGAGTCGTTCAAGGACAAAACCTTTACCGGCAAAGTGACGAAGATTTCTCCCATGGGCGTCGAGAAAGACAACGTCACCACGTTCGAGGTGCGGGTCTCGATCAACAATCCCGAAGGCGTCCTCAAAGCAAACATGACTGCAAACGCTGAAGTCATCCTGGAAGAACACAAGGGCGTGCTGCAGATCCCGGAAGGCTCGATCATTTACGACAAGGACAAGAAAGCATCCGTTGAGGTTCCCGATGCCAAAGGCAAGGAAGGCAAAAAGAAAGTTGCCGTCAACATCGGAATCTCCAACGGCGCCAAGACAGAACTGCTGGCCGGCCTGAAGGAAGGCGACCAGGTAGTGCTGCAGTAAGAACAAGGTCGCAGGTGACAGGTCTCAGATCTCGGGAAAACCAGCCCGGAATCTGAGACGAGACCTGATCCATGAGAGGGAGTCATTCGTTATGAATCCACACGCGCTATTTCGTCAGCAGACCGTCCGGTTACTGAGTTTCGTCCTGATCAGTTCACTGGCCGGCTTCGCGTCGGTAGTCGAGACCTTCGACCGTTCGTTCCAGGTCAGCGGCCCGGTCGATCTTGAAGTGCTCACCCGCTCCGGCGACATCACCGTCCGCACGGGCTCCTCGGGTTCGGTTTCCATTCACGCCAAGATCCATTCCGGAAATGGGTGGTTCGGGGGTGACAACAAGCCCGAGGTGCAGGAACTCCAGAACAACCCTCCTATCCGCCAGAGCGGCAACAGCATTCGCATTGATTACGTCAACCTGCGCAACACTTCCGTCGACTACGAGATCACGGTGCCGGAAGACACCACCGTCCGCGCTCACACGGGGAGTGGCGATCAGACCATCGAAGGTGTGCGTGGCAACACCGACCTTGAAAGCGGCTCGGGCGACTTGCGGCTGGCTCGCTTGACTGGCGAACTGCACTTCCAGACCGGATCGGGCAACGTGCGTGGGAACCAGATCTCAGGTCCGGCAAGAGGCAAAGCGGGGAGTGGAGATATCGAGATCGAAGAAGTTGGCGCGGGCGACGTTGACATCCGCACTGGCTCGGGCAACATCACCGTGCATGGCGTCAATGGCGGCTTTCGCGCCGAAGCGGGCAGCGGTGACATCCACGGGGAGGGCACGCCCAAGAACCTGTGGAGCGTTCGGACGGGTTCGGGCAACGTGACTCTGCGTGTCCCCTCCGACATGGCATTCGATGTGGACGTCTCCACCAGTTCCGGCGGCGTGACGATGGATCATCCGGTGACCACGACCATCCAGGGGCGGGTCCAGGAATCGCGCAAGAGCATCGTCGGGAAAGTGCGCGGCGGAGGTCCCACGATCTCAGTGCACACCGGCTCGGGTGACATTCGGGTGCAATAGGAATTCGGGGCCGGCCCTTCGACTTGCGGCTCCGGGCTTCAGGCCTGACATTCCGAGTGCGACAGGACGATGCGTGAGCGCTGCGCTCCGAATCAGCGCGCGATTATGCAGCACGGCATGCCGGCGCTCCCATTCCGAACACCTTGACTCCCGCTCGCCGGCGACCGATACTCCCGTCGTTAACGAAAACTGATTTCGACGAGGCCCGAGATTGGCGCGCGCTCCCATCATCACTCTCACTACGGATTTCGGCACCAACGATCACTTCGTCGGCACGATCAAAGGCGTCATCCTTGAAATCGCGCCCGAGGCCTGCGTCGTCGACATCAGCCACGCCGTGCAGCCCTTCGATATCCTGGACGGCTCCCTCACCCTTGCGCAGGCTTACTCCTACTTCCCTTCCGGCACCGTACACATGGTGATTGTTGATCCCGGAGTCGGCACGGCACGAAGGCCCATCTTAATGACCGGGGACCGCCACCAGTTTGTTGCTCCCGACAACGGCGTCCTCTCGCTGATCTACGATCGCGAAGAGCGCATCTCGGTCCGTCACATCACCGCGAGCCACTACTTCTTGCCGTCTCCCAGTAATACGTTCCACGCGCGCGATATCTTCGGGCCAGTGGCAGCATATCTCGCCAAAGGAATCGACCCGACCCGCTTCGGCGATGAGATCACGGACTACGTTCGGTTTGCCGCGCCCCGACCGAAGCCGATCGATGAACACACGCTGCGGGGAGTTGTTCTGAAAGTCGATCGCTTCGGAAACCTCGTCACCAACATCACGCCGCAAGACGCGCCCCGACTCTTCGAACCCATGCCGCCTGCCTTCCAGATTGCAGTCGGGACTAAAGGGCAAGTTACTCGCATGTGCTCGAACTACGCTGAGGGTGGGCCCGGCGAAGTCTTCGGAATTCTTGGCAGCATGGGCTTCCTGGAAATCGCTACCTACCGCGGCTCGGCCCACCACCTCTTGAGTGCAGGCAAGGGCAGCGAAGTGAATGTGGTGATGGGAGGCCGCTAAGAACATTCTCACGTAAGGACAGCCGAGGGCAGTCCCTACGTGAGTTACTGAACTACCAGATAGGTCGAATACTGCTCATCCGAAATAGCCGTAAAAGGGAGCAGATTCAGAGGTGCCGCCGCTGTTTCAACTTGCCATTTCTGTTCTCCAGTCTTCTTCGCGGACAACAGTTGCTGGCGAGTAACGCCTGGCGCCGCTTCGGTAATTGCAAACAGAACCAGCGGCCCACTCAGCAGCGCGACCGTATTGGGATGTCGGGCGTCGATCGCCTCCAGACGCTTCGTCAGCTTTAAATCCACTTCGACTCGATCCCCTGTCTTCCATTGACGCCGCAGCGTGGCAAAGCTTCCGGGGACCACAGGCTCCGAAACTCGCTTTCCGTTCACCGAAATCGATGCATCCTCAGCCCACGACGGGATCCGGAGGTTGACCTCAAACTCGACCGGCCGCGAAACCTTCAATTCACATTGCACCAGACTGTCGAAGGGATACGAAGTCTTCTGAGTCAGGGATACTTCTGCGCTGTCATGAGCCCATCGCACCGTGGAAGGGATGTAAAGATTGACGTAGATACCGCGCGCATCGCGGAAGTAAGTGTTGATGCGATAGTCGGCGGCCACCTGCGGCAGCGTACCCGAGCAGCAGGGCCAGCGATGATCGCAATAAATCTTGCGTCCCTTGAGGTTGTAGTCGGAATAATAGAAGGTCCGTCCGTCGGACTGTAACGGCTTCGCTCCCAGCACGGTGTTGTACATCATGCGCTCCATGCTGTCGCCGAACTTGGAATCGCGGGTTACGCGCAGCAAATAGCGTGTCAGCTTGAAGTGAGCATAGGCTCCGCACGGTGTTTCAAAACTATTGTGCGTATTGGTCAGGCTGGCGTAGACATCGTCGGTGTGGGGTGCGCGGAGCGTCTCGTCCGGTCCCCAACCGCCGGTTACAAAGCTTTGCGCCGCCAGAAAATCGAAGCCATTTCTGGCCGTGCGCAGATATTTGGCGTTTCCCAACGTCAGATATGCCTGCATCGCTGAGCACAACGAATTCACGTGGCTGTAGGCGTGCCGTCCGGCAAAATCGCTCAGGCCTTCGGCCAGCGGATTGTAATATTCGTCGTCGAGATACTGAGTGCCTAGCGAGCGGTACCGCTCGCCCGCGCCTCTCTGGTAAGCGAGAAAAAGATTCTCTGAGATGGTGTACGACTCATCCCATGTGTACGACTCGTCCGTACCGGGCCGCCAGCTTTTGCCGTGCTCGATGGCCTTCCCCGGCAAGTGCGGCAGGGCCGTGTCGGTCGTGTGTTCGAGAATGCGATATGCGTCGGTGTCGCCCGCCAATTGGCGCGAGTCGATCAATCCACAAACCAGCTTGTCGTAGCAGTAGGCTGGGAACCGGTTCTTCCGGTAGAAGTCGCCCGAAATCGTCTCCGCATACAGGCGGTTCAATCGCAATACTTTTTCGCGGATTTTCCGGTCTCCCGTGATCGCGTAGGTGCGCGCGAGAGCGGAGACCCATTGGCCGAACGTGGCCGCCGGCGCGAAGCCCGCGTCAAACGTGTGCCAGTCATAATTCGGATCGTACTTGTACCACCCGCCGAGTTCATCGCCGGGCGCCGGTTGCCCGATCATCTGACGGAAGGGCTTCAGCAAACTGTCTTCACTCAGGCCCATCAGCACTGCGTGGGTACCTTCGAGCTGTTTCTCGTGGAGCTCGCTGGCCAGGGTTACGTCACCGTAGCCAAACTCTGAGAGCGGCTGGCCAGGGTCGGAAGCAGCAGAAAGTTTGGGGAACCACGACACGGGAACCGCAAGCCCCGCAGTCAGCAGAGACGCGGAGCGCACGAACTTACGTCGCGAAATCCTGCGCGTGTGGGACACGGTGGCCATTATCCGCCAAAACCGTGGTTTGCCGCATGATTTTTGAATGAAATCGTGGCTTCGCCACTCAGCTCTTCGCCTTGGGATGAACGTAACGATCCATCTCCGCTGTCCACTTCAGAAACCGCCAGAGACTGGTTCGCTCGGTCCAGAGGAACTCCCAGAATTCCAGAAATCCGATCTGCGTCATCTTGACGCCGGTGAAGGTCTCAATCCGCCAGAGCAGGAAGGGGCTGCGCCACGGGGCGATCCGGTGGCCACGAGTGGAATTCCAGAGGAAGCGCAGCATGGACCGCATCGCTGGTTAGTATAGCGCCTTCGGTGTAATAGCTTGGACCCGACCTTACGGACAGCGTTGGCGAGTTTCTACGTATCGGACACAGATTGGAAGGGATTAGGCTCTTCATGATGGAGTTTACCGAACGTGTCTTGGAGAAGTTAAGGTGCAATCTTAAAAATTTGAGCCAAATGTAGCCTTTACACGCCTTGATTGTGCGAAGTACGACCACCAGATGGCTACCGCCACCGACGTTCGAAGTCCGGTAGCTACGGGATTCTCCGAAGGGGATTGCTGTACGATCTCCTTAATATTTGTCGACAGCCTCAAGATCATCAAACAATCCACTGCAAGCCATACGATGAAGTAAACTTTGATGAGCTTCAGAGCATTTGGCCGAGCACGCCATGTGGCAAGGCCAGTGTAGATTGAAAATGCAGCTAGCCCCAAATCAAACACTACAACAAACGTGTCGTGCGGATTCTGTAGGATTTCTGCCGCGCAGCCAAGCGGTTGAAATATTGTAATACCGACACAGAAGAACAGGAGGAAGCCACCTACTCCCCGGAATGGATCAGTGTCCTGCTGAGTGGCCAGGGCCTGTGGTGCGTTCCTTGTCTGTTCATTGCTCACCGGGTCTCCCCGTTTGGTGAAAGTTTAGTGCCAGACTCACGGCTTTGGAAGAGTTATCCTTCTCTTGGCCCCGGATAAGCGAATCCGCAGGGGCGGCCGCCCGGAGGCCTTTTCTCTTGCCTCACGCGGAAGTGGCTACTCGGTAACTTCTGTTATCAGGCGTTAGCACAAGCTTGGGCCGTTTCTTCGCCCTCTCAGCAGCCATTGGGGTGAACATCCGGTAAAGGCTCTACCTGGCAGTGGCGAACCCATTCGACAGCATGGCCTGCAAGCTCAAGTCTTGGCTATCGCACTTCAGGCGAGCGACCATTGCGAAGCCTTTTGCCTTCGCAGGCTCCCCCCTCACTCCGCCGTCAACTTCTTCAGCCTCCGCAACAACGATGTCGGATGGATCCCCAACATGTGTGCCGCCTGCGTTTTGTTATTTCCGGTCGCCGCCAGAACCTCCTGGATGTATTCATCCTCGTACTCACGCAGGCTGACAAACTGGTGGCCGGTCGGAGACACGTCGTCTCCGGAAGCAAGGCTTTCGTGAAATTCTGCAGCCTGGTGTTCGCGAATCTCCTCAGGCAGGAACATCGCGTCAATCTCGCCATCGGGCGCAAGAATCATGGTCCGCTCAATCACATTCTTCAACTCGCGGATGTTTCCCGGCCACGAATAATTCTGCAGCAT
>Ga0209698_10004152_pt1 | contig 15989 bp, 14 predicted proteins | sample LitLauG_LLR_2012_FD_187203 | JGI IMG/M metagenome (GOLD analysis project Ga0209698, IMG submission 187203) | Freshwater sediment microbial communities from Pennsylvania, USA - Little Laurel Run_MetaG_LLR_2012 (SPAdes) (version 2) | ecosystem: Environmental > Aquatic > Freshwater > Creek >...
CGCTCCCAGTTCCACCCGCCCGCCGCCGCGCCCATACTTCATCGCATTGTCGATCAGGTTCGAAAACACCTGATGAATCGCTTCCCGGTCGGCCAGCACCTGCGGCAGCGATTCCGCCGATCCGCTGCCATTGTGCGAGTCCATAATCTGCAGATCGACTCCCTGCCCGCGCGCAATTTCCCGGAAACTCTCCTCGGCATCGTGCAGCAGTTCGACGGGCGGTACTGGCTCAGTCTCAAACCGCGTCTCACCTGATTCCACTCGCGCCAGCGTCAGCAAATCCTCCGTGAGACGCGCCATCCGAACCGTATTCTTGCGGATGATCTCCAGAAACTCCCGTGTCGACGCCGATTCTTCGTGAATCGTGTCCAGCAGCGTCTCCGTGTATCCCTGAATGGAAGTCAGCGGTGTCCGCAATTCATGCGAGACGTTGGCGATGAAATCGCGCCGCGTCTTTTCCACGCGCTCCGTCTCGGTCAGATCACGCAGCACTGCGACGACGCCGCCGTCGGGTAACGGCGCCGCCGTGACATCAAACGCCCGCCCGGGAACAATCGACGTTGCCCGCGCCGTCTTCGCCTCCTTGTTTGTCATGGCGGCTTTGACCGTCGCCAGGAAATCCGGATCGCGAATCGTCTCCACCACCGGCGCGTTGAGCCGCGTGTGCTGCGGAACCAGGCGATCCATGGGTTGGTTCGCCCAGCGCACCAGTCCATCCGGGCTCACCGCAATCACTGCATCTTGCATGCTGTTGAGCAGCGTCTCCAGTTGCCGCTGACTGGATCGCACCGCGGCGAAACTCCGCTCGACCTGCTGCGCGGTCTTGTCGATCGCCGCCGCCACCCGCCCGATCTCATCCAGAGGAGTGTCATTCACCCGCGCCTGAAGATCCCCTCTCTCGATTCGCGCCGCCACATCGACAATGCGTTGCAGACGCCGCGACATCCAGATCGAAGCGCCCGCCGCAATCAGCAGAGCGATGAGAGACGCGATGGCCGATCCCCACAACAACCGTCGCCGCACCTCCGCCTCGACGGCCTCAATATCGGAAAGAGGATAGGCCAGGCGAACCGCGCCCCCTGAGATCGGAGCGGCGATATACAGAAACGGAATCCCCAGTGTCGCGCTGCGTCTCTCATTCTCGCCCGTCTGCCCGGCCAGCGCGGCCGCGAACTCCGCCCGCTTGGCATGGTTCTCCATCTGTGCCGGGTTCGATTCCGAATCCGCCAGAACTCTTCCCGACGCGTCAATCACGGTCGCCCGTGCTCCGGCCGCTTGTCCCTCTTGGGCAGCAATGTCCACCAGCGTATGGGCATGGTCGATTTCAACTCGGTGGGCAAACAGCAGCGTCTTCTGCTTGAGGTTGCGCTCGATCTCGGTGCGCAGCGACGCCTCCCAGGCGTTGCCGATCATCGCGTCAAGAATGGCGGCCGTAGCGGCGATGACGAGCAGAAAGACGACGAGCAGTTTGAAGAAGATTCGGTTCTTCATTTCGGAGCTTCAAAGCGGTATCCCGCGCCGCGCACGGTCTTCAGATATCGCGGATTCTCCGGGTCCGGCTCAATCTTCTCCCGGATCCGCCGCACATACACATCCACCGACCGTGGTGTGACGTACGCCGTATCCCGCCAGACCGAATCCAGAAGATGATCGCGGCTGAACACGCGGCCTTTGTGCCGGGCAAAGTAATCGAGCAGGCGGAACTCCGTAGCGGTCGTCGGCACCATGCTGCCCCGCACCATCAGTGTCATCGCCGATGGATCAATCTCAATGTCGCCCACTTTCATCGGGCTCGGCGGCAACGGCCGCTCGAACCGCCGCAGCACCGCCTTCACCCGCGCCACCAGTTCGCGCGGGCTGAACGGCTTCGCAATATAGTCATCAGCTCCGAGTTCCAGTCCGAGCACACGGTCGGCCTCGCTGCTCTTGGCCGTGAGAAAAATGACAGGCACCGACGCGAGCCCGGGAGTCTGTCGGATCGTCCGGCAGATTTCCAGCCCGTCCTTGCCCGGCACCATAATGTCGAGCACGAACAGCGCCGGACGCTGCCGCTCTGCGTCCGCCAGCACGGTCGTCCCCGTCGGATAGACGCGCACCACGAACCCCTCATTTTCCAGATGGTGCCGCACCAGCCGCGAAATGTCAGGATCGTCTTCGACTACGAAGATGCTCGGTTTCACGCCAATATTGTAACGAAGAGAGTTGCCTGTACCTAGCGCCGATTCCCCGGGAATCGCTGAACATTCATCGTCCTGTAACAATCCTCCGCCCCGAAATCCGCTTGACTCTGGAACCGATTCCAGGGTGCATACTGCTTCTTATGATCGGTAACGGCACAGGGCTGCGTTCAGGGCAGGTTGCGGAAATGACTGGCGTCAGCCCCGACACGATCCGCCACTATGAGCGCATCGGAATTCTGCCTCACCCACCCCGGTCCTCCGGCGGCTATCGGATTTACTCCGCCGATGTGATCGAGCGTGTCCGCCTTGTTCAGCGCGCTCTGCAACTAGGATTCACTCTCGCCGAACTTTCGGAAATCCTCCGGGTGCGCGACAAAGGCGGGGTTCCCTGCCGGCGCGTGCTTTACCTCGCGGAAGAAAAGTTGCGTTCCCTCGAACGCCAGATCGCTGAACTCCGTCAGACCCAGAGCTACATGAAAACTCTCGTTGGGCAGTGGCGAGCCAGGTTGGCGCATACCGAACCGGGCGGCAAAGCCTTGCTGCTCCACTCTCTGGTCGATCACGCAGGATCTCCGTCCAATTTAACCGGGAAACTGAGGAGAAGAAGATGAGCCTGAGAAAAGGAAAATTCCTTGCGATCCAAACCGCAGTCGCCTGTTTCTCTGTCGCTGCCTATGCCCAGAATGCGAACACCAAAGAGGATGCCATGCGCGATTGTCCTATGCACAAACAGCACATGGCAGGCGGAACTCACCATGCCGACGTGGAGAAACACGGCGATCAGGCTATGGGATTCCCGCACGACCAGACCACGCATCACTTTCTGCTGCGGTCTGATGGGGGTGCGATCGAAGTAACCGCAAACGATCCCGCCGACAAGGCCAACACCGCCGCAATCCGTACTCATCTTGCGCAGGTTGCAGTAGCCTTTGGGAACGGCGACTTTTCACAGCCGACGTTCATCCACGACAGCCTTCCTCCCGGTGTGACCACGATGAAATTACTCAAGGCCAGGATCCGGTACCACTACGAGGAGATCTCATCCGGCGCGCGCGTACGCCTCGAATCGGATGATCCGCTGGCCCTGGCGGCGATTCACGACTTTCTCCGCTTCCAGATTTCTGAACATCAAACCGGCGACAGCCCGGTGCCTCACTGACGCATGGATGACTCCGCCCCTGAGAAGTGGCAGAGTTTCATCCGCGTGCGAAGTTAATCATTGAGAGGCTAGGCCTAGGCGTTTTCGAGTCCAGAATACGCCCTTCTGTAAATAGATGCCCTCCCGAGTCAAAGACAGGGAACAGACTCGTCTACAATACCGGCATTTCGGGCTTGCGAGGTGATGTTATGACGCTGCATAGAATTGGGCCCAAGAGTCTCTCCCTAATATTGACCGTAGCCCTGATCACATGTGGCTACGCCCTTGGACAAACCAGTTCAGCTCCGGTGGACCCAGGCGTGCGCAGTGGCCCTGCGGGTGCGGGTGGTCCACTTCCGGGTCTCACAGCGGACGAGAAAGCATTCTTCCTGGATGGGCAGGCGAGGTTCGCTGAAATCGAAGTTGTAAAAAACGGCTCGAACAACGGCCTGGGCCCGCGCTTTAACTCCAATCAGTGTTTCTCCTGCCACACTCAGCCCAGTATAGGCGGAACGAGCCCGGCGAAAAATCCCCTGCCCGACGTTGCCGCCTCGGCTGGGGCCAAGAACGTGGTTCCATGGTTCATCGCGCCAAATGGTCCGATCCGTGAAGCGCGGTTTAAGACGAGCAACGGCAAGGCGGATGGCGGCGTGCATGACCTGTTCGTGATCACGGGGCGATCTGACGCCCCCGGCTGCAATATCGCGCAATTCGATTTTCTGCCCGCGGGAAATCCGCTTACGGGCCAAGGCGGAAATCAAAACATTATTTTCAGAATCCCCACTCCCGTCTTTGGCGCGGGGCTGATTGAAGCGATTCCCGATTCTGTCATCTTGGCCAACCAGCAGGCCAACGCGTCGGCGAAGTCCCAGCTGGGTATTCACGGGCATGCGAACGCTCACCTCAGCGGAAACGTGAATCTCAGTGCCAACGACGGGACTATTACTCGCTTCGGGTGGAAGGCGCAGAACAAATCCTTGCTCATGTTTTCGGGCGAGGCCTATAACGTCGAGATGGGAATTTCGAACCAGCTATTCCCGCAAGAGCGCGATGAAACACCCAGCTGTCTCTTCACCCCCACTCCCAACGACACCCTCAACTTCACAACCACTCCTTCGACTACATCGAGTGGCATTTCGAACCCGGCGGTCATCTCAGACATCGAAGCGTTCGCTAACTTCATGCGGATGCTGGCCCCGCCGACTCCCGCTGCCCCCACACCATCGAGCGAAAAGGGGCGCGGAACCTTTGCCAGGATAGGATGTGTCCATTGCCATACGCCTTCGTTGACCACTGGCAAAATGATTGCGAGTGGCTCTGCGACGAGCCCGAGTGCTGCGCTTTCCAATCAAACGGCAAATCTCTACTCCGACCTTCTCGTCCACCACATGGGCGAAGGCCTCGCCGACGGCATCACGCAAGGCGCCGCTGGCCCCGACGAGTTCCGAACCGCTCCTCTCTGGGGTGTCGGACAACGGGTCTTCTTCCTCCATGACGGACGGACGACCAACCTGGTGGACGCGATTAGAGATCACAGAAGCAAGGGCAGCGAGGCCAATAAGGTCATCGAGCATTTCAATAAGCTGAAAACTCAGGAGCAGCAGGAGATCATTGATTTCTTGCGGTCCCTCTAGCGAGAAGGCCGCTCCCATGAATCGCAGCTGTCATTCTTTGGGGAATTGGGGCACTTCTGTAGAAATATCGAGATGACTTCGCAACATTCCACTTGAGCGACGCACTGATATCTCCCGGATTGTCGGCAACCGAAAGTCATCCGAGCCGCAGCGACCACATGAGAGGTCGGACCGGTTTCCGAAATACTAATTGTGCGATACCGCACTCGCAGCTCGCGCCGGGTGGTCAATTTTTGCTCCCGGGCCGGACGCGTTGGAGAGGTTGACCGGCATGTGTCCCGGGATCGGGATTTCCCCAAATAGCGCTTTCACCGCGCTGACCTCCGACACCGTCGCATTGGAGAATGTGCATATGTAGTTCTGGATTGTGGGGAAGTCGTCCGTCAGGTACGGAGTGCCCATGGCGAGAACCGCTGTCTTCTCGGCGGCGCGGTCAAGAATCCTGGATAGTAACTGCGCAGTCGCGTCCGGCAGAGACGCGGAATTCTTCTGGCCGCGTGCTACCGTCCTCGTTCGCGCCGCAGACGGTACGACATACACGGCCACCACAACCTGCTGCGCCCAATCTGCTGCCTTCAACACGATATCCGATCTGGCCGCGGCGACGCGAGGATCTACGTAGACCACTCTCGCATCCGGCGCTCGTCTCCAGATCTGACTCGCCAGAACGCGACCGTCCTCCGCACGCAGGTTGTCACAGAGAATAATCACGAGCAGGTTCGGCTCAGCTTTGGCCGGCTGATACGCAACTCGCGGCAGCTTTTCGGGGCGCTCGTCTCCCAGCGGAAGCACCTTGCCGTTGTCACGCACCAGAGTAATCGAGGCATCCGAGATGCGTTGACCGGCTGCGATACTCTCCGGATTGCCGACCAGCCTGGGGATCGCTCCCACATCCACCGCACGATTTTTCTCAAGACCGAGCGAGGCTTTCGCTTGCAGGATTTTGAGGACGGATTCGTCCAGCCGTCCTTCGCTAATCTCCCCGGTGCGGACAGCTTCCAACATTGCCCGGTAGCATGCGTCCAGATTGGCGGGCATGGTGAGCACGTCGTTTCCCGCCTTGAAGGCATCCACCGCCACGCGTCCCGGATTCTTGGCGTAGAGACCGACGAGACCGGCCATATCCATCGCATCCGTCACCACAATGCCCTTGAAGCCGAGTTGCTGCTTCAGCAGACCAGTAACGATTGCCGGCGACGTCGTAGCCACACGGCTGCGGTCAGGATCAAGCGCAAGCACTTGCACGTGCGCCGTCATGACGGCATCGACTCCCGCTCCAATCGCTTTTTCGAATGGAGGCAGATCCACCGCATGAAGGCTCTCCAGATCGTCGTCCACGATGGGTACTGAAACGTGGGAGTCGGTTGCGGTATTTCCGTGACCCGGAAAGTGCTTTGCCGTGGTCAGCATTCCGTTCGCCCGCGCGCCCCGGATATAGGCCGCCACCATATCGCCCACCTGCTGGGGATTCGCGCCGAACGCGCGCGTCCCGATGATTGGGTTGGCGGGGTTGGAATTTACGTCGGCGACGGGAAACAGGTTCCAGTGGACACCCAGAGCCCGGCTTTCCTGCGCCGTGATGCGCCCGAACTCTTCGGCGTAAGCCAGGTTCCCGGTAGCGCCAAAAGCCATCGCATGCGGAAACACCGTCGTTCCAAAAAGATGCGCCGGTAGGACACCCCGTTCAAAATCCCCCGCCACCAGGAGCGGCAGCTTCGACTCCTCTTGCAGCTGGTTGAGCAGCGTAACCACTTCGAAGCGACGGCTGATATCTCGTTTTCGGCCTTGCGGCGGCGCTGACATGGCCAGCGACCCGATGTGATATTTGAGAATGTTATTGCGGAGCTCGAAGTAGCTGGGACTCCGCCCATTGAAGTATTCCACCCGCAGGCGGATCATGAAGAGCTGCCCCACCTTCTCTTCGAGGGAAAGGCTCTTTAGAGTTTTCTCGGCCCAGCCGCCATCACCGCGTTCAACGGGAAGCACGGGTGCCTCTTTAAATTGTTCCCGCGGTTCAGCGGCCGCCCCCAAGAGCGTGAACACCGTGAGAAATAAGGCGAGATTGCGAAGCACCGTCAAGGTCGAGGATACTGCAGGATTCTAAAGACCACGACCCCGAGTTAAACACATTTTCCCGTCCCAGGCACGTTCCGGAAGTACCGCCTGACGGTCCTCGATGCCGCCACCGTTAGTGGCTATGCCGTGGGTGAAAGTTGCCCTCAAGGATCGTTGGCCGGTTTCTGCTCGAGAATCGGGCTTTGAGATTCGGGACTGTGGGAGCATGATCGGAGCCTACCGTTTCTTGTGGAAAACGCCGGGAACGCGATCAAAATGGCCCCAGCCGCGTAGCGGCGGCATGGGAAAGCCCGGCACGGCAGTGCCGGGAGAGCATGCGGCACAATGCACGAGTCCCGTAGGGACGCCACCGCGTGGCCATCTCGCATCCGCGAACCTCCCTCAGCCGCCACTCTCTGCTAAACTACGCGGCCATGAAAACATCCCTCATCCGAACCCTTTTCTTAGTAGTATTCGTTGCGACTCTGGCCGCCGCTCAGGATGTCATTTCCCTCTACCCCGGCACGCCGCCTGGCTCCACGCAGGAGAGCTATCCCGAGAAGGAGTACTTCTCGAAGGTCTGGAACACCGAAGTCGTCACCAACGTGACCAAGCCAACCCTGACAGTGTTCAAGCCTTCTCCGGAGTCGAGAAACGGCACCGCCGTGGTGATCTGCCCGGGCGGCGGTTTCATAGCGCTCTCCATCGCCAGCGAAGGCACCGATGTCGCCAAGTACTTGACTGGGAGAGGCGTTACGGCTTTTGTGTTGAAGTACCGCCTGGCGCACTCCGGCGAGGACGCTACCGAGGAATTTACTGCGCTGTATGCCGACAGGCAGAGATTTCACGAGACCGTGGGGAAGATCATTCCCCTGGCCGTCGCCGACGGGTTAGCCGCCGTCACCTACGTTCGGCAGCACGCCTCGGAGTGGGGAGTCTCCACCGACCGCGTCGGCATCATCGGATTCTCCGCCGGTGGCAGAGTCACTGCCGGAGTTGCCTTCCATTACCTGCCCGAAGGCCGGCCTGCCTTCGTGGCCCCGATCTACGGGAGCGGCGGGGACACATTGAAAGACGTTCCCGTCCCACCCGACGCACCGCCTATGTTTATCGCGGCTGCGACCGATGATCAGCTGGGACTCGCTCCGGCAAGCATTGCTTTGTACGAGAAGTGGACCGGCGCCAGGAAATCGGCAGAACTGCACATGTACGCCAAGGGTGGCCACGGCTTCGGCATGCGCAAGCAGAACCTCCCGACGGATCATTGGATTGACAGGTTCGCCGATTGGCTGGAGTTACAAGGCTGGTTCAAGAAGTAACACGCGACTCGGACGTGATGAATCTGAATCCGGCCGCGAAGCGGCGGCATGGGAAAGCCCGGCGCGCCTGCGGTGGCAGAATCACGACCGAGGCTGGTCTCCTCTTCACAACACCAACCAGTCGAGGGACCTTGCGTCTCCTGTGGATGGACCCGTAAAGAAGCCCCGAGTTTTTTTTCACCAAACGGGCCCGTGCCACTGTGGGGTATCCAGCCTGCCACGAGCGAAGCCGCAGGGGCCGCGTCCAGACCTGTGCATCAGCGGACAGTGTCTTCATCCTCTGTTGTTGCTGGCTTTTTTCGCAGTCTTCGCAGAGCGATGAACAGAAGCCAAACCGCTGCCACGATAGCGGTAGGAGTGAGCAGATTGAGCCATTGGGCAGGATGCCTGATGACATAAGCGGGAAAGTAAAGTATCGCGTGCAGGGCGGTCCGAAGATTACGAGGGACATCCCAGATGCTCGATGAAAAAGTCAGCGCGAAAATAAGGCAGATGATAGAAGATATTCCAGTGATTTCCAGACCCTTGCGCCAACCAGCACGCCAGAACGCCACCGCGACAAAAACGAGAAGGGAAGCGTAGATCATAAAGAAACGAGCTGATGAGGTCTGACCTAAGCAATTCTAGCTCTACAGTTCTGAGTTCAAGTGTTTTCTTTGGGTCGGCTCGAATCATTCTTGCCACTCTCTTTCTTCCGCATGACGCGGGCGTCGAGCCAGTCGGATGTCGGGTACAAAATGGCTCGCGATATTCCGGTCGAGGCCACTTGCCATCACGATCCCGCCAAATTAGACAGCGGCGGGAGAGTCTCCGAAAGAGTAAGCCGAATCCAGATTAGGGTGTTTTGCCTGGGCGGGACGGCATCAATCGTTCTCGCCACAACACATGCCCCAGCGTGCTAACCAGATCCTAACCTGAGTACTCTCAGGAGAGACCGCCAGATACGACGGGTGCGCCCCCGGCGGTGATCCGAAACAATCCTTTCTTCGGCAGACAAGTGCTCCACCGCGCGGTCGATGACGGTGCAGAGTTCGGCGGCGTACTTGACCTCGCGTCGCCTTGCCAGCGCGCTACGTGCGTCGCCGACGCTGAACCAGGTCGGATTGCGCCTTGGTTCTTGAGGGGGCTGGGTGTGATCTACTTCCAACAGGAAAGCCTTCACGACGAATTCCTGGCCATCGCGCTGCGAAAAGGCGCCTTTGGGTTGTAGGTAGAGGTGAAAATGCTCCGGCTCGATGACACCGACTGCTCCGGCCTCCTCCAATGCCTCGCGCTCCGCAGCCTGGCTGTGCGATAGCCTTCGCGCAGTGGCTCCCTTGGGAAAAGTCCACTTGTCGCCACCGGTGGTGTTGACCAGCAGAAACTCGAAGGAGGTGCCGCACCTGCGGTAGCAGACTGCCGCGACCTGGAGGGCAAGGAACCTTGAGATACGCGCTGAGCTCATGAACCCCCTTCGTTCGATGATAACGTTGAAGACACGTCCGGAACCTGATTGTGCACCGAAAGACTGTGCAGTGCGGACATTACTGAAGGTCTAGCTCCACAAGGACATGGGGCGCGAAGTCAAACATCTCGTTTTGCTATAGCGCAACCACTCCTATCACGGTAGGGGATTGTGAGACTGCGGCCATTTTGGCGCTGTCCATAGTGCCGTCGGGAATCAGCGCAAACGTTACGAAGGCGTCGGCAGCAGTGTGCTCGCGCCAGTGTAGGTCGCCGACCATGCCGGGGGTGTGGTTGAAGGCGGGTGGCTCAAAGGGCACCCAGGTCGAACGGCGCACTTAGGCAATTGTGGACGGCAGCCGAGTATCTTGATGCCTCAAACGGGCGGCTGACTCGCCCTCTAGCCTCCTCCGTGCCGACACGACTGAGGGTGCCCCACCCTTGCGTTGTTTGCAAGGGTGGGAATCTCGGACCTGTACGCTCTTGGGATTTCGGTTTGAAGCTAACGCCCGTGCTCCACTAACGTCGACAGAGCTCGAAAACACTCATGCGAAAGGAGACTCGGGCAGGCCACGACTTGCCGTCGTGCCGGACGAGCGCGCCCTCAGAGCATCGGCTTCAAGCCGCTGAGGGCAACGTCCCTCTGTCCCCCACATTTCCAATGATAAAAAAATAGGCACCGCGCAAGAACTCGCGAGTTATTGGAGCTTGGCGCACTCCGCCCTGGCCTCTTTCAGGATCAGAATGTCGGGATCGGAATTCTCCCAAAGGTCGAGAAAATCCTGGTAGGCGGCTTGAGCCTTGACGGTTTCGCGCTGCATAGCATAAGCACGCGCCAGTCCGAGGTGAGCCAGCGCGCCCCAGGGAAAATTTCTGACCAGTCCGCGATGATCAATAAACTTCTGAAATTCGGCCGCCGCACGGCCTCCGTCGCCGAGCATGAGATAGGATTCTGCTCGCAGGTACGCCGGGCACAGGGTTGCAGGTGAATACTGAAGTTCAATCGGGCTTGCCACTTTCAATAGTTCGATTGCCCGCTTCGGATCTTTGCGCTCCAGCGCGCTGGCGGCCCGTATCGTAGGCAGCCAATACCTCTGGACGAGAGTGTCCATCGGGAAAGCCTTGTCGAGTTCAATCGCAAGGTTCTCCGCTCGTGGGGTGTCGCCTGCTCGGGCCAGAGCCAGTGCCGCCATCGCCCGCACATCGCGGTTGGGAGCCATTTTCAACGCGGCCATGGCCTCGGCCCGCGCCTGCTGCCGGTTTCCCGATTCCACGTCGCGCAGAGCTGCCGCTACCTCATAGGCTGCGGCCCTTTCAGTGGCGTCGTTATGCTCGGCGGAATCCATGGCTTGAGCGGTCAGTTCTCGCGCATTCTTCAGCCTGCCATACCAACCTTCGGTGTCCGCTTGCGTGGCCAGCAACAGGTCTTCCGAGCCGGGCTTGTGCCTGGCGGCAGAGATGAACTGCGCCATTTGCGCGGTATCACCCTTCAGAAACGCCAACCAGTATCGGCTCTGCAGCAGAAACTCACCTTCCAACTGGCGATCGTCCGCTGGCTTGTACACCGCCTCCGCTTCCGGAAGCCGGTCGAGGGCTGCGTAAGCGACCGCGAGATTGCCATAGTTGACGACATGACTTGGATCCAGACGCAGGCTTTCTCGAAATTCCTCCAACGCCTTCTCCCAGTTTCCCAGATGCGCGTAAATGAAGCCCAGGTCCGCGTACGGGGGATCATCTTTGGGGTAGGTTTGTGTCCACATTTCGTCGCTCTGCGCCGCTTTTTCGAGCTCTCCCGTGGCCGTCATGTAGTAGTTCGACTCGATATAGAATCGCTCTCGTTCGCTGACCTTCTCGCGCAGCTTGTGGGACAAAGTCGCATTCTCGGATGCGCGATCGAATTCCTGGAGGTTCAGGTATGCAACCGACAAGGCGGCATAGGCCATAGCGAAATTCGGGTCGAGCTCTACCGCTCGCTTATAAAGAGGCAGAGACTCAGTATTCCCTTTTGTAACAGTTGTCTTTATGCCCAGGCTGTACGCTTTCAGAGCCTCCAGCGAGGGCGTAGTGGCCTCCTCTAATGGGGTAGCGTATTCCTCGACTGAACTGAATGACTCTCCCAGTTTGCTCCGCAAGCTGACTGCGGCGCTGTCCAGCGCCTTGAGCACAGCTTCCTTGCCCCCAGCCCGTTCTTGCGTTTCTGCCAATATGCTCCCAGTCTCACAGTTCACCGCCTTTAGGCCAATCACAAACTGGCGCCCCAGCAGCACGATCGAGCCGGTCAGCACTGCCTTGCTACCCGTACGTTGGCAGACCTCTTGTGCGACAGCTGGCGTCAACTGGCTGCCAACCGGGCGGCCCATCCGGCGCAAGGTCTCATTCACGCCGCGCTCGGGAACCAAGGCGAGAAATGGTGATTGTTCCAGCTGTATGGAAAGTCCCTGCTTGAGCGTATCGTCGAATACCGGATCGCCCGTCTTGTTGTCGAAATCGGACAGAACAATCGTGTCCTTGTCAGTCAGGCGAGTCGTGGACGGGCGCGAACGGACGGAGAACGCTACGCCTATGGCGACAATAACGAGTACTGCGGCAAGTGGAATGAAAATCTTGCGAATGGAAGTTCCCGCAATCGCCGAATCGAGCGGCCTTGGTCTCTCAACCGCGACCATCAGGCGATAACCATGGCGTGGCAGGGTCTCGATATAGCGTGGGCTCTCCGCTGAGTCGCCCAAGGCGTGCCGCAAACGCTTCACCGCCGTGTTTAGGCCGTGCTCGAAATCGACGAAAGTGTCCGAGTGCCAAAGTCGGTTACGCAACTCCTCGCGGGTTACGACTTCGCCGGGATGTTCGACAAGTACCATTAAAATCTGAAAGGGCTGTTCAGGAAGCCTGGTGGCGGTGCCGTTGTGGCGCAGTTCAGCGGAGTGCATGTCCAATTGGAAGGGCCCCAGGCGTACGGTTTTGGTGGGTAAGGACATAACACGCCCCAAGGGTCCCTGGGGGAGGGGACTATTGAACAGCGAATGATACCCGGGGTTTCAAAGGCAATCTGTGATTGCCGTCACCAAAATCGGAACTTTTCAAAGCCCCCAAATCCATCTTTTGGAAGCCTTCGCTAAGTCACCTCGTTTCCATCTGAATTCCATCTGAATTTCATCTAGTTTCCATTGTCATTCCTCAGGGAAACGACCACCGTGAATGTCTGAACACTATCGCCAAGGCAACGAGTTAACTCCTATTTCGCGGAAGTGGAGGACGTTATGTTGAAGAGGCCGATTCTCACCCTGGCTCTGTTGCTTACCCTTGCACAGACCGCTCTAGCTCAAGATGTAACTTTCAGCAAAGCCAGATATTCATCGGTGAAATACCCGATCGAACAGTATGTCGCTCTCACGATTACGGATTCCAATCTGTCGATCAAAAGCAACAAAGTTTACAAAAAGATGGAGCCGATTGCGCTGACGATCCCTTATTCCGCGATCGATTCTATGACGTATGAGTTTGCCTCGCGCCATCGCACGCAAGAAGGTACAGCACTGATGGGGCTTTCCTTGGCTGGCGGGGCGATCTTGATGAGCACCAAGACCAAGAGCTACTGGCTCTGCATTAACTATCACGAAGGCGATGCAAAGCAATCGACAGTGCTCCGTCTCGATAAGAGCGAATACAACGACGTTATCTCGACGTTGAAAACAAAGAGCGGGAAAGAGATCACGAATCTGGACTCGAAAACCAGTCCTGGTGTGTTGAATCCGACTGTAGGAAGCAAAGACATTGATGAGGTAATTCCATTCGCAATGGATGTTGTCATCGCCGCTCTGAAGCCTGCCATGGCGAGCGTGGGCTGCAAGGTGAAGGAAAAGGACACCACCGCGGACCGGATTGTATGCAGGCGCCTATTCGGATTTTCCGAGCGAACTGGCGGTCCCGGTGGTGAAAGGGTAACGGCCACCGTGGAAGCCAAGGGCGAGCAGGCCCATGTGCGCATCTGGACCGGCAAAAAATTTGTCGACCATGTCCGAGCAGACAACTGGTCCACCATGGTGTACCAGGAAATGATGAACAGCCTGCAGAAGACGGCTCAGAGCCGAGTCGCTGCTCCGACGAATTGACATATGCGGTGGCTTCAAAGTTCTTGCATGAAGCGAACGACAAGAGCATCGCCAGCGCTGCACTGGCTGCTCTGCCTTAAAACGTGTGTTTTGTGCGGTGCAACATAACGGTACCTGCAGCATTTCGAAAACTGCCACATTCTCGCGAGGCGGCGAAACTGCATTGTAGTCACAAAAAGGAGTCTCCCAGATGAAAACCGGATTCTTAGGATTGCTTAACCCAATGGGCAGGATGAAATTGGTGTTGGTCGTGCTTTCTAGCCTTGCCCTTACGTCATGCGGCGGCAGTGGCGGTGGCACTGGCGGCGGTAATGGTGGCAGCGGCGGTGGTGGCGGCGGCGGTACGTCAAGTTACTCCATAACGGTGACGAAATCTGCGGCAATCGGGGGTACAGTAACCTCGACCCCGGCCGGAATCAGTTGCGACACAACTTGTACTACACAGACTGCTTCGTTCACGGGCGCTACCGACGTGACCCTTGCCGTGACTCCCAATACCGCACAGAGTGCCATATTCACAGGTTGGGATGGCGCGGGCTGCAGCGGCGTAAAATCCTGCTCTCTAACCCTAAGTTCGAACGCTTCGATCAGCGCAAATTTCATCGCGCTATCCAGCAACCAACTGGGCCTGTTCGTGGTGACGATTGGCGGATCTGGGACGGATTATGCGGGCTTCGATGGCTCAGGAAATTCGATAACCATCAGTTCCACCAACTATCTATTTTCTGAGGTTATTCCGAGCGCCAAGCAGTGGGTGGTACTTGATTCGTTCACCTCTGAGAGTTGGGGGCCCTGGGAAACCACGACATTCAAGCAGGGAGATCAGGTATTTGAGGTGCTCGAAGCGGTCCCCCCTTCGCAGTGTGATTTCAAAACTTTCTTTAATCCCAGCAACTCGTCCGTGACCTCGTTCGGGCTGTTCGATGGGGGCGGCGGTAGTAATAGCCTTTATAACTGGGAAATGAACCATGTAGGAATCGTGGGAGACAATGTCTATTACAAGGTGCCAGTCGAGTGGGACATGTTCCATCTGGCGTACGACATTGGTGGGGAATACGATATGCTGCCGTCGGGCGGCAAGTCCACTACACTTCTCGGGCGAACCGACCCGAACAACGGGGCCAATTACGATTTGGCGGACAACGGCACCATTTACGCCATCTACCATAATTCGCAACAAGGGTATCTGAACGTTTATACTCGCGACCTTACTACCGGGGACTTGGCGACGGCCCCGTTGCGCTCCTATGACACGTCCGCTGCTGAGCCGCTGTATAAAAACTGGCAGTTTGCCATCAACGACAGCACCCTCTACATTACGTTGACCCAGAACTCTGACGGTTCATTCCAAGTCTGGAGTACAGACCTCACCGTACCGCTGGCTCAGGAAGCGATCCCGATAGTAGTTGCGACATACCCGACTTCCGCCGGGGTATCACCTTGGACGTGGGGTGTGGACAACGGACATGTGGTCATGTCGTATCAACCCGCTGGATCAAAGACGATAAGCGGCGTTGCCGATCTCGACACGACAACAGGCAACACGCAGTACTACGATCTCGGAACCTTTATCATCAGTGTGGCTCCGGTGTGGATGAACGCATCTTCAAGCGCAAGCGTGAATCATGGAGTTTCGACCCGGCACAGGTCTCCCGCCAGAGCATTAGTGCCGGTTACGACGCTTCGGCCGATCGAGTAGCTGTGTTCTGGCGGGCAGACTAGTTACTACGAAAGGATTTTCGCCCCACCTTGGTGTCGCCTGCGAGGATGGGGACCTCGGGCCTTTACGCTCTTGGGATTTCCGTTTGAAGGTAACGCCCGTGCTACGCTAACGTCTCTACTCGGGCTTGGGAGCCGACATTGTTATGGAATCACTACGCTCATGACCCGGCTCGGCGAGTGACCTTCCTAGGCCCCTGCGAGCAGCGCGATCCGAGGCCGAGGAAGCGAAAGTCGGAAATAACATTTTCGGCTGAGTTCGCTTACAATGACCCGCTGGTCGCAATCTTGTCATCGGGAGGGCGTTTATGCGCAGGGCCCACCTTTTGGTTGTGTCAGCGGTTCTGTTTGTCTTCCACTTTGTTGTTCTCTCCGCAGCGGCGCCGGCAAAA
>Ga0209698_10004153_pt1 | contig 15986 bp, 14 predicted proteins | sample LitLauG_LLR_2012_FD_187203 | JGI IMG/M metagenome (GOLD analysis project Ga0209698, IMG submission 187203) | Freshwater sediment microbial communities from Pennsylvania, USA - Little Laurel Run_MetaG_LLR_2012 (SPAdes) (version 2) | ecosystem: Environmental > Aquatic > Freshwater > Creek >...
AGATCGCGCAGCAGCCCGTCGGCTTCGTCAATCAGCGTCATAGCCATCAGCGCGGGCCGAAGCCCGCCGAGCAGGATTTTACGGACGGTCGGGAGGTCTTTGCGCTCGGGCGGAAAGTCGGGCGAGACGAAGACATAGAGGATGATCGCCGCCAGCAGCTGTTGACCGGACGAATTCCAGTGGTCACGGTCGCCTTCGGCGACCAGGAACAACGCCGCCGCGAGCGCCTTGCTCTCGGCTTCCATGTTCAGCGGCGTAAAGCGCGACAGCGGGTTGAAACGCGATTGCGGCTTGCCGGTGATTCCGAACGGATCGAGGTAATGCACCGTGTCGTTGAGCGCGGCGCGGGCGCGGCCGGTCGCCTTGGCGTTCTCGCCTTTGGGATCGAGCACGAAAGCGCTGCCCTCATAGCGTAGCAGATGAGGGATAATCAGCGTCACGCCCTTGCCCGAGCGGGTCGAGGCCATGATGAGAATATGTTTGTCAGTTTTGATCCGCAGCGGCACTTCCCCGACATGGCCGAACGACATAGCGGCGGGTTCGTCGGGCGCGTGGAGGGCGGCGATTTCGTCGATGTCGGCGAACCTCGCGCCCTTGCTGTCGTCAGGCGCGCCTTTCGGCAATGCCTGATTCCGCAGCCAATAGACGAAGCGTACGATGTAGGCGGCGAGGCCGTCGGACTGGTAGCGAAAGACAGCGAGCGAATGCTCAAACTCAAATATCGAGTTGAAGATCGCCACGGGAATGCCGACCAACACCCAGAACACCGCCAGCGCGATCAGGGCGAGCGTCAGGATTGTGAAGAAGCCTAGCAGCGCCAGCACGAACGGCATCAACAGGAAGCTGACCCCGCCGGGGACGCCCGCCAAAACAAAGGCGTTGGCGATGAGCCAGCCGCCTAACCGTCCCAGCATCATGCCAACCAGGATTGCGCCCGCCGCAAGCCGGGTTTTGTTGTAAAGGTGGAAGACGTTGTTGACGATCAGCACGAGCGCACCCGTCGCCGCCAGCGTCCACAGATTGACCGACAGCAGCTCCGCCGCGTTTCCGCTTATGCCGTACCGTTGGGCGTAGTCGCTTTCGGCCGAGAGGTTTTTCATCGCCTCGGCAGCGCCGATGATGTTCCACAGGACGAACAACACCAGCAGCCCGAGGGCGATGACCAGTTTCAGCGAGGGCTGGCTTGCAGCGCCCCCCGTCTGGCCGGAGCCAGGCGACCCCGACAACAGCGGGCTTTTGAAATCCATGAATGGCAATCCCCGGCGCTTAATGAGCGCGGGGGCATTCAACGCGGCGGGAGTGGGGAAGGCAAGGGGGCCGAGTGACGCCATCGTTTGCGCCCTGCGCAAGCGGCAGGTCGGGGTGAAAGAGCGCAAAAAGGCAAAAGGGCATCAACGTCAGAAAATGTTGGCAACTAGACCAGCGTTTCAAGCATATTTTGCAAAGCTTACACCGAGTTTTTTGCTGGCAGAGACACGCAAATGCAGACTGGCCTTGATTTTCTGAGCGCTGGCGATAGGGTCTTGGCTGCTACCAACAAGGAGACGTTTGATGTTTAAGCGCCGATTAGGTCCAGATGCCCACCTAGAAGGCCCCACCACAGCAGCTAACGGATGCCCAGACATATGGGAACTGGACAGCGGGGATATTGCAGTAATAGGAATTCGAAAAACTTCCCTGTTGAAAGCAAATCTCCCAGTCAATGCCGGATGTGGTATCGATGAAGAAATTGTGGTTATTCCACGTTCGCTTATAATCGCTGCGAAAGGTGATATAGGAAAGTTAGTGTGACATATACGTCAACAACAATTTTAACCTCTGGCTGTGTTTATAAGAACACGCCAGAGGAATTTTTCGCCTATTTTTCGCACGCTTGGGACGCTGTTCGGTGTCAAGTAGCTAAAATTGAAACGCGGCAAATTTATCAAGAGCCTGACAATATAAGTTATTGCCATTTTATGGCAGGTAATTTTGATGTGTCTCTTGCTGTTCTGGCAGATAGTAGGGCTGTTGATGATAGTTTGTACGCTATGCTCCGCGCCCGTGGCGTTGATTTTGTTAGATGCCGCCCAATTAAGTTTCCAATGTCGGCGTATTTGAAATGGGCGATATATTCATATAAATATAATGCATCACAAGGAGAGCGTATATTTTGGTGTAACGAAGTTGCTCTACGAGAATACTTTGGTAAGTACGTGCAGCACGATTTTATGATTTTTGACTCCCGGTTTGCAGTTATTCATAACTACAATGATGACGGACTTATTATTGGCGGGTGGCTCGTTGAAGATAGTGACCGCATAGGTAAGTTATTGTCGATATTTTCATTTATAAAAGCAAACTGCCATCCCTTTGAGGCGCTTAACGTCAAAGAGTAATCATTTGGCCGAAGTCAGTCCGATTGAATGGTTTACGTTGTTGCAATCAGGGGGGATAATTGCGAGTTTTCTGATATCGGCATACACTGCTTGGACGCAAACGCGTTCCAGAAAAGTTTCGAATTATATTGAGTTGGTCAAGGGTCATCGGGAGGTTTGGAAACTACAATGGGAAAATAAGGATCTTGCGGAGGTATTGTCGCTATCGAGAGATGTTAATGAGGCCTTGACTCCAAAAGAAAAGCGGTTTTTGATTTTTCTTTTCTTGCATATAACATGCTCTTACGAGCTTTTGGATTCATCAAACGTGATAAATCTCGATGAGATGCGAAGGGACATAAAGGAATTGTTTCTGTCTCCAAGCGTAATTGTATTTTGGGCTACGAATCGAAAATTTTTTAATTCTGATTTTTGCGACTTTGTTGATGAAATTATCGAATGGAGGGTAAAGTACGATGGTCTAGTGTTATGAGGTTCGATTGTCATTGTGCGTATAAGTAAATCTCGAACGTCGCTTTGCGAATAGCCTAATGGGTCTATGATTTTCGGCTAGGCGCGAGTCTCGGCAAGTTTGCCAGGTGTCGCGTTTGAGATCGCATCGAAACGAGAAGTCCCTATAAGTCGAGTTCTTCGACCGCACGCCGTGGGCTTGTATAATAATACGGCAGAAGCGGACGATAGGGAGCTACCGGTGAATTATCGCCAGCCGGTCGGGCTGTCTTAGCGGCTGAAATCGCACGCAATTGGCGGCGTATATTTGTAATAGTCCGATGATTAGGCCTTCCTATTGTTGCTTCGCAGCGCGTTGCCAAAAGTCTAGCAGCGTATTTATAGCGAAAACCCGGTTTAATCGCAAATGCATGAGCGGCTTCGAGCAGTTTGAAATCCCTGACGTTTGGTGTCAGTCCGGCGGAACGGGCACGTCTTTGAAAGATATATGAATACATAATTAGAGTATACAGCACATGAAGATGAAAGGCATCAACTATTTGGCCCGCAATATTTTGGATTACACCAGTATTTTGGGTCGCAAAAATAAGGGATGCAGTCTGAGTTACTTGGCGCGCCACTTATCTGGTGTCTATTGCGGTCCATATCACGGGTAGCTTCTCTGAATCGATGTAGTGCGGGATTCTTAATTATATTCTCCAGCCCCTCGGAAACGTTTCCGATCTTGCGAAAATGTGAGAAAATGCAAGGGCTCACATCTCCCTTCGGATTGATAGCGAGTGAGCCTCGCCAGCAACCGCCGCACAGTTCGAGTTGGGGGTCTGTGTTTGGTGCAATGTGTCGGCCGCGACCGATACCGCGAACGTGGTCGTGACTAATCCGATCAACGCCAATCGTCTTCAGAAATTCTAGCGTACTTGATAGTGTAACTTCATTTTCGGGCATCGCGATCACGCCAACGCGAGTTCGAATGCCGTGTGCGATTGCTCGCCTTAGCCCTTGGACAGTCCTTTGTTGGCTCCTCGGGACACCCGTAATGGCGTCATGGATGCAGGGGTCATCTGAGTAGAACGACGTCGCAAGCATAACGCCGAATTCTGAGAAGAACCGGGCTAAGTCTTCGGTAAGCCGAGTTCCGTTTGAGAACACTTCAACAACGTCGTAATTAAGACGCCTAGCTTCGCGAATCAAATCAAGGAGATGTGGGTACAGCAGTGGCTCGCCACCGATGAATTGGACGTTTTGACAGCCAAGAGCGCGTGCCTCCCCGAGAATTCGCAGCCAATCGACTGTCCCAAGCCCTGACCGGTCGCGCTCGTTAGGACCGGAATTCGAATAACAATGAATGCACTGGAGATTGCACTGATTGGTGAGTTCCAACCAGATAAAATCAAGCCCAGTGATCAGTTGGGAGGTTGCGGCCTGACGTTCGTGGATGAAATCAATTTCGTTCGGGATTGCGCTCATGTCATGACATCCAAGGATCACGGGAAGATGTATACGCAGTCCAATATCAACATAAATAAAATGAGTTTAAGTGGCCAATTTAAGGCAAGCGCATGCTCCAACGTAGCCTTGGAGCGTCAATCTTAAGAGTCGTCGAGGAGTTTGCCCCGATGCAGAAATCAAGAAATTTGCGCAGCGGTTTAATCGTTGAATTATTTGGCGATTTTTGGTGCAGAAATCAGGCGCACAATGTCAGGCGAGCCAGCCTTGCCGGTTCTCAGGTATCGAGAGACTCCTCCCACTCCGCTCCCAGCACCCACGACAGGGCAGACATTCGCCCGCTGAGAAGCCCCCACTCGAAATCGTTCCAGCCTAGGTTCTTTCGGCCGTACTTACGTTCAATGCGACGCGCCGCCTTTTTGGCTGTTTCAAGTATTGTTGCCTGTCCCTCGGTGAGTAATTCCTTGCCGGTCTTCAGATTGTAAAGCCAATTCTGATGCCGATTCCACCATACCTTGTCCCAAAATTCGTTGTAAGCCGCGAGGATTGCTTTGTCGTTTCTCCGTAAGATCAGTGGCCATTTTTCGTCGGGCTCTTCGTCGCTTGGAATCCATTCGACTTTGTCACCTTCCGTCGTGTAGCCGATCAGATGCCCGTTCGGACCTTTTTCGGTCGCCTGAACCGGATCGGTCGTCTGCGCTTTTGTTCGACGTAGTCCGACATATTGGTTCCAGTAGGTTTCGAATTCGGCAGCGGAGATATTGAGTTGCTTTTGCAGAGCAATCATTTCTGTAAGCTGTTTGGCCGTGTCGAGCTTGGAACGTCGGCCCCGTGGACGCTGCGGCTTCATCGCGCGAATCTGACTCATGAGGTCGCGCAGGAGCGCGGCGCGGAGTTCATCGACGCTCGCGAATGAACCGATGAGGGCTCGCTTGTAGGTAGCCTTTTTGAACGCCCTCAATTTGCGATGCTGCTTCAGGTCGATTTTGTTTGGATCTATGGGGCGGTTTGAAAAATATAGCAGCGCCGGCTTTTCTTGCTCCACAAACTGATCGATTTCCTCGACCGTGCCGGACTCGGCGACGCCCGTGGCCGTGCCTAGTTTCGTCCAGAACATGCCGATGAGAAGGTCGCAGCTTTGAACGATTTGCGCATTGATCGCGCTTTGGGGCCGCACACCCGACTCGGGGCGCGCATGAGTTTCCCATTTGACCGGAAGGAGAACGATGCCCTCCGCTGCCGCGTGTTGTGCGTTCCAATCATTGATCGCGAGCGTGGCGGCTTCTCGCTCCTCCGTCAGGTCGGACGGCGACGCGATCAGTACGCGAAAAATATTGGCGGTAAACGACATTCAAGGTCTCGAGGCTTCGGTAAGGCACCACATCACCCCGTCCGTGAGCAAGGAGATATTGCTCGGCCATTATGTATATGATAATATCTTGTATCAGTAAGAAAATCTATCTCACCCGTGCAAAACACATGTGCAAGCGTCCACGCTTGAGCGCGTCGGCGTAGACGGCGAGATTAGCGAAGAGTGAGAGACGTGAAGACAAGTAATTATCAATGTCATCTGCGACGCTTCGCCGCTATATTTGTTACAATGTTAAATACCTCTCGTGGACTATTTGTGATTGCCTTAACAGGCGGCACGAGAGGGTCGTTCTTGTGGGCTTCAGCGTAACCTGACGAATAAATAATGACGGGCACACCGGGATAATCTGCCTTTATGCTTTGGACAGTCTGTAATCCCCCCAATTCAGCATTCTCTCGTGCCATATTTGTTATGACGACGTCAAAACTATCAGCTGCGGAAAAAGCAGTTGATATGCCTGCATCGCTGTTGACGCAAACGACGACAATACCCAGGGCGGCAAAAGCGTACTGGAGGCCAATATTATTATTGGGATGAGGATCAACCCACAATACTTTCACTAGTACCCTGTTTTCACCAGATATCCCTCTAGCCAACTTATCTGCAGCTGTCGAAGTTTGTTGCTCTATCTCCTCCGCAATCGCGGGGCTCGGTGGTGATTTATTCTCATGAGTGATTTGTTGGGTAAGGCCTGCGGCAACGGCTTCTTTAATTGATGTTATCTCTATTGTTACTCCGCTAGGACCGGCCGACGCCTTGACGCTCTGCTTGTTTTGAAAAAAGTCGTTGATAGCGCCCCTTATGAAGGGTCCGTGTTCAACCAAGCCTGACAAAATAATAAGAACAACTGCTGGCCACGCGATGCCTATAAGCAAAGTGACGAGTGAGGAAACCAGCTCAGAAATTAGTCCGTAGATGGTTAAGCTCGAAGGAACTCGTGACCCCCGTGGGATTGGCTCCGCGGATTTTTTGGGCTCAGGTTTTTCATCATGGGACGCTTTCTGACCAGCTCCGCCAGCATTCGCAGAAATGTTTTCCACCCCGGACGCTTTCTGACCGGCCCCGCCCGAATTCGCAGCAGTGTTTTCCTCCCCCACTCTGATCTCCCGTCTTCGTTGCACCGGACGGCGGTGCGGCTAGATATTTATTCGTTCCACCTCGTCGAGCGTGATCTCATCTCCGGTGCGATCATAGAGCTTCGTCGTGCGCGGGCTTTCATGCGCCGCCATCGCCTGAGCATTCTCCAAAGTGCCGCCGGCTTCAAGATACGCCGTGATCCCCGTGGCGCGAAAGGTGTGGCAGCCGATGCGGACTCTAGTTCCGAGATCGGCGGCGCGGCGCTGGACCATGCGCCAGGCGTCGACACGGTGCATCGACGTTTCGGTCAGGACGCCGGTACGGCCGATCGCCGAGCGGAACAGGGGAGCCTTGCCGTCGTCGCGGATTTTCGCGGCCTCTATGTAGGCGTCGAGATAGGCTTCCAGATTGTGATGCGCCGGCATTTCATGGCGCTTGCCGCCTTTTTCGTGCAGCCGCACCCACCAGCGTTTGCCCTTCGGAAAATAATCCTCGATGCGCATGCCGACGACCGCACCGATACGCGCGAAGGCGAAGGTCATCACCGCGATCAGCGCGCGGTCGCGTAGGCCGACGAGCGTGGAGACGTCGATCGAGTCGAGCAGCTCGCGCGCCTGTTCGCCGGTCAGCACCGTGGTCTTGCCGGTTTTGACGACGTGCTTCGGCCCGCGCACGGCGTGGGCTGGGTTGGTGGCGACGATTTGGCCCGTGACGAGCCAGTCGAACAGCATGCGGATCGCGGCGAGGTGCTGCTTCACCGTCGGCTTCTCGAAGTTCTTGCCGAGCGCGCGAATGTAGGCCGCGACGTGCATCGGTTCGATATCGGCCAGCTCCTCGATATCCTCGCGCGGATCGCACCAGGCAAAGAAGCGCCGGCAGGCGTGAAAATACGCCGTGCGGGTGTTCGGGTTGTCGATAGTGACGGCGAAGAATTCCAGATAGCGGCGCATCGCCTTGTCTCCGCCGGCGGCGACGATCGACGGCACGACCACGCTGCGGTCCGCCGCCCGGGTTTCGAGCGTCGGAAGCGGACGGGATTCGGCCGGCACCAGGTTGCGAGAGTCGCTATCGGATTCCATGCCCATTAGTGTAACATAACGTCCTTTATGTTACACTATTAATCATAGAGCCAGCGAGGCACTTCCGTCTATGCGCAAAACACGAAGATTGCATTCTTTGCGTAAAGTGTGTATAGTGTAAACTGAAAGAGAGGGCTTATGGATATGGCTCAAACCGTCCCGGCCGCCGAATTCTCGCGGAACTTCGGCCGCTACAAAATGCAGGCGCAGCGCGAAGCGGTTCCCGTTTCGAGCAACGGCACGCTCGCGGGCTATTTCGTCGCGCCGCATGAGTATGAGGAACTGCAAAAACTCAAAGGCCTGCGCCGCCGCTTCCAGACAGCGGAATTGTCCGACGAAGAAGCCGAGCGCATTGCTTCGTCGCGTATGGACCCGCGTCACGATCATCTTAACAGCCTCCTCGACCCGAAATAGCGAGGGCGGATGGCCATTCCGACGCCCGAGCCGGGCCTTGTGATTTCTTATGCATATCTGTGGGACCACGAAGCTCAAAGCGGGCAGGAAGAAGGCCGCAAAGATCGGCCGTGCGTCATAGCAATTGCATTCGAACGACAGCCCGGCGGCGAAACGCTTGTCACCGTATTGCCGGTGACGCATCGGCCGCCGGATGACGAGGCTGCCGCCGTTGAAATCCCGCCTGCCGTGAAACGACATCTTGGCCTCGACGACGCCCGTTCTTGGGTGGTTATCAGCGAGGGCGACCAATTCGTGTGGCCCGGTTACGATCTGCGTAAGGTGCCGGCCTCTGATCGCTACGACTACGGATTCTTGCCGCCTCGACTTTTTGAGAAAATTCTCGATGAGTTTCGCGGGTGGTATCGAAAAAACAAGGTGCGGCTAACCGCGCGCGATTGAACAAAATGTATTAGGGCGGGCGAATGAGGCTTTCTTGGAACGAAATACGCGCGCGAGCTGCGACGTTTGCAAAAGAGTGGGAGGGGGAAGGCTACGAGAAGGGGCAAACGCAGCTATTTTACCGCGATTTTTTTGACATCTTCGGATTGCCTGTGCGCCGTATTGCCAGCTTCGAGGAACCCGTTCGGAACCTGGGCACAAAGCGAGGCTTTATCGACCTCTTCTGGAAAGGGGTTCTGCTCGTCGAGCAGAAAAGCAAGGGCCTTGATCTTAAAAAAGCAAAGGTGCAGGCTCTCGATTATTTTCCCGGATTAAAAGACGCGGAGCTGCCGCGCTTTGTGTTGCTCAGCGATTTCCAGTCCTTCGAGCTGTATGATCTCGACGAGGACGAGAACATTGTCTTTCCGCTCGCCGACCTTCCAAAGCATATCGAGAAATTCGGTTTCATCATCGGCAAGCAAAAGCGTGCCTTTAAGGATCAAGACCCCGTCAATGCGAAAGCGTCCGAGCTGGTCGGTCGCCTTCACGACGCTCTGGAAGCGTCGGGCTATATCGGCCACGACCTCGAACAATTTCTCGTCCGGATCGTCTTTTGTCTTTTCGCCGACGACACAGGCATCTTCGAGCCGCGCGATATCTTTATCGACCTGCTTGAAAATCGTACCCGGGAAGACGGCTCCGATCTTGGAGGCTGGCTCGCGCAACTCTTTCAGACCCTCAATACCCCCGAGGATCGCCGCGCGAAAACGCTCGACGCCGACATCCTGCGGTTTCCCTATGTAAACGGCGACCTCTTCAAGGATCCGCTACTCATCCCGTCGTTCAATTCCAACATGCGCCAGCGGCTCATCGACGCCTGCCAGTTCGATTGGTCCGCGATCTCACCGGCGATTTTCGGGTCGCTTTTCCAATCGGTCATGAACGCCGAGGAGCGCCGAAATCAGGGCGCGCACTACACCAGCGAGAAAAACATCCTCAAGGTTGTCGAACCGCTGTTTCTGGACGATCTTCGCGCGGAATTTTCTCGCCTCAAGGCCCGCAGGGACAACCGCCGGACCTTTGATCTCCAGGCGTTTCAAACCCGCTTGGCGCGCCTCAAGCTCTTCGACCCAGCCTGCGGCTGCGGCAACTTCTTGATCATCGCTTACCGCGAGCTGCGATTGCTCGAAATCGAGATTATCCGCGAGCTGCGTTCGCATCGCGCAGAGGAGCAGCAGGGCGAGCTTGACACCGCCGTCCTGTCGGCAATCGACGTAGATCAGTTCTATGGCATCGAAGTCGACGAGTTTCCGGCGCGCATTGCCGAAACCGCTTTATGGATGATGGACCACATTATGAACAATCGGCTGAGCCTCGAATTTGGCCAGTCCTTCGTTCGTATTCCCCTGAAGAAATCACCGCACATCGTCGTCGGCAACGCGCTCGATCGCGACTGGGCCGCCCTGCTGCCTCCGGAAGAATGCTCTTACGTATTCGGCAACCCGCCGTTTCGCGGCCATCAGTGGCGATCCGAAGCGCAGCAGGAAGATATGGCCCGCATTTGGGGCAACAAGGGACAATTCAATCGCCTAGACTACGTCACCTGTTGGTTCAAAAAGGCGCGCGACTACGCAGCTACCAATCGCAAAATCGAGATTGCGTTCGTCTCGACCAACTCGATTACTCAAGGCGAGCAATGCGGCATCTTATGGCCGGTTACGCTCACCGGGGGGCTATCGATCCGCTTCGCTCACCGGACGTTTCAATGGAATAACGAGGCCCGCGGAAAAGCGGCTGTTCATTGCGTCATTATCGGCCTGACGTTTGCTTCGGCACCCAGGCGGGCGATTTATGAGTATGAGCATGTCCGCGGCGATCCTCACGTTTCTGCCGTGACCCAAATCAATGGCTATCTGATCGACGCGCCACAATACGCCGTACCCGCGCGCACGCAGCCCCCGCCCGGCCGTCTCAAGCTGCATAAAGGCAGCCAGCCGACCGACGGCGCGCGGTTGAAGAAACCGGGCGGCGGCTACATCACTACGAGCAACCTGATTCTCGACAGAGAGGACCGCGAGGCGCTTATCGCCGCCGATCCCGGGGCAGAGCGCTGGCTCAAGCCCTTCGTCGGCGGTGACGAGTTGATTTCAGGAGAATGGCGATGGTGCCTCTGGCTCAAAGACGCCGACCCCAAGCAGCTCAAGGCGTCGAGACCGATCGCCGAGCGCCTGGAACGGGTGCGCGCCGGCAGGCTCCAAAGCCCAACCGCAAGCGTCAAAGCGTTCGCAAAGTTTCCGACCCTGTTCACCCAAGACCGCCAACCGTCATCGGATTATCTTGCTATCCCCGAAGTGTCATCGGAGACGCGCGACTACATTCCGATTGCCCAGCTTCCGCCGACGGTCATCGCGTCAAACAAGCTCCAGATTATCCCGGGAGCGCCGTTATATTACTTCGGGATCATGACCTCGGCGATACATATGGCGTGGATGCGGACTGTCGGCGGTCGTCTTAAGAGCGACTACAGCTATTCGCCCTCAATCTACAATTCCTTCCCTTGGCCGATAATGACATCGGCGCAGGAGACGGAGATCGCCCGGCTTGCGCAGCTTGTCCTAGATGCCCGCGCCAGTTTTGCCGATACGCCCCTCGACGTCCTTTACGACGACCCCATGCCCCCGATCTTACAACGGGCGCACACGGCACTCGACCGTGCGGTTGACCGGCTTTATAGGCGTGCGCCTTTCACTTTTGAACGCGAGCGCGTCGAGCATCTTTTTGGCCTCTATCAGAAGGCCGCGACGCCATTAATTCCGACGGCCTCCGTTCCCCGACGAAAAACTAAGAAGACCTAGGGCCTATCCATGACAATGACGGATTCAACCGAAGAGTTGACTGAGCAGCAGGCCTTTGACGCCATCTTGGAATGGTCGCGGGATCGTCCCGCGTGGCAGAGGGATGCTCTGCGCCGTCTCGTTATCCAGGGGACCCTCGGCGAAGAAGACATCACGGAATTAACGGCGATTTGCTGTATTCCGGCAGCCGCATCAATTCCATTGGAGAAAGAACATCTTAAGTCAGCTGGGGTGTCGGGCGAGGCTATCTCGCTTCTTCGCGTAGTCGAGCCTAATGGCATTAACGCGTTGCCGAAGGATCAAAGGCTTGAATTTGCAAAAGCCGGATTGACCATTATTTACGGTGACAATGGATCAGGAAAATCTGGTTACGTTAGGGTTCTGAAGCACGCCTGCCGAACCCGCGACGGCCGCACGAACATACTTCGTGACATCGAGGATACAGGCACGACACCCCAATCCGCGAAAATCGTCTTTATGCGCGGGGACATCGAAGAAAGTTTTGACTGGAATCCTATCAATCCCGCACACCCGGAACTTCCATCCGTCAGCATCTTCGACACCCGCAGCGCCAACATTCACGTCGAGAAAACCAACGCCGTCGCTTACATTCCTGAGCCGATGCAGATTCTTGAGGCGCTTGCATCCGCCTGCGACCTGATCAAAGAGCGCATCACCACAGCAGTCGCCGAACTTAAATCGCAAACGCCGCTTGCACTGAAGACGCCTTCCTTGTCTCCCGACACGGCCGCCGGAGCATTTGTTTTCGGCCTTTCCGCGAAATCGAATTTGAAGCAGCTCGACCTGTTGGCGGCTCTTTCCGAAGTCGAGGCCAAGCGGCTCGCCGAAATTACGTCCGACCTCGCGCAAGACCCAAAAAGGGTCGTCGCGCGATTGCAAACGCAGAAAAGCAGGCTGCAAACCCTCAAAGCGTCGCTGACGAAATTATGCGTCGCAACAGGCGACGGGGCCTTCTCGAAACGCGATTTGCTTCGCGGGGAATGGGACAAAAAGGCTCAGGCCGCGCGTCTAGCGTCAGAGACGCTTTTTGCGGCCTCGCCCCTCCCCGATGTCGGTAAAGACGTCTGGCGGGCACTTTGGGAGGCGGCCCGGCGCTACTCGGATCAAGTGGCCTACCCTGCGAAGAAATTCCCCGAAGCCTCCACCGGGGAGGATGTATGCGTCCTCTGCCAGCAGCCCCTTACGAAGGAAGCCGTTGATAGGCGACAAACTTTCGAGGGCTTCGTTCAAGGGACTACGAAGGCGGACGAAGAGCAGACGGCTAAGGCTCACAAAGAGTTCGTCACTCAAATCGCAAGCACTGGCCTACGAGCTCAAGTTCGGCGAGAAGCTGTTGCCTTTTTCGAAACCGAAATCGGCGAGGAGGCATTATCCGCCCTCGTTCGCCGAGCTACGACAATTGCGGCGTGGCGGCTGCGCGCCTTCTTGCGTGGAAAGGGCGCGCCGTCTTCCCCGCATGCATTCCCCGAACTGGAATGCGTCGCTCTCGACGCCGCGCTATCCGCGCGAATAGCCCAGCTATCTGCGGACGAAAAAAGCCCCGAGCGACTTGCGCTACTGAAAGAGCATCGAGAGCTAAAGGACCGGCAAGCGCTCGGCCCACTGGTCGAAGACATAAAGGCCGAGATCAAGCGGCGTCAGCAAGTCGCTCAGCTTGAGAAGGCGGCCAAGGATACCGCGAAGCGCGGTGTAACGGACAAAAACAAAGACCTTTCCGACAAGCTGGTTACAAACGCGCTGCGTGGTCGTTTCATCCGCGAGGTTGGGAAGCTCCGGCTTTCGCGCATGCCGGTCGAGCTACGGAAGGTCAAGGATCAAAACGCGGTCTCCTATTTTCAGGTATCGCTCGTTGAAAAGCCGTCCGAACCCATCGGCGAGATTTTGAGCGAAGGCGAACATAGGTGCATTGCGCTTGCGGCGTTTCTGGCCGAGCTGGTCACCTCAAAGCGATATTCCGGAATCGTTTTCGACGACCCGATGTCGTCGCTAGACCACGTGCATCGAAAGGCCGTCTCGGCTCGTCTCGTCGAGGAAGCCGCTCATCGTCAGGTTATCGTTTTCACGCACGATTTGACCTTTCTCTACGAATTGAGACGCGAAGCCGAAGCAAAAGCCCAGTCGATACATTATCAAACTGTTTGTCGTCGAAGCGAAAAGCCTGGGTATGTCGAGGGTGAGTTGCCAAACAAGGCCCGCTCGGCGCTGCAACTTGCAAATGCTCTTCGTTCCGAGCTGAAAAGTATCAAATACGATTTCGACAAATGGCCCGAAGTACGGCGAACGCTGATTTCCAAGGGAGTCATTGAGCAGCTTCGAGAGGCCTGGGATCAAGCGATTGCCGATTTCATTTATCCTGTCCTCGGGCGCTTCGATAACCACATCAAGGGCGGCAGCCTGCATAAGCTTGCCGTCCTTCAAGAGACCGATGTCGCCACCATTACCGAGGCGCGAAAACGTCTGTCAGAAGATCTGCACTCCTCCGCGCAGACCGTAAACCCCGCGAGCGTAACCCACGCCGAACTTGTCGCCGAGATCAAAAAACTGGAGGATTGGGCTCAGGATATGGAGTCTCGTCAGAAGCAAGCCATACCGCCAGCTGTGTCCTACGCTTGATTATCCAATGGGAAGTGTCAGCTGACCCGACCCCTTTATTGTAAGAGCAATGGGGACCCGAAGATCACGGACTAGCGGGCTTCGGATATTTCGGTCGCCGATCGGGCACCGAAATAACTCAAGAAAAAATCGATAGCTTGTCCAATCGCATGCGTCATGGAGATTCTTGTTTTTAGAGCCGACCAATTTATTGGCTGATCCACACCGCATTGAGTTCTTTGAATAGTTAAATACGAATGCGGCTGGTGAGTGCAGTAGCATCTTGTTGCATTGATTAATCAATTCGTTGAGTTCTCTCGTGTTCATTAAATCGCCCGATTCTACTCGCTTGGCTTGAATAAGAACGCCCTTTGAGTATGTCTGGGTCTCGGTTTTTAGGGATACATGAATAAGCATATCGGCACCAATGCGCTGTTCTTCCGCAGCGATGCCAGAGCGGTGTCGAAGCACTGAACTTCGCCAAGTTAGACCCCCGACTGCCCCTCTAAATTTGTTACTCAAAGCGCCGAGTAGGTATGGATTTATATCGTCTTCGTCGGTGACCACGCCGTCACGATAATCCGCTAGAACTTCGTTGACTGCGCCATCTGCAACGTGGGCAGCCGCAGTCACGGCTTCGTCGAACGTCATCTATTCACCCAAGCCCAAGATTTTCGGATAATAAAACATTTTCTTATATTTACCGCACATGCGGTATGACATGCAGTTCGATCCCGGCCTGCTTTTGCAGGTAGCCGATGACGCCGAAGACGTTGCGGGCCTGGGGGTTGCCGGTCGGCCGAAACATGCGGATCAGGCTCTTGGGGGGCGTATTGATCGCCGCGCCGAGCTTTTCGAAGCCGACCGTCGCTTTGATGTAGTCGCGTAGGGTCGCCTTGCCGACCTCGACGTCGCCGGTCAGCATGGTGTTGATCGCTTCGCACAGGAGGGCCGTTGCGAACTTCCCGTCGTACTTGGCCCGGCGTTGCACGAGATCGTTGAAGCTTCTTGTCAGAGCCATATCGGACGTCATGCCCCCTGCCCCTTGATCGCTTCGATCATATCCGCCAGGCGGGGCGCGTAGGACCGCTCAGCCACTAAAACACACGCACGGCTGACGCTTCGATCTGCGGCCTCAGCATTTTATGCAGGCTGTCGTGGGTCATGATGTTGGTTTCGCGGCCGAGAATGCTGGCGGCGTAGGCCTTCACATCCATCAGCTCGAACAGCCCGAGCTTGCCCTTCTGGTCGTCGAAGAACAGATCGACATCGGAATCGACGCCGGCCTCGCCGCGCGCCGTCGAGCCGAACAGATACAGCCTTTCGACGCCGAGCTTTCTCAGATCGGCCTCGTGTTGCTGCAACCGGCTAATGGCTTCGTCCCGTTTCATAGGCGAAGTATAGCAATTTCCGGGGTTTGCTTCCATGAATTTTGGATTCGGCCGGGTTTTCAAGGCCAAGGCAGGTTTGGCGTCGCCGCCGGGCGGCCGGGCTGTCGTGAACGGAGCCGCGAAGAAGCGTCTCCGCCCTGTCGGGCTTCCATCCCTGACGCTGTTTTCATGCGGCCTGCCGGCCGCGTTGAGGGGAAGCCAAGGGGCGCTGCCCCTCTCTCCCCGCAAGCCAAATCGACGCGACCGTGGCTCGCTGCGCTGCGCCCGCACCACTCGCATCGATTTAGCTTGCCCCCTCCCCTCCCCGGTCTCGGCGACGGCCAAGGGTTCAGGACGGGGCCTGAACCCGGCCTTTAACCGGGAGCCAGACCATGAGAGAGCCGCGCTTTGACATCCACCAGCATATCACCAACCAGATCGTCGCCGCGATCGAGGCCGGAGCCGGAGAATTCCGCCTGCCATGGCACAGGCCCGCCGGTTCGGTCATGCGC
>Ga0209698_10004154_pt1 | contig 15985 bp, 14 predicted proteins | sample LitLauG_LLR_2012_FD_187203 | JGI IMG/M metagenome (GOLD analysis project Ga0209698, IMG submission 187203) | Freshwater sediment microbial communities from Pennsylvania, USA - Little Laurel Run_MetaG_LLR_2012 (SPAdes) (version 2) | ecosystem: Environmental > Aquatic > Freshwater > Creek >...
CTGCGCCTCGGCGCACAAGTTCTGTTGTACGCACTTCTGGTTGGCGCCCTCACAGCTCAATCAGCAACCAGCACGCAACCGATTTCGGTGAAAGTCGTCGTAGTCACGATGTTCGAACGCGGAGAGGACACGGGCGACGTTCCGGGCGAGTTTCAGTTGTGGGTCGAGCGGGAACATCTTGATCAGATATTTCCTCTTCCCGCCGGCTATCGCCACGTCCGCATGAACAAAGACGGTGTGCTGGGAATGGTTACCGGAGTTGGAACGGCAAAGGCAGCGGCCTCGGTGATGGCGCTCGGTCTCGATCCGCGTTTCGATCTCAGCAAAGCGTATTGGGTGATCGCAGGAATCGGAGGAGGCGATCCGGCCGACGTTTCGCTGGGCTCGGCCGTTTGGGCCGACTATGTTGTTGATGGTGACTTAGCGTTTGAAGTCGATGCGCGTCAGATTCCCAGTAGCTGGCCGACTGGCTACGTTCCCCTGCGCAAGGGAAAGCCCTACGAACTGCCCGCCGCCGCGGATTATGGTGAGGTTTACACGCTGGACCCGGGTCTTGTCGCGTGGGCGGTTGACCTAACGAAGCAAGTTCCACTCCCTGATTCGGACACGCTGCGCAAGTTTCGTTCCCGATTCGCCGGTTTCCCGAACGCCCTGAAGCCACCGTTCGTGACGCGCGGCGCCACGCTTTCCGCCGGAACATTCTGGCACGGCTCCAAGTTGGAAGACTGGGCGAACGCGTGGACTCGCTACTATACGGGCGGCAAAGGCAACTACATGGTCGCGGCCATGGAGGATTCGGGTACGCTGCAGGCTCTGACTTTTCTAAATCAGGCCGGGCGAGTCGATCTGCAGCGCGTACTCGTGCTGCGCACCGTCAGCAACTATGACCGTGAACCTCCGGGGACGGAAGTGGCGGAGAGTCTGAAAGAGATGGTCTCCGGCAACTACTCGGCCTACCTGCCATCGCTCGAAGCAGCCGAGACCGTTGGCGACAAGGTTGTGCGCGACATCGTCGACCATTGGGCCGAGCGTCAAGCCGCGGTTCCCCATGCGCAATGAAGGTTTCTTGTCGAACGTTCGCTCATCGTAGCTCCCACTACGAGGCCAGCGTCGCCAAGGTTTCCGCCAATACCAGTGTCCCGCGGGCAATGTCTTCCGGCGACGCATATTCGTCAGGCCGATGGCTGTAGCCGTTGCGGCACGGAATAAACAGCATGGCAACTGGAGCGATCCGCGAGATGAATAGAGAATCGTGATACGCACGGCTGGTCATGGGCAGGAAAGTGAGCCCGTGTGTTTCGCACGCCTGTGCGAGAGCCGCCACGATCGAAGGATCGCATTGCGCAGGCGCATCGGCGTTCAGCAACTCCGAACTTACCGAGACCTGCCGCTTGGCTGATATTGCCCTGCTCGTTTCTTCCAGCGCCAGCATCACGCCACCGCGACGTTGCACGTCGGTATCGCGGATGTCGACGCTGAGTCGCACTCTCGCCGGGATGCTGTTGACCGCCCCGGGAAATACATCGCAGATTCCCACCGTACCCACCGTATCGATTGCTCCACTAGTCCGGGCGGCGTGTTCGATGGCGAGAATCAGCTCGGCCGCAGCGCCGAGAGCGTCATGCCGATCCGGCATCAAGACGGCGCCGGCGTGGCCACCCTCACCTTCAATCGTCACGCGTAGGCTCGCCGGAGCCGCAATTCGTTCAACTACTCCTAGTTGTTTCTGCTCGCGTTCGAGTATCGGCCCCTGTTCAATGTGCAGTTCAACGAAGCCTTTGTAATAACCGCCGCGCAGCTTGACCTGCTCCATTTCTCCGGCGAATCCCGCCCTGCTTCGAACTTCTTCCAGCGAATTGCCGTCGTTGTCCGCCAGCTTGCGTGCGACATCGGCCGATAACGTCCCCGACAGCACGCGGCTGCCCAGGCATCCAATGCCGAAGCGCGTCGGCTCTTCGGAGGTGAAAATGAGCAACTCGATGGAGTGTTTAGGACGAAACCCTGCGCGCTGCAAGGCGCGAATCGCCTCGAGTCCTCCCAACACTCCGACCACGCCGTCATATTTTCCCGCGTTCGGGATGGCGTCAATATGCGAGCCGGTTCCGACAGCCGGCGCTTGCGCGTCCGAACCTGCCCAACGCGCAAATGTATTGCCGATGGCGTCCTCCCGTATCACCAGCCCCGCATCCACACATCGCTGTTTCATCCAAGCTCGCGCTTTCAGATCAGTTGGGGTGAAAACGACGCGAGTCACTGCCGGCGCTTCTGCGTCGGAGAATGCTGCCAGCGCCTCGATTTCGCTCACCAATCGATCCTGATCAATGACAAGTTTCATCGCGCCCCAGCCAGCGGATGCCGGTTCCAGTTTTTGTAGATCAAATATTTCGCAGGCACTTTTCCGATTGCCCCAAACCATTGCGGGCACCACGGGCCCATCCAGATGAAATCGCCAGCTGTCACCGGGTACCACGAATCTCCCAACCGGTAGATTCCTCCGCCTTCCAGCATGAACAGGCCATGTTCCATGACGTGCATCTCGACCATGCTCAAAGCCGCACCGGGCTGATAGACCATAGTGTTGACGGCGAAATCGAAATTCATCTCGTCGGGCAGCAGGCACTTCACTTGCAGATCAGGATCATCGTCGAGCGCATGGGAAGAGACGGCGTCTTCGCTGGAGACGATGGCTCGCGGCGCCTCGATCGACTGCACCGCCCTGTAGGGCTTCTCGATCACCACGGCGCGGCTGGTCTTCGAGGCCTTAACTGGATGGGGCGAGAGCTCGGGAAAGTAGGCATACCCACGCGGGCCCAGCTTGCTGCGCTTACCCTGGAACTCCACGCTCAGTGCGCCCTCGAGCACGTAGATGAATCGTTGCGCCGCGGGCGGACCGAGTTCTCCACCCGCTTCGAACTCCGCGGTATACGCGCTGAACGCCGCGCCCAGAGCCGGTCCTACGTGCACGATGGCGGTGCACGCCTTCATGCCTGGAAGCGCTGTGCGCACAAAAGTGTCTGGCGTCAACAGCAGATGATTCGGCTGTGAGGAACTGCGGGTTTGTCCCAGCTGCGACAGATGCAAATTAGGCACGGTGTGTCCTTGTTTGAAATATTGGCGATGAAGCCAGTTGTTCCAGCAGATGGAACCCGCATGCAATCGCCTTGGCAACATCCTCAAGCAGAACCGACTCAGCCGGATCGTGGCTGATGCCGCCCGGTGTGCGCAGAAAGACCATGCCAGCGGGAACTTTCTCGGCCAGGATCATCGTGTCGTGACCCGCCCCACTGACCATGCGATGCGGTTCGCAGCCAGCCTTGCGGATCGCTCCTTCTATCTCCAGGCTTAGCGTTGGATCCATGAAGACCGCACGCTGATCGAGATTCGTTTTGTACCGCACCGATAGGCCGCGCCCTTGCGCAATCTGCTCCGCCTGCTGCATCAGGTCTCTAACGGCGCGCGTACGAATCTCGTCGTCACAATGGCGCACGTCGAGCGTCAGCCGTGCTTCTCCGGCAATCACGTTCACGGCGCCGGGCTTGGTTTCCACGGAGCCCACGGTCGCGACCAAGCCGGGGATCACCTTCGCTGTCCGCTCGACCAAAGTAATCCATTCTGCCGCGCCCGCCACCGCATCAAACCGCAGATCCATGGGCGTCGTTCCAGCATGATTCGCGCGTCCCACAAACGTGATCGACAATCGGCTCTGACCTGCAATGGCCTCCACAACGGCCAGAGGCCGACCGAGCTTTTCCAGCACCGGCCCTTGCTCGATGTGGAACTCAAGATATCCGCAGACATTGTTCCGCAAAGTAGCCTGCGCGATCTCTGCGGGGTCAAGGCCGAAAGTCTCGATCGCCGCTCGCACCGAAATTCCGTCCGCGTCCTGCAAGGCCAACAATGCGTCGTCAAGCCGCCCGACCAACGCGCGACTCCCAATGAACGGCGTGCCAAACCGAACTCCTTCTTCTTCCGAGAACCCAACGATCTCGATTGCGTACGGCAGAGTTTGCCCGCGGAGTGCTTCTATGAGCGCCACAGCGAGCACCACGCCGAGCACTCCGTCGTACGGACCAGCGTTGGGAACCGTATCAAGATGCGAGCCGATCAACACACGCGGCTGGTCTTCCCCATCCGTCGGCCACAGCGCTCGCAAATTCCCCGCCGCATCGATCCGCACTCTTGCGCCGCGAGGCTCCAGCCACCCCGCGATCTCCCGGTGAACAATACGCATCGGTGGCGACAGGTATGTCCGGCGCAGGCTGCCGGAGTCTTCAGAAAACGTCGACAAGTGCCGGCACCGGGCGATCACTTCTGCTGCAAGTCTTGCGGCATCGTCCGTTTTTTGCATTTTGAATGCGAGTCAGAAGTTACCGCCGCGAACTGCTTATGCCTCGCGGATGAATTTCGCCGCGATCCAACCGACCAGAACCAGCACCAGCATCACCGGCCAGCTATATCGGTTGCCGTACGTCGCCACCGGATAATGATTGCTGAGCATGAGAAACACAACCGGAACCACCATGAACGTGTTGTGCTTGGAACGCAGCTTGGCCTGCGCGCCCAGCGCTGGGTCGAACTTGGCTCCGGCCGCAGCAGCCGCGATCATCTTGCGCTGCGCTGGAAGAATCCGGAACCACACGTTGGCGGTCATGATCGTCCCGAAGACCGCTCCCACGTGGATGTAGGCCGCCCGCCCGCTGAACACGTGCAGCAGCCCCCACGACGCTGCAGCCGTCATCACGAAAGCAAACAGCGCGAATGACGACTGCGATCGTCCCAGCGGCGACAACACTGCAACGTCGTACACGAACCACCCGAGGATGATTGCACCCACGCCGATCGCGATTCCGACGGGTTTGGAAATGTTCGCCACGTCCGGATCGATCAGCCCAGCTCCCATGTAATAAACCAGAACGAGCAGTACCATGCCGCCCAGCCAGGTCATCAGCGCTTCCCAGCGAAACCAACGAACTTGCGACGCACTGACGCCGAGAGTCTTCCTTTTTTCAACGCTGTAGAAACCGCCGCTGTGCACCATCCAAACCGACGCGGGCGCTCCGTCCGCAGCGGCTTGCCGTTCGAGCTTGCCGAATTGTCCGTCGAGCCACGTGAAATAATACGTCTGGCCCACCCACATGATCGCCGCGAAAACGTGAAACCAGCGTGCGCTGAGGTTCAGCCATTCTCGGATCGAAAAATCCACGCTTAGCTCCCCCGATATGTGGTGTAACCGTTCGCGCTCAGCAACAGCGGAATATGAAACTGCGATTCCCCCTCGCGCACCTGGAACGTCACTTCTACCACAGGATACAGGCCTGCGATTTTCTGGGCGTCGAAGTAACTCCCGGTATCGAACGCCAGACGATACAGGCCGGGCGGGAAGTCGCCCTCCGGAAGCAACTGCCCACAACGGCCGTCATGGTCGGTGCGGGCCGATGTCAGGAGCCGCCAATTACCGGGCGCTTCTTGCCTCTCCAGCCGCACCGGCACGTTGCTGGCGGGCTTGCCGCGAGTCAAGTCCAAGATGTGAGTCGAAATGCGTTTCATGATGAGAGCCATTTCCTCAGCCGGATGTGGGTGATCTTTCTCTGCTCCTCCGCAGCCTCACTCAATTCCGTCGCATCGTCGTTGCGCATGCGCCGCCGCAAAATCTCCAGCATCTCCGGCGCCGACTTTCCCGTCGCGCACACGATGAATACCCGGCCAAATCGCTGCTCATATTCCCGATTCGCCTCTGCCAGTGCTGCTCGGACTGGCTCTCCGGCGGCCGCGACGTTTCGTTGCTCCTGAGTCGACCACTCTGCGGACTGCGGGGCAGCCCCGGCCGGCGCTTTACGTTCACCAATGCGCGGGTGCTTGGAGAACGCCTCCATCCAATCCTGAGTCGCAAGGCAATTCCAAACTTCATCCGAAGCCGTTAACAGAGATGCCTCGTCTTGCAGCGGACGGCGCGAAGCCATTGTGTTGGCCCACACTGCCGAACCGCAACAACCCAGGATCTCCTGCGCAGCTTCTTCCAGCGGAAGCTGGTTCCAGCGCGCCAGCCTTTCATTCATGCGTTGTTGCCTTGCGCATTCAGTCCAAGCAGAAATTCCGCCACTAGATTTCCGACGACTGCCGATCGATACGCCGCCGTCGAGCGAATGTCGTCGATCGGGGTGATCTCGCCAATGGCAGTCTTCCGCGCCTGATCGACGAGAGCGGCATTGATCGCCTTTCCTTCCACCACACTCTCGGTCCGGCGCAAACGCAGCGGTGTAGGGGCGGCGCTGCCCGCAGAGATGCGTACGTCTTCGAGCACACCGCCCACAATTTTCCCCAGGCCCGCAACACAGACTTTGGCGATCGCCTGAGCGTTGCGCGCACCAACCTTACGCGAATACGAAGAATATCCCGCGAACGACCTCTGCAGACGAATCGCTCGAATTAATTCATCTGCCGCAAGCAGGGTCTTCTTGTACCCAATGTGAAAATTGACATACGGAACACGTCGCTCGCCGCGCGCAGACACTAAAATCAATTCCGCCTCATAAACAAGCAACGCTGGTAGGGAATCCGCGGCGGGCGAAGCATTCACGATATTCCCGCCCAGCGTGCCGCGATTCTGATTCGCGACCCCGCCAGTCCATCGTGCCGCGCTCACCAGCAAAGGGAATTCCTTCGCCAAGACTTCGTGCTCACGCAAGTCCGTGTAGGTAGAGCCCGCGCCGATCAGGACTGCATCATCCGAAGCCTCGATCCGCCTCAACTCCGGAAGGTTCCAGAGGCTTACCAATTTTCGCGGCGCAAGTTTTCCTGAAGCATATTGCACCATCAGATCAGTCCCGCCTGCGATCGGCAAGAATTCGCCGGGCCGTTGCGCGAGCAACGACACCACCGCCGACAGACTGCCCGGCGCCACCAGTTCGAAATCGGAAGGATCTGATCTCATTCCCTGCTCTCATCCACTGCCGCTTTCGCGACCGCTTCACAAATCTGCGCGTACCCGGTGCAGCGGCACAAATTTCCCGCAAGCCCCTCCTTAATTTGCTGGTCCGAGGGCCGTGGCGTGTGATCGAGAAGATGCAAGGCCGCCATGATAATCCCCGGCGTGCAGATTCCGCACTGCGCGCCGCCGCAATCGAGAAAAGCCTGCTGCAATGCGCTCAACTGCGAACCCTGCGCCAATCCTTCGATCGTAACGATCTTCGAGCCTTGGGCTTGCAGAACTGGCACGAGGCAACTATTAACCAGCGTTCCATCCATCATCACGGAGCAGGAGCCGCACTCGCCTTCGCCGCATCCTTCCTTGGCGCCGGTCAGTCCCAGGTGCAGCCGCAAAACGTCCAGCAATCTCTCCATCGGGTAGGCGCGGACCGTTCTCGTCTCGCCATTCACCGTCAACGAAATCTCGCACCGCGTGCCCTGAGTGCTCATCGCCCCCCTCCGGGGCTGCGTTTCGTTACAGCCTCGAAGATATCTTCGGGAAGCAGAGGGATGGAATCAAAGCCAACTCCCAACGCGTCTTGAATCGCGTTCACAATCGCCGGTGCGGGACCATCCATCGGCAATTCTCCGATTCCCTTCGCGCCAAATGCTCCGTGCAAGTTTCCGAGTTCTTCAAAATACACGCGGATCGCGGGCAGGTCCGCCGAAGTGGGCATGATGTAATTCGTCATCTGCCCATTCTGCATGCGGCCATTCTGCCAAATAACTTTTTCGTACAACGCAAATCCAATTCCCTGGGCGACGCCGCCGGTGATCTGTCCCCGAGCCAGGACCGGATGGAGCACTTTTCCCACTTCCTGAAGCGCGACAAAATCGTCGACCGTCACGCCATAAGTTGTCAGATCGACCGTGACTTCCGCGATGTATACGGCCCACCCATACGCCGCATAAGCTTCGCCGCGATATTTCTCGTCGTCCCAGAAAATTCCAGGCGGCGCCTCGTACCGCGCCCACGACTTGAACTCGCCGCGTTCAGCCACATACTTCGCACATGCCGCACAAAACTCGTCTCGCGAATATCCCTCGTTCAACAAACCTGCGGCGGTGAGTGTCTGCTCGATCCCTCGTGCCGCCGATTGCACCAATTTGCCGACCACCATGACCGTGCGCGACGCGACGGTGGGCCCGCTGTTCGGAACTTCGTTCGTATCCGCTTGCGCAATTTCAATTCCTTCGAAAGGAATTCCAAGCGTCTCGGCTGCGATCTGGCAGAGCACGGTTTTCGTTCCCTGACCGAACTCTGTGCTGGAGACCAGTACGCGTACGCGTCCGTCCGCGAGCCCTTGCACTCCCACGACCGAAGCCAGGTAACGCTCCCCGGACCCGGTGAATCCTGCACCGTGGAGGAACGTCGCGATCCCAATTCCTTTCTTCCGCGTGGCGGATTCATTCTCCGTTCGGAACCGCTCCTTCTTCGCTCGGTAGTCCATCAGCGCAAGCCCGCGCTCCAGCAGTTGATCGAGATCGATCGGCTCGTGGATGGTCTGTTCCGTTGCCGTGGTCAGCCCGGTCTTCAGAAAATTCCGACGCCGGACTTCGACTGGCGAAATTCCCACCGTGGCGGCGATGCGGTCCATGTGCCGCTCCAGGGCAAACAAGCTTTGCGGCGCTCCGAATCCGCGAAATGCCCCGTGGGGCGGGGCATTCGTGGCTACTGCCTTTGCCGAAATCTTGAGGTTGGGCCAGTAGTAGGGGCCTCCAGCGTGGATCGTGCCCCGCGAGAGCACTACCGGCGACAGCGTCGTATACGCCCCGCCGTCCACCACAAACTCAATTTCGCCGCCAAGAAGTTTGCCGTTGCGGTCCACGGCGGTCCGGTGCCGGGTTCGCGAGGGGTGCCGCTTCGTGGTCGCCGCCATGTCTTCCATGCGGTCGTACACGATTTTCACCGGCTTGCCCGACTTCATCGCCAGCAGCGCGGCATGCCCGGCGATCATCGACGGATATTCTTCCTTTCCTCCAAACGCCCCGCCAGTCTCGGCCTGTACCACGCGAACCTTGTCTTCCGCCAGGCCGCACAACTTCATTAGCGCTTTGTGCACGTAATAAGGACACTGCAGCGAACCCCACACCGTGATCCCGCTTTCGGGGTCGAAGCTCGCGATCACGCCATTATTTTCGATGTAAAGCTGCTCCTGCGCCCCGGTCGTATATTCACCTTCGACGATGTAATCGGCCTTCGACCAGACGCTGTCGACGTCGCCCTTCTCGACGCGGTATTTCTTGAAAGTGTTGTCGCTCCCCCAGATGATCTCCGCCTGCCGCTCGCTCTCTTCAATGGTGAACAAAGGCAGAAGAGGGTCGTACTCAATCGCGACCGACTCCACGGCCTTGCGGAGAACGTGGCGATTGGCATGCGCCAGAAGCAGAATGGGTTCCTCCGGATGATTGACGACGCCGTCCGCCAGACAAGGCTGGTCGTCCGCGATCAGCGCAACCCAGTTTTTTCCTGGAATGTCCTTCGCCGAGACGACCGTGAACTCGTCCCATGCAACGCCCGGACCGAATGTGATGCTCTTGATCTTCCCGCGAGGAATGCTGCTGCGCACGGTCGCGCCGTGCAGCATCCCGGGCAGTGTCATATCATCGATGTATTGCGCGCGGCCAGTGACCTTGTCCCGCCCCTCCTTGCGCGGAACGGGCATCCCGACGATTTGTTGATGCGCGGTCACTGACGAAACTCCCGCCCCATTACTTCTCCCGGAAATTCTCCATCCTGGTAGACGACTGCGCCACGCAAATACGTTCTCTTCACCACGCCAGACAGTTTTTCCCCAAGATACGGCGAGACTGCGTGGCGATGATACAACCGATCTTCCGTCACAGTGAATTCCGCGTCTGGGTCAAACACGACGAAGTCCGCGTCACCTCCCGCCGCGATTCGTCCCTTGCGCCCATCGCATCCTGCCAGGCGCGCCGGTTGCTCCGCCATCCAGCGGGCAATGTCGACGAGTGAGAAGTCGCGCCTGCTCCCCTCCGTCCACATAACTGGAAGCGCCATTGAAAGGCTCGCGATGCCGCCCCACGCGCTGTGAAAACTTCCTTTGCCTCCCCCCTTCATCTCAGGAGGGCAGGGTGAGTGATCCGTGACGACCATGTCGATTGCGCGATCTCGCAGGCCCTGCCAAAGTCGCTCACGATTTGGGCGGCTGCGGATTGGGGGTGCGCATTTGTATTGGGTCGCACCGTCGGCAATCTGATCGGCCTCGAAGTGCAGATAATGCGGGCAAGTCTCCACTGTCACCGGCAGTCCTTGGGCCCGCGCAGAGCGCAGAGAGTCAAAGGCCAGGCCCGTCGCCAGATGGACGACGTGCAAACGAAATCCAAATTCGCGACATAGCAAGAGCATGAGTTCGATTGCAGCCACTTCAGCTTCGGCGGGCCGAGAGCGCAACCAGGTCGAATACAAACTCCCATCTTCGTCGTGAGTTTCCCAACCACGCAGAAGTTCCGGCAACTCCGCGTGCACCAGGAGCGGCAGGCCGGTCCGCGCAACGTGGGGCAACGCTGCCCGCAGGTGCGATTCCCGAACCATGCTGAATTCTTCGACTCCCGACGGCACCAGAAAGCACTTGAACCCTTTCACCCCAGCCTGTGCCAGAGCTTCGAGGTCGTTCTCGTTGTCCTGCACCACTCCGCCCCATGCCGCCCAATCCACCCGGCATTGTCCCTGCGCCGCCCGCCGCTTCGCTTCCAGCGCTGGCACGGTAGTGGTCGCGGGCACGCAATTCAGCGGCATGTCCACGAGCATGGTGTAGCCGCCCGCGGCCGCGGCCCGCGTCGCAGTGCGAAATCCCTCCCACTCGGTTCGTCCTGGTTCGTTGATGTGGACATGCGAATCGACCAACCCCGGCAGAATCGCCAAGTCACCGAAGTCTTCCAGGATCGCGTGCGCCGGTACTTCGGCCCGCGTGGCGATACCCTGGATCCGCTCTCCTTCCACCAACACCGTGCCCGGCCGGATTCCCTGCGGTGTTACGACACGGTTTGACACAAATGCCTGCAACCCCAAAACCCGCCTCCGGTCCACTAAGAGGCAACAGCCTATCCGGAAGCGCCGCCGTTTTCAATCTGCCCGCCGATTCCGTCAGCGCATATGCCCTTATCATTTTCCAGATTCCGGCTTATACTCCCTTCTCAGCGAAGGGGCTGCGAACGAGTCCATGTCGACGGATTTGCGCGGATTCGCGATTGCCGGGAGCAACGCGCCGTTGACGACTGCGCACTGACCGAGCCAAAACATGGACAACCCTTTCATGGCCCGCGCCATACAACTCTCCCTCGACAACGTTCTCTCGGGGCAAGGCGGACCCTTCGGCGCCGTCATCGTGAAAGATGGCAATATCGTTGCCGAAGGCGTCAATCAAGTTACGTCGCGCAATGACCCCACCGCCCATGCGGAAGTCGTCGCCATCCGCGAAGCCTGCGCTAAGCTCGGCGGCTTCAGCTTGAAGGACTGCGAGATTTACACCTCGTGCGAACCGTGTCCCATGTGTCTGGGCGCGATCTACTGGGCCCATCTGACTTGCGTGTATTTCGGCAACGTGGCCGCAGAAGCTTCCAAAGTCGGCTTCGACGATTCCTTCATCTATCACGAATTCGCAAAGCCTTTGGCACAGCGCTCGATTCCGATGGTGCAGATGATGCACGAAGAGGCGCTGTCGGCATTCTTGGCGTGGCAGGAAAAGCAGAACAAGATCCCGTATTAAGAGCCGCGTCCCCGTCGACCTCGGCGCACGTCATTCCATTCGAGGACAAACGATTGATCGACCGCTATTTCCGGCTCTCTGAAAATCAAACTACCGTGCGCCAGGAGTTCCTGGGCGGCCTCACCACTTTTGTGACGATGGCTTACATCGTCGTCGTCAATCCGCAAATCCTTTCGCAGGCTGGCATGCCGGTCGAAGGCGTTCTTTTTGCCACGTGCATTTCGGCGGCAGTAGCCACGCTGGTGATGGGACTGGCTGCCAACTATCCCATCGCGCTCGCTCCGGGCATGTCGCTCAACGTCTATTTCACTTATTCCGTCTGCTTGAGCATGCACGTGCCCTGGCGCACCGCGCTGGCGGTGGTGTTCTTTTCCGGCACCGTATTTCTTCTCCTAACCGTCACTAAGGTGCGCGAACAAATCGTCAACGGCATGCCGGCATGCCTCAAGCACTCGACCGCGACGGGCATCGGGATGTTCATCGCGTTCATCGGTATGCGGAACGCCAAGCTGGTTGTGGCCAACCCGGCCACCTATGTCGGCCTCGGCAGTTTTGCAGATCCAGCTGTGCAGACTGCTTGCTTCGGCCTCGCGCTCACCATCGTCCTGATGGCTCGCAAGATCAATGGGGCGATCCTCATCGGCATCCTCGCCACAACTCTGGCGGGAATCGCCCGCGGCATTGCCCACTGGCCAACGGGCATCCTTTCGTTCCCACATCCCGGCTCGACGTTCCTCCAACTCGATTTCCGTGGCGCCCTGCGGCTGGGCTTTCTCGAAATTCTCTTCGCATTTCTCTTCGTCGATCTCTTCGACAATGTCGGCACCCTGGTCGGTGTCTGCGAGCAGGCGGGATTCATCCAGGATGGCAAAATTCCCCGCGTCGGCCGCGCTCTCATCGCCGACGCCATCGGCACTCTGTTCGGCTCGCTGACCGGAACTTCGACGGTTACCAGCTATATCGAAAGCGTCGCGGGCGTTGCCGCCGGCGCACGCACTGGGCTGAGCAATGTCTTCGTCGCGCTATTTTTTCTTCTGGCGACGTTTTGTTCGCCACTCGCCGCCGCCATTCCCGGCTACGCGACGGCTCCCGCGCTGATTCTGGTCGGCGCGCTGATGACACAGTCGATCGCCCACGTGGACTGGCGCGATTTCAGCGAAGCGCTCCCGGCGTTCATCACCATGCTGGCCACACCGCTCACCTTCAGTATCGCGACCGGCCTTAGCCTCGGTCTGATTGCTTACACACTGGTCAAGATCGCGACGGGAAAGGCCCGTCAAATCAATACGTTAGTCTGGATACTCACCGGCCTTTTCGTGTTGCGATATGTCTATCTGGGATGGAGATAGCGGGGCAACGCCGACCCCTTCCCGTGCAACTAAAGAATTAGTTACCTTTTCCTGCATGGATCGTCTAAGGGCTAAGAGGAGGATGGCCGGTGCCGCGAAGACAGTCGGAGACCCTGACCGAAGCCGAGCTGCGGATCATGAACGTGCTGTGGCTCAAAGGAGCCGGCACGGTCCAGTTGATCCTGGATTCTCTGTCCGAGAAGCCCGCCCTGGCCTACAACTCTGTTTTGACCACCATCCGGGTGCTAGAGCGCAAGGGTTACGTCAAGCATTCCAAGGACGGCCGCGCCCATTTGTACGCTCCGCTGGTGGGGCGGGACGAGGCAACGCGCTCGGAGATCCGCCACCTGGTCGGCCGCTTCTTCAAAAACTCCCAAGAGCAACTGGTCTTAAACATCCTTGAGGATAAAGGCATCGAGGCCGAGGAGCTGACGCGCCTGCGCGACATGCTGGATCGGAGCGGCGCGAAATGATTTGGCCCCCGTTGCAGACCATTTCTGAGATCGTGATCGGCCGCGTCCTGAACTCGCTTCCTGAAGGCGTTCTGATCGCGCTGTTTACACGGATGATTCTGCGATTCTTGCCCCGGCAAAATTCGGGAACGCGATTTGCGGTCTGGTTTGTGGCTCTGCTCGCTATAGCCGGACTGCCCCTGATCGGCGGTGTTACGGGCGGACCTTCTCTCCTGACGGCAGGCAGCGGGCGGCATCTGATCACCGTGCCCGGTCCATGGGCAATGATTGTTTTTCTGGCATGGATTCTGGCGGCGTCTGTGGCGATGCTCCGCTTGGCAGTTGGCCTTTGGCAGTTGCGCGTGCTGCGCACGAGTTGCATCGAGGTCGATGGGAAAGAGTTCGAACCCGGGAAGAGACAACTCGTTGCCGACTTTATTTCGACGAGATCGGTCACCCTCGCCACGTCAGAGCGCGTGACCGTTCCCACCGCCATCGGCTTTTTCCAGCCGGCGATTGTGTTTCCGGTGTGGGCCCTGCAGGAACTCACGCCTGCTGAATTGAATATCGTGTTGCTCCACGAATTTGCGCACCTGCGTCGCGGCGACGCCTGGACCAACTTGCTGCAGAAAATCGTGCGCGCCGTTTTCGTTTTCCATCCAGCCGTGTGGTGGATCGAGCGCCGGCTCTCACTGGAGCGCGAGATGGCTTGTGACGATCAGGTGCTCGCCGAAACGGCTAATCCGCACGGCTACGCGAAATGCCTGGTCGCGCTGCTCGAGAAAAGCGTCGCGCGCCGTGGCCTGGCGATGGCGCAGGCGGTAGTTCATCGGGCACGTGAGGCTGCTCTCCGCCTGGCGCAGATTCTCGACGACGGCCGCCCGGATACCAGGAGCGTTTGTAAGCCTGCTCTCGGCCTTGTGGGTGCTTTTTCCATGCTCTGTCTCGTGATCGGGCCGCGTACTCCGCAGTTCGTATCCTTCGAGCCGGTCCAGCGGACGATTCAGGCCGACAACGGGCATGCGGCGCTCCTCAGTCAGCCTCAACCTGCGGTGATTCCTGCAGGTGTGCGTACAGTCCCATCGTCGCCGCTTAAGAAAATTCCTCAACCACCTGTCGTACAAGCAATCGGGCATCTTCACGAAGGTCGGCCCGCTGTCCCGCATGTGATCGCTGCTCGATGGAGCACTGATGGCGAGCGCACGAACCAGAATGTCATGCCAGCGCTCCTGGTCATCCGAACGACCCAACAAGTCGGACCGAATACCTGGATGTGGAGCGTCGATGTGTGGAGAGTGAACGTGGTGAATTCCGCGCGCGATGAGGCGAGACCGGTCGCCAAGAAGACATAGCCAAAATTTTTTTGAGACTAACAACTAAACAATTAGTTGCAAAGGAGAAGCAAAATGCAAAACTGGAAGACCATCCTGACTCGGCGCTTACTCGTCGCCGCAGTCGCGGTATTCAGCGTCGCGTCACTCGCGACTTACGAGTTCGCATCCGCCAAAACTGCGGCGGCGGCCGTTGTGGCCCCTGCCGCTGCCCCACTCGACGATAGCAGTGTCGGCGCCTTACTCTCGCTCGATCGCGCCATGGAAACGCTGGCAGCCCGCGTCACTCCTGCTGTCGTCAACGTGATCGTGACTTCGAAGCCGAGCGCACAACAATCTGGCGACGACACTTCCCAAGACATGCAGCAGTTCTTCGGACCGTTCGGCAGCAATCCGTTTGGCAGAGCACCCGGACACCACTTCAACATGCCGATGAATCCTCGCCAGCGAGTGGAGCACGGCCTGGGCAGCGGAGTAATCATCTCCCCAGATGGCTACATCGTGACCAACAACCACGTGGTGGATGGAGCCACCGACATTCGCGTCACCATGAGCAACCGCGAGGTAATGTCCGCCAAGCTGATCGGGACCGATCCGCTCACCGACCTGGCCGTGATCAAGGTGAATGGGACGAACCTGCCCAGCGTGCCCTGGGGCGATTCGGCCAAGTTACGTCCGGGTCAGACCGTGCTCGCGTTCGGCAATCCGTACGGATTCCGCTTCACCGTGACGCGCGGCATCATCAGCGCGCTCAACCGTCCCAACCCGGACCCGAGCGATCGCCGCAAGCCGGGAGAGTTCATCCAGACCGATGCCGCCATCAATCCCGGCAACTCCGGTGGCGCGCTGGTCAACGCCCGCGGCGAGTTGATCGGGATCAACACTTTCCTGATCTCGTCCAACGGTTCGTTCTCCGGAATGGGCTTCGCGATTCCGACGCAAATCGTCGAACCCACGGTCCAAACCTTGATCCGCGACGGCAAGGTCAGCCACGGACTCATCGGCATCGGTATCGCGGACGTCACTCCGGACAACGCGAAATTCTTCCAGATGAGCACTGCCAGTGGAGCTGTGGTTTCGCAAGTCGATCCCAACTCTGCGGGAGGAAAGGCCGGCCTGAAAACTGGTGACGTCATCACGAGGTTGAACGGACAATC
>Ga0209698_10004155_pt1 | contig 15982 bp, 8 predicted proteins | sample LitLauG_LLR_2012_FD_187203 | JGI IMG/M metagenome (GOLD analysis project Ga0209698, IMG submission 187203) | Freshwater sediment microbial communities from Pennsylvania, USA - Little Laurel Run_MetaG_LLR_2012 (SPAdes) (version 2) | ecosystem: Environmental > Aquatic > Freshwater > Creek >...
CGGGTCGGTGGCAGCAGGCGGTCCTGCAGCATGCGCTCGAGGTAACCGCCATAGCCCGAATTCTTCAGGGATGCGGCAAGCCGGGCGACGTCGTCGGCATGGATCCAGCCGCTGCGATAGGCAATTTCCTCGGGACAGGCGATCTTCAGGCCCTGCCGGGCCTCGATGGTCTGGATGAATTGCGCCGCCTGCATCAGCGACTCGTGCGTTCCTGTATCGAGCCAGGCCATGCCGCGGCCCATGATCTCGACCGACAGCTCGCCCCAGCGAAGATACTGCGCGTTGACGTCGGTGATCTCGAGTTCGCCGCGCGCCGACGGCCGGATCGCGCGCGCCACATCGACGATGCGCTGGTCGAAGAAGTACAGGCCGGTCACGGCGTAGTTCGACCGGGGTTGCCTGGGCTTTTCTTCGATGCTCACCGCGTGGCCACCCGCGTCGAATTCAACCACACCATAGCGGTGCGGGTCGTTCACATGGTAGGCGAACACCGTGGCGCCAGTGGGCCGCTGGCTGGCGCGCTTCAGGCAGTCGCTCAGGTCGTGGCCGTAGAAGATGTTGTCGCCGAGCACCAGCGCCGCGGATCCGCCCTGCAGGAAGGCGCTGCCGATCAGGAACGCCTGTGCCAGCCCCTTCGGTTGCGGCTGCACCGCGTACGACAGGCTCAGGCCCCACTGGCTGCCGTCGCCCAGCAGTTCCGTGAACCTGGGCGTGTCGGACGGCGTCGAGATCACCAGGATGTCCCGGATTCCCGCCAGCATCAGCGTGGTCAGCGGGTAATAGATCATCGGCTTGTCGTACACCGGCAGCAGCTGCTTGGAAAGCACCTGCGTTGCCGGGTAAAGCCGGGTTCCAGCCCCGCCCGCCAGCACGATGCCACGGCGAACCGACCCGGTCATGCCTTCTCCTCCCCCCGGCCCGCGCCGTAGTTGACGTCGAGCCAGCGCCGATAGCGCCCATCGCGCACACCGGCGACCCAATCACCATGCTCCAGATACCAGTCGACGGTGCGGGCCAGCCCGGTTTCGAAGGACTCGACCGGACTCCACTGCAACTCCGTATCGACCTTGCACGCATCGATCGCATAGCGCCGGTCATGCCCCGGGCGGTCGCGCACGAACTCGATCAGGCTTTCATAGGCTTGTGGCTGGGGGCGCACCCGGTCCAGGATCCGGCAGATCGCACGAACCACGTCGATGTTGCGCCGTTCCGAATGTCCGCCGATATTGTAGGTCTGGCCGCAGCGTCCTCGCTCGAGCACCTGGCGGATCGCGCGGCAGTGATCGCCGACGTAGAGCCAGTCCCGTATGTTGCCGCCATCCCCATAGACGGGCAGCCGGGCGCCGTCGACGGCGTTCAGGATCACCAGTGGGATCAGCTTCTCGGGAAACTGGTAGGGCCCATAGTTGTTGCTGCAGTTCGTCAGAAGGGTCGGCAGGCCATAGGTGTGATGCCAGGCCCGCACCAGATGGTCGGACGCCGCCTTCGACGCGGCATACGGACTGTTCGGCGCGTAGGCGGTGGTCTCGCTGAAGGCCGGGTCATCCTGCCGCAGCGACCCGAAGACTTCGTCGGTCGACACGTGCAGAAACCGGAACGCATCCCGTTCCGAGGCGGGCAGTGCCTGCCAGTATTCGCGCGTGGCCTCGAGCAATTCGAATGTGCCGATGCAGTTGGTCTGTATGAACGCCGCCGGCCCGTGGATCGAGCGGTCGACATGGCTCTCGGCGGCGAAGTGGACGATGGCGCGCGGATGATGCCGGTCGAGCGCACCACTGACCACTGCCCGGTCGCCGATATCCGCATGCAGGAACGTGAAACGCGGCATCCCGGAGACGGATTGCAGGTTTTCCAGGTTGCCGGCGTAGGTCAGCTTGTCGACGACGACCACGCCTTCATCGCCAGCGGCCATCCAGTCGAGCACGAAATTCGCGCCGATGAAACCGGCCCCGCCGGTGACCAGAATCATGCGGAACTGGCGGCCGCCCGACGGCCGTGTGGACCGGCCCCAGCCCTGGCGGGACCCTTCAACCCGCACCAGAAATAATGTGTCATGTCCATGATGTTAATCATGTCGAGGTCGATTCACGCCGAAGCAAAATGATTGTCGCACACGGTCATTGCGCCGCGACGTCGGCGATTTCGGGCGTTGCCCTGTGATACCGTTTCCGATCCCGAATGGCCACTGGCGCCGGATGCGACACCATGAAGATCGTCCCTGTGATTTTGTGCGGCGGAGCGGGAACGCGCCTGTGGCCGGTGTCCCGCGAATCGATGCCAAAGCCGTTCATGCGACTGGCCGACGGCCAGACCCTGCTCCGCGCCACGGCGTTGCGACTGCGGGGCCTGCAGGGCATCGCGCAACTGGCGGTGGTCACCAACATCGCCTATTCATACAAGGTGGCCGAGGAACTGGCCGCGACCGGGTTGGTCGACCATCCGGCCCTGCTGCTGGAGCCGGAAGGCCGCAACACCGCGCCCGCGATCGCGCTGGCAGCCCTGTGGGCGCGCCAGGCGCACGGAGACGACTGCCTGCTGCTGGTGCTGCCAGCGGACCACGTGATCCGCAACGAGGATGCATTCCGGCAGGCCTGTCGCCGGGCCTTTGAGCTGGCGGCTGGCGGCCGCCTGGTGACGTTCGGCATCGCGCCCACCGGCCCTGACCCGTCGTTCGGATACATCGAGGTCGGCGAACCGCTGGCCAGCGAGCGCACTTACGCCGTCAGCCGTTTCGTCGAAAAGCCGGACCGCGAAGCGGCCGAGCGCTACCTGCAGACAGGCAATTTCTGCTGGAACGCCGGCATGTTCTGCTTTACGGCACGCGCCTGCCTGGAGGGACTCGAGGGGTGCCATCCCGAGGTGATGGAAGCGGCCAGGCGCACCTTCGCCGCGACCTCGCCGTCCGCCCCCGGCTCCGATCAACTGCGCTTCGACGCGCAGAGCTTCGCGGCCCAGCCGAACATCTCGATCGACTACGCCCTGATGGAGCGCGCCGCCAATGTCGGCCTGGTCCGATGCGACGCCGACATCGGGTGGAGCGATGTCGGGTCCTGGAAGGCCGTGTCGGAGACCTATGACGGCGACGCCCAGGGCAACACCAGTGTCGGCCCGGCGCTGCTGATGGACAGCCGCAACACCTTCGTTCGCGCCGAAAGCCGCTTCGTCGCGGCGGTGGGCCTGGATGACCTGATCGTGGTCGACACGCCCGATGCGCTGCTGGTGGCCCACAAGGACGCAAGCCAGGCGGTCAAGGCCGTGGTGGCGCACCTGAAGCAGACGGGCGGGTCGCTGGCCGTGGACCATGCCACCACGCATCGGCCCTGGGGCACGTATGCGGTGCTGATCGAGGGCGAAGGATTCAAGGTCAAGCGCATCGAAGTCAAGCCTGGCGGCTCGCTTTCACTGCAGGTACATCGCAAGCGAAGCGAACATTGGGTCGTGATCGCCGGCATGGCGCAGGTGACGCGGGGAGAGGAAACCACCTCGCTCGGCCTGAACATGTCCACCTACATCCCGGTCGGGGTCAGGCATCGCCTGGCCAACCAGGGCGACTCGCCGCTGGTCATCATCGAGGTCCAGTGCGGCAGCTATGTCGGCGAGGACGATATCGAGCGCTTCTCGGACGTGTACGGCCGGATCCTGGAGACGGTGCGCAGCTGACCTGACCGCTTCCGCACGCGAGCCGATCGCTCCGCGGTTCGCTCGCTCAGAGGCGCTAGACTGCCGGACCTTCCGGGTCCGACACCTTTACGATGTCTGCAATCGCAATAGAAGCAAATCCCTGGCCGGACCGACGGCGCCGCGCGCTGCGCGACCTCGTCGACGGCGCACTTGCCTACCGCATCTGGGGTCGGCTCGGCTGGCAGGACATCCGCCAGCGTTACCGCCGGTCGGTGCTGGGCCCGTTCTGGATCACCGTCAGCGCCGCCGCGATGATCGGCGGCATCGGCCTGATGTATTCCGGCCTGCTGCACCAGGCCACCGAAGAATACCTGCCGTTCCTGGCGGCTGGCATGCTGGTCTGGATGCTGATCGCCTCGCTGGTCAATGAGGCCTGCACCGCGTTCACCGGCGCCGACCAGTTCATCAAACAGGTCAAGCTGCCACTGACCGTGCATGTCTGGCGGATGGTGTGGCGCAACCTGATCATTTTCGGACACAACCTGGTGATCCTGGTGCCGGTATTCATTCATTACGGGCACCCGATCGACGCCGGCGCAGCGTTGGCGATTCTTGGCCTGCTGCTCGTCGCCGCCAATGCTTACCTGCTCGGAATCTCGCTGGGCATCATCTGCGCGCGTTTTCGCGACGTTCCGCCGATCATCGGCAGCCTGGTGCAGCTGACGTTCTTCGTGACGCCCGTCATGTTTCCGACCCGCGCGCTCGGACAGCATGAGTGGATCGCGAAGCTCAATCCGTTCTTCCATTTCCTGCAGATCGTGCGCGCTCCGCTGCTGGGACAGGAGGTCGCTCCGCAGTCCTGGGGAATTGCGCTGGCCGCCACCGCGGTCAGCGCCTTTCTCACCACGGTCCTCTTCTTACGCTACCGGGGCCGCATCGCCTACTGGGTCTGACCGCATGGCAAGCATCCGAGCCGACCGCATCAGCGTCGAGTTTCCGATCTGGAACCCTTCACGCCGGTCCCTGAAGCAGACACTGGTGCACGCCTCCACCGGCGGCCGGCTGGCGCGCGAGACCACCAACCGGGTCGTGGTGCAGGCGCTGCACGAGTTGAGCTTCGAGTTCGCACGGGGCGACCGCGTGGGGCTGGTCGGCCACAACGGCTCCGGCAAGACGACCTTGCTGCGGGTGCTGACCGGCATCTTCGAGCCCGTGCGCGGCCGCCTGGACGTCGTCGGCCGGGTCTCCTCCCTACTTGACCTGTCGCTCGGCATGGACCATGAGGGCACGGGCTACGAGAACATCGTGCTGCGCGGCGTGCTGATGGGCTTTTCGCCGACCGAGATCGCGAACCGGATCGACGCGATCGCAGAGTTCTCCGAGCTGGGCGATTACCTGGATATGCCGATCCGCACCTATTCCAGCGGGATGCTGCTGCGGCTGGCGTTCGCGGTGTCGACCTCGACCGCCCCTGAGATCCTCCTGCTGGACGAATGGCTCAGTGTCGGAGACGCGAATTTCAAGCAGAAAGCGGAAAAGCGCCTGCTGGAGCTGATCGAGTCGTCCGCCATCGTCGTGTTGGCATCGCACGACGTCAACCTGATCAAGCGCTTCTGCACCCGCATGCTGAAGCTGGAGCGCGGGCGGATCATCGCCGACGAATCGCTGGGCGGCTGATGCGGAAACGGCGCACGCGGTCGCCGCGCTCCGGAGGATGATCTGCAGTGACAACGCGCGCATTTCAACCCCTCGTCATCGGAGCTCCGCGCAGCGGCTTCGCGCTCCTGTGCAGCGTGCTGTCCGGGCTGAGCCCGCTGGCCGGGCCGAAGTCGAGCCTGCGGCTGGCGCTGCTAAGCCTGTTCGCAGATCGCCTCGGAGGCCACATCAGCGATGCGGTGGTGTCCCTGTTCGAACGGCGCGGGATCGCCGCGGACCTGGTCTACAACGGGAACTTCCGCCTGCTGGCGGGCGGACCGCGCTGGGTCCGCAGGGAGGACCCGCGACGCGCCTGTTTTCGAAAGTACATCGGCGTTCGCGGCCAGGGAGACCTGATGATCGCCGTGGCGCATCCGGTGGAACTGCTGGAAACCGACGCCGTCGTGCATTCGCACACCGACCCCGCCTGGTGGCCGGACCAGGCGCTTTTCAGTCAATACACGCTGCATGCATCGGTCCGCAATCCGGCCGGCATCGTCAATTCAGCCTGCTTCTCGCTCAATGCCCTCGCCAGCGAGCATATCCAGCGCTTTCTCACGAAGGCGCAAGACAACGACACGATCCGGCAAGAACTGGCGCTGTACAAGCTGTCCGACCTGAAATTCTTCAACGGCATCGTCCGCTTCTATGCCGCTTATTTCGAACAGTTTCTGCCTGTGCGCGAGCGCTATGCCGTGATGCGCTGGGAAGATCTGATCGACGATCCGGTGCCTACGATACGGGCCGTCGCCGATGCCGCCGGGACTCCGATCGGGCCTGCTTTTGCTGCGCAGATCTGGGACCGACTCGACCATCGCAACCTCACCGGCCACCACTGGCACAACTACCGCGCAGGCAGGGGCATCGTCGGCGACTGGCGCAACTGGCTCAACAATCGCCACCTCGAGATCATGCGGGCTTGCGGCCTCGAACAGGTTGCAGTGCGCCTGGGCTACGGGCCATTTGAGCCGATCGCGGCGCGTAGCCATACCGAGTTCCAGCAACGACTGGATCGATTGATTGCGACCGGCGGCGTGCACCAGGCCGGTGTGGACGCCGATCTGTTCGGTTATGCGTTCAACAAGTCGAACATCGATGCGTCGGAGTTCAATTTCCGCACGCACGAATGGCGCGACCACAGCTGGATCGAAAGAACGACGCTTCGTGACCGGTCGCTGGAGGCCGAGATTTCCGATGCCGTCGAGATGGCGGCCAGCCGACTCAACCGGCTGTTTGACGATCTGCTCGCCGCGCCCTTGCAGAGCCATGCCGAATCCTTCAGCGCCCTTCGATCCCTTGAAGTCGACAATGCCAAATTCTTAAGACCGTACCTGCCGGCGCGATATGACGCCGCGTTCGCAGATGCAAATGAATTGTTGCGGTTGGCGCGTTTTGGATCGACGCGAACTGGCGATGCGCCCGATCGCCGCGCACCGAAGTTGCTATACAGTATCGGTCAGCACAATCTGGTCGCGCATCATGGATTGTTTCTCGGAATTCCGCAGTCCCTCGGTCCGATCGATCTGGAGCGCGAAAACGTGCTCGGCCGGCCCGGTGTCGTCACCGCGCGCACGCTCCCGGAATTGGAAGCCCAGGTAAACGACATCGCGAAGCGTGCCAGGCCTGGCTGATCTTTCACTGATCACGGTCGAGCGCAGCGCGGCCTGCTTCGCGGCTGCGATTCGCGCCGAATGCTCCGCCGGACGAGGCACCGTCGCAGTTGTCCCTGACGACGATCTGGCAGCCTCGATCTTCACTCTGTGCCCGGCCGTCGAGCGCGCCGCGCCAGCGCACGCCGAGGTGCTTTGTCTCACCCACAGCGACGCGCGAGATCTCGACGAAGCCCTGTTCGCGCAAATCGATCGAGCCGGCGGCACCGTCATCGCCGGTCAGCTGCCCGGACACGGCCTGGACCGACCGCTCTTCCTGATTTCCATACCGAAAGCCGGAACACACCTTCTGTACCGGTTCGCCGAGAAGTTGGGCTTCCGGCCCGGGATCATCTGCCCGGAATTCCCCCAGGCGGGCAATTGGTACTGCGTGGAGTTTTCCAATTCGCACACGGTTCCTAGGGACTTCTTCGTCGATTCGGTAAGGCGTGCGAGCTTCGGCAATCGTTCCCACCCGTTCCTCTCGTCGGCGGCGCTCTTCTTGGTCCGGCACCCGTGGGACATCCTCGTCTCCGAGGCGCAGTTCTATCCGCAACCCGGCAATGCCGCTTTCTCCGATTACTATTCAGGAATTGCGTTTCCCGAGGTCGTGGCAAGACTGCTCGACGACAAGCTTCTGCTTCCACTCTTTCGAGACCGGCTTCTGGCTTTCCACCCGTGGTTGTCTTTCCAGAACGTGATTCCGCTCGGATTCGAGGACCTCGTCGGAGAAGTCGGAGGCGGATCCCATGCACGTCAATGCCGACTGATCTGGTCCATCCAGTTGAAGCTCGGTGTTCCCGGCGCTCCCGCTCATATCGCCGCGCAGTTGTACGACGAGAGCAGCCCGACGTTCAATCGCGGGCGGGTCGGTGGCCACCGCCTGCTGCTGGCGCCGCCCGTGCTGGAGCGCCTCCGCCGTGCGGAACATGACTTGCTGGACGCCTTCGGCTACCACCACGACGGCGACGGACATACTGACTTCTATGAGAATTGGATCACGCGCCCTCTGGCCTGTCGGCCCGACCCGTTTACTTCGACGCCGATGCTGGTGGAGTCCGACTACCTCGGCTACAACATCGTGCGCTTCGCCGGCAGCTTCTTCGGAATTCCGATGGCCTTCGGACCGATGGACCTTCAACGGGACGCCGGCCGCCTGGCGGATCAACCCCGGGCGACGAGCCTGAACAGGCTTCGTGCCGAGATCCTGCTCCGCGCGGCGACAGCGCGTCCTTCCTCGGATGCGGGCGGCACTCGACGCACGCTAGACGGTGTCGACGATCGACTCAAATTGCTGGAATCCCTCCTGCGCGACAATTCACGCAGACTCGACAGTCTCGAACGGGCAAGCCCGCCGGTCGAAAGCGCACCAGGTGCACTCGCCCGACTGAAGGCAGTGCTTGGAGCTCCGTTCAGGCCACGGGGCCGACCCGTCTAAGTCGACCCGCTGCTCCACCTGATCAGGTGCGAGAGCCCTGACGCAATGCCCGAAAGCCGACTTTCATCAGCCGCCCTATGTGCGCCCGATCGAAAATCAACCTTGTCAGCGACTCGCCGGTCAGCGCCGAAAGCCTTCTGCCAATGGCTGCACCCGCCCTGGCGCCGAAACTCATCGCCGGCTTTTCCACGCGCCGGTAGGCAAGGTCGGCCAGAACAAACGAGAGCGGAACGGCGATCGCGATATTCAGGAGCGGACCCAAGGCCGGCCGGGCGATCAGGGATTCCCCGAAAACCTGCACCCAGATCGGCATCATCGCCTTGAGGACCACCAAGTGGATGCAGTAGAGGCTGAAGGAAATCTTTCCGAGGTGCCGCAGGACGCGCGAGCCCAAGGCCCGATCCAGCCAGACCGATCGGCTGACCGCGCATCCGTAAACGACGATCGCAGCGCCGACGGCCTCCAGCAGTATTTGAACGTAGTCCGATGCACCGGGCTCAAGAGTTCGGCCGATCACACCGGATATCCAGGTCACGATCTTCGAATGCGCATACAAGGTGATGAATCCGCCCGCTCCAACCGCCAGCAGGGTAAGCACCGGCACCGTATCGAGGCTGACCGCCTGCGATCTCGTATATCGCATCGAAAGGTACGCGATGATTCCCAGTTGGAAGCAGAACAAGTACTGCGCGACCAGAGCATTGGAAAACAGCGGCAGCGTCAGCAGCCCGACGAGTATCCAGACGCGAACGAGAGCGCCGATGTTGGTATTCAACCAGAACAGGGGAACAAAGGCGATCGATGCAAGCAACTCCACGTTCAAGGTCCAAAAGACCGAATTCAGTCGAAAATCACGGAAAATCACGTTGTCCCAAATCTCGTTCAAATGGGGCTTGAAATAGCCGTTCAGCATCCATTGATTCATATATGGCGACAGGTCGCCCGCGGGCCGCGCCATCAGCAGATGCAGCGTCGCGACGGCCATCACCAGGTAGGCCAAGGGCAGGATCCGGAAAGCGCGCCGTACCAGGAACCCCGCCAAGGTCGACCTGGTCACCGGCGCCTTGGCGACGGATGCCGACAGTACAAAGCCGCTCAGGACAAAGAACAGTACAACGGCGTTCCTGCCGTTCACGGCATTGAAAAAATGGCCCATGGCAGGCGCGAGCAAACCGCCCGCCTTGCCGATCGTGACGAAGGCTCCGAGGCAATGGATGAGCACGACGGAAAGCGACGCCAGGCCCCGCAGCGACTCGAGTGAACCGAAAAATCCCGCTCCGGTTCGTGCGCCCGCCCCCGGCGACATCAGCGCGCCCGCGCCCTTTGCCATCCTTCCCGTCATCAGCCTTTCGATCGCATCCTTGACCTCGGCGGCTCCCGAAGCCTTGATGATCCTTGGCATCGAATCGACGTCATCAGAACCCCAATCGACTTTCAGGCCTAGCGGAACTCCGAAGTATCGATCGCGAATCCGAACGATGTTGTATCCCTTGAACTCCATGAGCAGCTTCACTGAATCGTACGAGAACTTCCTTTCCAAGTTCGCGGCCGCGTCGCTGAATGAAGACTGCTGCTCTTCAAGCTCGCACCTCAGCTCCTCGACCGACTCCCCGAAGCAGCAGACGACTCGCGAGTTCTGGTCGACATAGCGATTGGCAATCAGCTCCGGAACAAAGGCCTGCCCGGCGGGAAGCGCCAGATACAAGGACCCCGATCGATAGATGTCCGCCGGCCCCTCGGTTTTCAACAGATATGCGTGCGGGTGAAACAGCCTGGGATCGCAGGAGTACCACTCGTCACGCATCAGGATGCCGTCATGCGCGCGGTCGCAGAATCCACGCATGCTTGCAGCGGCGCGCGTCGCCTGCTTCGGAAGCATCGTGATGATCGGTCCTGACGGAACGTCCGGAGCCTCGAAAAACGGAAACTTCTCGACCACGGTCTGGGCAGCGAGTTCGACACAGCGATCGAGAATTTGCCTGGTCTGCTCACGCTTTCCGGCCCGAATTGCGACGTGAGCGAAGAACAGTTGCCAGAAGTAGCTGGAACTGGCCCGACTGGCATCGCTGGCGATCTTTGCCGCGGCGTCAAAATCCCCTCGGCGCAAAAAGACCCGCGCCAATAGCAGCTGCCTGTCCTCGGCAAAAGGAAACCGGTCGAGAACATTCACCAGCGAAAGGAGATGGGCGCTGGACACGGCCGGTGCGACGTCGTACCCGGATGGGGGGCAGGAGATTTCCTTGCAGACTCTCGCGATGGCTGGCGTCGGGAACAGCGAGTTGATATGGCATTGCGAAGATTCGTTCTCGAGGGCCACCGATGCGTCGGATGTGACAAGGTCGGCCGGGCCCCCCGCCAAGGGCAGGTCGGCGGCAAGCAGTGCCGTCGCACGCCCGATGCCGCTGCCCACGGTTACCTTCGGCAGTTCGCTCGACCGCGGAAGGTAGTTATTGATGTTGGAGAAACAGCGTCGGTATCCCGTGTTGTCGTCATACGACCTGGCGGCGACTCGAAGCTCCACGCTCAATCGATAGGTTCTTGCGTTTCTTGGGGGCGAGGCATGAGGCTGCTGGCAGTTAAAGAGGTACACGTCGCCATATCGCAGGTCTCGGCTCTGGTGCGTGCCGAACCCCCAGCGATCGGGCGCGGGAACGCTGGCGATCTTGGCGCCAACCGCAGCAACGTCCTGCTCGAAGCCCTGGGAGGCGCCACCCGATAATCTCTCGATCCGGTCCTTGTAGTCCCAATAGGCCTCGGGAAAGAAGTGCAGGGACTCTGCTTCCGTCAGGTCAATCAAGGGAAACCAGACATTGAACTGAAACGCATAGTGAGGTCGGGATATGTCCCGGTGCGGCATTGCCGTTCCGCGCATCAGCATGCGTTCGACACCGTCGAACGGCGCCGCGTAGTACCAATCCTCCGTATTCGTCAGGTCATGATTTCCCGCCATCCGGTCAAACATATCCTGCGGCAGAACCAGGCGAAAGAATCCGCAATCGACGTTGACCGGCGGCGGCAACTGCATCGCCTGGAAAAGACCGCTGAACAGTGCCGTCATCGCGCCGCTGTCCCGGAGATGACGCGCGGCCGCGAGGAAAACTGATACGGTGAACTCGTCCAGTGGCGACTGCCGCTCGAACACGGCGGAGTTGACCCTTTCCGCCGCATCGTCCGAGTATCGATACCGGATATGCCTCAGCAACAGGTGGCGGACCTGCAATGCCTCCGGCAAACCCCGGATCAGCACGATGTCGGCGTTGTGAGACAGGCATCCGAACAGGTTCTTGACCGTCGACCCGAGCGCAGAACCTTCAAACTCGACGATCCTCGGCAACGAGACCTGACGATGCACGGCTTGCATGGTTTCGAGTCCTGATGTGAACTTGCCGCCTTCGAGCATCGCCTTGACCGCCTGATTGGCGCTGAAGTTTAAGTGAAATCAACCCTGGGGGAGTCCGAAGCTTCGGCGGACGAAGCCATGTTCGATGGTTGCGATGATTGCCGGACCGCAGCACGGAGCGAGAGCGCGCGGCCGGCTGCACCCGAGGCCGTACTTTCAATCAGGCGGGACCAGCAAGCTCCTGTCGTGCCGCGGTGAAAACCCGAATTCCAGATGGCGTCCATCACGGTGAAAGAATCGTCCGTTCGGCCCACCCGGCGGATGCGACAGCAGCGCCAGCGCCATCGGGACCACCGCGAACGGGCTGAGGCTGGAGCCACGGTTCATCTGCGTCCGTGCCTCGCCCGGGACCAGTACGTTCACCTGCAGGTCGCAATTGGGGTAGGCTGCGGCGCACTCCGCGGCGAAGGAGAATCCGAGGCTGTTGAGCGCCGCCTTCGTGACGTTATATGGGCCGACGCCCGGCGTGTCGGCCCAACCTGCCTCCGAGGTCATGAACAGGACCCGCCAGCTTTCACTGGCGGACAGCAGCGGCAAAGCGGCTTTGCAAACCAGCCACTGCCCCGTGACGTTAGTATCGAAGAGCTGGCGCCAGGCCCGCAGATCCAAGCTGGCAAGCGGTGGCCCGTCACTGGGCGGCTCCGGCACCGCCGCATTGTTGACGAGGCCCATCAGCGACCATTTTCGCCCGCCGATCTGGAGCACGGCCTGATTCACGCTGTGCTCGTCCGTGATATCCGCAGGTACTGGAAAGCAGCGGGAGGTATCGACGCCGAGCGAATGCAGGTCCTGCAGGACCTGCTCGAGCATTCCGAGTCGACGGCCGGTCAGGATCACGTAGCCGCCGGCAGCCGCCAGAGCCATTGAAATGGCTCGACCGTAGCCGGTGGCGGCCCCGGTCACCCAGAAGGCACGGCCCTCAAGACCTTCCCATCGGGACCTCGGCAGGCCGAACCGGTGAGTGCGGCACTGGCCCAGGTCGTATTGCTGCGAGATCCCCGCTGTCGACACCGCGGCAGGCGGAGGCGACGACTTGCGCCACCGCACTAGGCCGCCTGCATCTGTTCCTTCGACCTCGACGTAATCTCCGATTCGACCGCATCGCGCGATACGTCCCGGATCACACCGGGCATTTCCATGACGTCGACCTTCGTCAGATCGACTTCGCCCAGGTCGTGAGGCAGGCCATACACCCAGCCTTCGTATTCGACCAGGTTGTAGCGCTCGGTCGTCATGGCTCCCAGGAACATCGGTCCTTTCGCCGCCTCGCGCGCACCGACCGTTGCAACCTGCGCCCCCGGCTTCGCCGACGTGCGAACCCCGTTGCGTTGCTCGATCAGGCCAACGACCTCCGAAACCGTGGCCCCGAACAGGATGCCCGGAATCGACAACAAGTCGGCGCGATCCCAATCGATCGACGTGCCGTGCGGTGCGCCGTAATACGCCCCATCGAACTTGACAATATTGTAGGAGCCGATCGTGAACATCAACTCGGGCTGCGCTCCAATCGTGAGCGCTGACAGGACGCGCAGTGCTGCCTCGTCGGTCCGCTGCACCTCGGCCGACCGCCTGTTCGAACCGAGTCCGAGCGCCGCCGCCTTCAGCCGTGCCAGGGGCCGCCTCGCATACTGATCGACCGCTGCACGCCAGACCATCAATGCCAGCTGGCGATCGCTGCGCGCCGAGGTCGGTCGAGAAGCCGTGCCGTCGGTGAACGCCTGCTGGCGGGCCAGCGCACGAAGCCGCTCGAACAGCGCCAGCGGCAGTCGATTCGCGAGACGGCGGGCCAGACTCGATCCGGCGGCCACGGGTGGTCGCGCCAGGCGTGGAGCAGGGTCGCGACCGCGTCGGCCCTGCTGCGGCACCGCCTGGAAGGCAGAGGCGACTTCCGCCGCGTCAAGGGCGACATACCCGTCCTTGAAACGCAGGATCAGCGATTTGTGGATCGGCTTTGTCCTTCCCACCGATTCCCCAACGCTGTCCGCACGCAGATAGGATCCGGAAACACGCTGCTTTTGCTGATCGTCGTACTGTCCCCGCAGGTTAGCCCAACGGGCCGCTTCCTCCAGCGCCGATACGACCTCGGCCTCTTGGGTGAAGCGGATCACACCCGGCAGCCGGGCGAAATCGATCACCGCAAGATCACGCTCGGCCAGCGCGACCGGAATTCCGTAATACCAGCCGTCGCTGAAGACGATCTTGTGCGTCTCGGTCTGGCGCACCAGCTTGGGCGCACTTCCGGCGATTCCATGCAGCGGCGGCGTTGCTGCCGGCCTGGTGGCGCGACTCTCGCCTGGGGAACGGATCGGAATGACCTTGCCGCCACGTCCTGCCTCACCCTGCCCGGCCCCGGACGCGTCCGCGGACTCCAGCGCCAGCGGCAACTCGCAAGCTTGCGCCGATTCCTGTTCGTCGCGGATCTCGAATTCGCCGGAACCGGAAGCCGATGCCGCGGCGCCGGACGTGCGCATCTTGTCGCGTGCGTACTTGACGTCTTCAATGATGCGGTTGGCCCAGGCGCCGACGCCGAAGCCGGCATCGTGCAGGGCGACCACGATGCGTTCGAAGCGCTCCTTGCGGACCTGCGCGTCGATGTAAGGATGCGTGCTGTACCACTTGTCGGCAGGCAGCGCGCGAGGGTACTTCGCGTACAGCTCGTCCTTGGGTTCCTTGAACACGATATTGTGAGCGGCGGGGTCGATCCAGTAGACGCCCCCGTTGACCAGGATCAGCGGGTTGATGTTCGCGAGCCGGCCAATGTGATTCCTGTTCTTCAGGATCAGTTCGATGCCCTCTTCGACATCCTGCTCGGTCTCTCCAGGAACGCCGATGACCCAGTTGACCTCGGTGAAGATCCCGACCTCCCAGCAATCCTTGAGATTCTGGGTGACCATTTCCACCGTATAGCCCTTCTTCTGCAAGCGCAGGGTGCGCTCCGAGAACGCATCGATGCCGAAGCGCAGCGCGACGAAATTGGCCTCCCGCAGCTTCTCGAAGAAGCGCCGGTCCTGCTTCTTGTTCACCCGCAACTGACCGGTGAGCTTGGCCTTGCGGTGCAATCCACGGCGGATGATCTCTTCGCAGATTTCGACGACCCGCTCCGGCATCCCGCCCAGGTCGCTCTCGTTGAACATGAAGAGGTGACATCCCCGGTCGATCAGCCATTCGAGCTCGTCGACGAAATTCGCTGCCGTCCGGATGCGCCAGTAGAAGCGCTCGGCGCAGAAGCTGCATCGCGACCATCGGCAGCCACGGCTGGCGATGATCGGCGTGAGCTGGTAATCATTGAAGTTCCGGTAGATGCTCAGATCGGTCCACTCGTACTTCGGAAACTCGATCGTGTCCAGATCATGGATCATCGGCGCCGGGATATATCTGTAATCCGGCGTATCGAAGCGCGACAGCACTCCCGGCTGGTCGAAAGGCCGCTCCCCCCGCGCCAGCGCCTCGAGCAGCGGACCGACCGTCAGGTCCGCCTCGCCAATGCACATGTAGTCGCACTCGGGGAAGGCGCGACGCCCGATGTCGGCGTTGTAGCAGCTGAATCCGCCGACCACGATGATGGTGTCCGGCAGGGCGGCCTTGACGCCCATCGCGATGTCCTGGGCTGCGGCCTCGTTGCAGCCCTGAATCGACAGGCCGAGGGCCTTTGGTCGAGCCCGCACGATCTCGGCGATGGTCTCGTCCAGAAGCGGTCTGAAGAAATGCAGGACCTCGTTTCGACCGGTCGCACCGGAAGCGCCGCCTCCGGCTCGCGTCCACAAATCATAGTGTTCCGCTTTCCAGGGATCCTCGGGCAGAACCAGCCCCCCCGGCAGGGTGATCTCATCGCCGACGTCGAACAGGCGATGCACGTGAAAGCGGTGGTAGGCGATGATGTCGAGGTCCAGGATCTGGAACGAGACCGTCGTCTTCTTGAGCGCGTTGTTCAGGTACGCAAGCCCGTTCGGCATCAATGCAAGATTGCGCGACGGAGAGTCAACAATCACGAAATCCAGGCCGGCCTGAACGCGGATCTCGGGAATGTCGATCGGATAGATGTTGCGAACCAGCGGGATCCAGGCACGTGCCGGAACCGCTTCGGAGGCGGACACGGCGAGTTCGGTCGGATCAACGACCTGCAGGCCGGCCGGCAGCAGGCGGCGGACCTGCATTCTGCTGTTGGCCAGGGTATCACCG
>Ga0209698_10004157_pt1 | contig 15981 bp, 13 predicted proteins | sample LitLauG_LLR_2012_FD_187203 | JGI IMG/M metagenome (GOLD analysis project Ga0209698, IMG submission 187203) | Freshwater sediment microbial communities from Pennsylvania, USA - Little Laurel Run_MetaG_LLR_2012 (SPAdes) (version 2) | ecosystem: Environmental > Aquatic > Freshwater > Creek >...
GTCGATCTCGTCGATGTAGACGATGCCGCGCTGCGCCTTCTCGACCTCGTAGTTGCAGTTCTGCAGCAGCTTCTGGATGATGTTCTCGACGTCCTCGCCGACGTAGCCCGCCTCGGTGAGGGTGGTCGCGTCGGCGATGACGAAGGGCACGTTGAGCAGCCGCGCCAGGGTCTGGGCGAGCAGCGTCTTGCCCGATCCGGTGGGCCCGACCAGCAGGATGTTGCTCTTGGCCAGCTCGACCTCGTCCTTCGAGGCGATGTGCTTGAGCCGCTTGTAGTGGTTGTAGACCGCGACCGAGAGGATGCGCTTGGCCTTTTCCTGGCCGATCACGTACTGGTCGAGGATGGCGCAGATCTCGCGCGGGCTGGGCAGGTCGGAGCGCGAGATGCCGCCGGCGCCGTCGGGCGCGTTCTCGTCGCGGATGATGTCGTTGCAGAGGTCGATGCACTCGTCGCAGATGAAGACCGACGGCCCGGCGATGAGCTTCTTGACCTCGTGCTGGCTCTTGCCGCAGAACGAGCAGTACAGCAGCTTTTCGCTCGAACTCTTCTTGTCCGACATTGCGCTTGCGCCTCGCTCCGTTGCGCCGCACGCCGCGGCGCGCCCCGCCCGCCCGGACCCGCCGGGCAAGCCGGCCGCCGTCTCAGGTGGAATCGGCGCGCTTGACGAAGATGCGGTCGATCAGGCCGTAGCTTACTGCATCGTCGGCCGACATGAAGTTGTCGCGCTCGGTGTCCTTGGCGATGCGTTCGACGGTCTGGCCGGTCCGCTCGGCAAAGATGGTGTTCAGGCGCTCGCGCAGGTAGAGGATCTCGCGGGCCTGGATCTCGATCTCGGTGGCCTGACCCTGCGACCCGCCCGAGGGCTGGTGGATCATGATGCGCGAATTGGGCAGGGCGAAGCGCTTGCCCTTGGCGCCGGCCGCCAGCAGGAAGGCGCCCATGCTCGCCGCCATGCCGACGCAGATGGTCGAGACGTCCGGCTTGATGAACTGCATGGTGTCGTAGATCGACATGCCCGAATAGACCGAACCGCCGGGCGAATTGATGTACAGCGAGATGTCCTTGTCCGGGTTCTCGGACTCGAGGAACAGCAGCTGCGCCACCACCAGGTTGGCGGTCATGTCGTTGATCGGGCCGACCACGAACACGACCCGGTCGCGCAACAGGCGCGAATAGATGTCATAGGCCCGTTCGCCGCGGCCGCTCTGCTCGATGACGATCGGCACCATGCCCAGCCCGCTCGGTTCGGGCAGGCTCATGTCGGATCGCTTGCTTGCTGCGCTCATTGCCGGCCTATCCCTTCGCGGTATCCATGAGTTCATCGAAAACCAGGACCTGTTCGGCGACCTGGGCGCGCTGCAGCACCCAGTCGACGACGTTGTCCTCGACCACCGCCGACTCGACCTCGGCCAGGCGCTCGCGGTTGCCCAGGTACCACTGTACGACTTCGGCCGGCCGCTCGTAGCCGCTGGCCACCGATTCGACGGCCTTGCGCACCTGGTCGGGGCGGGCCTGCAGGTTCTGGCTGCGCACGATCTCGCCGATGACCAGCGACAGGCGCACGCGGCGCTCGGCGGCCTGGGCGAACACCGCCGGATCGGGCGCACCGCCGCCGCGCGCCGCGACTTCGGCCTCGGCCATCTGCTGCAGCTGCTGCTGCTCGGCGCCGACCAGCGCACGGGGCAGCGGGAATTCGGCGGCCTGGAACAAGGCGTCCATGACGCTGTCGCGGGTGCGCGAGCGCAGGCGCGCGCCGACCTCGCGCTCGACGTTGGCCAGGACTTCGGCCCGCAGGTGTTCGAGGCTGCCGTCGGTGATGCCGACCGCGCGCGCGAAATCAGCGTCGAGCGGCGGCAGGACGCGCTCCTCGACGGCGTGCAGCGTGACCTCGAACTCGGCGGTCTTGCCGGCGACCGCCGCGCCGTGATAGTCGTCGGGAAAGCGCAGCGGGAAGCGGCGGGTCGCCCCCGCTTCGGCGCCGCGCAGCGCGTCCTCGAAGCCCGGCAGCATGCGCCCCTTGCCGAGCTCGAAGGTGTACCCGCCGGCGGCACCGCCTTCGAAGGGCGAGCCGTCGATGGTGCCGCGAAAGTCGATGCGCAGCCGGTCGCCGTCGCGGGCCGGACGCGCCACGGCCTGGAAGTGGGCGCGCTGGCGGCGCATCACCTCGATGGTCTTGTCGACCTCGGCCGGACCGACCGGACACACCGCGCGGTGCACCGACAGGCGGGCCGGATCGATGCGCGGCACCTCGGGGTAGATCTCGAAGGTGGCGCGAAAATTCTGGAACGACGCGTCGCCGTCGGGCTTGGCTTCGAGCTGCGGCTGTCCGGCGATGCGCAGCTTGTTCTGCTCTAGCGCGCCCGACAGGATGCGGCCCACCTTGTCGCTGAGCACCTCGGCGTGCACCTGGGCGCCGTGCTGCCGGGCGATCATGCGCACCGGAACCTTGCCGCGGCGAAATCCGGGCATGGTGGTCTCGCGCGCCAGGCGCGCCAGGCGCTGCGCGACCTCGGCGTCGATCTCGGCCTTGGCCACGCTGACGTCCATGCGCCGCTCGAGGGTGCCGGTGCTTTCTATGGTCTGTTGCATGCTTTCTTCGGATTCCGTTGCGCTGTTACCCCGAGGTCCATGCCCGGCCGCCGCGCCCGGTGCGCCGCTGGCCGCCCGTGCGCCCGGCGGCGGCTTGGTGCGAAGGGGGGGACTCGAACCCCCACGCCGGTGAAGGCGTCAGGACCTAAACCTGGTGCGTCTACCAATTTCGCCACCTTCGCCAGGCCGGGCCGCCGCCGCGGCGCCGTGGCGCAGGCCGGCACCGGGCGCGCCGCGCTTGCCTGTGCGCCCGGGCGATCGATCGGCACGGCGCCGACGGGCAATTCTAATGCATCCGGCGCGCCGCCCGGACATGCTAGTTTCGCGCCATGGGTGTCGATCACTACGAGAACTTTCCGGTCGCCTCGCTGCTCGTGCCGGCGCACCTGCGCGGCGCGGTGCGGGAAATCTATCGCTTCGCGCGCACCGCCGACGATCTGGCCGACGAGGGCGACGCGCCGCCCGCCGCGCGGCTGGCCGCGCTGGCCGCACTGCGCGGCGAACTCGACCGCATCGAGGCCGGGGACTATCCGCCCGGCGGGCCGTGGTCGGCGCTGGCCCAGGCGGTGGCGCGGCACCGGCTGCCGGTGGCGCGGCTGCGCGAGCTGCTGCTGGCCTTCGAGCAGGACGCGCGTGGCGCGGTGTTCCGCGATTACGACGAGCTGTACGCCTATTGCCGCCACTCGGCCAACCCGGTCGGCCGGCTGCTGCTCGCGCTGTACCGGCGCCAGGAACCGCAGCTGGAGGCCTGGTCCGACGCGGTCTGCACCGGCCTGCAACTGGTCAACTTCTGGCAGGACGTCGACCGCGACCGCGCCAAGGGGCGCATCTACATTCCGCAGGCCGAATTTGCCCGCCATGGGGTGGACCCGGGCCAGGTCGCGCAGCGCCGCGTCGATCCGGCCTGGACCCGCCTGCTCCTGGCCCAGACCCAGATCGCGCGGCGCCACCTGCTGGAGGGCCGCGCCCTGGTGCGCGCGCTGGGCGGGCGCATCGGCTGGGAACTGCGCCTGGTGATCCAGGGCGGACTGCGCATCGCCGAGCGGATCGACGCGGTCGACGGCGACGTCTTCGGCCGCCGGCCGGTGCTGCGGGCCGGCGACTGGCTGCGGCTGTTCCTGCGCGCGGTGGTGATGGCATGACGCCGGACGAATACTGCCGCGAACGCGCCAGCGCCAGCGGCTCGAGTTTCTACTACAGCTTCCTGTTCCTGCCGCCGGAGCGGCGGCGCGCCATCACCGCGCTGTACGCCTACTGCCGCGAGATCGACGACGCGGTCGACGAGACCAGCGACAGCGCGGTCGCCGCGGCCAAGCTCGACTGGTGGCAGGGCGAGGTCGAGCGCCTTTATGCCGGCGCGCCGCAACACCCGGTCACGCGCGCCCTGGCGCCGCACCATGAGGCCTACGGCATCACCCGTGAACGCATGCTGCTCGTGCTCGAGGGCATGCGGGTCGACCTCGCGCAGTCGCGCTTCCTCGATTTTCCGGGACTGGCACGCTACTGCCACCTGGTCGCCGGAGTGGTCGGCGAGATGGCCGCCGGCATCTTCGGCGCGCGCAGCCCGCAGACCCTCGAGTACGCCCGCCAGCTCGGGCGCGCGCTGCAGCTGGTCAACATCCTGCGCGACGTCGGCGAGGACGCGCGGCGTGGCCGCATCTACCTGCCGCTGGACGATCTGCAGCGCCACGGCGTCAAGCCGGGCGACATCCTGGCCGGCCGCTACGTCGAGGGCTTCGTGCCGCTCATGCGCTGCGAGGCGCAGCGCGCCCGTGACGCCTTCGCGGCGGCGATGGCCAGCCTGCCGCCCGAGGAGATGCGGGCGCAGCGCCCCGGACTCATCATGGGCGCGATCTACGCCAGCCTGCTCGATGAGCTCGAGCGCGACGGCTTCCAGGTGCTGCACCAGCACGTCTCGCTGACGCCGCTGCGCAAGCTGGCGATCGCCTGGCGTACCTGGGTCTTCGGGCCGCCGGCGCTGCTGCGCCGCCCGATGGTGACGGAACGCTAGGGCCTGCCCCGCGTGGCCGAACCGATCGTCATCGGCGCCGGCTGGTCCGGTCTGGCCTGCGCGGTGCAGCTGGTGCGCCAGGGACACCGGCCGCTGGTGCTCGACGCGGCCCCCCATGTCGGCGGCCGGGCGCGCGGCTTCGATCACGATCTTGGGGGAACCCGGCTGCGCCTGGACAACGGTCAGCACCTGCTTCTGGGGGCGTATCGCGACACGCTCGACTTGATGCGCGAGGTCGGCGTCGCGCAGGGCGCGGCGATGGCCCGCCTGCCCTTCGCGGTGCAGTACCCCGACGGCTGGCGCCTGGCCGCGGCGCGGGCGCCGGCGCCCTGGCACCTGGGGCTCGGGCTGCTGCGCGCCGCCGGCCTGCCCTGGCCCGAGCGGCTGGCCCTGGCCCGCTGGGCGGGCGCACGGCGGCGCGCGCGCTGGCAGATCGGCGCCGACATGCCGGCCGCGCAGCTGTTTGCCGGCGAGCCGCCCGCCCTCGTGCAGCGGCTCTGGCGGCCGCTGTGCCTGGCCGCACTCAACGCCGACCTGGCCGACGCCTCGGCGCAGGTGCTGCTCAACGTGCTGCGCGACAGCCTGGGTGCGGCGGCGCGCGCCAGCGACCTGCTGCTGCCGCGCACCGACCTGTCCAACCTGTTCCCCGATGCCGCGGTGAGCTGGCTACGGGCCCGCGGCGCCGAGGTGCGGCTGCACACTCCGGTACTGGGGCTGGAGTTCGGCGCCGCGGCAGAGGCCTCGAATGACGCCGCGCAGGATCCCGCGAACGATGCGGCGCGTGCCGCGGCGAATGCGGCAATGGCCGGTGCGCGGCGCGGCGCGCCGCGGGTGCGCCTGCGCGACCGGCTCCTGAACGCGCCGGCGATCGTCCTGGCCGTGCCACCCGAACGCTGCGCCGACCTGCTCGCCGGCGCGCCGGCGGCCGGCGTCGACGCCACCTTGCGCCTGCTGCGCGGCGTGCAAAGCGCGCCGATCTGCACCGTCTACCTGCGCTACGACCCCGCGCTACGCCTGCCGCGCGTCTACTACACGCTGCGCGACGACCCGCGGCGCGGCCATTTCGGCCAGTGGGTCTTCGATCGCGGCGCGCTCGACCCGCCGCTGGCCGGCGTGCTCAGCGTCGTGATCAGCGGTGCCGGACCGCACCAGGAACTGGGCCGCAGCGCGCTGGGCGAACGCGTGGCGGCACAGATCGGCGCCGCCTTCGGGCTGCCGGCGCCGATCGACCGCTTCGTCCTGGATGAAAAACACGCCACGGTGCTGCCGCGCCCCGGCCTGGAACGGCCGGGCCTCGAGCTGCCATTGCCGGGCGTGTTCCTGGCCAGCGATGCCGCGCACAGTGCGTACCCTTCGACCATCGAGGGCTCGGTGCGCAGCGGCCTGGACGCGGCACGCGCCGTCGGGCGGCACCTGCACTGACCGTTGCGCCGTCTGGTCGCGGCACGGATCTCTGCGCATACCGGCGGCAACACGCACCCCTGCACCGTCACGGCGCAGCACGGAGCCTTGCACCTTCCGGCGGCCGCTGCGCAGACCGTTGTGCCGTCGAGCGGCGGCAGCACCGACCCGCACGCCGTCGCGGCGCGTGCCGGATCGGTGCGCGGCGCCGCGCTGCGCTACCATGGCTCTCCTGCCGCCGCCCCGCTCCGCGCCATGCCGCCCCGCTCCGAACTCGAACTGCTCGCGCCCGCCGCCAACGCCGATATCGGCATCGAGGCCGTCAACCATGGCGCGGACGCGGTCTACATCGGCGGGCCGTCCTTCGGCGCGCGGGTCAACGCGGCCAACGAGGTACGCGACATCGCCCGCCTGGTCGAGCATGCGCAGCGCTACCGGGCGCGCATTTTCGTCACGCTGAACACCATCCTGGGCGACGAGGAACTCGAGCCGGCGCGCCGGCTGGTGTTCGAACTGTACGAGGCCGGCGTCGACGCGCTGATCGTGCAGGACATGGGCCTGCTCGAGCTCGACCTGCCGCCGCTGCAGCTGCATGCCAGCACGCAGACCGACATCCGCACGCCGGCCAAGGCGCGCTTCCTGCAGGACGCCGGGTTTTCGCAGCTGGTCCTGGCGCGCGAGCTGTCGCTCGAGCAGATCGGCGAGATCGCGGCGCAGGTCGACCGGGCCTGCCTGGAGTTCTTCATCCATGGCGCGCTGTGCGTCGCCTACAGCGGCCAGTGCTACGTGAGCCATGCGCAGACCGGGCGCAGTGCCAACCGCGGCGACTGCTCGCAGGCCTGCCGCCTGCCCTACACGCTCACCGACAGCGAGGGTCGCGTGGTGGCCCACGAGAAGCACCTGCTGTCGATGAAGGACAACGACCAGACCGGCAACCTGGGCGCACTGATCGACGCCGGGATCCGCTCCTTCAAGATCGAGGGGCGCTACAAGGACCTGGGCTACGTCAAGAACGTCACGGCGCACTACCGGCGCGAGCTCGACGCGCTGCTCGAGGCCCGCCCGGGATTGCACGCCGCCAGCAGCGGACGCTGCCGCTACACCTTCGAGCCCGATCCGGGCCGCACCTTCCACCGCGGCCACACCGACTACTTCGTCCAGGGTCGGAGCATGGACATCGGCGCCTTTGACAGCCCGAAATACGCCGGCCTGCCGATCGGCCATGTGAGCCGCGTCGGCGCCGATCACTTCGAGCTCGCGCTCGATCCGGGTGTCGGGCCGCTGCACAATGGCGACGGACTGACCTACTACGACCTGCAGAAGGAACTGGTCGGCGTGCCGGTCAATCGCGCCGAGCCGGTCGATCCGGTGCGCGCACCCGGACGCTGGCGCATCGAGCCCAACGAGCCGGTGCCGACGCTGCGCGACCTGCGCCAGGGCGTGGCGGTCAATCGCAATCGCGACCACGACTGGAACCGCCGCCTGGAAGGCAAGACCGCCGAGCGGCGCATCGAGCTCGACTGGCGGGTCGTCGAGGATGACGCGGGCTTGCGCCTGGAAGCCCGCGACGCCGACGGTTGCCGCGCCGCCGCGGCGGCGCTTCAGGTCTTCCCGGCGGCGCAGGACGCGCCGCGCGCCGAGGCGAGCCTGCGCGCCACCCTGGGCAAGCTGGGCAACAGCCTGTTCGAGGTCCGCCGGATCGAGATCGGCTGGCGGTCGCCGCGCTTCGTCCCGGCAGCGGCCGGCAACGCCTGGCGCCGCGAGGTCATCGCGCGGCTCGAAGCCGAGCGGGCCCGCACGCGGACGCGGCTGCAGCGCGCCGCCGCGGTGACCCCGCCGGCGCAATACCCGACCGATCACCTGAGCTACCTGGGCAATGTCGCCAACCGTCGCGCCGCGGAGTTCTATGCGCGCCACGGCGTGCAGGTCATCGAGGCGGCCTACGAAAGCCACCAGGAGCTGGGCGAGGTGAGCCTGATGATCACCAAGCACTGCATCCGCTATTCGCTGAGCCTGTGCCCGAAGCAGGCCAAGGGCGTCACCGGGGTGCAGGGCACGCTGCGTGCCGAGCCGATGACCATGGTCAACGGCAAGGAGCGCCTGACCCTGCGCTTCGACTGCAAAGCCTGCGAGATGCACGTGGTCGGCCGGATCAAGAAGTCGGTCCTGGCCAACGTGCCGGCCATCCCGGTGCGCTTCCACGCGCGCCGGCCGCAGGCCGCGGGCGCCTGAACGCCGGCGCCGCGGCGCGCGGCGCCGGGCCGTGCGCCTCAGCCCGAACGCAGCACCGCGAGGGCCTCTTCGACGCGTTCCACCGCGATGATCTCCAGGCCCTCGGTCGGCTGGCGAGGCGCGTTGGCGCGCGGGATCACCGCCTTGGAAAATCCCAGCTTGGCGGCCTCGCGCAGGCGCTCCTGGCCGCGCGGCGCCGGACGCACCTCGCCGGCCAGGCCGACCTCGCCGTAGGCCACCAGGCCGCGGTCGAGCGGACGGTCGCGCAGCGAGGAACTCACCGCCAGCAGCACCGCGAGGTCGGCGGCCGGCTCCTCGATGCGCACGCCGCCGACCGCGTTGACGAACACGTCCTGGTCGAAGGTCACGACCCCGGCGTGGCGGCTGAGCACTGCAAGCAGCATCGCCAGGCGCTGCGGTTCCAGGCCGACGCACAGGCGGCGCGGATTGGGCACGTGCGCGGCATCGACCAGGGCCTGGATCTCGACCAGCAGCGGCCGCGTCCCCTCCTGCGTCGCCAGGACGCAGGAGCCCGGCACCAGGGCGCTGCGCGGATCCAGGCCGCGCTGCGACAGGAACAGCGCCGAAGGGTTGGCCACGCCGCGCAGCCCGCGGTCGGTCATGGCGAAGACGCCGATCTCGTTGACCGCGCCGTAGCGGTTCTTGATCGCCCGCACCAGGCGGAACGAGGAATGGCTGTCGCCCTCGAAATACAGCACCGTGTCGACCATGTGCTCGAGCACGCGCGGGCCGGCCAGCGCGCCCTCCTTCGTGACATGGCCCACCAGGACCAGCACGACGCCGCTTTGCTTGGCCAGGCGGGTGAGCGCCGCGGCGCATTCGCGCACCTGGGACACCGAGCCCGGGGCCGAGCCCAGCTGCGGCGCGTACAGGGTCTGGATCGAATCGACCACCACCACGCGCGGCCGCTCGCGCTCGACCGCGGCGACGATGCGATCGAGGTCGATTTCACTGGCGATCAGCAGCTGCGGCAGCGTGCGCGCGTCGATGCCCAGGCGCTGCGCGCGCAGCGCGACCTGGCCGACCGATTCCTCGCCGCTTACGTACAGGGCGCGCGCATCGCGCGCCAGGGCGGCGAGCGCCTGCAGCAGCAGGGTCGACTTGCCGATGCCCGGGTCGCCGCCGATCAGGACCACGCCGCCGTCGACCAGGCCGCCGCCCAGCACCCGGTCGAATTCCTCGATGCCGCTCGACAGGCGCGCCAGCCGATCGGCCTGGACCTCGCTCAGCGCGGTCACCTCGGCCGCCGGCGCCAGGCCGCTGCGCGACCGCCCGGCGGCGCCAGCCGGCCCCAGCGGTGCCGACTCGGTCAGGGTGTTCCAGGCCGAGCAATGCGGACACTGGCCCTGCCACTTGGCGCTGCTTGCGCCGCAGGCGCTGCAGACGTAGCGCGTCGCGCCGCGGCTCAAGAGGCCGCCCCGTCGGTCTGCGCGGCCTCGCGCACGCGCGCCGGCAGGCCGCTCAGCAGCTCGTAGCCGATCGTGCCGACGCGCTCGGCGAGCTCGTCGACCGGGATATTGGCGCCCCACAGTTCGACCGGGCTGCCCGGGTGCAGGCCGTCGACGCCGGTCAGGTCGATCGTCAGCATGTCCATCGAGACGCGGCCGACCAGCGGCACGCGCCGCCCGCCGGCCCAGACTGGCATGCCCGCCGGCGCCGTGCGCGGATAGCCGTCGGCGTAGCCGCAGGCCACGACGCCGATGCGGCTCGGACGCGCCGCGCGCCACAGGCTGCCATAGCCGACGCATTCTCCGCTGGCCAGCTCGCGCACCGCGAGCAGGCGCGCCTGCAGCCGCATCGCGGCGCGCAGGCCAAGCGCCGCCGCGGCCACGCCGCGCACCGGCGAGGCGCCGTACAGCGTGATGCCGGGGCGCACGAACTCCGGCCCGCGCGCCGGATGCAGGAACAGCGCCGCCGAGTTGGACACGCTCCAGGCGCCCGTCCAGTCGGGTGCCAAGGCCTGCAGCGCGGCGCGCTGGCCGCCGACGGTCGGCGCGCCGGCCGGGGCGGCGTGCGCGGCGGCGTCTGCGGCATGGTCCACGGCGTCGTCCGCGGCGTCGTCCGCGGCGTCGTCCGCGGCATCGTCCGCGGCATCGTCCATCCGGTCGGCATTGGCCAGGTGGGTCATCAGGGCGGCGATGCGCACGCCCGGCAAGGCCGCCAGGCGCGCGCGCGCGCCGGCAACCTGGGACGCGGCAAAGCCGAGCCGGTTCATGCCGGTGTCGATCTTCAGGTAGACCGCGATCGGCGCGCGCATCGCGTGGCGCTCGAGCATCGCGATCTGCTCGGCGCAGTGCACGACGACCGTCAGCTGCAGCGCCTCGACCGTCTCGAGGTCGCGCCCGTCGAAGACGCCCTCGAGCAGCAGGATCGGCTTGCGCCAGCCGGCGGCCCGGGCGCGCTGTGCCTCGTCGGTCTCGAGCAGGGCCAGGCCATCGGCCGCGCCAAAGGCGCGCACCGCGTTCTCGATGCCATGGCCGTAGGCGTTGGCCTTGACCACGGCCCACAGCGGCCGCGTGCCGGCGCGCCGCCGCGCCTCGGCAAGGTTGTGCGCCATGGCGCCCAGATCGACCAGGGCCTGCAAGGGTCGCGACGTGAGGGCAAGGCTGCGGGTCAAGGGGCGTTCCCTCCGGGGCGCGATCGGCCCGCGCCCGCAGGTGCGCGACGCGCGGCGCGCCAAGAATAGCCCAATCGACGCGGCGCGCCCGATGCGCTGCGCTGCGGCGATGCGCCGGTCGACGCGACGCGGGCGCATGTTATAAATCGCGCCTGTCTACGAGCTGCCCCTTGCCGCCACTTCCGCCATTGCCGCTGCGTGCGCTTCGATGAACCGCGGCTTCTACGCCGTGATGGCGGCGCAGTTCTTTTCCTCGCTGGCCGACAATGCCATGCTGATCGCGGCCTTCGCCCTGCTGGGCGAGCTGCATGCGCCGGACTGGCAGCGCCCGCTCCTCAAGCTGTTCTTCTTCGTCTCCTACGTGGTGCTGGCGCCGTTCGTCGGCCCGTTCGCCGATGCGCGGCCCAAGGGCCGCGTGATGCTCTACACGAACGGCATCAAGCTGGCCGGCGCGGCGCTGATGCTCTTCGGGCTCCATCCGCTGTACGCCTACGCGGTGTGCGGCTTCGGCGCCGCTTCGTATTCGCCCGCCAAGTACGGCATCGTCACCGAGATGCTGCCGCCGGAGAAGCTGGTGGCGGCCAATGGCTGGATCGAGGCGCTCACCGTCAGCTCGATCGTGCTCGGCTTCTTCGTCGGCGGCCTGCTGGTCACGACCGACGCGCGGGTCGTGCTGCGCGCCGCGGCCGCGGCGCTGGGGCTGGCCGATGTCGTGCGGCCCAGCCAGATGGCGATCGGCGTCCTGTGCCTGCTCTACGGCATCGCCGCGCTGATCAACCTGGCGATCCCGCAGACCGGCGTGCGCTACGCGCGCCAGTCGCGCGCGCCGCTGGCCGTGCTGCGCGCCTTCCTGCACTGCCTGCGCGTGCTGTGGAGCGACCGGCTGGGCCAGATCTCGTTGGCCGTGACCACGCTCTTCTGGGGCGCCGGCGCGACGCTGCAGCTGCTGGTGATCGCCTGGTCGCAGCAGGCCCTGGGCATCAGCCTGGCACGCGCCTCGATGCTGCAGTCGGTGACGGCGATCGGGGTCGCGGTCGGCGCGATCCTGGCCGCCACCCGGGTGTCGCTGCGCCGCTCCTTCTCGGTGCTGCCCTTCGGCATCGCGATGGGCCTGGTCGTGGTGGCCATCGCCCAGGTCGACTTCCACCTGTTCCCGCCCGGCGGGCTGCTGCTCGGGTCCAAGACGATCGGCTGGGCGACCCTGGCGGCGGCCGGCCTCATGATGCTGGTCGGTGCGCTCGCCGGCTTCTTCATCGTGCCGATGAACGCCCTGCTGCAGCACCGCGGCTACGTGCTGCTGTCGTCGGGCAACTCGATCGCGGTGCAGAACTTCAACGAGAACCTGGGCATCCTGATCATGCTCGGCATCTACACGCTGAGCATTGTCGGCCGGCTGCCGGTGCACACGACGATGGTGCTGTTCGGCCTGTTCGTCGCCGGCACGATGGGCCTGGTGATCCTGCGCCACCGCGCCAACCAGCGCCTGTTCGACGCCGTCGCGCTGATCGGCGACACCCACCACGGCCAGCCGCCCTGCAGCGAACCACGCGCCGGCTAGCGCGCCGGCCAGGCTTCCGCGCGGCAGCCGCCACAAAGAACTCCCCTCTCCCGCCAGCCGGAGAGGAGCCGGGGGTGAGGGTGCGAGCGGTTGGTAATGACCGTGCCGATGGGTAACAGCGGGATAGCGAGAATTCGATCTGGCGCGACCGACACGCCTCATCCCCCACCCTCACCCCGACCCTCCCCCGCCAGCGGGAGAGGGGGAGTTCGATCTGGCGCGGTGACGGACCGGGTCGGCGCCGCATCGGCGGCCGTGCGCGCCAGGCAAAGGTCGTCCCAGGCCTTGGCCTTGTCGGCCGGCGTGCGCAGCAGGTAGGCCGGATGGTAGGTGACGATCAGCGGGACGCGCAGGGCGCCGCGCGCGAACTCGTGGATCCGGCCGCGCAGGCTGCCGACCGAGGCCTCGGTGGCGAGCAGCGCCTGGGCCGCGAAGCGGCCCATGACGACGATGATCCGCGGCTGCAGCAATTCGATCTGGCGCAGGAGGAAGGGCTTGCACTGGGCGACCTCGGCGGGCAGCGGATTGCGGTTGCCCGGCGGCCGGCACTTGATGACATTGGCGATGTAGACCGCCTCGCGGCCGTCGGACGCGGCGGGGTCGCGCGCCAGCCCGATCGCCGCCAGCATGTTGTCGAGCAGCCGGCCGGCCTGGCCGACGAACGGCTCGCCGCGCGCGTCCTCCTCGGCGCCCGGCGCCTCGCCGACGAAGAGCCAGTCGGCGGCGCGCGGGCCGACACCGAACACGGTCTGCTGGCGCGTCCGGCAAAGGGTGCAGGCGGTGCAGGCCGCAACCGCCTGCTCGAGACCGTTCCAGTCGAGTGCATCGGGGTCGCTGGGCGCGTCGCCAGGCGCGCGCAGCGGCGCATCGAACGGCGCTGCGCGCTCGCGCCAAAAGGGACCCAGTCCGAGAGCGTGCCACAGCCGCGTGGCGTTTTCGTCGCGCATGGCGCCCCGGGGAACTAGAGCCGCAGCGCGACGCGCATGACGATGGCGTCCTCGCGGCCCCAGCGCGCCGGGTAGTAGCCGCGGCGCACGCCGATCTGCTCGAAGCCGTAGGACCGATACAGGCGCTGCGCCTCGAGGTTGCTCGGCCGCACCTCCAGCAGCAAGGAGCGCGCGCCGTACTCGTGCAAGGTGCGCGCCATCCAGTCGAGCATGCAGCGGCCGTAGCCTTGCTGCTGGCGCCGCGGCTCGACCGCCAGGTTCAGCAGATGGGCCTCGTCGACCGCCAGCATCGCCACGGCATAGGCGATGATCTGCTCGTCAGGGCCGACCAGCGTCCAGGCGCTGTAGCCGCTGCGCAGGGCATCCTCGAAGTTGCCGCTGGTCCAGGGGAAGGGATAGACCCGCCGCTCGAGCACCATGAGATCGTTCAGCCGCTGCGCCTGCAGCGGCACGAAGCGTTCGCCGGCGCGCAGCGGCGCCGCCTGCGTCGGCCGCGGCGCCGGCGCCGAAGATTGCGCAGCGGCCGGCGCCAGCGGTGGTGCGGACGGCTGTCTTGATTCCTGCATTCGATCCTGCTTGAAGAAATGCCGCGTCCAGGTCGCCGCGGCCGGCGCGCCCGCTGTTTCGGTGCGGCGTGCCGGCCCGCGTCGGTCAGTCCGGCGCGCCGGCCCGAGTAGCGCGCCGCTGCGCCACGGTCTGTGCAACGCGGTCGCGCACGTACAGCGGCAGCGCCCGCGCCGCGGCGACGCCACCGCCCTGGGCCAGGCGCTGCCCGGCCAGCCGGACGATGCCTTCTGCGTCGACCGTCGCGCCGCGCGGTGCCGGCGCGCCGTCGCCAATATACCCGCGGATCCAATCGAGGTTGCCGACACAGCTCTGCGGCTGCCATTGGTCGATCGCCTCGCGCAGCGCGCCGCGGCCGCCGACGACCGGCGCCGCCAGCGGCGTCCAGGCGCCGCCGACCGATTCGTAGACCGCCCAGTAGGCCTCGTCCATGCGCGCATCCAGCAGGGCCAGGACGCGCGTGCCATCGGCGGCGCCCGCGGCGTAGGCGGCGTGCGGCAGCGCCTCAAGATGGCCGACGGCGACCACCGGGCGACCGGCACCCAGGGCAAGGCCCTGGACCAGCGTGCAGGCGACGCGCAGCCCGGTGAAGGAACCGGGGCCGCTGCCGAACGCGAAGGCGGCGCAATCGCACGGCTGCAGGCCGGCGTCGCGCAGCAGCGTCTCGATCATGGGCAGGACGTGTTCGAGGTGGGTCTGCCCGGGCAGGCCGCTGCGCGCCACGATGCGCCCCAGGTGGGCCAGCGCCAGGGTACAGCGTTCGCCAGCGGTATCGACCGCAAGCAAGGTGGCGGCAGGAACCGGCAACACTCAGGGCCGCTTGCCGCCGCGCCGCGGTGGCGGAGCGCGGCGCTCATGCTCTTCGCGGATCACCTCGCGCAATTCGCGCCGCTCGCGCGGCGTCAGGCGCGCCGGCGGGACGCCGCCGCCCGGTCGGGCGCCAGGCCGCCCGGACAGGGCCTCGCGCTGCTCGCGGCTCAGCTGGCGGATCGCCTGGCGCTGTTCCGGCGAGAGTTCGCGCCAGGGTCCGCGCGGCCCATCGCCAGCGGCGTCGGCTGGCCTTCCGGGAGCGGGGCGCGGGGCATCGGCCGCCGTCGGATCGTTCAACCGGGCCAGTGCCGGGCGCATCGCGCCGCAACCGAGCACGGCAAAGGCACCCAGCAGCAGGCCGGTGAGCAGGCGCAAGGGGCCGCGCCGGCCCGCCGCGGCGCGGCGCCGCGGCGCAGGCGGCGGTTCGATGGCACGCGTCGGCGACCTGCTTCCAGTGTTCATGACGTCCTATGCGAACCGGACGGCGCGATGCCGCCCGGGCAAAACCGGGCGGCACTATGCCGACCCGGGCGCCGCCGCAACCACGCGCCGGTGGACCATGGGGCGCGGCGTCGCGATGATGCGCCGTTGACCGCGGATCCTGGCCCCAATGTTAGGCAAGGGCGGCGCCGGTTGCCATGGGGACAAGCGAGATTTCGACGTATTGCGCGGATTTTGCGGGGTAAATTCTGTAACACTTTGTGCTGCACGGCATCGGCGAGGCGAGCAACACGTACGATCCGCGGCGCGGGCTCGCCGGGGGCGGGTCGCCGGCGCGGCCGCCGTCCACGCGTTCATGGAGCCAGGCGATGAACAAACCGAGCACCCACAAGATCCTCGTCGTCGACGACGACCAGCGGCTGCGCGATCTGCTGCGGCGCTACCTGAGCGAAAACGGCTACACGGTGTACGCCGCCGAATCGCCAGCGGCGATGAACAAGCTCTGGTTGCGCGAACGCTTCGATGTGCTGGTGCTCGACCTGATGATGCCCGGCGAAGACGGCCTGTCGGTGCTGCGGCGGCTGCGCGCCGGCAACGATCCGACGCCGGTGATCATGCTGACTGCCAAGGGCGGCGATGTCGACCGGATCGTCGGTCTGGAGATGGGTGCCGACGATTACCTGCCCAAACCGTTCAATCCGCGCGAACTGCTTGCCCGGATCCACGCCATCCTGCGCCGCAAGGCGCCGGCCGAAGTGCCCGGCGCGCCGTCGCAGGACCCGGCCAGC
>Ga0209698_10004158_pt1 | contig 15979 bp, 12 predicted proteins | sample LitLauG_LLR_2012_FD_187203 | JGI IMG/M metagenome (GOLD analysis project Ga0209698, IMG submission 187203) | Freshwater sediment microbial communities from Pennsylvania, USA - Little Laurel Run_MetaG_LLR_2012 (SPAdes) (version 2) | ecosystem: Environmental > Aquatic > Freshwater > Creek >...
GAGCGATGCGACGGCAAAGAATGAAAAAGCGATGGTTCGGCACATACCCCCTCCCAAGCCCGTCTTGGCCACCAGGCTGGCGGCCGATGTGCGCCTATTTCGTACCGATGCGAAACCAATTGGCGAGCAAACCGCGTGGCACCCAGCGGGGTATTAATCTCGATCAGTTGCGAACGATGCTAATGGAAATTCTTTTTTCGGTCGAGATTGCCGATGAAAAGTCCCCGCCAGCGGCAAACCGAGAGACGCGGTCGCCACAGGCGTCGATCCTGATCGGAAAAGATTTTATTTGGAACTATTGTGAGGCGTGAGGCCAATTTGAATTTGGCCTCGAAGTGCATCAGGGCATCAATGAATGCTTGCCGATAGTGCAGCCCTTAATAGCGTATGTCGCTTTTTCAGATTTCCAGCGTTTCTTACACAATTTTCTGCACACTAAAAATTTTCCGCGGATAACACGTTGTTTTCGATGAACTAATATTTCAGACTGCTTCTTTTAATCCGTTGGTCGCAGGCTCAAGTCCTGCACGGCCCACTCCTGCTTCGCGCCTGCGGCGCTTCGCAGGATTGCACCCATTGAGCGCGAAGCAGGATCCTCCGTAGCGCGCAGCGCGAAGGAGGACCGGCGCCGGCGTGAGCAAGCCGCTTTTCACCAGATAGTCTTTACGTGTGCGTAGTTCCTGATCTTCGCGTCCTTCGTCACCAGCGGAGCAGCCAGCTTCCGGGCAGTTGCAACGATCATTCGATCCGCGGGGTCGTTATGGAATTCACCGGGTAACGCAACGGATTTCGTGGCGATTTCAACATCGACCGGAACGAATCGCACCGATTCGATCTCCCCAATCGTTACCAGCCAGCTGTCCACATCCATCGTCAGCACGAGTTTTTCTCGCGCGACCAGCATGGAAATCTCCCAAGCCGAGATGGAGGAAACAACGATCTCTCCCCCCGCCATTTCGCGAGCAATGGCGTTTTTTGCCTTTTTGCTCAGCAGCAAATCACCGGTAACCCACCAGACGAGTGCATGGGTATCCAAAACGATCACTGTGCCGCCTCCCATTCTTCTTCTGCCACCGGGTCGGTTGCGTTGTCGTAGCGGACCACAGAGCCGCGCAGTACGTCCAGGGGGTTGCGATCGACACCCCGGTACCGGCGAACTTCTAGAGTCGGCCGGCCGTGATCCGTGACAACAACGCTCTGGCCCGACGATTCGACACGGCGAAAGTATTCCAAGGCTTTCGCCTTGAACTCGGATTTCGAAACCGAATTGCTGTCCACAATTTGCCTATAGTCATATGATTATGGTCATATTATAGGCTGAGAGTGCAGGCGCTCGCAATCGATCGCGACCTAATGGAACTGAAGGGCGCACACCGGCCTGCCGGTTCACGGCTGCATACGAGCCACCGTTTACACCGTCAGTCGGTAGGGTCATGCAAACTCAAGTTGACGCGCAACGTGTCGACTTCTCCGCCGTAGCGGATCCCCATGCCCGCCGTCACCCGGTTACTGCCGGTACCCTTTTGTCCGTCCGAAACGCTCGTCGAGGGTTCCATGTCGTCACTTATTCGCATTGTCTATATGAGCCGCTCGACCTTTGCGCCCAGCACCCGCAGCGATGCCATCGATCCCAACCTTGCGCGCATCCTGTCGAAATCCCGCAAGAACAACCGCGATGCCAATGTCGTGGGCGGCCTGCTTTTCGGAGACGGATGCTTTCTCCAGTGCCTGGAGGGCGAGTCGCAGGTTGTCGACCGCCTCTACGACAAGATTGCGGCGGATCCGCGCCATGTCGATGTGAAGCTCGTGTTGCGCACGTCTATCCAGCAACTTGCCTTCTCGTCGTGGTCGATGAAGTACGTACCGATGGAAAACACCCTGCGTTCAGTTCTCGCCGCGCAGGGCCTCAATCGTTCCAACCCCTACGCCTTCACACCCGCGAATTTCGACGCCATGCTGGCCGCATTGCAGTCGCAACACGATCCGTCCCAGCATTACGCGGAGGGCCTGCTGGCACCGGCGGACGCATCCAGTCCGGTGGCCAACGCGCGCTCCCCCGCCCAAACCAGGCCCGCGAAGATCGCCCCTGAAGCCACGTCGGTAAAAGCGCTGCGACGGGCCAATGTTGCACTGGGCATTGCGTTAGTCGCGCTTGCCATCGCCATAACAGCGGCGATACGGCTCGTCCGGTAGCGCGCGGCATTTCACAAGTCTGTATTGTGTCCGCTTTACCGTCTGCGAACCCGATGCAGACGCCAAGCCCCAGGACCTCATGAAAACCGCACTTCGCACAGCATTACTGCTGACTCTCGGCGTCGCCGTCGCCGCCCCGCCAGTGATTGCAGGTGAAACCCACAATGTCATCTTGTTCGTGGCCGACGGCCTGCGGCACGACATCGTCACGCAGGAAACGGCACCAACGATGTATCGCCTCATGCATGACGGCGTTGCGTTTGCCGACAGCCACGCCATGTTCCCTACCTTCACCACCGCCAATGCATCGGCCCTTGCCACGGGCCACTATCTTGGCGATACCGGCGACTTCGGCAACACAATCTACACCGGGGTGCAGGCCATCACTACGGCCAAGGGCAGCGTGACGCCATTCCTGGAGTCCAACCCGGTGCTCGCCGAAGTCGATCAGAGATTCAATGGCAACTACCTCAATGAGGATTCCATCCTTGCCATGGCCCGCGCGGCCGGCCTGAACACGGTGACAATAGGCAAGCAAGGTCCGGCGCTGATCATGGATCACACGGACCGCGGTCAGGCGTCCATCGTCATCGACGACTCGACGGGCAAGGCCAGTGGCGTACCCATACCCGCCGCCGTACAGGACGCGCTCAAGGCCGCAGCACTTCCCCCGGAAACACCCACGCGCGGCGCCAATGGCAACAGCGGCTCGGCATCGGCTCCCGGCACCTTGACGCCAAATATCTATCAGCAGGCGTACTTGCTGTCGGCAACCACGAACGTCGTCCTGCCCTGGCTCAAGCAGCAGAACAAGTCTTTCCTGATGGTGCTCTGGTCGCGCGATCCGGATGGCTCCCAGCACAACCAGGGGGACAGCCTGCTGCAACTGGCGCCGGGCATCAACGGCCCCACCTCGCTGGCAGCCGTGCGCAACGCCGACGACAACCTGGCCACGCTGCTCTCATCGCTAAAATCGCTGGGCCTGACGGCCAATACGGACATCATCGTCACATCGGATCACGGCTTCTCCACCATTGCCAAGCACAGCGATACCAGTGCCGCGGCCACGTCCGCGTACGCCGATGTTCCGCCCGGTTTCCTGCCGCCCGGTTTCCTGGCGCTGGACCTGGCCGCCACGCTGGCGCTGCCGCTGTTCGATCCGGATCGCGGCAATGCCGCCGTCGCCGCCGGCGCGCATTCGGCGCAGGGTAACGGCCTTATCGGCCAAAGCGCCGCCAACCCCAGCGTCATCGTCGCGGCAAACGGCGGGTCCGACCTGATCTATCTGCCCGGTGAGGACCGCGCGGCCATGGCACCCAAGGTCGTCGATGCCTTGCTCGCCCAGGACTACGTCAGCGGCATATTCGTCGATGACGCGCTGGGCGAGATTTCCGGCACGCTGCCGCTATCGGCCATCGGCCTGCGCGGCAAGGCCGTCACGCCGGAACCGGCCATCGTCGTCAGTTTCAAGTCCTTCCACGTCGACAGCCCGGCCTGCATTACCTGGCTGACCTGCGTGGCCGAAATCGCCGACTCGGGACTGCAGCAGGGACAGGGCATGCACGGCAGCTTCAGCCGCGCGGACACCTTCAATTTCACGGCGGCCACGGGGCCGTCGTTTCGTCACGGCTATGTCGACCCCATGCCGGTCAGCAATGCGGACGTCGGCCAAACCATTGCGAAGCTGCTGCACCTGCCCATTTCCGAAGGGCGGAAGGGAAACTTGACGGGTCGCGTGCTCGACGAAGCCCTGGTCGGTGGTCATGAGAGCGCTACGCTGAAGGGCGTATTGAAATCGGCCCCCAGTGCCACAGGACTGCGCACCATCGTCCACTATGAACAGGTGGGCGACACCCGGTACTTCAAGGCCGGCGGCTTTGCAGGGCGGACCGCAGGCCTGGACAATTCCGGCGGACCGGATCACCTGGGCGACGCGGCGCCCGGAAATTAGGGGGAAACTTTTTCCTGCCGTGTGGATGCGGCAGACGTGGCGGCCGGCTCAGCTTGCCGCGGGCGGGTCGCGCAGCAATACGTCGAGCGGCTCGGGGCGATGGATGGCATATCCCTGGGCAAAATCGACTCCCATGTCGCGCATCAGGGTCATGACCTCCGGACCCTCGACAAATTCCGCGATGGTCTGCTTGCCGACAACGCGCGCCACTTCCTGGATACACCGCACCGTAGCGCGGTCGACGGCATCATTGTGGGCGTTGCGGACGAACTGTCCATCGATCTTGAGAAAGTCCACCGGCAGCGTCTTGAGGTAACCGAAGGACGACAGGCCGCTGCCAAAATCATCGAGGGCAAAACGGCAGCCGTTCACGCGCATGGCGCTGAAGAAGCGCGTGGCGTCGCCCAGGTTCGAAATCGCGGCCGTTTCCGTGACTTCGAAACAGATCTTGCCGGCATCGGCGTGGGTCTCCCGCATGACCTCCTCCGCGAAACGATGAAAGCCACGGTCGCCGATCGAGTGCCCGGAAAGATTGATGGACAGCATGCCGACGGTCTGCATGCGGGCCTGGTTTTCGCGCATCCACTGCAAAACGTTGCGCAATACCCAGCGGTCGATGAGTCCGACCAGCTGGTAGCGTTCGGCGGAGCGCATGAACTCACCGGGAGCGACGATGCTGCCATCCTCGCCGATCATGCGCAGGAGAATTTCGTAATGTTCGCCTCGGGCGTCCGGTACCAATGCCTCGATGCGCTGGCAATAGAGCATGAAGCGGTTCTCCTCTATCGCTTCCTGCAACCGTGTGGCCCAGCGCATCAGACCCTGGCTGGCTTGCGCGGCACCGCCGATATCGGCGTAGGCATGGACGCGATTGCGGCCCGCCTCCTTGGCCGCATAGCAGGCCACGTCGACCGCCTGCAGGACGGCGGAGGCATTGGCCCAGCGCTGGTCCAGCGGCACCACACCAATACTGGCGCCAATCCGGTAGCGGCGGCCTTCGTTTATGAAACGAAAGGCGGCGATCTTCTCGCATATGCCCTGCGCAATGTTCTGAGCCCGCTCGGCGTCGCAATGGGACAGGATGACGCCAAATTCGTCGCCGCCCAGTCGGGCCAGGGTGTCACCGGAGCGCACACAAGAGCGCAATAGTCCCGCGATCTGCCGCAGCAATTCGTCACCGACGGTATGGCCGCAGGCGTCGTTGACGATCTTGAACTGGTCCAGGTCGATGTACAGCAGCGCATGCACCACGCCCGTCTGCTGGGCCAGTGCCAGCTCGCGCTGCAGGCAGGCGTCAAAGGCCATCCGGTTGGGCAATTCCGTGAGCGCGTCGTGGGTCGCGCGATAGGACATCTCACGAGCCAGCTGGCGTTGCTCGGTCATGTCGTGGAACACCAGCACGATGCCGCGGATCTTGCCAGTGTCGTCGCGGATGGGAGCTGCCGAGTCGGCAATGAAGAACTCCCTGCCGTCGCGCGCGACCAGGATCCGCTGGTGGCTGCTCCAGGACCCCTGAGTGCCCGACGACGCGGATTGCGTAAGCAGTGCGGTCACCGGATCGCCCACGGGCTGACGCGTCGTTTCATCGATGACGCGGAAGACTTCCATCAAGCCGCGGCCTGCCGCTTCCTGCACCGACCATCCCGTCAGACGCTCCGCGATGGGGTTGAGATATTCAATCTGCCCGCGTTCATCGGTCGTGATGACGCTGTCACCGATGGAGCGCAAGGTGACACTGAGTTTTTCGTTCTGCGCGGCCAGTTCGGCGACGATCTTGCGCCGCTCTGTCACGTCCTGGATCAGCACGGCAAAAAAACGGGGGGTGGGCCGGTAAGCCACCACGTCGTACCAGCGTCCGATAGCCTCGGAGTAGTTTTCGAGATGGATGCTGTGGCCGGTGAGGGCGACTCTGCCGAACTTGCCGATCCAGTCCGCCGGGTCGCTTTCGGTTCCCGGCAGGACCTCCGTGACCCGCTTGCCGATGATCTGCTCCGGACGAAGCCCGGTCATTTTCGTGTAAGCGGCATTACAGGCGAGAAATACGTAGTCGACGGGCCGGCCCTGCTCGTCGGTCACGATTTCGTGCAGGGCGAAGCCGGTCTGCATGTGTTCAAACAGGGCCCGGTAGCGCTCTTCGCTGCTGACCAGGGCCGTTAGGGCCAGGTCGCGATTGGACACATCGGTTATGACCACGCCCAGGCCGACAACCTGGCCGGCTTGCACATCAGGGATATACGAAATATTGAAGCGTCGCGGCGAGGACCCCGGGTCCGTCACCATGCGCTCGAAGCTTTGTGGCACACCCGCCAGGGCAAGTTCGATGTTCTGCAGCACATCGTTGTAAAGGCTGACGCCCAGCAGTTCGCGCAGCGGCTTGCCGCGTATTTCCTCGGGAGTGAGGTGAAACCGCTGGGCATAGGGCGCATTGCACGACAAGACGTGAAGCTCAGGGCTCCAATAGCTGACCATCTCCGGGCTGGCGTCCAGCATGAACTGGAGCCGGCTTGCCACCTGCCTGGCCTCGGCCCCGCCCTCCGGACCGCGGCCAGGCAGCGTCGCGACGCCCGTGCGTGAAAATTGTTCATACAAGACGGAAAACCTCCTTCACGATCGGCACAGGAACCGGCGGCATTTTTACGCCGCGCGCCGACCATGACAGTGCCCACGCAACACTTTGCTGCCCCGCGATTGGACACCCCCGATAGGCAGACACAGTGCATGAAAAGCGGTTCTTCTCCCCGCCATTCCTCGGCGCGCAGCGCCGAGAAACCTTGAGAAAGTTCAGTAACGCATTGTTATTTATGAGTAACGTCGGGATCCAGGGCGACGGTCAGCGGCCGCACTACGTGCTGATAGATCCTCTGCGCAACTCGCTGCGGTAACGCCGGCTCACGAGGATCAGTTGGACTGTGCGCAAAATAACAGGATCCAGGATCGCGGTTTGGCCATCCAGCGCTCTGCCAGGTAGCGGCGTGGCCTGGCGCGACGCCGCCGATGTCCGGTTTCGTCGATGCAATCCGTCCTAGAGGGTGCTGACCCTCGATTCCGCTCCGGGCAGCCCTATCTGGCGACGGGAGACCCCCCATGACGAAACCAAAAGCAAGTACCGCGCTAACGCTTTGCGCTGCGTGGAGCCGTACAGTAGCTCTGACTGCAATGACCGCCTTGATCCCTGCCCTGGCACTATCCGTTCCGATCTATGGCTATGCCGCGGAATCCCTTACCACCCGCTTGTCCGTCGATCCACAGGATCTCGCCACACCGCAAGGCCGGCAGGCCCTGGACGAGCGGATCAGCGCCGCGGCAGCAAAGCTGTGCCGCCAGTTTCGTGACACCCGCAGCGTTGCGCAACGCGAGAGCGACGCCGAATGCGTGCGCGACGCGATTGCATCTGCACGGATGCAGGTAACGCTGGCGGTAGCCGCGACACAACGGACAGCTGGACAAGGGGCTTCGGTGGCGACGGCCGCAGCCACGGTCGAACAGCGCGCCGGGAACTAAGGACAGCGGGGGCTCAGGCTTCCATTGCTATCTGGTTGCGTCCGCCGCGCTTGGCGGCGTAGAGCGCCTGGTCGGCCCGCTCAACCAGGCTGGCTGCGTCGTCGCCGCTGCGCCACTGGGCGACGCCTGCGGACAGCGTGATGCCGCCTATGGGCTCATCGGTGCTGCGGCGCTTGATCTTGCCCTGCTCCACGCGCAGGCGCACGCCATTGGCCAGTTGGCCGGCGGCATCGAGGGTCATCCCGGGGAGCAGAACAGCAAACTCCTCGCCACCGTAACGCGCTGCCGTCCCCGCGGCACCCACGCTCTCGCGGATGAAATGCCCCACCGCGGTGATCACGGCATCCCCAAGGGGATGACCGTAGGTATCGTTCACGACCTTGAAGTTGTCGATATCGAGCATGATGAGCGACAGCGATGGTGTGGCGCCGCCACGGCCCAGCAACCGCTCGAGTTCGAGGTCGAAGCCGCGCCGGTTGAGCAGCCCCGACAGCGTATCGGTGTGGGCCTCTTCGCGCACAGCCTTGAGCTCTTCGGCCAGGCGCTGGGCCTCCCTGCGGCTTTCATCGAGCTGTGAGGTCATGCGCACGAAGGACTCGCTGACCTTGCGCGTCTCGGCGAGCATCGAGGACACGTCCCCCTGGACCTCCGCCAGCGTCGTGGCCTTGGCAAGGCCATCCTGAAAGCGTGTCAGGTGATCGTCATAGCCCGCCGTGCGTAGCTCGGCATCGCGCACCTTGTTGCGCACCTCGGCGACCAGTTCCAGCAAGCTGGAGCGGGCACTCATCACCGCGCGCTCGGCCGGATCCACAACATACTTGACGTACACCGCGTACGTCTGCCCGGCCGAAAGGCGCTCGACATGCTGCAGTTCGGCGTCGACGTCGGTCTTGAGCGCCTTGTTGGTGGCCTTGGTGTACTCGTACCAGACCGTGTAGCTGATTGGGTGGTAGCCGCTCGCGTAGCGCGACATCACCGGCAGCACGGTCTTCAATACACTGATGTCGTCCTTGCCGTCCGCGTCGTACACGTTTGCTGCTCCCCAGGGATAGTCCCCGACAATTTTTTCACGATGCCGGTGGACGTGGCCGTTGATTAAGCGGGACGAATCCGGCCTTGGCGCGCCGCCGTGGGTCCAGGATCGCGCCACGGCTCGGCCGGGGTGCACGGCGCCCCTCGCACGGCCGCTCCCAGGGGCCCGATCCGGCCACCATCAGAAATATTCTTCTTTATATTTATCAATATCTTAGATCGATAATTCAGCCAACCACAGATATGCGTCATCAACAATTTCCGTTGGTTGACGATGTAGCGGATGTGGACGATGACGACATCACTTTCGATGACCTGCTCGACGACGAACCGGAGGGAACCTTGCCGGTGACGTTCGAACAGCTGCGTGCGGAAGGTTTTCCCCGCAATGGTGGGGTCGCCGAGCTGGCGGCCATCGCCCGGCTGCCCAATCCGGGCGAGCAACTTGCCGCGCTGCAACGCGGCTTTGTGCAGATCCTCGAAAAACAGCAACGCAGCTAAATGCGCGCCGGCAGCGACCCGCTGCTACCGGCTAAAGCCCGCCAAGCGTCCCGTCCGCTGTGGGTCAAGCGTTGATATAGTCTTCGACGAAGGCGAGCACGCGGCCGATCTCGCGGTCCAGGGCCGGACTGACGAGGTCGACCTTGCTCCAGTCACCAGCGTTGGCGGCGATTTCGCATTCGGTGGCAAGCTCGGCCAGGCGCTGGGCGCCAAGATTGCCGGACATGCCGCGTACTTCGTGGGCCATGTCGGCAACCTTGTCGCCGTGCGCGGAGACCTCGCCCGCGATGCGTCCCTGCATGTTCTTCATCGACTCGCGAAAGACCACCAGCAGTTCGACGATGGCATCGCGGTCGCCTTCGAAAAGGTCATTTAGCCGCATCATGTCCACCGCTGGTACCTGCGGCCCGGACGGCATGGCGGCGGGTTCGCCGGACGGCGCGGCGGCGTCGGGTTGCGCGCCAGGCAATGCCGCCCAGATAGCCAGGACATCGCGCAGCCGATCCGCATTGATCGGTTTGGGTATGTAGTCGTCCATCCCGGCCGCGATGCAGCGCTCGCGATCGCCCTCGATCGCGTTTGCCGTCATGGCCACGATCGGCAGATGGCGGCCGCTGCCGCGTTCGGCACTCCGTATGGCGGCAGTTGCTTCGAAGCCGTCCATCTCGGGCATCTGGCAGTCCATCAGCACGACCGCGTAACGCCCGCTGGCGGCCGCACGCACCGCCTCGGCACCGTTTTCAACCACATCGACCTGGTATCCGAGCTTGTTGAGAACCAGCGTGGCCACGCGCTGGTTGATGGCATTGTCCTCGGCCAGCAGCAAGGGTTTCAGGGTCGACGCTGCGGGAAGCTGCGTCCCTGCAGGGGCCTTGGAACCCACTGACAACAGCCCTGGCACCGGCGCCAGCGTCAATTCGGCCGCTATCGGCGCCTTGCCAGGCCGCAGCGGAATGCAGATCCAGAACGTCGATCCTTTGCCCGGCGCGCTTTGCACGCCGATCTCGCCACCCATGGCCTCCACCAGGCGGCGGCAGATGGCGAGGCCGAGGCCGGTTCCGCCGAACCGGCGCGTCGTGGAACTATCGGCCTGGCTGAAGGACTGGAACAGGCGCGACTGCGCCTCCTCGGAAATGCCGATACCGGTGTCGCGCACGCTCAGGCGCACGCCGATACGCGGCTCGGCGGACGCCGCGAAGGGAGCAGACTCGGCCCGCACGCGGATTTCACCGTTGCGGCTGAACTTGATGGCGTTGGACAGGAAGTTGAGCAGTACCTGGCGGATGCGCACAGGATCGCCGTTGAAATGATCGGGCAGCAGCGGTTCGATATTGCTCTCGAGCGCGACACCGGACTCGCGGGCCTTGGAGGCGAGGATGTCGATGCTGTTCTGGACAATCTTGCGCAGCGAGAAATCCGTGTATTCGAGTTCGAGGCGTCCAGCCTCGATCTTGGAAAAATCGAGGATATCGTCGATGATGGCACGCAGCGCATCGGCGGAGGTCTTGATGATGCGCACGTATTCCACCTGGCTGTCGTCGAGCCGGGTATCGAAGAGCATGTCGGCCATTCCCATCACGCCGTTGAGGGGCGTGCGGATCTCGTGGCTCATGGTGGACAGGAAATCCGACTTGAGCCGTGCCGCCTGCTCGGCCGATTCCTTCGCCTCGACCAGGCGCTGCTGCAGCAGCATCTGCGTGCGCATGTCGGAGAACATGACCACGGAACCGATACGCTCGCCGGCGCGCATCAGCGGTGCGCCGCTGACCTTGACCGGCAGCGGAGTGCCATCCTTGTGGAAGAAGACCTCGTCGTTGGAACGATATATTTCGCACGAATGCATGGCCGCGTAGATGGGGCATTCGGCAGCCGGCAAGGGCGAGCCATCGCGGCGATGGTGGTGGACCAGTTCATGCACGCTACGGCCGCGCATCTCCTCGAACGTCCAGCCGAGCATTTTTTCGGCCTGACCGTTGATGTAGGAGAGTTGGCCGTTCTGATCGAGCGTGTAGACGCCTTCGCCCAGGTGATCGATGATGGTTCGCAACCATTCTTCCTGCTGACGCCCCTCCTTCTCGAGCAGTTTCTGGTGCGTGATGTCCACGCCGATGGCCACGAGATACTGGGGCTCGCCCTGATCGTCCACCATTGCAGAATTGGACCAGTCGATAGTGCAGGTCTTGCCAGCCTTGTTGATCCACGAGCTCTGGAAGCGGTCCGGCGCGTGGCCGCCGAGGAACTGCGCAAAGGCCTCGCGCGCGCTGTTGCGCTGGTCCTCCGGCAGGAAGCGCAGCCAGGCGAAGGGCTGATCCTGGATGTCCGCAAAGGAAATTCCGGTGAAGGTTTCCGCCGCCGTATTGAAACGCACCATCCGCGCGTTCCGGTCCATCACCAGGATGATGGCGCCTGCCGAGCTGAAGACGGCGTTGCTGAAATTGCGTTCCAGCTGCAGGTCGCGGGTGCTGATTTCTATCGCGCGCTTTATCGCCGACTGGCGCAGATGCGTCTGGCGCAGGTACGCCGTGGTGAGTCCGGCCAGGAGCAAGCCCAGCACCAGGATGGATACGCTGGCGCCGCGGTTGGGAACGAACATGCCGGCGCCTGGCATGGCAACCAGCGTCCAGGAGTGACCGGCAAATCTCAGGCTCTCCGATACCTGCAGCCCCGCCGGCAGGGCATCGATGGAGTCGATCTCGCCCCGGGGAAAGAGTACGCGCGATCCCTTGGGGGCATCGTTGTCGAAGAGTGCCAGATGCACCACCGGCGCACTGTCGATCTCGCTGGCGGCGACGATGTCGCTGATATCGAACACGCCCAGCACGTAGCCGGTGACATGCGCCAGGCGTTGTCCGGAATCCTGCGGGATCACGCCCCCTTCATAGACCGGCCGCGCTACGAGCACCGCATAACTGCCAGACCCGCCCTGGACCAGATTGATGCGTCCGGTGGCATAGGACTGTCCGTTCAAGGCGGCCTGTACCAGCGTCTGGCGGCGCGCATCGCTGGACATGATGTCGTACCCCAGGGCCTTTTCGTTGCCGGCATACGGCTCCACGAAAAAGACCGGGAAATATTCCGGTCGACGCGCCGCCGGCGTCAAAACGCCCTGGGAATTACGCTCCGTGAAGTCGAAGCCGGTGAATCCATCGCGACGCGCGGCGGCCGTGTACGCGGCGCGCTGCACTTCGCTTACGCGCGGCACCCATTCCAACGCCTTGAGGGGCGAACCCTTATCGACAAAGGAACGCGTCAGGCGCGCGAAGCGGGCGCGATCGAGGTTGCCCGAGGCATCAAGATAGGCCCCGACAGCGGTGAGCCGGTCGAGCGAACGATCCAGCGTGCCCTCGAAGCGGTCGATGCGCTCGACGGCTTCGGTCTGGAACTGGGCGGCAACCCGGCGCTCTTCGTAGGTCCGGACAAAGACCAGGGCAGCCAGCGTCATCGCCATGACGACGGCAAACCCCCAGTACCCGGTCTGGAGCTGGCGCAACAAGGCCCGCAAGTTTTTCAAAAATGCATCCCGAAATGGAATCTCGCTCCGGCGCTACGCGACCGGCGCAGACCCGTTGGGGAGCAGTGCCGGTGTTTGCAGACGGAGGCGAAACACGAGCTTCCGCGGGCCCATGCGACCCGCGGAAGACCCCGTTTTCAGGAGTAAAAAATACGCGATGAAAAAGGCGGAGAACGGCGGAATTGCGGTGTAAATCCCCTCCTACGCTCGCCTTTGGCGAACGTAGGCGGAATTAGGCCGTAGTAATGCCGTTCAGCGTTTTCGGGGCACCTGCGGTTACGAACGCTGCCTCGCGCTCGCCCAGTGCGTACAGCAGGCTCAGGACCACCGTGAGCATCAGCGAGATGGCGAGCATTTCAGAGCCCTGGACGATCATTTGCGCGCGTACCGCGGCGCTGTCGCTGCCCAGGGCAGCGGCGAGGACCAGCACCAGGGGTGCCAGGCAGCCCAGGCAGACAAATACCCAGGGCAGGATGCGAAACAAGGCGGCGGGTACGGCAGCGCGGTCCCCGGCAGTTGCATTGAACAGGGTAGATTGCGACATGTAAGCCTCCGTGTAAGCGTGAGAGAAAGTGAACACGGAGCTACTGTGCCGTTGCAGCATGAACCACAACTGAACCCACCGCACCGTGCACCGCACGGTTCAGGCAGAGTTCAGGCGATATTCAGCAAACGTTCAGCGTCGCAGCCAGAACCGCAAGGGCAGCGCGTCGGGTGCCATGGTGAACGCGAAATTTTCACTCACGGAGTCGACGCGCGGGTCGGCCCGCGCATCCAGGCGCACATCGAAACTGGCCAGCACCATGGCCGTCACCATCTTGATTTCCACCATCGCGAGATAGCGGCCCGGACAGTATCGTTGGCCACCGCCAAAAGGGAACATGCTGCGGCGATCGTTGGTCTCGGTGCCATCGTCATTGCCCAGCCAGCGCTGCGGCAGGAATCTATCGGCCTCGGGGAAGCGCGACTCCTGGGTTGCGCAAACTCGCGGCAGCAGGAAGAGCAGGTGATCGCGCGGCACCAGCAGGCCGGCCAGATCGAGGTCGACGTTGGCCCGCATGCCCTGAACGGGCGCAATGGGCTTGAGGCGCATGGATTCAATGGCAGCGGCTTCGATATAGTCCAGGCCCTCGAGCCGGGACAGATCCTCAGGGAGGCAGCCACCCAGGATGGCATCGACTTGCGCATGCGCGGCCACGCGCGCGGCCTCGTCACCGGCAAGGTGGTAGAGCAGCCATGCCATGGTATTGGCGGTTGTGTCTTCGCCGGCGAACAGCATGACGCCGACGTTGCCGTGCACGTCCTGGTCGGTGAACTCCGAGCCGGGCTCATCGCGTGCGGCGAGCAAGGCCTGGAGAATGTTGCGCGGGCGCTCGCGCAAGTGCGGCTGGTCTGTCATTTCCTGGCGGGCGCCGGCGATGAGTCCATCCACTGTGGCATGCAGTCGAGCGATGGCCGCGTCGCTGCGCCGGTCGGCGGGGAGGCGCAGCACATGCCAATACGGTACCAACTGCGGCAGCCGACGGCCGACGGTCTGGAACCAGGTTTCCACGTCGGCCTGCAAGCTGCTCGTCGCCGTTCGCAGGGTGTCGATATCCAGACCCATGGTGAGCCAGGTGGTGACATCGATGGAATAGCACTTGAGATCGCGCAGCACATCGGGGCGTTCGCCGCGTTCGGCCTGGGCGCGCCAGCGCGTTTGCAGCCGCTCGGTCACCGTGCTGATCACCGGGAAGAAGGTACGGATGATCTCCGGCGTCAGCGCGCGCATAACCAGTCGCCGTTGGCGCCGCCAGGCCTCGCCTTCGGCGGTGAAGACCCCCGCAAATCCGGTCTCGTTTATCACCTTGGCAAGGCGTGGCGAGCGGCTCAATTCAACGGGCCGGTGGCGCAGCAATTGATCGATGATGCCGGGTTCGGCGACGCCCACCGCATGGTAGGGCCCAAAGCGCAGCCGGAAGAGGGGTCCGTAACGCCGCGCCCAGGTTTCCATCGTGGCGTGGGCGGTGCCACGGCCCAACTGAAAGGTATTGCCCACTACCGGCCAGGGACGGGGGCCCGGAAGATCCACGACACGCGCCGCGGCCGCCTGGAAGCCGTCGCGCCCGGCGAGGTGCACGGGCGACGGCGGCGCATCAGTGACGATCATGGCGCGGCAGGCGACGGCATGCTGTGCGGGAGGGCGGCCCATTCGTGTTGAATCGTTGCGCTATCGACCACGCGGCCAAAGATGCCGCCTTCGCCATCGATCATCCGCAGCGCCGCGGCGTGCAGTTGGGGATCGGCAGCCGCGCAGCCGTCGGCCACGGTGCTGCAGGAAAAACCGCGATCCACCGCCTCGCGCAGCGTGGAATGAACGCAGACATCCGTCGTGACACCGGTAAGCACGAGCTGGCGTATGCCCCGGCTGCGCAGCAGCAGTTCCAGGTCCGTTTGATAGAAGGCGCCATAGCCCGGCTTGTCGACGACGGGCTCGCCCGGCACCGGCTGCAGTTCATCGATCATGTCATGCCCCGTTTCGCCGCGGATCAGCAGTCGGCCCAGGGGGCCACTGCTGCCGATGCGGGCACCCGCGTTTTGCGAGCGCCGCAGCTTTTCCGGATGGCAGTCGCTGCCATCGGCACGGTGGCCTTCGCGTGTGTAGATGACGAGGATGCCGTGCCGGCGCGCGGCGTCAAGCAGCGCGCGGATCACCGGTATGGGACGGCGCAACGCCGCAATATCCATACCCGCCTGGCCCGCGTACCCACGCGGGTCGCAGAAATCACGCTGCATGTCGATGATCAGCAAGGCAATGTCAGTTGAGGACGACATGGATTTTCGAGGAATGTTGTGCCGGCGCCCGTGGCGCGCCCCAGTTGCAAGCGCGGGGATCCAGCGTAGTGCGCCATCTTACCGAGTGACGGGCCGCAGGTGCGCAGCTATGATGCTCGGCAACAGTGGCGACGCGGTCGTCATGAAGGGCGCCCTTGAGCATTTCCGGCTGGCCATCCGCTCGGTCCAAATTCCGCCGTGGCAAGCAGCGGCAGTGCATTTTCGCCAATGCGCTGCTTTGCACCTGTCTGCTGCTGTCGACCGCCGCTAGCGCCCAATCCGTGGCGTTGAGCGGCGTGATGGGCGAGCGGGCGCTGCTGGTCATCGACGGCTCCGCGCAGGTGCTCGCTGCGGGAGAATCCCGCCAGGGGGTCACCCTGGTCTCCACGGATGGCGAAACCGCCGTGGTCGAGCTGGCCGGGCGCCGCCAGACGCTGCGGGTGGGCGAGAGCCCGGTGAGCGTGGGCAGTCAGGCT
>Ga0209698_10004159_pt1 | contig 15977 bp, 13 predicted proteins | sample LitLauG_LLR_2012_FD_187203 | JGI IMG/M metagenome (GOLD analysis project Ga0209698, IMG submission 187203) | Freshwater sediment microbial communities from Pennsylvania, USA - Little Laurel Run_MetaG_LLR_2012 (SPAdes) (version 2) | ecosystem: Environmental > Aquatic > Freshwater > Creek >...
GCGTAGAGCTTCTTCCGCATGCGGCCGGAGAGATACGCCTGGCGTCCGGCGATTACCGCATGATGCATGGCTTCGGCCATGAGCACGGGGTCTTGCGCGTTGGCAATGCCGGTGTTCATCAACACAGCATCGGCGCCGAGTTCCATCGCGATCGCCGCATCGGAGGCGGTGCCCACGCCGGCATCGACGATCAGCGGAACGCCAGTGATCATCTCGCGCAGGATACGGATGTGCGCTTCATTCTGAATGCCCATGCCGCTGCCGATGGGAGCGCCCAACGGCATGATGGTCGCGGCTCCCGCATCGACGAGGCGCTTGGCGAACACGATGTCATCGGACGTGTAGGGCAACACGGTGAAACCTTCCTTGACGAGCACGCGAGTCGCTTCGAGCGTGGCCTGCACGTCGGGATAGAGCGTGGCCTGATCGCCGATGACTTCCAGTTTCACCCAATCGGACAAACCGACTTCGCGTCCAAGGCGTGCCGCGCGGATGGCATCGTCTGCGGTGTAGCAGCCAGCGGTGTTGGGGAGGAGAAAATACTTTTTGGGATCGATGTAATCGAGCAGCGACTCTTTGCTGCGATCGAGGTTCACGCGCCGCACAGCGACGGTGACCATCTCCGCGCCGCTGGCTTCCAGTGCGCGCGCAGTTTCCTGGAATGACTTGTACTTTCCCGTGCCCACAATCAGGCGCGAGCGAAAGGTACGTCCGGCGATGATCAATGAGTCCGACATGCTGCCATTGTAATGAAAATAGGGCGCAGCGGCTAAGGAATGACCCGGTGCACGCGGCGTGCTAATTTATTCGGCTATGCGGACCCAAAAGCTTGTCATTTGTCTCGTACTGGTCAGCGTGACGTGCGCGAGTGCCGAAAATCTGTTCAGCGAGCGCCGTCATCGTGCTGCTGCCGCCTTTCGCGACGGAATCTTGTTGCTCCATGCCAGCTCAGTACTGGATCTTTCGGCAGACGGTTTTCGCCAGGATCCCTACTTCTACTACTTCACCGGCCTGGAAAACACCGTCGGCGCTGTGCTCGCTGTTGATGGAAAGTCGGGAGAGAGTTGGCTTTTCCTGCCGACAAACCCGCCGTATCTCAAAAGAGGCTTGCAGCCGGACGCGCAACCCGGGACCGAGGCCGCTAAGCGTCTCGCGTTGGAGCACGTCGTAGATTGGTCAGAGCTTGAGGGCTTTCTTGCGTCGCGAGGCGCAGCCTTTTCGCCTATGTATTATTGCGACGATTTCCCAAAATTTGCCGAGCTTCCTTCAAATCTTCTCAGTTCGAAATCGCCCGAAGCCCCAACTTGGCTTCAAATCATCCTGAACAAATATCCTGCCCTCGAGGCAAAGGAATCGAGCAAACAACTTCAGGCGCTCATGGAAGTCCAAAGTGCCGACGAGATCGCAGCCTTGCGCTCGGCCGCGAAGGCAACAGTCGCGGCCTGGATGACCGGTATGCGTGCGATTCATCCGGACGCATCCCAGCGAAGCGTGGAAGCCGTGGTTTCGAAAACTTGTTGGGACTCAGGTGCGCACGGCAACGCGTTCTGGCCCTGGTCCATATCAGGTGAAAACGCAGTCTTTCCCCGTCCCTTCTTCTCCATGGCTCGCTACGATCACCTCAACCAGACGATGCGCTCTGGAGATCTGGTTCGACTCGATGTGGGATGCGAATGGAACCACTACAGCGGCGACCTCGGCCGCACGGTCCCAGTTTCAGGGCACTACGGCGACGCCCAGCGCGAAACCTGGAACATCTATGTCGGCGCCTACAAGGCTGGTGCCAAGTCGTTACGCGAAGGTATTACCGTCGATCAGGTGTTTGACGTTTGGAAAACCGAACTGGTCCGTCACCGCGCTGGCGCCAAAAGCGCGCTCGCACAACATGCCATCGAGCTCTGGTCCGATCGTAAGAATGTACCGTTCTGGCAAATTCACACTACCAATCTAGTTGCCGCGGCTCCCTCTGGCCCGCTGCGCGAAGGAACGACAGTTAATTTCGAACCCATCGCTTCAGTCGATGGGCAAGGCTTCTTTCTTGAAGATATGTACGTGATTACCAAGAACGGCGCCGAAATCCTCACCCCAGGAGTGCCCTATTCTGCGGAGGAGATTGAAGCGGCGATGAAATAGAAACCTTATGGCACGCTTGCGGTTTCGGCCTGTGTGTACAGATCGTCAATCTGTTTGCGGTAGCGGTCTTCGACCACCCGGCGGCGAAGTTTCAGCGTGGGCGTCAGGATTCCATTGTCGGGGGTGAATTCTTCAGGGACCAGCAGAACTCGCTTCAGCTTTTCGAAGCGCGCGAGATTTTCGTTGATCCCTTCGACGATTTCTTCATAGAGGGCTTGGACTTTCGGATGGGAGATCAGTTCCTCTCGTGATGAAAATGTGATGCCGTTGGTCCGGGCCCACTCTTCGAGCAGCATAAAGTTGGGAGAGATCATCACCGCCGGGAATTTGCGCTTTTCTCCGAGAATCGCGGCGACGCCGACCATGGCATGCAACTTCAAGGAGTTTTCGATGGGTTGCGGCGCGATGAATTTTCCGCCGGAGGTTTTGATCAGGTCCTTCTTGCGGTCGGTAACGGACAAATATCCATCGGGATCGATGTTGCCGATGTCTCCGGTCTTGAACCAGCCATCGACCAGGGTATTCTTGGTCTCGTCGGGTCGATTCCAGTAGCCGACGAACACCGACGGGCCACGCACGAGGATTTCGCCATCTTGGGCGATGCGCACCTCGATGTTTGGCAGAGTCTTGCCGACGGTGCCGATGCGATGGTGCAACGGCGTGTTGACGCCGATGACCGGCGAGGTTTCGGTGAGCCCGTAGCCTTCGTGAATGCGAATGCCAACATCGGCAAACCATTCGGCCAATTCGCGGCCCAAGGGGGCGCCGCCGGAAATGAACGTCCGCACGCGGCCGCCCATGCCGGCGCGAATCTTGGAGAACACGAGTTTGTTGGCCAGCTTCCAGTTGCGTGAGTTGGGAGTTTTTCCGGCGAGGATTTCGGGCTTGTGGCTGCGGCCCACAGACAATGCCCAATTGAAAATCGGCCGCTTGGGGAATCGTTGCGCCTCGTGCATGGCCTTGGCGTAGATCTTTTCGTAGACGCGGGGCACGGCAACAAACAAAGTGGGCTGCACTTCCTGCATCGCCACAGGCACTCGGTCCATGAATGGGCAGTAGGCCAAGGTAACGCCGTGGTAGATCAGAGCAAAATCGACGTGCCGAGCGGTGATGTGGCAAAGCGGCAGGAAGGAGACGCTAGTCTCTCCCGGCCGCATGTCGAACTCCAGCAGCGAGCAACTGATGTTCGAGGCAATGTTGCCATGGGTGAGCATGGCGCCCTTGGAGGCGCCGGTAGTGCCCGAGGTGTAGACGATGGTCGCCAGATCGTTCGGGCCGATCGAGCGGCCTTTTCTTTCGAGCTCTGCATCGAGTTGTCCATCCCCCTGCTTGAGGATGTCCTCCATGCGGACGCAACGGGGAGCAGCGGGTTCGAGATCGCCGGTGAACTCTACGGGGTCCATCACGATCAGCTTTTCGATCTTGGTCTCGGGCAGGACCGAAAGAATCTTGTGCAGGTGCTGATCGGAAGAGACAAAGATCATGCGGCAACCGGAGTCGCCCAGGACGAATGCGCTCTGCTCGGAGGTGAGTGTGGTGTACAGCGGAACCGTCACTGCTCCGAGGAGGAGGCAGGCCATGTCGGCGATCGGCCATTCCGGGCGGTTCTCGCTGAGGATGGCGATGCGATCTCCGGCGCGTACACCCCAATGGTGCAGGGTGCGGGCAGTACGGGCTACGCTACGACCAAATTCGCGGGAGGAGATGGCGAGCCAATGTCCGCCTTCGCGATGGAGAAGCATGCGGTCGAGATTGCGTTCTACGGCGGCGAAGAAGATGTCGTTCAGAGTGGCGAGGCTCATGGGTGCCGGGAAGATTGCCGGGAGGGAATGTCCCGGGGAGGTCATCCGCAACCTCCGATACAAAACTGTACTGTTTTGCGACCCCTTCGGCAATGCGCGGAATCACACTTGTCGTGCCTTTCGGGTTTACCCCGATCCCGCCGGGAGGATATGCTAGGAGCCACTCCAAGTGGGAGGAGTTCAATGCAAATGAAACGCTCAGGGGTTCTGGCGGCGGCATTGCTGGTGACAATGACCGCAGGCCTTGTCGCGCAGACCAAGAAGGAGGCTTCCAGTATGCCGAAAGTCGGCGACGTGGCGCCGGATTTTACGCTGAAATATTCAGATGGGAAGGATTTGAAAGAGGTAAAACTAAGCGACTACCGGGGAAAAAAGAATGTCGTTCTGGCATTCTATGTTTTTGCCTTCACCGGTGGTTGAACGCAGCAAATGAAAAACTTCCAGGCGAATCTAAAGACCCTGGAAGCAGCCGACACCCAGGTCCTGGGTGTGAGCATGGATAGCTGGTTCTCGAACAAAGCTTTCGCCGACCAAATTGGAGTCACCTTTCCCTTGCTGAGCGATTGGGGCGGCAAAGTTACCCGCGAATACGGAGTCTATAAAGACGAATACCAGGCCCCGCGCCGCGTGAACTTCCTGATCGGCAAAGATGGGAAGATCATTGAGGAGCAGGTGGACAGCGCAGCCATCGATCCGAAGCAGATAGTGGATGCGTGTGAGCGGCCAAAGATGAAGAGCTGAGGCTGGTAGAAAGTTTCCGCCTAACCAATGTCATCCTGAGTGGCGCTTTTTGCCGCGAAGGATCTATGCAGTCTGCCGGTGCCGGCAGAAATGCAGAGATCCTTCGCTTCGCTCAGGATGACAGGGTTTTTTCGTAGTTCCTACAGTAGTCTCCCTCCGGCACTGCATCAGGATCCGGCGCGGGCCTTGCCAACTTCGCCACCTGCGTTAGAAACTTGGATATGAGAGTCTTGACGCGATTCCTCGCGGCGGCCACCAATGCCGCCCAGTTCCCCGCTCCGTCGGTTCCGGAAGTTGCATTTCTTGGCCGGTCCAATGTCGGGAAATCCAGCGTGATCAATTCGCTGGTGGGAACAAAGCTGGCGCGCACCAGCTCGACGCCCGGGCGCACGCGCAGCATCAATTTTTTTGAGATTCGCTGGCCGGGGAAGCCGCAGGCGGAGTTGATCTTTGTGGACCTACCGGGGTATGGGTATGCGAAGATTTCGCGAGAGATCTCGCAGGAATGGCCAACGTTTATTGAACCCTATCTCAATGAACGTCCGACGCTGGGATTGTGCATTGCGCTGGTGGATGCCAATGTTCCGCCGCAGCAGAGTGATCGGCAATTGCTGGATTTTCTGAGCGCGTCGGGGCGTGAATTCCTTGTGGTGGCCACGAAGAGCGACCGGCTGTCGAACAATCAATTGCACAATAATCTGCGGACGCTGGCGCAGGAATATCCTGCGGCGCAACTGCTAGCCTTCTCGGCCAAGACGGGGTCTGGGAAGGATGAGCTTTGGAAACGAATCCGGCAAGTCTCGCCCATGCCGGTGCCTTCAATCTCATAAGCGGGCGCGCGGTTACGGCGACGGTCTTGCCGCCCGGAGCGACAGTCGGCAGGCTGCTAAACCCACGCCGCGATTCTGCCGATAAGCTCACCAGAGTTCCTTCCGCCGAAGGGTACGCAGGAACTCCTACGCCATGGCAGAAGAACTCAATGACAGCGTTTCGTACCTTCGGGCCCTGAAGCACTATTCTCAACCGCCGGTGAATGAGGCGCCGCCTGCGCCGGCGGCGATCGAACCGGCGGCGCAGGTCGGCGACCGTCCTGGGGCCGAAAAGCGCCGCAGCCCCCGCTATAAGTGCGAGGGCAGCGCCGAGATGCGCACTGAAGGCTGCGACGTGCGCACATGGGCCACCTTCACCGACGTGAGCCTGCATGGGTGTTATGTCGAGGCGCAAGCGACATATCCGGTGGGGACCATCCTTGATTTGAAACTGGAGGCGAAAGGCGTGCGCTTTGAGACCAAAAGCAACGTGCGCGTCAGCTATCCTTACCTGGGTATGGGGATCGCTTTCACCGACATGTCCGAAGAATCCACCGCGCGGCTCAAGCAACTGCTCGCCGCGGTTGCACCGGCGGCGGCGATTATGGGCCCGGTGGTCACGGTGGGGTGTCCATCATGCGGTCCCATCGGGGAAATGCCTTCCATTCAGAATCCAGCGGCGGCGGTCCAGACATTAGTCGAGTTCTTTCAGGCGCACCATATGTTGACTCGCGATGATTTTCTGACGCTCATTGCCAAGAGCCAGCAGATGACATCGAAACCTTAGAATCTGTCTCGGAATGACCCGGAGCGACTTAAAAAGCGGTTCACCTCAGGGGCTAAAGCCCGCACGATTCGACAGCTCTGAGCGGCACGGCTGAAAAGCCGTGCCCTTCCAAAACAGTTCATAAGACGGCCCACCGCCACTCCTTCCATGAACCCCGCACGAATTCCGTTGCATTGGTTATCATGGACGCTCCATGTCTCTTTACCTCATTACTGGCATTGGCGGCTTCATTGGGTCCTCCCTGGCACAGGCTCTGGTCTCGCGGGGCGAGCAGGTGCGCGGCGTCGACAACTTCGCGACTGGCAAGCGGGAGAACATAGCAGGGATTCTTGACCGCATCGACTTCCGCGAGGCCGATATTCTCGACCTCGACGCTATGCATGAAGCGTGCACGGGTGTGGATTTCGTGCTGCATCAGGCCGCGATTCCGTCGGTCCCGAAGTCCGTGATCGATCCGCTGGGGAGCAATCGGGCGAATGTTGACGGCACAGTGAACGTCTTGATCGCCGCCCGAGACGCCCGGGTCAAGCGCGTGGTATACGCCGCATCCTCCTCTGCCTATGGCGACACGCCAACGCTTCCCAAGCATGAAGCGATGAAGCCGGATCCCATCTCTCCTTATGCCGTCGCGAAACTGGCGAGCGAGCATTACATGGTTTCGTTCTATCGCTGCTATGGCCTGGAGACCGTCTGCCTGCGCTACTTCAACGTCTTCGGGCCGCGCCAGGATCCTTCGTCGCCCTACTCGGGCGTGCTGGCGAAGTTCATTACGCTGATGCTGCGAGGCGAGCAGCCCACTATTTTCGGGGACGGCGACCAAAGCCGCGACTTCACATATATCGACAATGCGGTCGAGGCGAACCTGCTCGCGTGCAAGGCCTCGAAAGAGCAGGTCGCGGGAAAAGTCTTCAATTGTGCGACGGGACGCCGCATCACGCTCAACGAGACATTTAAGCTGCTGCAACCGATGACGTCGTATAAGGGCGAACCGAAATATGGTCCTGAGCGCAGCGGCGACATCAAGCATTCGCTGGCGGATGTCTCGAAAGCAGAAGCTGCGTTTGGATACAAGACGATCGTGCACTTTGAAGATGGATTGCGGCGGACGGTGGAGTGGTACCGGAGTGAGACGAGATCCGCATAGAGGGCAGCGGAAAGGGCATGTCATTGGTCGTCCTACGATTTCCATGAGGGAAAGCCACCAGTTACGGATCGCGAAGCTGCGAGAAATCGTAAAGAGGAGACGGTCGACACTGGAAATGTTGAAATTCGCGATCCGCGGGGCACCAGAGACGATGCGCGATTGATTCGTCGCCAGGCTTAGGGAACTAGAACATGAGCTTCTGCAACTCGAGAACGAGTTACACGAACTCAACGTGCAGCAAATTAGCCACGAACTGAAAACGGACTAAGTATTTCATTTCCAGTTCGGGTTCCAGCGATCAACCACTGTATCGGGTCCCTCCGCAGCCTGAGGCGGAATCAGGTTCCTGGACACGAACCGCGCAGGATGGTACGCTCGCAAACCGCGAGTTCGTCGTAACGCTTCCCGCCGCGGATCAAATATGCGATCGCCAAACCTAAACCTATTTCTGGCCATCACCATGATGAATGGAATCGCTCTTGCGCAGGCTGGTGCCGCTCCCCCTGCCAGGGAAACGAAAGTCGAGTGGACCAAGCTTACGGGCGTCGATTCGCTCGCCGAGATCGACAAGTATTTGCAGATGGATTTTGCGGAGGAACCGGTTGAGGTCGAGAACGCCGATGGCAAGAAGGCCACGGTCGCGACGTGCCTTGATTTTCTAAAGCTGGTGGCGAATGGCGGCTATCACTTCAACGGCGTCCGCAGCGACAATGAAATCAACGGTTCCAATGGATTGACCTGTTACACCTATCAACTTCTCAAGGATGCCCGGCCGGCCAAGAAAACCTTCTTGAAAGATTTCAAATTCAACAAGGGCGTGATCGACCTGCTCTCTCCCAAGGTCACGTTGTCGGACGGGAGAAATGGCGAGGCGGATGAGGCGGAGAAAAAAGGGCAGTCGCTGAAGCAGTTTGAGCCGGAGATCAAAGTGAAGTCCGCTGAAGAAAACAAAATCTCGGTGGAAACGAAATCGTGGGAGGCCGAGATTTCCTACCTGGCGCGTGGCGACTTCGATGGACAGGGGCTCGAAGAAATCCTTCTCGAGGTGCACGGCAATTCCACGGTCGAGGGAGCGAGAGGGGTCTTTGACAACCTTTACATCATGACCCGCTCCGCCGATCATGGCCCGTTGAAAGTGGTGCGCGAGATCGATTAGCCTCTGGATCACTCGCGGCAGATTGCCGCAGACTGCTCCTCTACGGAAGCTCCCTGACCCAGATATTCCTGAAACTGATCGGCTGGCTCGGATCGCCGTGCGCCTGCAGCTTGATCGGCGCCGTGTCGTATTTCTTGTAAAACGGCTGCCCAATGTAGCGCGTCTCGCCTTTCAATTCGAAGTGATTCTCGACCAGCACGCCGTTGAAGAAGACGGTCACGTACGCCGGAGTCCTGACGGAGCCGTCGTCGTTGAACACGGGAGCCATCCAGATCACGTCATACGTTTGCCACTCGCCGGGCTTGCGGGTCGGATTCGCCAGCGGAATGCTCTGCTTGTAAACACTGGCGGCCATGCCGTTGACGTAGGTGGAGTTGTTGTAGGAATCGAGGATCTGGACTTCGTATCCCGCGTCGGCAGGGCCGGTTGAAGCGATGAACAATCCACTGTTGCCGCGCGCTTGGCCACTGCCGGTGATGTTCTCGGGAACTTTCCACTCCAGGTGGAGCTGGTAGTTTCTGAAGCTGCGCCTGGTCTCGATGTTGCCCGCAGTCTTGTTTACGGTCACGACCCCGTCGGCGACGATCCATTTCGCCGGGGATTTGTCTTGCGCCGAGACCCATTCGTCGAGGTTCTTGCCGTCGAACAAGATGATCGCATCCGACGGCGGCGCAGCGCAGGTTGCACCCGGCGCCACCACTTTCGGCACCGGTTGCCAGACTTCGGTGTCTTCGGGCTTCGCGGTGGGGGTGGGCTGCTGTTGGGCGAACACAGGAATGCTCATAACGATAAGGATAGATGCAAGGGCTAATTGCTGAATACGCATGCCCCACAGAATATACCGAACGCACTGGTTCAGATCAAAGTCAGGAAGGGGAATCGAGCAAGGCTCAGATTTCGACACATTATCCGCGGTGCCCCCAGCAAATGCATAGATCCTTCGGCCCGCAAAGTACGCGGGCCTCTGGATGACAGTGCGTAGTGGACATACTGGCGCGGCTTCAATTTTGGGGGGAGCGTCTGAGTGTGAGGTCTGCAGTCTGAGGTCTGAAGTCCGCATCATTACGTTGGTTATCTACGTCGTGGTTACAACCGCGCCTAGAGTGAGTTCATGACACTTTCCTCGATGGTGGTCTCGCGCGATTGGCAGGAAGTCAGTGTTCTGGAGTGCATCCTGGGCGGGCTTCACATGGATGTTGCGGTGGAAGCCGAACCGCAGCGGGCGATGACGCGTCTGAACAAATCGAAGATCGACGCGCTCATCGTCGATTGCGATCTGAATGGCAGCACCCAGTTTCTGCGCGAATTGCAGAGGATGGAGAAGCGCCCGAACACCACGCCACTGGTGATCATGGGGGCTGCGCAATCGAGAACCAATCTTGACGAGACCGGTGCGTTGTTCGCCTTCGAAAAGCCAATTTCCGTGGAACAGGCGGTGCGCACGCTCTCGGCTGCACGCAGCATGATCGTGGATGGACGTCTGCGCTACCATCGCGCTGGACTGGAAATTCCCGTGGCGCTGTCGTGCAAGGGCCGCAAGCAAGCACAAGCCATTCTCGTAAATGTTAGCCAGGGGGGCATGCAGCTTCACACCGACCTGCCGGTCGCCACGTGCAAGCCGCTGCAGATTGCGTTTGAATTGCCGGGCGCGCGCTCGCCTCTCAAAGCACAGGCGGAAGTAGCCTGGCAGGACCAGCGCGGGAACGTGGGAGTGCGCTTCGTGAAGCTCGCGCCCAAGCAGCAGAGAACGCTGCAACTGTGGTTGGCCCAGCAGTATTTCGCGAATTAGCCGCAAGAATCAGCGGAAACGCGCCGAATCGTCGGCCTCTTCGGCATTCGCTGCGGCGAGCCGGGCCAGCCGCTCGCCGGGGCTCAATCCTCCGAACATCCTGAAGAATCCCCAATAGAGAAGCGATACGGCACCGATCCCGCCCAGCGTCATGCTTAGCGGCCACGGCGGGGCCGACCGCGTGATGGAAAGAAACACTAGGGCAAACAGAAGAACGGCCGCGACAATGACCAGTGCATTCACGGTCCGAGCCAGGCTTTTACCTGAGAGCGGCTGCGAGAGCCAATCGAGCTCGGTCGATTCCCGAACCCGAGATACTACGGGGGGAGGCTCTTTCCTGAATTCTGGCGGACGGGGCAGTTCGATGACTTTGCGTGCTGCGGGCGAAATCAAGAGTCCATCATCGGTCTCCGGGCCGGTGAACACGGTTCCGGCACGCTCGGGATGGATCAACGCGCCTTCGAGCAGGTTCCCGAAAATCCATTCGCTGATCTGCCGCTCCATCTTCGGCGGCAGATCGAGGAAGCGGATTCCGCATTGCCCGGAAAACGTAGCCCAGACCACTTCTCCGCGGGTTTCCACCCGCAATTTCGGATAGCGAAGTTCGAACCTCACGCGCAACTGCTGCTTCGGACGCACCGCCGCCACGACCTGCACGCCGATGCCATCGTGGGTCAGATTGCGGACAATTCCGCCATTAGCCTGGTCAATGGTGACGTAGGTCAGCGTACGCAGTTCATGACGGTACTGGGTCCGCGCCTGTTGCGCGGGAGAAACAACTGCATCCATGCACACCGCCGGAGAAAGGCTGGTTGGGGCCCTATTGGAAGCATGGTATCCCGCGGTTGTGGAGGTTCTTAGTAACTGCAGTGGTTCGGGAGACGCTGGAGTCGTACCTCAGACCTTGGACCTTGGACTGCGGACCTCAGACCTTGGACCTTGGACCTTGGACCTCAGACCTCAGACCTCAGACCTTGGACCTTGGACCTTGGACTGCGGACCTCGGACTTCAGACCCTCGGACTTCAGACTTCAGACCTTGGACTTCAACGGCATCGGGCTCTGCGTCTGAGGTCCGTGGTCCGAGGTCCGAGGTCTGATCTTCGATGCCTGCCAGATTTTCACCACCTCAAACACAATGGTGGTCGCATACGTCACCGCAATCCAGACGCAAACTTCTTCGATGGGCAAATCCGACCAGGCTCCGACGAAGAGGCCGATCATCTGGCGATGCTGGAATCCCCACCAGCCGTAGGGCAGAGCCAGCGTGGCCTCCCACAGCTCGCTCACCAGCAGCATGAAAAACAGGGTCAGGCTGAAGGCGCGCCAGTTGATGAACCGCCGGGCTACAGGATAGAAGCTCATGGCCGGAATGAAGGCGCCCGCTGCGAGAAAGGCGAAATATCCGGGAAAACCTGCGCGATCGGCGGCCAGGGCAAAGTTTTTCTTGTAAATCCAGGCTGCCCCAATCAGAACCAACGCAATGACCAGCGACGTCGGATGAAACCTCAGCAGGCGACGTTCTTTTTGCGCTTCTGCGGGATAGTCGGGAACCGTGTACGCGGCCAGCCAATACTCGCTCAGCCAGACATAGAGCAACAGGACCGCGACGAATCCGGTGAAATAGAACACATACTCTTCGATCGGGACCCAATGACCGAACGCGGGAGCGAGAATGCCCAGCGTCGTTTTCGGATTGGGAAAGACAAAGAACCATCGGGCAAAGAGAATGTCGAGCAGCCATCCGAGGGGCACAAGGATCCAGATGGTTCGCCAGAAGGCGCGTTGCGGGATGTCGAGCCCCTCGCTGGGCAGGAACCAGAAGGCGATCGCACAGATCGGAACAATGAACAGGAGCAGACTCCACGTGTATCCGTAGGGCGAGGCGTTTGGGTCAATTTGCAGCGTGGCTGGAAGCCTCACGGAATGGAGCGCAATCGCGGCAGGAATCACCAGCATCGCCAACATTCCGGCGACGATGGCGGCAGCGATGGCGGGCCGGGGAGATCCGTGAGTACGAGGCCGGGGCTTCCCCCCTTCCCCTGTGCTCGCGGTAGTGGACGGCTTGTGCACGGTGCGCCCGGATTCTACTCCTGGTCGCCACGTGAGCGATGACCTTTCGACAGCTAGTCCGGAAAGGCGAAACCGAACAGAATGACACGAAAGTACATGGCCAAAGGGTCATCCGCTGGTAATTGAAAGTCACTCAAAAGCTCGATAACTTACAAGTGACTCCTTCTTAAATGGCAAGCGTCACGACCAAACCAGATCTTGACGTGTCCGCTCCTTTCAGCGGAACGAGTGTGCCGCCTTGGCCGCGCGCGCACAGCGCATCCGGCGATACAACCCAAACACCTCCAGATAGTTTTTCGCCGCAACGGGCATCGCAACGCGACGCGTTGCAGGCGTTACTTGCCTTTGCCGCGCTGCACGAGCAAGTGCGCCGGCGAAAAGCGTTGGCCGCGAAGCAGCCTGGATTCGATGCGGGCGCTCCGGCTCCCGAATTCAATGAGCAGGAACAGTTCGTTTTGGACGAAGTGCTGCAATTAGTCGCGGAACGGGCGATCTCGATCACTGGCGCGGATGGACTCGCCATCGCGCTCGCCGAAAACAATGAAATCGTTCTTCGCGCCGCGGCCGGCACGGTGCGTCCCGACGTAGGCGCGCGCATCGACCGGGATTCGGCCTTCTCCGGGGCCTGCTTCCAGCAGGCACGAGTCGTTTGCTGTGACGATACCGAGACCGACGCGCGCGTGAACCTGCAAGCGTGCCGCAAGTTGGGGGCGCGCTCCATGGTGGCGGTTCCGTTGTGCGGACGGCGGCGCGTGATTGGGTTGCTGGAAGCCTTCGCGGCGTGGCCCTTCGGCTTCAACGATAGCGACGTTCGCAACCTGACCTTGCTCGCAGAGCTGGTTGTCGGAGCGCTGAGGCCCGAAGACGAGGATCGCTTTGCGCAGTCGGCGCAGGCTGCGGCACAAAAACTGGAGCCGGAAAAATCGTCCGCACTAACTGCGGCGCCGATCGTCAGCACGCCGAAGCCTGCTGCCGTTGAACCGTCGGTTCCGAAGGTTGTACCGCCGCCAACACCTGTTGTTGCAGGGGTTGCTGTCGCAGCAGTACCGGCCGTGGTTGAGCCACCTGCTCCGATTGTCGAGAAAGCCGCGGCGACCCTACCGGCGGAGTCAGAAAGCATCTCGGCACCAGAGTTGACTTTCGGCCAGATCGAAACCGAGCCACAGCAGCGGCCCATCATGCTATTCGTCCTGCTCGGTATTGTGATTGCCGTGGCATTTGCCGGCGGTGTCTGGTGGAAGCTGAAGACCTCGCAATTGGGAAGCGCGATGGTCACCCAGGAGAAGGTCTCGCCCAAGGAATCAGAATCAGCCAGTCCTGAGCCGTCGTCTCCTGAGATTGCCGCGCCGGTCGCGGGTGTTCCTTCCGATGCAACGACGGATTCCAGCCCGCAGGATGCAGCGCCGGCCAGCCCGCAGGAGCTTTCCAAATTTCCGAGCGTGACCGGAGTTCGCCACTGGTCGGCGTCGGATTCAAGCACCGTCGTGCTCGACCTGGAAGATCAGGTGCAATACGAAGCCCATCGCCTGGCAGGACCGGATCGCATTTACTTCGATCTGCACGACACGAAGCTTGCGCCGGAACTGATGGCGAAAACAATTGACATCGGTGATCCGATGCTGAGCCGCGTACGCGTCGCGCAACCGGTAGCCGGCATGACGCGCGTGGTGCTCGAGACGAAAGCGAACACGACGTTCTCGGTCAGCCTTGAACCCAATCCGTATCGCCTCGTGGTCGCAGTACATAAGGACGGCGCGACCCCGAAGGCCGCGGTGAACCTTTTCCCGAACGCTCCGAGCGTCGAAAAGAAGATCGCGTCAATTGTCGTTCCGCCCCCCACCAAAGAAGACCTGCAGATGCGGTCGCGCGTGCCGAAAATGAAGATTGTGGTGGATGCCGGACACGGCGGATGGGATCTGGGCACTGTCGGCCGACGCGGACTTTTAGAAAAAGATCTGGTGCTGGAAATTTCACAGCGGCTCGGAAAGCTGCTGGAGAGCCGCCTGGGCGCGGATGTGATCTACACGCGCGCCGATGACAACTACATTACGCTCGACGATCGCGCGACGATCGCGAACCAGGCGCAGGCCGACCTGTTTGTCTCCGTTCATGCCAATTACAGCGACCTCCCTTCCGCCCGCGGCGTGGAGACTTATTACACGAATTTCTTCTCGGCGCCAGGATCGAAGGAAGCCGGACCGAAAGATGCGGATACGCACGCGAGCACCGCTGCTTCGAAGCCCACTCTCGCTCTGACAGGGGTCGAGCTAAAAGATCGTACTGAGCAGTCGCGGCGGCTGGCGAGCAGCGTGCAGCGCTCGCTATATGGGACGCTCTCGGTGCAGAACCCAGGCTTGCGCGATCGCGGCATCAAAGAAGCCGGATTTGTGGTACTGACCGAGAGCGCGATGCCGGGAATCCTCGCGGAAGTTTCGTTCGTCTCAAGTCCCGCCGACGAACAGAAACTTCGCAGCGATGGCTATCGTGAACAGATTGCAGAAGCGCTCTATCGCGGGATCGCCCGTTATGCCTCGACCTCGAAGGGCGTGAAGCTGGCCAGCGCCGGCAAATAGGCCCCCCAAAAACAAATCCAGAGCATTACGCGAATCGAGACCCACTCTCGACTCGATTGGCAGCCCGGACATCCGAGTCCGGCGTTAGAATATAGTCAACGCTGTGCCCACCCTGCGCACCATCCTCGATCAGCACGTCCACGAGGCCGAACCATCACTCGTCGAAGATCTCGGCAACAACCGCGTCCGGTGCTATTCGTGCGGACATGCGTGCCCTATTCCCGAAGGCCATGCCGGAGTGTGCAAAGTCCGATTCAATCGTGGCGGCAAACTCTTCGTGCCATGGGGATATACGGCCGGGATGCAGTGCGATCCGATCGAGAAAAAACCGTTTTTTCACGCACATCCGGGGGCGCTCGCCTACAGCTTCGGCATGCTCGGATGCGATCTTCATTGCAGCTACTGCCAGAACTGGGTCACGTCGCAAGCCTTGCGTGATCCCAATGCCATTTCACCGCCGCTCCAGGCGTCACCGGAAATGCTGGTGCGCGATGCGCTCGAGCAGGGCGCGAAAGTTTTGGTCAGCACTTACAACGAGCCGCTAATCACCAGCGAATGGGCGGTCGCGATCTTCAAAGAGGCCAAGGCTGCGGGGCTTCTGACTGGATTTGTCTCGAACGGGAACGGTACGCCGCGAGTTCTCGAATATCTGCGCCCTTGGCTGGATCTCTACAAAGTCGATTTAAAGAGTTTCGACGACCGGCACTACCACGAACTCGGAGGCCGCATCGGCCCCATCCTCGACACCATTCGCCGAGTGCATGAGATGGGCCTGTGGCTTGAGATCGTCACACTGCTCATTCCTGGCTTCAACGATTCGCCGGATGAACTTCGCCGCCTCACGGAATTTATCGCTGGCATTTCACCGGACATTCCGTGGCACGTCACCGCATTCCACGGCGACTACAAGATGAACGAACCACGCGACACCAACACCGAAGACCTGCTGCGCGCGGCCGATATCGGCCGCG
>Ga0209698_10004160_pt1 | contig 15977 bp, 12 predicted proteins | sample LitLauG_LLR_2012_FD_187203 | JGI IMG/M metagenome (GOLD analysis project Ga0209698, IMG submission 187203) | Freshwater sediment microbial communities from Pennsylvania, USA - Little Laurel Run_MetaG_LLR_2012 (SPAdes) (version 2) | ecosystem: Environmental > Aquatic > Freshwater > Creek >...
CGGTCGTAAGTAGGTTTGTTTGCGAGGGCGATGGCGTTGGCTTTGGTTTCGGCCCGATATCCCCAGCCGTCAAGAATAATAAGAACAAGCGGTTTAGGACGAGACAAAATTAGCTCCTAGCGGTTCAGGAAAGGATGTTGTGAACTGCGCCACAAAGAACCTGATGCTACTTGCCAGTCGATTCCTTCACCAGATCGGCAATTTGGCGGTTGAGATCCTCCGACTTGGCGGCCAGCGTTTTCCGCCCAACCTCTGCGCCCGCCTGCATCGACTCGGACATAATCGAAGGCAACTCCTTCAGTATTTTCTGCCCTGCAGGTGACGAATAAAAAGCCGTAGCAGCTGCCAAATCAGCCTTCGTGAGGTGTTTCTGATAGATGGGAACGATTGCATCAATGAAATCATCGATGGAAAGCGAGGCAAACATGCTGTCGCAGATTTTGTCCAGCTTGGCGAGCTGCTCGGGCGTAGCGTCAGGAACTTTCTTCTTAAAGCTTTCCTCGGCGCCAGCCCGGATCTGCTTTGCCATTCCATCCAAAACCACAGTCATTTGCGAGCGTGCATGCATCAAGTCCAGGAACTGCAATACTTGTACCCGGTCAGGAGAATCGGAAGCTTGTTGAGCGGCAACAAAAGCAGGTGCGAGAAGCAGCAACAGAGCGCACACCAAGAGCGCACGACGATTCATCGAAGTCTCCTTCTTACAGCGATTGCGATCAGCCTCTGTAGTTCAGCGCCGCCAACCCCAGGAAACGAGCCGTTCCGCCCAATTCCTGCTCAATCCGCAGCAACTGGTTGTATTTGGCGATGCGATCCGTGCGCGAAGCCGACCCTGTCTTGATCTGCCCGGCGCCCGTGGCCACAGCCAAGTCGGCGATAAACGTATCCTCAGTCTCGCCCGAGCGGTGCGAAATCACCGACGTATATCCATTCCGCCGCGCCAGATCGATCGCATCGAGCGTCTCGCTGACCGTGCCGATCTGATTCACCTTGATCAGAATCGAATTTGCCACGCTCTTGTCGATCCCTTCCTGCAAGAACTGGATATTGGTCACGAAAATATCGTCGCCCACGAGCTGGATCTTCCCGCCGATCTCCTTGGTCAGATTCTGCCATCCGTCCCAGTCGTTCTCGGCCAATCCGTCCTCGAGCGACACGATCGGATAATCGTTGACCCACTTCGCCCAGTACTTCACCATTTCGTCGGAACTCTTACTCGATTTATCCGACTTCTTGAACACGTATTTCCCGTCCTGGTAGAACTCGCTGGCCGCCGGATCGAGGGCAATCGCAATCTCTTCTCCCGGCTTGTATCCGGCCTTCGTGATGGCTTCCAACACAACTTCGATCGCTTCAACATTCGACTTCACCGACGGAGCAAAACCGCCTTCATCGCCGACTGCCGTGTTGTATCCCCGCTTCTTCAGCACGCCCTTGAGCGTATGGAAAACTTCCACACCCCATCGCAGCGCCTCCGAAAACGAAGGCGCACCGACCGGCATCACCATGAACTCCTGGAAGTCGACATTGTTGTCGGCATGCGCCCCGCCGTTCAGGATGTTCATCATCGGTGTCGGCAACGTGTTCGCGCCCGCGCCGCCGAGATAACGGTACAGCGGAATGTCCAAGCTAAGGGCCGACGCCCGGGCCGACGCCATCGATACGGCCAGAATCGCATTCGCACCTAGACGCCCTTTGTTCTCGGTGCCATCCAGTTCGATCATCCTCGCGTCCAGACCTCGCTGATCGAATCCGTCCCAGTTCGCCAGCGCCTCGGCGATTTCTCCGTTGACGTTCTCGATCGCCTTCAGCACCCCTTTGCCCGTGAAGCGGTTGGTATCGTCGTCGCGCAATTCGACCGCTTCGTGCTCGCCGGTGGACGCGCCGCTAGGGACAATCGCCCGGCCCATGGAGCCATCCGCCAGAAAAACTTCCGCTTCGACGGTGGGGTTGCCGCGTGAATCCAGAACTTCTCGTGCGTGAATGCCTGCGATATTCGACATGGATGTTTTCTTTTTCCTCGACTTTATGATTTCGGTAACAGTATTCGGATCCCATCCCGGGTTGGGATGATCGCTGTTTGAAAGCCAGCCGCCGCCCGGCCAGGTAACCGACGCCGGCATAGTTCTTTCCCATGCGATGGTGAAACTCACGATTATATCGGATGGACATCCCAGCAATGTGACGGCGAACACAATCGTTGGCGCGATTTCCACATTGGAACCTGTCCATCCGGCCATCTTCTCCGGCCTCTTATCTCTGCTGGTTCCCCTTGTACTGCCCGCCGCTTGTCCCCCCGGCGTACCTGGTCTAGAGTCAAAGGAAGGTTCAGACTTTGGAGGTACCCATGAAGACGTGGATGCTACTGCCCTGCTCGCTCCTGGCCACCATGCTGGTAGCACAGACGCCCGCCCCGGTTCCCGCCGGAACGGCTTTGATGGTTCGTCTCGACACCACTCTCGCAACCTTTAGCAACAAAGTCGGCGATCCCTTCCACGCCAGCATCACGCAGCCCGTCGTAGTCAACGGCCAAACCGTAATTCCCGCCGGTGCCACGGTCGAAGGCCGTGTCACCAAGGTAAGCGAACCGCGCCGCATCTCGGGCAAGCCCACGATCGGGATCCTCCCCGAAGCTGTGATCCTTCCCACTGGTGAACGCTATTACCTCGACGCCACACTGACAGACACGAATGTCAAAGGCAGTGACGTCAACCGGGAAGGCCAGTTTAAGGGTTCAGGACACAGTCGCGGGGACACCATTGAACAAGGTGCCGGCACCGCCGGCGGCATGCTCGTCGGCGGATTGATCGGCGGCCCCCCCGGAATCCTGATCGGCGGCGCAGTCGGCGCCGGCGCAACCACGGGTCATTGGCTCGTCAAGCATCGTTCCGCCGTCATACCAGCAGGCACAGAACTGACTTTGGAACTGAATCGTCCGATGACGACGACTCCGGCGATGCCGACTCCAGCAGTCCCCGCTTCAGCGCCCAGCGGCGGCAGCAAGTAGCTGATCCTTACTAAGATGGGCTGGGGCCTCGCGGCTTCGGCCCTTTTCAATTTCCATTGTCACAATTCGCTTCTTCCTTTACAGCCATAAATATGGCAGAATATCAGGTATGAGGACTACGGTAGATATCCCAGACACCCTCTATCGGGCCCTGAAGAAGAAGGCTGCCCATGAAGGCAACTCGGTGAAGGAATTGGTTCTGCGAGGTGTGGAATTGGAGTTAGGCACGAAGCGGGAAGCCCGTCGACGTAGGCGCCCTCCGGTCATCGACTCCGACGAGCCCGGTAGCCTGGACTTGGACAATGCCAAGATCTACGAGATTATTTCTTTTCCCTGACATCAACGTCTGGATAGCCTTGACGTTTCGGGGGCACGCTCACTACGCGTCAGCCAAATCATGGCTAGACTCTGTGCCTGACAATTCGGAACTTTGTTTCTGCCGGTTCACGCAACTTGGATTCTTAAGACTCCTCACAACTTCCTCGGTAATGGGCAAGCAAGTGCTCACTCAGGCGGAGGCGTGGGAAACCTACGACGACTGGCTGAACCACGGTCAGGCCATTTTTGTTGAAGAACCACCCTCGATTGATCTCACTTTTCGTGCTCTGTCCCGCTCTAGGCAAGCCGCGCCTAAGGATTGGGCAGACTCTTATCTTTCAGCGTTTGCCCAAGCTTCCGCTTTTCGTCTGGTAACCTTTGACCAAACATTGGGGAGAAAAACTGTGGGTTCTCTGTTGCTGACAATCTAGCTGAGTCGCACGGCTATGCTCCGAACAGCAGCTCCCCTTCGCTCACCACCTGCAGCTCAATCCATCCTTCCAGCGGCAACGAATCCACCGGCAGCCGATTCTGCCAGAGACTGAATCGCAGCCTGAGTTTGCTGGTTGGTGCAACCGGTGCGCCGGATTTCTTCTCTACGATCTTCTCGGATCCCGCAGAGGGAACTGCTAACAGCCAGTTCAACGGCAGCTTGAATTCGAAGTTCCGTAAAAGGGCGACTATTACGTGCTCTTCTCTCTGAGTTGAGGATGCTAGCACGCGCTCCGCGACGCCATTCTCGATCCGCCACTCCTTGAGCTTGCCCGCGCTGGCAGAGGCATCCACTCGCAGCGTGCGCCGCGGACGCGGTTCGCCACTGGCCCAGGACTCCACGTTCACAACAATCTCAAAATCGGCGACGGGAACTTTCCCGGCAAAATCCAGGCGCCCGTATAGGCTGGTCGCGTCGATCCCTGCATACACCGAATCCAGCAGAAACTGCTTGCCGTGCATTGCCCCAGCGCGATGATCGGCCGTATAAACGGCAGCGCCCATCCATTCGAAATATCGCACTTTATCGCCCGCCACTCGCGGATGGATATACGCCGTCTGCGGCACAAACGAAGGTCGCACCTCCAACCCGGTAATCGGCTGCGCCAGGTAATCCGGCGGTGTTGCACCCAGCGCCTGATACACGTTCGAGAGATGCTTGCGGTAGAGTTCGTCGAAATCGCGATCGTTCGCAGAATGATGCTCCGGCCCATACCACCAGTTCCAGTCGCTACCCTCGGCGATCAGAATCTCTTCAAAGGCCACCTTGCGCTGCGCTTCGGTGGCGCGCGCCGCATTCTGCACGTAATACTCACGGGCGTGTTGCAGATAATCCCAGGCGCGGTTATCCTCGGGCGCTCCGATCCACACGTTGAAGTTCGCATTGATCCACGAGCCCGGGGTCAAAGACGTCATCTTCCCGAAGTCTTTGTGGCGCGCAATTGCCTCTGAGATCGTGACCGCTTCCAACCCCGGCTCACGCTGCAGGCCGTCATAGAACCGGCGCAGGAACTCGCGCCCCGATTTCGGATAGTATTCCCACGCATTCTCCCCATCGAGAATGATCGACACGACGGCATCTCGCCCGTTCTCCAGCACCGGTCTCGCTGCCTCTTTGATATTGCCGATCAGGTGCCGCGCCGCTTCGGCCGGAGGCATGCCCGAATACACAAACCCGATCAGATCCGAAATCGTGTGATCGCGAAACACCATGTGTATGGCGGTCGAACCGTTCTCGTAGCGGTGAATGTTGTAGAGCCTCTCCGCCAGATGCGCCGGAAGCCGCCCACTTCCATCTCGTGCAAAGAATTCTCCGGTGCTGCGTCCCAGCACGCCCTCATCGGTGGCCATCCACTGCACGCCCACGTTATGCGCGATCGCCAATACCTCTTCGGAAACGCTTCCCTCCGAGGGCCATATTCCCTTCGGGCGCACGCCAAAAACCTTTTCATGCAGGTCAAGACCCCGAACCAGTTGTTCGCGAGCGTCCTCCGGATGGCGATACCGATTTTGCGGCAACGGCAATCCAGGCGATGAGATCGCGCCCGCACTCGTGTCGCAAACCAGCGGCAGAATCGGGTGATAGAACGGCGTAGCCGATATCTCGATCGAACCCTTCTTCGCGGCGTCGGCATGCGCCGGCAGCACCCGGCCCACCAACTCCTGCTCTCGCGCGATCACAAATTTCTGATCGTCCAGCGAGTAGTTATGCCCCTTCTGCACCAGCGCTGCGACGTCTTTTTCTTCGAGGAAGAACTCGTCAAACCATGCGATCTGCGAAAGCACCTGGAGGTCCGTGAAATCCTGAGGCTGGAAATAACGCTCAGCCCTTTCCGGATGGTCCCCGTGCTCGCGAAACCGCTCCCATAATTCGCGGTACCGTGGATAACGCCCGATCAAATTCTGCGGATTCGCCTGAAACAGGTACTGCAGTGCAAACCGACGCTCTTCTTCCGAAAGGTCCTTGGCAGGCTTGGCCGCGACGTTTAGAAACGGATCTTGCGCCGTCCCGGCAACATAATCCTGAATCTGCACCATCAGCGAAGGCACCAGATTGAAGTTCTGATGAACCTTTGGAAACTCATCCAGCAACTTCACCATGCCGTAATAATCTTTGAGGGCGTGCAGGCGCGTCCAAGGCAGGCGATATTCGCCTGTAACCAGGTCTTTGTAAAAAGGCTGGTGCTGATGCCAAAGAAGGATGACGCGCAGGACGGGCATGGCTGGAGCAGTCAGTCTAGCACGTGATTTCGCTGATTCACTTCCGCACCACCAAGTCACCAGCCATCCCAACTTTCGGTTGGCCGACCATCCGAAATTGAGAGACCCAGTGCGTTTGTCGATACTAATTCGAAGGACGAGCCCATTACTTCCGGTTTGCCCGTCATCCGCTCGGTGGAAATGTTCAGAGGCTTCACAGGGTAAATGCGGCAGTCCTAGGCTCACTTCTTCAGTTCCGCGGGCCAATTTGTCAGCAAGGTAATAGAGGCGGACTTGGTGCGGTCCGCAGTGAGCACAACGAAGCGCTGCCCATCGGGGCTTACGTCGTACAGGGGCTCAGTGAGATTTGGAAAGTCTAATTGGAACAAAGACTGGATGGAATCGATGTGAAAATTCGGCTGTTTGGCGATCTGCGCCACCATTAACCTGTTTCCCATGGTGACAAAGAACAATTCGTTACTGCGGCTGAAACGCGGCAGCCACCCGCCTGCGATGGACACTTGATATTTCGCTTCGCCTGAGACAGAAGGCACGACAAATACTTCCGGTCTGCCAGTTTCGTATGAGAAATATGCCAGCCACCGGCTATCTGGAGAGAACAGTCCGTCATGGCTGCTGACGGACATTTTGGAAGTTGCTTGCAGACGAAACGGCTCCCGGCTGCCGGCCAGCGGCAGAATCCAATTCGAATACGTCCCCTCTTCCGAGGTCAGATCCAGGGAAAGATATTTCCCGTCTGGAGACCAGTCAAGAGCAAGGCTGTTTGTAAAAACTTCCTTGTTGTTATACAGAGTCTCTTCAGGCTGGTGCCCATCGAGAGCTCGGCGCCGAATCGAAGCCTTGCCGTTCTCACGCACGCTATACGCGATCTCCTTTCCGTCCGGAGACCATACCGGCCAAAAGTCTTGCGGTCCGAAAGTAATCCGCGTGGGCTGCCCTCCCGCTGCAGGATAAACCCACACATCGTTCTTTCCTGATCGCGCGTCATACACTGTAACGGCGACGGATTTGCCATCGGGCGAGAATCGCGGATCTTCATAAACGGCCAGCGGACCGGGCGTGGCGATCACGTTTCCGTTGCGGTCAAATATTTTCAGCTCCGATTCCGCGGAACTTTCGTGGTAGGCAAGTACGCCGTTCTCCGAGACAGAGAAGGTTCCGGCTTCGCCCAAGGCCCGAGGATCGCCCGAAAGTCTGAAGGTGCTCGGATTGAAGGGCTGAGTTTGGATGTGTCCTCCGAGGACGAACAGCAAGTGCCCCGAAGCAAATCGCGGGCGGTTGCCGGGGGCAATCACAATTGCACTTTGCTCAGGCTTACCAAGCACGCCGACTTTGATCTGGTTTTCGTGGGCTAGCGGCGTCGAGACGTAGAGGAAATGTTTGCCATCTGGGAGAAAAGATGGAGAATCATGTGCAATTTCATCCTTATCGAGTCTTGTGGCCTGTGAAACCTCTCCCCCGGATGCTGGCACTCGGTAGATCAGGTAGTGTTTGCAGAACAGAATGGTGCCATCGGAACTCCAGTCGCCGCTTCCGCTTTCTGCGCTTTCTGCGTCATCCGTGATCGTTTGCGCCTCTCCTCCCGAGACGCTGATCTTTTTTAGCTTTCGATCAGCGACGAAACCGAGGTATTGGTTGTCAGGGGACCAGAACGGCCTTGCTGCGTCTTCTGTTCCGGGCAACATGGTGGCCTGCTGGGCATTGAGTGGGCGCAGCCACAGGTTGGTTTTTCCTTTTTCGTCTACCGCCGAGAACGCGAGCGTCTTGCCGTCCGGCGAAACGACCACCGGCCCTGCGTCAAAGCCCGATGCGCGGAACGCAGTCCCCGGCGGCGGCGGGATGTAGGCTCGCACCGATAGCGGCGGAGCACTTCCGCGCTGCCACAAAAAGAAGATCACTGCGGCAGCTGCCAGCAGTAACGCTACGCTCGCCAACAACAAGCCGACACGCCGCGTCCCCGAAGCTCGAGTTGCCGTAATCGCAGCTGCGGATGAAGATGATAGAGAAATGCCTTTCAACTGCAGCCGCACATCGTGCGCCGACTGCAACCGCTCTTCCCGGTCTTTCGCAAGGCAGGTTGCCACCAGGTAGTCGAGGGCCGCCGGCGTGAGTGGCTCGGTTGCGCTGATGGGTTCTGGATCTTTCTCCAGAATCGCCGAAGCTACGCTGATCTGGCTCTTGCCCTGAAACGCTCGCTTGCCGGTTGCCATCTCGTAGAGCACCGCGCCAAAAGCAAATATGTCTGAGCGCGCGTCTGCTTCCTTCCCCTCAATCTGCTCCGGAGACATGTACTGGATGGTTCCGACAATGTTGCCTGCTGTTGTCAGTGGACTCGCCGGACTCGGCCCGCTCATGGTCCGCGCCGCCGACAAGAAGGGCGCTGATCGCGCGCCCGATGTACCTCCCGGCGTCGGTTTCGCCAGGCCGAAGTCCATCAGCTTGGCACCGGACTTGGTCAGCATAATGTTGCCCGGCTTGAGATCCCGGTGCACGATGCCAGCGCGATGAGCTACTTCCAACGCCTCCGCGACTTCGATTCCCACTTTGAGCAACTCATTAAGAGGCACCGCACCTTTCCGTAGCCGCTCAGCCAGCGTCTCACCATCCAAAAACTCCATTACCAGAAAATCGGTGCCTTCCTGCGAACCGATGTCATAGAGATGGCAGACATGCGGATGGTTCAAGGAGGAAATGGTGCGCGCTTCACGCTCGAAGCGCTGTTTGAACTCAGGATTTTCACCAAGATGAGTGGGCAGAATCTTAACCGCGACCGTGCGATCCAGGCGCGTGTCCCGAGCGCGATACACTTCACCCATCCCGCCAGCGCCTAAGGGTGATTGAATTTCATAGGGGCCGAGCTTCGTGCCAGAGGTAAGGGCCATGCGTGGGCGTAATTATAGCCTGTGCATCGTCGGCCAACCGGAAGTAATCCAGATTGGGATATGCGTATCGGTACGACAAGTCGGTTCAGAGGAAATGAACTGAATGGTTCCGCGATGACGAGCAAGCCGGAAGGACTGCCCCAATCCGTCAAGCGAAATGCGGCTGTTCCCGAGCGCCTCTGGGTCCGGTACACTATCTCCTGACTCATGAGCCCTGACTCCACGCTCGCCACCCCGCAGCTTCTGACTGAGAACGACCTCTACCTTTTCAACGAGGGCAGCCATTATCGGATGTACGACAAAATGGGCGCCCACCTCGTCACGCACGACGGCCAGGCCGGAGCCGTCTTCAGCGTCTGGGCCCCCAACGCTCGCTCCGTTTCGGTGGTCGGTAGCTTCAATGGATGGGATCCCAAGACGCACAAACTCGGCCCACGCGGTTCCTCCGGCATCTGGGAAGGATTCATTCCCGGCGCCAGTCACGGTGCACTCTACAAGTTCCACATCGATTCGCAACGTCACGGATACCGCGTCGACAAAGCCGACCCCATCGGCCTGCTGCACGAGAAGCCCCCGCGCACCGCCTCAGTCGTGTGGGATCTCAACTATCAATGGAACGACGCCGAGTGGATGCAGAAGCGCGCCGACCGCAACTCCCTGCGCGCCCCGCAGTCCGTCTACGAAGTCCACCTCGGTTCGTGGATGCGCGTCCCGGAAGAGCACAATCGTCCGCTCACCTATCGCGAAACCGCGCCTCGCCTCGCCCAATACGTCGGCCAGATGGGCTTCACCCACGTTGAGTTCCTTCCTGTGATGGAGCACCCGTTCTACGGTTCTTGGGGATACCAGACGACCGGCTACTTCGCGCCCACCTCCCGTTACGGCACGCCGCAGGATTTCATGTACCTGGTTGACTATCTACACCAGCACGGCATCGGCGTCATTCTCGACTGGGTTCCGTCGCACTTCCCGTCCGACGCGCACGGGCTTGCCTATTTTGATGGCACCCATCTCTACGAACACGCCGACTCGCGCCAGGGATTCCATCCCGACTGGAAGACGCACATCTTCAACTATGGCCGCGCCGAAGTCCGCAGCTTCCTGATGTCGAGCGCGATGTTCTGGTTCGACAAGTACCACGTCGACGGCCTGCGCGTAGACGCTGTCGCATCGATGCTGTACCTGGATTACTCGCGCAATCAGGGCGAGTGGATCCCCAACAAATTCGGCGGCCGCGAAAACCTTGAAGCCATCGATTTCCTCCGCCGCTTCAATCAGGAAGCCTATAAAGAGCATCCGGAGATTCAAACCACCGCCGAGGAATCCACTTCCTGGCCTATGGTTTCGAAGCCCGTGTATTTGGGGGGACTCGGCTTCGGCGAAAAGTGGGACATGGGTTGGATGCACGACACCCTCAAGTATTTCCAGAATGACCCTATTCACCGCAAGTATCACCACAATTTGCTTACGTTCCGAATGTTGTATTCCTGGCATGAGAATTTCGTGCTCCCGCTCTCGCACGATGAAGTCGTGCACGGCAAAGGATCGCTGATCGGCAAGATGCCCGGCGACGAATGGCAGAAGTTCGCCAACCTGCGTCTGCTCTATGGCTACATGTATGCGCAGTCCGGCAAGAAGCTCCTCTTCATGGGCTGCGAGTTTGGACAAGTACGCGAATGGGCCCACGACAGCAGCCTGGAATGGCACGTGGTCCAGTTTCAGGTTCATCGTGGAGTTCAGGCCTGGATGGAGCAGTTGAACCGCTTTTATCGCAGCGAACCAGCCATGCACGTGCTCGACAACAATCCGGCCGGCTTCGAATGGGTCGACGCCAACGACAATGCCACCAGCACCGTTTCTCTCTTGCGCAAGAGCGAATCACCACGAGACACGGTGCTAGTCGTATGCAACTTCACGCCCGTACCTCGAATGGGGTATCGCGTTGGAGTCCCCCACGGCGGCTACTGGCGCGAGATGCTCAACAGTGACGCCCGCGAATACGCCGGCAGCGGCCTGGGCAACCTGGGCGGAGTCCACGCGGAGGAAATCCCGACGCACGGCCGCCCGTTCTCTCTGAAACTAACGTTGCCCCCGCTGGCCGCCTTGTTCTTCAAGGCCGCGTAAAGTGCCACGGCTCATGTGGCGACGGCCGCTTTCGGCCGTCCCGCGAAGGCAAAGCCAAGCGGCCTGAATAGGAATCCTCATTGTTGTTGCCGGCTGTGCCGCGGGCGCCACCGCCATCGCTCCCTGTTCGCCCCTCCCATGCTATCCTCGCCTTCAGTGGTCTTGCATGCGGATTCTCACCCGCTACATCCTGGGCGAAGTCACGGCGCACTCTCTCATCGGCGTCGCCATCTTCACCTTCGTCCTTTTCACCCGTGACCTCGGCCATATTCTCGAACTGGTGGTCCGTGCCAGCGCCCCGCTGCCCAGCGTGCTCGAAATCTTCTCCTACACCATCCCGCTCGCCTTCACTTACACGTTACCCATGAGCGTTCTGGTCGGAATCCTGATCGGCCTGAGCCGTCTCGCTGCCGACAGCGAAATCACCGCCATGCGCGCCAGCGGCATGGGCGTATGGAGCTTCCTCCGGATCCTCTCGATTTTCGTCCTCGGCGCATGGCTTCTCGCTCTGGTCAATGGTGTGTATGTCGCTCCCCGCGCGCAAGCCGCGCTCGGCCATCTCGAAGACCGCCTGAAAGGCTCGCAAGTCTCGTTCGAAATCCAGCCACGCGTTTTCTATGAAGGATTTCCCAAGATCGTGGTTTACGTCCAGGACGTCAAGAGCGCCCAAGGAGCCGCCGTCTGGAAGGGCGTCTTCATGGCAGATCTCACCGACGCGGCCAATCCTCGGATCACCTTAGCCAAAGAAGGCATCGTCATCAGCGAGGGGCCCGACCGTCTTCATCTTCACCTGATCGACGGTTCGGAACACGAGACCGATCCCAAAGATCCTGACCATTATCAAATCTCGACCTTTGAGCAGACCGATATTCCCATCGAGTTACCTTCCGCAGAAAACAAGGCAGAAGAATCGCAGCCCGCCGGCGAGATGGATACCCAGACGCTACGCCAGAAAACCATCGGCTCTGATCCCATCTCCGCCCGCTGGTACTCGATCGAATTCCATCGCCGGTTCGCGCTGCCGACCGCATGTCTCGTGCTGGCTCTGGTGGGTATTCCTCTGGGACTCTCTTCTAAGAAAAGCGGTAAGTCCGGCGGATTCGTGCTTACCATCCTGCTGGTATTCGCCTACTATATGGTCTCGCTGATCGGGGTTTCGCTGGCGCGCCAAGGGAAGGTGTCGCCCTGGTTCGGCGCGTGGCTCGCCGATCTGGTGTTCATGGGATTGGCGGTGTTTCTGCTGCTTCGCGCCGAAAAGCGGCCCTTTGAACTTGCCTCGTTCCGCCTGTCGAGGCCGAAGGATTCCGCGCGGCTCAACGGCGTCGGCCGCAGCCGCCGTGAGAACGCCTTCGAGCGCGCCTCCACTCGCCGCCGTGTCTTCAGCGCCAGCTTCCCTACGCTGCTCGACGACTACGTGCTCCGCGACTTCTTCGTACACCTGGGGATGATCCTGTCCACTTTCACTGTCCTGGTTCTCGTGTTCACCCTGTTCGAGTTGCTGGGCGATATCCTGCGAAACAAGGTACCCACTCTAGTGGTCGCCGAGTACTTGCTGAACGTCACACCCTATCTGCTTTACAACGTGGCCCCACTGGTCATGCTGCTGGCCGTTCTGGTTACGTTCGGCTTGATGGAGCGATCCAACGAAATCACCGCGATCAAGGCCACTGGAACCAGCATCTACCGCATCGTCACCCCGGTGATCGCTGCGGCCGCGGTGTTGGCCGCAGCGTTATTTGTTGCCGACCAACTTTACTTGCCGCATACCAACAAGCGCCAGGAAGCCCTCCACAACCAGATCAAAGGGAAACCTGCGCAAACCTATCTCCGTCCCGACCGCAAATGGATTTTCGGCCAGAACAACGACATCTACTACTACCAGTTCTTTGATCCAGACCGCGATCAGTTTGGAAACATCAGCGTATTTCAGCTCGATAAGGCGAGCTTCACCATTACCCGCCGCATCCACGCCGACCGCGCTCATTGGGCTGACAATCTCAACCGCTGGGTCTACGAACAAGGTTGGGACCGATCTCTCAACGTTTCAGCGATCGCGAACTATCACCCCTTCGAAGTGGCTACCTTCCCTGACCTGCACGAGACCCCGGGATACTTTAAGAAGGAAGTGAAGCAGTACAACGAAATGAACTACACCGAACTGCGTCGCTACATTCGCGATCTGCAGCAAAGCGGATTCGATGTCGTTCGCCTGAGAATGCAACTGCACGAGAAGCTCTCGTACCCGCTCATCACCCTGATCGTAGCGATCCTTGCGATTCCTTTCTCTCTTTCGACAGGAAAAAAGGGAGCAATCACCGGTGTTGCCGTAGGCATCGGGGTCGTCGTCTTCTATATCGTTGTCACCCGATTTTTCGAAGCGATGGGAAATCAGAGCCTGCTTCCCGCCGCCCTGGCGGCCTGGGCCCCTGATCTGATCTTCGTTCTGGTAGGTGGATACCTGATTCTGAAGGTGCCGACGTAAGAGGAGGCGTCAGGCGCTGGGCGTCAGACGTCCGACCTCGGACTCAAGCATTCGGCATTGGTAAAGGTCGCGTTGAAATCAGGATTCTGGAGTCCGAGTTTGAGGTCGGAAGATCAAGGCGTGACGCCCAAAGCCCAACGCCTGCTTCACTTCACTGCCACTCCGAAGGGATAGTTGTCCGTCTGAATCGTGGGCAGCACCGAAAGAGCGCCGGTCGCAGGCGTAATGGAATACTGCGACACCGATGCCGACCCGTAGTTCGTCACAAACAACCAGTTGTCATCCCCCCGAATGACGATCGCCTTCGGCTGTACACCCGTCGGGATCGTCGCCGGAGTAAGCGCCGTCACACTCCCGGACACCGGGCTGATCTTAAAGCCTGAAACTGTATTCGAAAGCGTGCCGACGACGTAAACGTTGTTACCGTAGGGGTCGACCACCAACGGCCCTAGTCCGTTCGCGCTGCCGGAAACGGCGAACGGCGAACCAGCAACCGGCAACAGGGCGCCATTCGCTATGGGGCAAACGTTCTGTAACACCGTCGTGCATATCGTGTAGGCACTGATTTTGTTATGCAAACTGCCGCTGACGTACACAAATCGGTCGCAAGGATCTACTGCAACCCCAGCCGGAACAGCGTCCGTAGGGAACGAGGGTATCGCCGTGACGCCTGTCGGAGTTGTCAGCACGCCAGTCGATGTATCGACTTGAAACTCGAACAATTGATAACCCACCGTATCGACGGCATAGAGAAACTCCGAGGTGGGTGGAGGATTGCTAGGCACTGAACACACCGAATTTTGCGTTCCGTTGATCCCGATGCCTGGAAAAACTGTCGGCGTTGCGGCAACACTCACAAAGTCGTTGGTGACTTGCGCCACCGTGCTTGCGGGGGTCGTTACAAAAAACGGAGAACCCGTCACTTCGGTCAAACTTCCACTCCCAATCGCCAGCACGGAAACGGAACCCGGGACACTATGATTCGAACTGTCTGTCGTGGCACGATTCGCAACGAACAGAAACTTTCCCGCAGCGTCCATTGATAGCGTGTTTGGGTTTACTGGTACAGTCTCGGTATTTCCCGGAGGTGCTGCACCCGTGATTAGTACCATCGGAGAATTCAGCGTGAACAGGCTACCGACTTGCGATATTGTCCCATCGGATTTGATCTGGAACACCGCGATGCCCTGCGTCGTATTAGAGCATTGGCTGTCTGCATTGAAGATTACGTATGCGTATTGCCCCGCAGGATCCACAACCATCGACGACGGCAAACCATTCAATAGGCACGTCTTGTTCCCCGTGTCATTGGTCGAATTCGCAATCGATGCTACATGCCCGCTGTTCAGGTTGAAGCTGAAGGTCTGAATAACCGACGACCCCTGGCTGCCCACCAGCACCAGTCCGTTGGACGACGGATTGTAGTTACTTCCACAAGCCACCAGCAGTCCGGCTGAAATCAGTCCTGCTAACCCGAGCAGCCAAAATCGTTTCGACATTCTCTCGTTCGTCTCCATGTTGAGGTGAGCTTTGGGCGAGCGCACGCACCCGGTGCCCGCCGCCCGGGCGTCTGCAGTCTGGAATGCGGGAATTCTCAATCTACTTGTGTATCAGGAATGCGCAGGAAGAGCAATCTCCCCGCCCGGTTGGTTGGAACCCTTCGGGACTGGTGGAGTTGCCTAGACTCAGGCGTCGGGCGTCAGGCGTCAGGCTGAGGCGAGCCTTACGCCTTCGGGCAGAGGTACCAAACCCGGCCTTAACTGTTCCCATTGATCCCACCAAAAGTTTTCCACAGGAACCTTCCGAGGACTGTGACATCTGCCCTTGCCGATTTCCGCGCACCTTGAAACGATCAACGCGCGAGGTAGCCAGCCCTATGAGTTTCTCCTACCGCGATCTGAAAGTATGGCAGTCCTCATTGAAGCTTGTACTAGGCATCTATACGACTACAGCGCAATTTCCTAAGCACGAGTTATACGGACTCGTGAGTCAAATGCGAAGAGCCGCAGTATCGGTTCCCAGCAACATCGCGGAAGGTAAGGGACGACTCACGGATCGCGATCGAGCACACTTCTACCTTCAATCAAGGGGTTCGCTGTTAGAACTGGAAACGCAGATTCTCATCGCTCAACAACTCAACTACGTACGCCCCGAGGAGGCTGAACCTTTGCTGCGGTTGTCGGCAGAAGTTGGCAAAATGCTGAATGCGCTGGTTGAAGCCATCGCCCCGCATGCAACACATCCGGTGTCAAACCGCATCCGCCACCCCACCTGACACCTGACACCTGACGCCTGACGCCCGACGCCCACTGGCTGAAGTCCGACAGCTAACTCTTCACCGCAGCTACGTCCTGCCCAACCTCCGCCAGCCGAACTCCACCCAAGATCAACGGCAGGCGAATTTCAACCACTAGCCCTTTTCCGTCTCGATTGTAAGCCGCAACTCTTCCCC
>Ga0209698_10004161_pt1 | contig 15974 bp, 14 predicted proteins | sample LitLauG_LLR_2012_FD_187203 | JGI IMG/M metagenome (GOLD analysis project Ga0209698, IMG submission 187203) | Freshwater sediment microbial communities from Pennsylvania, USA - Little Laurel Run_MetaG_LLR_2012 (SPAdes) (version 2) | ecosystem: Environmental > Aquatic > Freshwater > Creek >...
ATCCAGATCCTTGCTTACCACCTGGATTTTTTTCCAAGTCGCCGGCTTTTCCAGACGCACATGCCCCACCTGAATCGTGTGACTCGCGATCTCCGTCCCGAATTCCTTCAAGAGCAGTTTTGCAAACGCCCCCGCCGCCACTCGAGCCGCGGTTTCCCGCGCCGACGCTCGTTCCAGAATGAATCGCGCGTCGTGGTAATCGAATTTCTGCGAACCTGCCAGGTCCGCATGACCCGGCCGCGGCGCCACTAGCTTTCGCGCCCCAGGATCTTCTTTCCCCGCTTCTACCGGCAGAATCTTTTCCCAGTTCGCCCAATCGCGATTCTCGATCCGCAACGCAATCGGCGCCCCGATCGTCTTCCCGTGGCGCACTCCTGCGAAAATTTCCGCCGTGTCCTTTTCAATCTTCTGCCGCCCGCCTCGTCCATAACCAAGCTGCCGCCGCCGCAACTCGTGATTGATGAACTTCACATCAATCGGCATCTGCGCCGGCAGCCCGCTTATAAACGCCAGCAGCGCCTGCCCATGCGATTCACCCGCAGTATAAAATCGGAGCATTACTCTTGAAGTCCTCTCGAATGATCCACATAGAGATGCATTAACATTCAGTCTAACGACACCATCGCTGCGCGTCCAGTTTCAAGAAAGACAGTTCCCGCGTTGTTTTCTAGCAGTAGCCCCTCCCTCGATTTGAGAGCACAGGATTTTTCGCACCGAATCTTGAATCTCTTTCGTCACCCGATTGCTTTCCCGAAGACTGCGGCGTAAGTTTATCGGTCGAGATGAGGCGCTGAATTATTGCGCCACAATGCCGGCCTGATTCCTCGAGGCCATTCTCGAACATCCGAGAAATGGGAGCACAACTTCATGGACCGCGATCATTCCTTCAGCAGCGCCAAGACCTACCCAGCGGTGACGTCGCCTAGCCGCCGTTCCTTAATTAAGGGTGCGGCTCTGCTGATCGGCGGGGCAAGCGCTTCTCCCCTTCTCGCGGCTCCGCAAGCCGCGCAGAGTGCGCCCAAAAAAGCAGCGCAGGACCGCGTCGTTGCTTCGGACGCAAAATCGATTGTCGAAACCAACGCGGGCAAAGTCCGTGGCTCGATGCGCAACGGTATTCACGTTTTTAAAGGCATTCCCTATGGCGCGTCCACTGGAGGAAAGAATCGCTTCATGCCTCCTGTGAAACCAGAGCCATGGGCGGGCGTGCGCAGCGCGCTTTATTTTGGGAACGTTTGCCCATTTCCGCCACGGACTGGGTGGCACCAGGACGAAAACGCTTTCATGTTTCAGTGGGACGACGGCCAGCCGGGCGAAGACTGTCTGCGCGTAAACCTGTGGACGCCCGGCATCAACGACAACCGGAAGCGGCCCGTGATGGTCTGGCTGCATGGTGGCGGGTTCGCTGCGGGCTCAGGCCAGGAGCTGAAATCCTACGACGGAGAGAATCTTTGCCACCGTGGCGACGTGGTGGTCGTTAGCCTTAACCATCGCCTGAATACCTTCGGCCACCTGCACCTCGCCGAATGGGGCGGTGAACCATTTGCCGCATCGGGCAATGTTGGAATGCTTGACCTGGTGCTGGCGCTCGAGTGGGTCCGCGACAACATCTCCAACTTCGGCGGCGATCCCAAGAACGTGATGATCTTCGGCCAGTCCGGCGGAGGCGGTAAGGTCGGCACGCTGATGGCAATGCCGCAAGCGAAAGGGCTGTTCCATCGCGCGGGGATCCAGAGTGGCTCGATCTTACGGGTCGCCGAACTCGGTGATTCGAGCAAGCTCGCCGCCGCCGTACTCGAGGAATTGAGTATTTCCAAATCCGATGTCGCGCAGTTGCAATCGGTTCCAGCAGAGCGCCTTTTGAGCGCGGCGTTTGAGGCCCTGCGGAAAAATTCTCCGCGTCCTACTGGTCCACCGGACTTCCGAAGGGTAGCGCGCGCTCTTGGCTGGGCTCCCGTTGTGGACGGCACGATCATTCCGTCGCAGATCTGGGATCCTCAGGCACCCGCGCTGTCAGCGGACGTTCCGCTGCTGGTCGGGTCGGTCTTGAACGAATTCGTCAACGGAATTGATCATCCGGATGCATTTGCCATGACCGACCAGCAACTCGCCAAGCAGGTAGGCGAACGCCATGGTGACAAAGCCAAGGAGATCATTGACGCTTTTCGGCAGGAGTCTCCCAAAGCGCGTCCGTTTGAGCTCTATTCCACCATCATGGCGTCATCGGTTCGCAGCACGGCCGTCAAACAAGCTGGCCTCAAAGCTGCTCAGTCCAAAGCGCCCGCCTACCTGTATTGGTTCACCTGGCAGACTCCCGTTCTGGACGGACGTCCGATGGCTTTCCACTGTGCCGAACTGAGTTTCTGCTTCGACAATACCGATCGCTGCGAAACCATGACAGGCGGTGGCGCGCGCGCTCAAGAGTTAGCCGCCAAAGTGAGCGATGCCTGGATCAACTTCGCCCGCAAAGGCGACCCGAACCACGCCGGGCTGCCCCAATGGCCGGCCTTCGATGCCGCGAATGCTCCAACCATGATCTTCGACGACACCTGCCAACTGCGCCTCGATCCCGACGGCGCGTCCCGGAAACTGATGGACTCCATTGGCTAGTCGCCTCAAGGCGAGTCGCATCGCATCGCGTTGCACTTCGGATGCTGGCATCCCGACCCTCCTCATGCAAAATGTCAGCGCCGCAGGGAAAGCTAAGGGAAAAATCATGCCTACCGCCTCCGCGATCATGGCAGCTTTGAAAAAGAAGGGCAGCGAGAAGACGCGCACTATTTATGCGTGCCATGGAATGGCTGGAAAGCCCATGTTTGGCGTGAGCATGGCAGACCTCAAGGTCATCGCGAAAACAATCAAAGGGCGGCAGACTCTCGCTTGCGAGCTCTACGAAACCGGCAACCTGGACGCGATGTACCTCGCCGGAATGGTGGCCGATGGGACGAAGATGACCACGGAACAGCTGAACGGCTGGGCGGAAGGCGCCGCCGGTTTACAGATGATTTCCGAATACACGGTTCCCTGGGTGGCTGTTGAAAATGCCCAAGGTCGCGAGCTGGCGATGAAATGGATTACTTCGAAGAAGGAGCACGTCGCTACCTCCGGTTGGACCACCTACTCAGGACTACTCGCCACCAAGGTCGACGCGGACTTGGATTTAGCGGAAATCGAGGTGCTTCTCAACACGGTGGTGAAGGGAATCGGCGGCGCGCAAAACCGTGTTCGCCAGACTATGAACGGCTTTGTCATTGCCGTCGGCTCTTACGTAAAACCCTTGCTTAAGCAAGCGAAGTCCGCAGCCAAGCAGATTGGCGACGTTTCCGTGGACGTGGGTGATACCGCGTGCAAGGTGCCGCTCGCCACCGCCTACATCCAAAAAATCGAAGCCGCCGGCCGCGTGGGCAAGAAAAGAAAAACGATTCGCTGCTAGTCCGGATTCACACTAGCCGCTATTTCTCCCTATCCATGGGACGCGCCTCCGCCAAATCGAGGTACATGTCCCTCCGGCTTCGACCCGCGAGGCTTTCCTCTGCCTTTGGACAACGCTGCGGTGCGCCTTGAAACGCCCTCTTTTTCGTTCGCCGCGGAATCGAGCTTTCCTCACTCCGTCGCCTCATTGCCTAAGCCAGTCCTCATTAGCAAACTCTCACCCTGAATCGCCTAAAGTTGCTACCCGGCGTGCCGATAGAACATTTGAGGAATACCCATGAGCGTTCACGCCGTCCAAAGTAGCCAGCACGTAGCGCAAGCCCAGGCCGTTTCTCAGGCCCAATCCGCCCAGAAACAGGCCAGCCAGCAAAGCGCGATTCCGCAAGACAAAGTCACGATCAGCGCAGCAGCCCAGGCCAAGCAAACCGCGTCCTCCATCGGCGCAGATCCCGACCGCGACGGCAAGTAACATACGGCGCAGCCGACGAAGTGAATAGGGGAGTTGGCCGGCTGCGCTCCTGGTGTGCGCCAGGCCCGGACGCTATGCGTGGATGACGGCAGGCGGCCGAAGGTAGGGGCCGCCACTCATTCAGCCTGCAGGGTAATCTCGAAGTCTTTGGGGCTTTTCTGTCGCCACACACAGCGGTAGGTCTTTCCGTTTACGATGCTGATGGTCCCATGGCCGTTGACCGCGGCGACGGTTTGATGGGGACAGGCGACCATGCCGTGCAGATTGTAGGACAGATCTCCGAGAGGGATGCGGAATGCTTCCTGGGGATCGGATTTGAGCTCTATCAGCGATTCCCCGATGAGAATGCGAATGTTTGCCGGGCAGTCGCCGGACTTGAGGTCGTTCGCGATCGCGATCTTCTCCGCAAAGGACAGCATCGCCGCGCGTGAAGCACCGGCCGCGGCCGGTGGGAGCCGCACAGCAGCCACCGGAGGACGTATTCCGGCGAGCGCGCCAATCGCGGCGCCGATTTTGGCTCCCGCCCCTCCGGACGTCGTCGACGGGTCACTCCTGTGGTTTGGAGGTGGCGGGGGAGGCGGCGCCATTGTGGTTTGCCCCGGCTTTGAGCTGACGGTGACCTGTGCGGCGTTGAGCTTTCCTTCGCTCTCGGCTGTCACCTTCACCGTACCGGCAGACTTTCCCGTCGTGTCACCCGAGGATTGATCTACGGCGGCGACCATATTGTTATCGCTAGCCCATCGAACGGGCCTGCCCATCAATGAATTGCCTTCACTGTCGTAAGGCGTGGCATCAAATTTGACATGATCATCCACCAGCAATGTCGTCGCCGGCGGAAAGACCTCGACCGTGGCGACCGTGACGCGGTGGACGTGCACGGGGGCCAGACCCTTTACGAAACCGATGGAGGCGGTGATGTTCGTCTCGCCCGCAGCCAGTCCAGTCACGATTCCGTCGCTATCAATCGTCATGCGGGTGGGATCTGCGATGGACCACTTCACCTTTTTTTTCAAAGGGTTCTTGCTGGAGTCCAGTACCTTCGCGACGACCTGAAATTTGTCGCCAATGGCCAGATCCACTGGGTTCGGCGTGAGTTCGATCGTGTTGACCGGCGTAAGCCAAGGAATCGAATCGCGAAAATGGACGACCGCTGTGACCAAGCCGGTGAGCGCGACAATCACTGCCGTGAAGGCGGCGATTTTTTTCGAGAGCGAAGACTCTCCTGGTTTGTTTTCGTCGGCGTTATCAGGCATCGGTGGCTCCAGGAAAGAGATTGCCAATTGGGCGTAAGAGTACGCCAAAAATAATCTTTTTTGTAGATGCCATGTGAAGAACCCCCTTTGTCCAAGTGCGACGTGGCTTGGGACACCTAGGGCGCAGCCAAAGGATGGGACTCAAATCATGAGCACAAATTAGTAGTGACGAATCCCGTTACTTCGTTGCTTCATTGTTTCTTTGCTTCCCCCATTGGGAACAGCAGGGGCTCGGCCGGCGGGGTATCGGCAATAGCCTCAAGCTGCGGATAGTGCTTGCGGAGCGGCTCGGGCACCTTCACCTTCGATCCCTTCAGGATGCTAATCAGCTGCAACGCATTGACCACTGCCTTGCCCTGAAAATGGTTGTTGGTGATTACGAAGGTATTGCGCGCCTGTTCGCCGACTTTTTGGACCCGACTGACCCACGGCGCAAGCTCTTCGCCGGAATAGAGATAGTTGTACCGCTCGTGCGCGGGGATCTTCGCATCATCGCTGAACCACGTATCATACCGGCGGCCGTGCAGCCGTATGTACCCAACGGCAGCGGTAGCTTGCGCCGAAGGCCCAAGAGCTCGCCCGATGATGGGCTGATCGATGTTGCAGAAGCTCACCCCGCAGATGCGAAGTAATTCCAGCGTTTCCGGGGAATCCCACGAACCGTGGCGCACTTCGACGACCAGCGGATAGTCCGAGAACCGTTTCAACAGCGCGGTGAGGTAAGCAATCGTTTCCGCCGTGCGATGAAACGAAAAAGGGAATTGCAGCAGCACTGCGCCAAGCTTGTTTGCAGCGTGCAGAACATCGAATCCAGCACGGACTTCGCGCTCTTCCGCCGCGAAGCCGGATTTTGTGGATCGAATGTCATGCGTGAAGCGTTGCCAGAGCTTGGCGGTGAATACAAATCGTGGATTCGCGGCCACACGATCGACCCATTGCGCCGCATGGTCCGGACGTAGCGGCTGGTAAAACGAAGTGTTGATCTCGATGGTGTCAAAAAACTCCGTGAGATAGGTCGCCTCGTGGAATCCCTTGGCGCGGCGAGATGGATAGACATACCCAGCCCAATCCGGATAAGACCAGCCCGCTGGGCCCACTCGCACGATATGCGGTTTCGCGGGATTGTTCGAAGGATCGGCCTCGTTCATCACTGGCGGAGTTTTTGATTTGAGCTGCGGCATGAAGTGGCGCGAACGATTTGCGCCGGAAGCAGAGTAGAGGGAAGGGAGGAGCAGTGTCAACGCGGGCAAGTACCAGTCGTTGAGCCAAGTTTGCTCCGCGCATCGCACGCTGCTATGCTTTTCAACGATGTGGTGCAAGAAGCATATCCGCGTCTTCCTCCCCCTTCTCAGCTTTTCCTACAGGTGCACACATGAAACTCACCATCAATTACAAGCATGTCGAGTCTCACAAATCCGTCAAAACCGAGGTCGAGCGTCAGGTAGCTAAACTCGAAAAATTGCTGCAAAGTTACTCGCCGGATCTCGTTCAACTGCATGGCGCGTTTTCCAAAACGCCACGCACCGACGAGACTTGCTTTACACTGAATTTGTCTCTGCCAACCGCAACGCTGCATGCTACCGGAACAGGCGCAACTGTGCGAACGAGTTGCAAAGAAGCGTTTAGCGACCTCGAAGCCCAGGTAAAAAAGCATCAGGCCAAGCTGCGCAAGGATTTCGAGTGGCGCCGCAAGCGCTCGCTTCCCAGCGCCGAAGTACTTTCCTGAACCGCGCGCTGTCGCACCCGCCGCCGCGTCGACGCGGGTTCAGCCATTCTTTTGTCGCCCGCGGCTTGGCGCCCTTTGCAGCGAGCGCGCCCATGCTACAATAAGAAATTCGCGCCATAGGGGCGTAGCTCAGTGGTAGAGCAGCGGCCTTTTAAGCCGAAGGTCGTGGGTTCGATCCCCACCGCCCCTACCAACATTTTTTCTTTTGGCCCTCGGCGCTGGGTCATTCGAGAGGCGATTCTTTTCCCCGGCTTGATGCCGAAAAAGGTGAGCCGATAAGGACCGAACGAAGATGAGAATCAGAGCGCTATTCGTAATTGTATGTGCTGCGCTCGCGCTGCCGATCATGGCGCAGCAACAAGGGTTGCTGACCCTGCTTCCAGGCAGTGTCGCGCCATCCAACGCGTTTGCAGGCTCCCCCAAGGCAGATACTCCTCAGCAAGAGACGTCCTCGCATATCTCCAATGAACAGCCCCCGGTGCCGGTGCAGGAAATCATCCAGAAATTTGCGCAGCATGAAGGGGAGTTCCGTAGAGAACGCGATAATTTTACGTACACGCAGATTTTTGTCTTTCAAGAGCTCGATGACGACGGTCAACCGGACGGCGAGTACCGCATGACCAGTGACATCCTTTTTACGCCGGCGGGGAAGCGCTACGAGAAAGTACTCGAGGCCCCATCGCCGAGCCTCAAGCGCATTATCATGACGCAACAAGATTTTGATGACATCGAGAAAGTATGGCCGCTGGTGCTAACCCAGGATGAATTGCCGAAGTATGACGTCAAGTATGTCGGCAAAGAACAGATCGACGAAGTGGGCACGTACGTTTTTGACATTGCACCGCTGAAAATGGAAAAAGGGCAACGCTACTTTCAAGGGCGCGTATGGGTCGAAGACAAGGATCTCCAGATCGTGAAAACCCACGGAAAAGCCACGGGCCTATTGAGGAAAAAGGAAGATCAGGCCTTCCCTACTTTCGAAACTTTTCGCGAAAATATCGAAGGACACTACTGGTTCCCGACTTATACGCGCGCAGACGACTTTCTGCGTTTCAAGACTAGTGCGGAAGTCCATATCCGTTTGTCAGTGCGCTACCAGAACTACAAGCGATTCGGTTCCACTATCAAGATCGGAAAAGCCACCCAGGTGGATCCGGAGAAACCGCCAAAGTAAAATCCTGAAACAGCGGCTCAGTGCCGGCTGAGCCACACCAGAGTAACCCCTACGCACACGATGAAAACGCCGAGCCAGCGTTGCGCGCTGATGCGCTCGTGCAGGAACAACATCGCGCCAAAGGCGCCGGCGGCGTAGCTCAAGGCCGTTACGGGAACGACAAAGCTCACATTTTCGATAGAGAGCATTGCTAGCAGCGAAAAGAAAGCCAGCGTCATCATCGCAATCCCAATCCACATCCAGCCCACGCGCATCGCGCGCAGCACAAAGCGAACGAGCGCGGCTGGCCGGAAGTCGTGAACTTCGCCGACCACCTTCATCGCGCGTGAAACACAGAGTTCCCCGCCGGTGCCTGCAGCAACAATCATGAAAAGGAAAAAGAATTCACGCACGTTTAGATCTTCTCCGTCGTTCGCGGATGAGTGTGCCCGACAATGAAGACACCGACACAGATGACGGCAATGCCGAACCATCGCAAGGGAGGCACGGCTTCTCCGAGCAGAAAATATCCGAGGAGTGCTACTACCGCGTAGGAAAATGAAGAAGCCGGCTGAACGTAACTGTAGTCCGCCCATGTGAGAACGAGCATATAGGCGACAAAAAAGGCCAGCAAACAGACGATTCCGAGCCAGATGTAGCCGGAAGTAATGACACTGATAAGCACATGAAAGAGATCGCTCAACTCCCAGTTTTTGGCGGAGCCGACTCCCTTCATGCCTTTACTGAGCAGAACGTTGCCGAGGGGAGCAAACAGAACGATGAAGAAAATAAGAATATAAGTTTTCAGGTGCAACCCTGGGGAATCTCTCATAAGTTTGGTCAAAATTTATCTTACAGGATGTTTGACTGAGGCCAAAGCCTCGGGCAGCGAAATAGTTCGTTTTTTGCTATGATTTTTCGGCAAGCAGCAGTGGCTGAGAGCCTTCACGATCGATGAGGCGGCGGGTCACAATCCTAGTGGGCGAGGTGCAATGATTTCGAAAGCCGCCGATTATCTGTTTCTCGTCTTGGCTGCCGCCCCCTTCGTCTACTACGTTCTCGTTCTATACAGCTCCCGCAAATTTTTCCTGCATTCGAAAAATGGTCTGCCCAAGAATTTGGATTTTACGCCGCCGGTGAGCAACCTGAAACCCGTCCGGGGGCTGGATCCCGAGGCTTACGAAAACTTTGCGAGCTATTGCAGGCAGGACTATCCCGATTACGAGTTGATCTTCTGCGTCGGCGATGAGAACGACGCTTCGGTACCGGTGCTCCAGAAGTTGATGCGCGACTTTCCAGAACGTCAGATTCGAATCCTGTATGGTTCCGGGCGCAACGCCATCAACGACAAAGTGGCGAAGCTGGTCCGCATGGTGAAGGAAGCGCGCAATGAAGTTTTGGTGATCAACGACAGCGATGTGCGGGTCGAGCCAAATTACTTGCGCACTGTGGTCGCGCCGCTACGCGATCCTAAAGTGGGAGGCGTGACCTGCCTGTACGTTTCCACTCAGGACAAAACATTTACGCAACATCTTCAATCGATCGGCATGATTTGCGATTTTTATCCCGGAATCTTGGTGGCGCGACAACTGGACGGAATCAAGTTCGCGCTGGGTCAGACGATTGTTACGACGCGCGCGCACCTCGCCGGATTCGGCGGCTACGAGGCGATCGAGAATCGTCCCGCGGACGACCTTCTCGTTGGCAGATTGATCGCAGAACAGGGACTTGAAGTCGAGCTGCTTCCTTACGCGGTGAAGACCGTCCCTGATTACGATTCCATGAAAGCCCTTTTCATCAAGCGGCTTCGCTGGATGACGGTGATGAGGCACATGCGCCCGTGGGGGCACCTGGGGCTCGCGTTCACGCAGGGGCTGCCGTGGGGCCTGGCTGTTGCGTTGACTCATCCGGGGCCAATCGGCTCTGCGTACGTTGGCGCCTACGTTGGGTTCCGCCTGGTAATAACGTGGCTCATCGGCGTCTGGGGATTGCAGCAGAAAAGCCTCTGGAAGATGATGCCGCTCATCGTCGTGTGGGACGCGACGGCATTCGTGATCTGGCTGCTGACTTTCGGGCGCAAGAGCATTCGCTGGCGAAATGTGGATTACCGGATTCGCGAAGGGATGCTCGTGCCGGTAGTGCAAACTCCCGCGCAGAATTCTTCTCATTGATGGCCCTTCTGCCGCCGTTCGAATCATGAAGGTTAGAAATAGGGGCCGCGAGACACGTGAGAGACTGCTCGCGCATTCCGTGAAGGAGTTCATGGGAGCAAAAATCGCTGTGGCAGGGGCGGGAATCTACGGCGCGACGGCGGCAATCCGGCTCGCTGAGCAGGGCCACGACGTCCATCTCTTCGATCCACTCGGCGTCATGCGTGCGGCCTCGGCAATCAATCAGTACCGAGTGCATGCTGGCTATCACTATCCCCGCAGCCCGGAAACCATCCGGGAGACTCTGGAAGCGCGCGCAGAATTCATCGAAGCGTTTGAACCTGCCATCGTTCAAAATAGCCGGCACTACTACGCGATCCCAAAAAAAGATTCGCGGACGCCGCCAGATCTCTACGAAAAGGTGATGAAGGAGCACGGACTTTCCCTGAAGCTTTGCCGGCCGGATTGGATGAATTTCGATTTCATCGACAGTTGCTATCAGGTCGAGGAGCATATCTACGATCCGGACGTCTTAAGAGAATTGGTTGAGAAGCGCATCGCCTCACTTGGAATTCCATTCGAACGAAAAGTGTTCACGGCTGAGATGCGCGCCGGTTTTGATTTCGCCGTGTGGGCTACCTACGGCATGAGCGCGAGCCGGCGAGTGTTTAAGATCGCAAAGTTTCAGGTCGCCGAAAAAATGTTGATCCAGCTTCGGCCTGGCTTGCAAGGAATCGCGCTCGTAGTCGTCGACGGTCCGTTCACCGCATTCGATCCTTATGGAAGTTCCAGCAAATCGCTGTTCGGTTCAGCAAAGAACACAAATCATTGGACGACGACGAATCCAGATGAACCCGTTCCGGAACCCTACGCCAGTATTTTGAACGAGACGGAGTTCCGACCGGTGCCTTTTACGCGTTTTGAGGCCATGCGCAAAGATTGCTGCGAGACCGTGCCGGGTGCCAAAGACGCGGTATATTTGGGGTCGCGGTTTACGATCCGTGTGGTGGAAGACCACCCAGAGAGCGACCGAAGAATTCTCTATGTGCAAGATGGTGCGCCCGGCGAAATCCACCTTTTTTCGGGAAAAGTGGTGAGCGCCGTGAAAGCCGCGCGGCTGGTTTGCGAGAGGATTGCTCGCCATGGCTGAAGGGCCAGCTTACGTCATCCTTGGCCGTGGACACTGGGCACAGAAGATGCGGCCAATCATTTCCGGCGAAGGGCGAAGTGTCGCGCTGATCGAAGAGACGAGGCAGCGTCCTTCCGAAAATGAACCGCAATACGTTGAGCGGCTTGCGGCCGCGATGAGAGCGAGTAGCGCACAAATCGCCTGGCTGTGTGTGACGCCGGGTCCTCATGTATCGTCGATGATTCAGGCGACGATTGACGCGGGACTACACGTCGTCGTGGAAAAGCCGTGGTACGGTTCCAGCAAGCAGACCCAGAGATTGCAATCGATGGCTCGATCCAAGGGTCGCGTTGTTGCCGCTCACTTTGAATATTTGATGCTCGATGAAGTGCATCGGTGGAGAGAAGACATTCATCCGGGATCAGGCGGCTGCTTTGGCGGGCGTTTTTTCCTGGGCCGCGCTGACCAGTCGGGGATCCCGGCGATCGACAATCTCGGCTGCCATTTGCTGGCAATCCGAGAATATGCGGTTCCGTCATCGGAGGTCTCCGTGATTCGCTGTGACTACGAGCTCCCCGATGAACGGCTGGTATGGATTGACGTTGGAGAGCAGCGGCTCTCTACGATCGATCTCTTCACGCACGGGCAGCCAATCATTCAGCGGTTCATGCAAAAAGTAGAGGCCGCGCTGGACGGCGCGGCCTTTCCCTTCGATCTGGATTTTGCACTGCGCGTGGCCAACGAGCTCAACGATTATAAGAGCCGAGGGCCGGCGAAATAACTCTTATGCTTCCTTGGCCTTCACGGCGTTGGTTTGCCGAGGCCCGACGCGCGCATCGGACGCCGGGGATTTTGTCGGCATGCTCATTTGCATGCGGCGATCGTTTTTCGGCTCGCGCCAGTTGACCTGCGGCAGCATGAGCGAAGCGTCCACGCGGTCGCGGTACTTCATCGCGATATTCATCAGCGAATCGAGCAGGGAATCCGAAAGGTGATGCGGCTGCAGGCCGAGGTCGATGAGCTTGGAGTGTTTTGCGTTGTAGTAGTGCTGCTCGGCTTCGACGCGAGGATCGGGGATGTGATCGATCTCGACGGTCACGCCTAGTTTTTTCGCGGCGGACTCCACCATGTGGGCCAGATCAAGGATGGAGAACTGTTCGGTGAACTGGTTGTAAACGCGGCACTCGCCTTTCGCTGCGGGGTTGTGACAGGCAAGCTCGATGCAGCGGACGGTGTCGCGAATGTCGAGGAAGCCGCGCGTCTGGCCGCCCTTGCCGTAGACGGTGAGCGGTTGGCCAATAGCGGCCTGCACGCAGAAACGATTGAGAACGGTGCCGAAGACGTCGTCGTAATCGAAGCGATTGATAAGCGCTTCGTCAAGCGCTGTTTCGTCTGTCGTGGTTCCGTACACGACGCCTTGATTGAGGTCCGTGGCGCGGATGCTCCAGATCTTGCAAGCGAACATCATGTTGTGGCTGTCGTGGACTTTCGAGAGGTGATAAAAAGAGCCCGGTTGCTTGGGGAAGGGAACGACGTCCTTGCGGCCATTGTGTTCGATGGCGATGTAGCCTTCCTCGATGTCGATGTTGGGCGTGCCGTACTCGCCCATGGTCCCCAGTTTGACGAGGTGACAATCCGGCAGGAATTCGCGCATGGCGAAGAGAACGTTTAGAGTGCCGACAACGTTGTTGACCTGCGTGAAGACTGCGTGCTTGCGATCGATCATCGAATAGGGAGCGGAGCGTTGTTCGGCAAAGTGAACGATGGCTTCCGGCTCGAAAGACTTGAATGTGGAAGCGAGAAAATCATAGTCGGCAACGTCGCCGACGAACATTTCGATGGTCTTGCCAGTCAAGTTCTGCCAAACCCGGATGCGATCCGTCAGCGGGCGGATCGGAGTTAAAGTTTGCGCGCCAAGCTCATGATCCCAAAGGCGGCGCAAATAGTTGTCAACGATGGCAACCGAATGGCCTTGCTGCGACAAATATAAAGCTGTGGCCCAACCGCAATAGCCGTCCCCACCCAGCACGGCAATCTTCATGAACCCTCCTCAGGGTAATTCTCTCTCGTAGTTCCCTGGCCGAATCGTGTTGCGAGTGCTTCTTCTGTTTTTCTGAAACTCGGGAAATCGAAACGCGGGAAATACTTCCACCGACCCCAGTTTAAAATTCTCGCCTGTAGGCCGGGGCATTTGCAAGCGTGTTTTTGAAGGATGCTCACAAACCGCGCACAGCGCACAGGAGCTGAGGCAGATGGCTCCGGAGGCTGCCAGGGCGATCAGGTGGACGCGCCGACTCTGGCTTGTATCAACGTCCTTGGCGTTTCGGAAGACGCCGCCTGAATTCCCCATTTTTTCATCCAGAGAAACAGAACCATTAACCCCCAAAGGTGATAGCCGACATTGGCTTTTTTCTGCAAATGCCGCTGGAGAAAAGTGTCGATCACATCCGAGCGGAACAAATTGCTGCATTCGGCGGCGCCGTAGCGCAGCGAATCCGTCAGCAGGCCGCGGAGTGGCCCGCGCAGCCAGTCGTGCGCCGGAATATCGAAGCCGATTTTCTTGCGCTGCAGGATGGCGGGCGGCAGCTTGTCTTTCATCAACTCCTTGAGAAGCACTTTCTGTTGCGTGCCGCGGATTTTTAGGGAAGCAGGGAGCTTAGCGGCAAACTCGACGAGGCGATGATCGAGAAAGGGCGGACGGACTTCTACGGAGTGAGCCATGCTCATGCGGTCGCTCTTCGTCAGAATGTCATCGCAGAGAAAGTTCTTTTGATCGAACCAGAGATATGGCGCAAGGTCGTCAGAAGTGGGTGGCAATCCATCTATTTGGGCAAGAACCTGACAAAGCGAATTTGGGAGTTTCTGCTTGAGGAGCGAGTTTTTCTCGGCGTCGGAGAAAGTCCCGTTCCAGTAGACATGCGCGCGCGACGAAGGCATCAACGAGCCTTCCAGAAAACGCTTCACTTTGTATTCGAAGCTGATTTTTTCGTCGGAAGCGGGCCAGTGGCGGACGGCTGCAAGAGCGAGTTGGGGAAAAGCTCGTGGAAACGGACGCAGGCGAGCGGCGAGGCGGTTTGCGCGATACGTGAGGTAGCCGCCGAAAAGTTCGTCGGCGCCTTCCCCGCTCAGAGCAACGGTTGTTTTCGTCTTGCAAAGTTTGGAGAGGAACCAGACCGGAAGCGCTCCAGCATCGGCGCTTGGCTCGTCCGAGTAATACGCGAATTCCTCGATGGCTCCCTGAAGATCCTGCTCGGGGGAGAGGTCCAATTCCTGATGGTCGGTGTTGTATTGTTTGGCGGCGCGATTGACGTACTCAGTTTCATCGAAGCTGCGGCCGTGGAAGGAGATTGAAAAAGTTTTCAATTGCGAACTGGAAGCGTGCGCGGCGTAGTGGAGGATGGTTGAGGAATCGATGCCGCCGCTAAGCCAGACGCCCAGCGGAACATCCGAGAGCAAGTGCTCGCGAACTGCGTCCTGCATCAGCGCGTCGAGCTCTTCCTTGGCCGATTCGAGCGTGAGACTTTGGTTCACGCCAAACGGTAAGCGCCAGTAGGAGCCAGTGGAAATCTTGCCGTCTTGCCATTCCAACCACTCTCCGGGAGGAAGTTTTTCGATGCCATCGACGAGAGTCCACGGGCAAGGCACGTAATTCAGCGAAAGGTAGCAATCGAGGCCTTGCAGGCTGAGGCGGCGCTCGATTTCCGGATGGACGAAGATGGACTTCAGCTCGGAGCCAAAGAAAAGGTCTTCACCTTGGCGGGAAATGTATAAAGGTTTGATGCCCATGCGGTCGCGGGCGAGAACTAGCCGACCAATGGATTTCCTCCACAAGGCAACTGCAAACATCCCGCGGAGTTTCGCGAAACATTCTTTATCCCATTGCATGAAAGAGCGAAGAACGGTTTCCGTGTCGGAATGGGTAGTAAAGCGGTGCCCCAATTTCTCAAGTTCTTTGCGGATTTCGAGGTGATTGTAGATTTCGCCGTTGAAGGCAATACCGTAGTCGCCGTTTTCGGAGAAGATGGGCTGATCGCCGGTGGCGAGATCGATGATTTTCAAGCGAGCGGCGCCGACCGAATAAAGCGGCGAATGAAAGACGCCTTGTTGATCGGGGCCGCGATGAATGAGCGTCGCGATGGCCTGGCGTATGCGCTCGGGCGGCGCGCTCCAATTCTTAGTTGTAAATCCTGCGATACCGCACAATTCCGGACACCCCTCGCTCGTCGCCGAGTGGAACACAAACCACGCGATTCATTCTCATCGACAGTTTCAGAATATCATCTTCCGAGGTTTGCTTCAGGCTAGGAGGAAGGCGCGGATTCCTCAATGAACTGCGGGCAGAGATTGAAGCAACGCCCTGGCACCGTTCCAAAGAATCTGGACGCCGATGCAAACAAGTAGAAAGGAGGATAGGCGCAAGATGATGCTCATGCCGCTTTCGCCGATGACGGCGGCGAGACGATCGGCGAAGCCGTAGCAAAGAAAGATGCTCAACGCCACGAGCGCCGAGCCAATGACCGCGGCGAGAATGGCGAGGAGATTTGGTCCCAGATGGTGAGGCTCATTCGCGCCAAGAGTGATGGCGACGGAAATCGAGCCGGGGCCAACGGTCAGCGGCAGGGTGAGCGGATAGAAAGCATTGCGGAAGATGTCCTGCAAATTGAC
>Ga0209698_10004162_pt1 | contig 15973 bp, 16 predicted proteins | sample LitLauG_LLR_2012_FD_187203 | JGI IMG/M metagenome (GOLD analysis project Ga0209698, IMG submission 187203) | Freshwater sediment microbial communities from Pennsylvania, USA - Little Laurel Run_MetaG_LLR_2012 (SPAdes) (version 2) | ecosystem: Environmental > Aquatic > Freshwater > Creek >...
TAATTAGGAAGCGCGGGGATTCGAACCGTGCAGATTACTATCGAGGAACAGATAAAGGAATTTTAAACTATTTCCCTTAAATTTTCCATAAAAGTCAAGTACACCGTTTGGGTAGATGTAAAACTATTTAGTGCGGGTTCAAAAATTAGCAAAACAGGCTAGGTTATTATTATGCTATTGCTGAGGAATCTCAGATTTCTTCGCTTGTACAGTGTACACGGATTGCAAAGAATATCTGAGATTCCCAAAATATAAACAAAAAATTAAGGTGGTTATTTTGAAGCGCGGGGAATCGAATTGTGCAGATTACAATCGGTGAACAGAAAAAGTAATTTTAAACTATTTCTATTAAAAGTAAATTTTTTTCAAAAATGAAAATGTAAACTAAAATATACTTCTAAAGAAATAAAATAATTTGGAAGCGCGGGGATTCGATCCGTGCAGATTACAATCGGGGAACAGATAGATGAATTTTAAAACTATTTCTCTTAAATTTTCTATATAAGTCAACTATAACAATTATAGGTGAGTGGTAGATGTAAAACTATTTAGTGCGGGTTCAAAAATTTGCAAAACAGGCTAGGTTATTATTATGATATTGCTGAAGAATCTCAAATTTCTTCGCTTGTACAGTGTACACGGATTGCAAAGAATATTTGAGACTCTCAAAATATAAACAAAAAATTAAGGTGGTTATTTTGAAGCGCGGGGATTCGAACCGTGCAGATTATAATCGGTGAACAGATAAAGTAATTTTAAACTATTTCTCTTAAAAATAAAAAAACATATTTATTTTAAAATCTCATTTTTATTTTTCTTTGTTTGTTTGACATGTGCAGTTTTGATATAAATTTTTATAGTGATTATTATAGTATTCTTTAATTTTTTCTTCAAGTTGTTTTGTGAAATACTCCTCCATTTGCCTTTTTTCCAAGTCCTTTTTTTGCCTGATAAAAAAATCCTTTTCTTCTCTTACAGCATTTTTCTTTAGAGATAAGCAATAATTGTTCAATTTAAAAAGTGTTTTGGAAGATATTTTTTGTCTGGTTTTTTGATTGAAAAGAGAATTAATGTAGTCTTGAGGATAGATGAATTGTAAAATTTCATCAGGTAATGGTTTTTTAGATGAAAAATTCTTCAGCTTGTGAAATCTGCCACCAGGTTTGAAGTCTTCAATTTGTGGTAAGTTGAAAGTGTGATGTGCCTTCTCCATTGTTTAGATTGATATCAACAATATGTCAAATACCATCAAGAGTTGCGGTAATACTGAAAAAAGTTTTAAAAAACAATCAATTTTATTTTCAGAAATAAATGTGTTCTGGTTGTTTAGGCGTGCGTACAGGCTCAGTTAAATAACTTAAAGGGTATAAATACTCTATACGAAATCTGTAAAATTTGTAGTCAAGTTTTTGCTTTGAAAGAAGCAAGACAGGGCAAAATGAGTGAAGATAATACTCAAGAATTGCACATTGAGACACCATTGTCTCCAAAAACTCCACCTGATTCACCAGAAACACCTCACCCGGAAGAACTGACTGATGAAGAATTGGCCTTAGCTGAGGATGCAATCAACAAGGAGTTTGAGAATGATGTGAGAATGAACTTTGTTCAATATTTTGCTCTCAAGCATCCTCATACTTACAATGATTTTTTGGAGATCAGAGATGTCTGCCGTTTTTATGGATTTGAGCTCCACAAAATGTGGAAACTTGGAAGAGAAAGAAGTCTTTCAATCGATTGTCTCAAAAAAATCTTTGGAGAACGAGCCAAGTTCATCTATCAAGTCACGGATGATGATCTGGAGCACTTCAGACAGCAGCTCTTAAAACATTATAATATTACTTATTGTCGTTGTGGATGCACAGCTCTCATGTTGGATTTGGACAGATTGTCAAAGTTCAGGATTGGCTGGGAAAACTTCACGGAGTTGTCTGCTAATTCAATTTGCGAGGGTCAAAATATCACAGGCCCTGTCAATCGTGCTTGCAGGAGACGTCTGAGAACAATTCAATATCTACGTGAATTGGAGCAGAGAGATGGTGCTTTGTCTAAAATCAAACCTCAGGTCACCACAACTCAAGTTGAGATTACTTCCACTGCAAATGATGGGGTCAACAACAATTCAGCCAATTGTGTGAGAGAAACACCAAATCAATCTACTCAGCCTAATATCGAATCCATGGAGTGTGCTGATGACAATGCAACAACCAACTTTACCATTGACTCTCAAGCTATTGTTGATTAGGATTTGTCAATTGACTAAGCCACTGAATATATAATTTTTAAAAACTTAACTAATATAAAATAGAATTTTATAAGGAATAAAAAATATTGCTTTTATAAAATGTATTTTATAAAAATCAATTTAAATTGTAAATAATATCTGGAAAAATTTATTGCAGATTTAGTTTGATTAGAATCCCATTTTTTGTTTTTTAAACATCCACTTTATTATTTCGAACCGGTTTTTTTATTTTTGTGTTTTAAACTATTTTTTTATTTTGATTGTTAATTTTGAAAAAAAATACCCTTCTTTTGATGAAATAAAAAAATGTTTAAAGAATTATTGTTTTATTTCGAATTAGAGGTTTTTACTAACACAAATAAAAAAGTAATAAACTACCTTTATAGCAAAAAAAATAAAAAAACATTTTAAAAGATAAGTTAAATGAAACATTTTAACATTAATGAAATGAACATTTTTAAACTTTCCAATTTTTAAAAGTCTTATCATCGGGTCTACTTAGTGATTCATCTAAGTTAGCAATCTTTCTATCACGTTTAACACCAACAGTCATTACACGTTTAAATTTATCATCCCTTCTTTTTCTAAAACCAGCTTGTGTGTCCGAACGTTTGCCTGGTTTAATCCATGAAGTATTTGCTGCTTGGGGTATATTATTTGGGTTAATAAGTTCAACATTGGGATCATTTACATTTCGCATGTATTCAATTGCAAGTTGAGGTGGGTTTTTAAGTCTAACAATGTCTTCCTTTGTTAGTTTATGAATATTATTTAGATGGCGATTTAAAGAATGTTTGTAGGAATATCTTTTTTCACACATGTGACACGCAAACTTAGGAAGTTTTGGGAGATCTTGTATCATTGATGTATTAGCATCACTAACATATTTAACTTTTTGTTTACATCCTTTTAAAGGTAGTACTGAATCACAAACATTTCTTTTTTGGGCTCTTGTTTTTACTGAGAATTTTGGTTGTATAGGCCGTTTAACCACAAAAGAAGGTTGTGAACGTTGAGATGATCCATGACTTGAAATTGTGTCATTTCGAAAACTATTTTGATCAAGCTGTGAAACATTTGGGTCAGAATAAGGTATAGAATCTCTTCCACTAGACGAAAAAGAAGGTTGATTAAATGTGCTAGACATGTCCATATCCACATCTTCATTGTTTTCATCTGACTGATTAATCCAAGTAATATCAGCATCAGCAGGGTGAACGATAAAGCGTCCATTTTCAATCTCTGGAGGGTTCACAGGAAAATTTGGTATGTTTTTTTGTTTCCCAAATTTTTTTTTGGCAAATAAGGATTCTTTTTGTCTTGATGGTCCTGGCAAAGGTTGATAACTTTCGTTAATAGAATTACTTGTGTGTGTTTGTGTTGAAGGTTGTCTTGTGTCCGAATAAATTGTTGTAGAATTTAGTGGCGGATTAAAACTCTCATCAAGAGTATTATTCAAAAAAGATTCTTGTCGTTGAGATGTGTGAGGTGTTGGTAAAACATTACTTACATTCATAAAGAATTCCTCTGGTATTGTTCTAATTGGTGATAAATTGTAACTCTCATTTTCAATCTCTTCTGGTATTGTTCCCAAATCAGGGAGCTTTAGTGCACCTCCAGGAAGTTTGTTGACTGGCCGAGGTACACGTGTTGATGTTCTGAAAGGTGGAATTGTTTGACGCTCCATATTGGGTGTGGGGATATTAGTTGGAGTAGGGATGTTAGTTGGAGGGGCATCAGACATTATTTCATCTTCAGAGATGCTTCTTATAATTTCATTTGATTTTGAGTGATCATCTGTGTCATCCTTAGAAAGATTAATCTTACTCAGCTCCTCTTTATCATACTCATCTATGCATTTTTTCAATTTTTCATAGACTGAAGGTGTAACTAAATACATCCTAGAATATGCGGATTTCTTATTATCAATTTTCATTTTCAATTATGTAAATAGATTAGTTAGGAGTGGAATAATTGATGAGAGAATGAAACCAAGTCCTCGTCCTTCTTGACTGAGAGCTTGTCGTCTTTTTGAATTAGAATATTTTTTTGAAGAAATTATTTTCAAATTATTCTTACAACAATGTTTGTGAAGGTTGTGTTTTAACCTGGATTTTGTTTTTGGTGAAAGTTTTAAATCAGTAAAAATAACATTGTAAACACATTCACAAATATCATCAATGGACTTGTCATTCAGATGTTTGATGACATGTTGCAGATGTTCAGGCTTTAAATTCTGTAATGATTTATACAATAATAATTTAGATTTTAGCGTGGGATTTTTTTTCTTCATTTTTCAAGATAAATTGTGTACGGAAATTCGTTTGGAAAAATATGAGACCTTAATTTTAATATTTCAGGACTTGCTGGTCTGAAATCAAGCAATAAATAACTATAAGGGTACTTTGTTGCTTGCATAAATGCTTGAACCACATAAATACTGTTTCCTGGACATACTTGTCTTGCCAGTGTATTAATTTGTTGTTTGTCACGTCCATTTTTCATCAGAAATAAATAATGTGCATTTAATGACATTGTTCTGTAATTGCTATCCTTATGAAATAAGTTTTGTGTTATATATATGACACTACAATTTTGATGATGGCTTAAGTTGGTAAAAATTTGAGCAAAATCATTTGTTATGTCTGACATGCTGTCATCAAAAATAATCAGACTTCCAGGTCCTGATTTGTAAGGATTCACACGTTTAACAATATTATCATAGTCCAAATTTTCATCATTTATCTCAATTATTTCATGAATCAAACCGTTTCGAAGCATTTCTGAATAAATTGTCTGATTAAATTTGTAGAACAAAAAAACCTTCGAAGGTTTTTTTGTAAATATACTGTCTGACAATCTTAGAAGGTTTGACACTAATGTAGTTTTTCCTGATTGACTTACACCGCTTATAATACAGTTAAACGGTGTAACTAATCTTGTGTCGTAACTTTTTTCGGAGGCCATTTTTTCTCTCACATAATTATTTTTTAAATGAATGCAGTCTTAAAAACTGACTGATAATTTTATTAATTTGAGCGTGCGCTTAAATAGATAATATTTAATGTTAAAATAACATTTTTTATTTTAGTTTGAATTTGCATCTTTAACAGGATGGAAGTTAATATAGAACATCCTTCAGATATTCCAGAGTGTTTTGGTTGTCAAACATGCCGATGCTTTGAGAAGTTGCCTGTTAAGAATTCATTTTTTACTCCCAATGACACCACTGAGCACATTAAATTCAATACCAAGCACGTGCAGGCCCATATAGATTTACTATATAAACATCAGTTTGCAGATCAAATTTTACGCAGTTCAAAATTTGCCTCGGTTCAAGCTCGTTATGTGAAAAAAGCTCTCGACAGTCACATAGAAACTCTCCATTTGTTTGAACGTGTTGTCAAGGATTCTTAAACAAAAAAAATGCAGGATTTTTATTTTCTACACAATCAAAAAACTATTCAAGGATCAGATTTTATAAAGAATACCAGGATGTCTTTGCAATCTACAGCCGATTCAATTCAGATGTATCATTTTCCAACTTCTTCAATGTCAACAGAACTTCTTATAAGTATTCTACAAACACATCTCAACACTTTGGCGATTTTTGAATCATATTTAAAACTTCAGAAGGACGTCGAATATGAGGAATCTATTTCAAAAAATACTATGTTGAACACATTTCGCCCTGAAATTCAATTATGTAATTCAAACTAATTTTATGGTGTGTATTTTTTTTAAAAACGAAAATAAAATCCATTAAAAATGTTTTATTTTTTTTATTTTTTTCTCACATACAAAATTAGTCATCATAATTTGTAAAAAGAAGGTTAACTATAATGTCATATTCACTACCAAAAAATACTTTATCACCGCTATGGGATCGGAAAGATATCTCAACATCCTTAACTTCATGGTTTGCCAGGTCATAATATTCAAAGTGTTTGAATTCCTGAATAGTGTAATTGTTATGATTTGATTCTAAAACAGGGAAAACCTTTAAAATATTCTTAAAATCCCCACCTAGTATTGTTGGTGCTACAATGTTTGAATACATCATAATATAATTTGGTTGGTAATATTCTAAATTGATAGAAGTCCCCATATCTAGATTAAAGCTCTTGGTGTTATTTGTTTCTGATTCTGGTTTCGTTGTTATAATCCAAGCAATTCCATGTTCTTCTACTGGTTTTGTGTTTCCCAAAACATTTGCAACTTCCACAGGCATAATAAATACACCATCTTTAAGGAATTTAAATCTTATAGTTTTGGTTAGACGTTTTTCATTTGAAATATGAGATACCTCAATAATATCTTTTTTTGAATCAAATTTCGAAATTAAATCATTTACAAGTTCTTCCACACTTTGGTATTTTTCTTCTAATGAAAAAGAATGTACCTTAATGTTTTCGGCATTTTGTATAAATCTGATTTTTGAATTTTTTGGTAGTGTGTTGAAAACAGTTGGATGATTTATAGATGTGACTGAAACTTTCCAACGTTTTTCAAAATTTAAAGTATTTGGTAATCTAACCTTAAAATTATTCTTGTCATTTTCAGGGGAAAACTTTGATCGTCTTGATGTAAGTCGAACATTAAAAAATTTTTTGTATGATGGCATTTTTCTCATATGTAATTTAACGATTGTTGCATAACCATCAACCAATCTTAATTGTTTATTGGATTGATCAACTAATCTTATATCAATGTGATTTAAAGTAGTGTTACACAATGGTATAAATTGTTTTGTCTCAAATTCTTTAAAAAAATATTTGTCATCGGATTTTAAGCTAGGACAAAATATTGCTAAATCTTTTGAATACTTTGAATCAAAAATTTGATGTGATGCATTCTCACATTGTACCTTAACTATTTTAGGAAAAACTTGTTTGGTTCTTATGAGTGTTAATCTCAATTTTTTTATTAGAGGACACATCATAAACACTTTATACTCTTCTTGCTTTAACTGAATAACATCTTTTTCAATATGTTGTACATCAGCTGAATAGAATCCCGGAAAAAAATGATCATGAGAAGGGTATAATGTAAAATGGTACAAACTTTTTTGATATTGGTATATCTCTGACTTGTTGTACTCGACATCTAGGTTAAAATGACTGTTGTTGTTGTTTATTAGTTTTGTGTTTATTAAAAACCAGCAATCAAGATTTTTTGGGTCTGTGTTTGGTAATAATTCAATGTAGTTGTGACCTACTTCAACTTTGATTCCACTGTGTTTTGTTATTGTCTCAAAATATTTGGCTAGGTTATCAATAGTACAAAAAATATCATCAGGATAGTAGTAATAAATATCACGTAACTTGAATTTTTTTGCAATCTTACTATAGCCACCATCAAAATACATTCTATGATATTTTTCCCCTATTAAAGTAGATTTTCCTGTACCTAACATCAATTTATCACGTAAAACTTTGTCTAATTCTTGAAAATGTGAGTGGTCCTCACCTATTGTGATACTTTTGTTTTCAACCCCTAGATTATTTTCATCATTATCTTTGTAAATTGTTTCTTGTCTGTGAAGCTTATCATGATAATCATGTGAGACAGATATAAAACTTGGTCCCTGTGGCCAATTGATATTTCCAAATGTAGTAGAGAAACAAATTGATTCTAATGCAACACACCATTTAGAACGTTCTCTTCTTTTTATTTCCAAATTAACAGGTAATTTGTTTTTAAACCATGTTAAAGTATTTTTTGGAAATTCTAATTCAGATCCGTTTGAAATACAAAACAAAGTAAAGTTGTTATCCATTTCTTTAATTTATTTCAAAACTTCAAAAATATATCTTTCTTACAAATAAAATCTTTAAAGTAGTGTTATAATAATCATTACTGATCAACTTTTGATTACATTACAATATAAAAAAAATACAAAATACAATATTAAAATGTTTAAAAATTTTTCAAGTGTTGTTAGAATTCTTGTTCTACATCCGACTGATTTATCCATTCATTGTAGTCATTTGAGAATCCCTTCCATTTGACAAACAACTGATTTTTTCCTTTGTACTTCCGTTTTTTTAAAACTTTTTCAACTCTAAAAACTGCTGTTTTTACTGGTGTGAGTTCAAAACTATAAAACCCCCCACTAATCTTTTCATTACCATTATATGTTTCGAGGTAATATAGAGGAATTTTTTTACTAGTACTAATTTTATAGATTTTGAAAATTTCTTGATTGCTTTGTTCATTGTAACTTCTAGAAAATTTTCCTTTTTGTTTAGCAATCCTAACATATGTATTTAATTTTAGTTTTGGGAGTGTTCTTTTTATTTTTTCTTCTCTTTTTTTAGAGATGAGATTTATCTTTAAATGATTTGCATCGAATATTTCAGCATCATTAGGGGACATACCAATCATTCTATGTTTTCTTTTATTGTATGACAAAACCAAATCTTGAAGTTGATCAATGAATCGATTTGTTTCATTTTCAGTCATGAATTTGTAAATAATAGTTTGAAGTGTCCTGTTAAATCTTTCAACAAATGCTGCATGTGTGCTGGCTTGTGGGTTGACTAATTTTATTTTATTTTGCCGACAAAAATTTGTGAATAATTCATTTGAAAACTCGGTTCCTTTATCCATAACAACCATCAACGGTTTTTGACCTGCTTCTTCCAGTATAGATTTAAATGCTTTCAAAACAGTGGGTGCTTTTTTATTCAGAAGCGGTCTAACAAATGCATACCTGGTAAATATATCAATTACATTTAAAAGATATCTGACACCATCATTATGTTCGGAAAGGTCTTGTATTTCAACTAGATCCATTTGAAATTGATATCTTTTAAAATAAGCATGAGTTGTGTTTCGAACTCCTTTATGATATTCACGGTGTAAAGTATATGATTCAATGCCTGATAGTATTTCCCTTATTTGACTAATTGTTAAAGCACCTCTGTAATAATTGTATATTTGATTTATACCAGAAAAGGCGATTGGATGTCCCGCATTTTTATAATTTTCTTTCAAATCTTGTTCTGCATTTTCAATTTGATTAGCTTCAGGATTTTCTTCGATTAAATTAAATCGATTCATTTTTTTTTAAACAAAATTTATCAGTCAAAAAGATTGTAATTTTTAGAACGTTTATTTTTTGGTTCAAACTTGACTTTTAGACTATGCTTGCGTTTTCTTTTAATACCACTGCCTCTGATAGTTCCCGCAATTTTTTTTCTTGCTTCTTGGAGATTTTTTTGAGCATTTTCTTCAACATTGTTTCCTTCAATCAAATCTGCAGCTACATCTTTAAGAATTGTTTTACCTCCTTCCAAAGCTGATCTACCAATATTTTTAACAAAATCACTAGTTAACAGTTTTTTTCCTGCTTGCAAACCCATTCTTGCAATTGGAGCAAATCCTCTAAACAGACCTGAAAACAAAGATCCTAGTCCTCTACCTCTTTGGAGTCTAGCACCTGAATGATAATTCATTTTTTATAAATCTTTGAATTGAGATAGTACTAATTCCTAGAGTAAGAGAAATACTTTTCATAGACGTTTTAATTTTATTTTTCTTGCAATGCATGTAAATAACAGCTCCTACAAGAGTCAGTGGATTATGTCCTAAAACTTTGTATTTCTTCAAATTTTCTTTAATTACTGTGTAGTTTTTATAGTTTAAATTATTCAACTTGCAATACTTTTCAAGCACATTTTCAGAGTCTAATATGTGAATTGATTTATCCAAATCTAAGATCTTTTTTTCACTAATTCCTGAGACAGCAGATACATCTTTAATTGATATTGGTACATTATCTTTGTTTATTGTTTTATACATGCTACTGGCTAAAACTGTGGTTATATTTTTTCTCACTTTGTCATCATTAATCATGGACGCTGCTGTTTTTTCAATATTTTCAAGATAAGCCTTGGGAAGATTTAATCTTTCTAACATCTCTATAATTTCACTTTTAACATTTGAATTTTCAGTGTCTTGATTAAAATTTATTTCATGATGTACAAATATTTTATCATTAAGTACAAGACCGCAATCTATACATACTTCAGTCCCTTCTCTCATATCATCAATTCTCCTCACATGTTTACAGTCAAAAATTGTGTGAGACATTTTAAACTGTTTAAATTTTTTGATCCTATCAAAATTGTTTTACCAGAATGGAACACAATAATAGTTCCAAGTGAGTGTTTTAAAAAAACACCCGGAAATTTTTCATTATTATATCTAACTTCACAAAGATTAATAAACTTTTCGATTGTCTTCAATATATCAACATTTTTTTTTAAGTCATATGATGCTGTGATATTGTCTATTTTTTGCTGGATTACACATGATTTAAACATGCATAAAATGTCACGGTTTAAGAAATCTTGGCATCTTTCAATGTCACTAAAACATCTTAATTTAGTTATGTTTATATGTGTGTTACATCCTTTTTTATTTTTGAAAATTATATATGTGAATTCATTTCTTAAAACAATGAAATTATTATACCTTTTAAAAGCTAGATCACACTTTTTGGCTATGCTACACACAGTATCTAAACAAATTGGTAATACTTTTAAACTAATTTTGATGTTTGTGATAGTTGACATTATACAGAAAAAATGGCTGATAAAATTGGTCTGGGAACATTTATAAATGATGAAACAGAATTAACTTCAAGTGGTTTGGACTTATTTTCTGTACCTCCTGTCGATTCAACGTTAGTTGATGGAATGACTGTTTATTACTATCCGATTGGTTCCATAACAGACAGCGGCCCGTATGAATTTAATATTCCTAAAGACAACGATTCATACATTTACTTGCCCATGACAAGACTTGAGGGAGAGGTTGAAGTTGTGAAGACAAATGGCGAAGCTTTAGCTGCAGGTGATAATACAAGTGTTGTTAATCTTTTTCCTCAAAGTTTGTTCAAACAAGTAGAGTGTGAGGTAAATGGCACGCAAGTTTGTGATTTGTCAACCCCCAGCTATGCATACAAGTCCTTCTTAGAAACACACATTAGTTACAGCACGGCCGCGAAACAAACTCACTTACAGTGTTCCATGTATGAAAGTGATACAGCTGATGCAATGGATACGTGGGATAATGATGGATCTAAGAAACGATTGGAGGCTATAAAAGGGAAAAAAGTATTTTTCTCCAATATAATTCATAGTGATTTTTTCCAATGTCATCGATACCTCTTACCAAACACGGATGTCAGACTAAAATTTGTCAGAAACGAGGATAAATTTTCACTATTTGGATCGGCACAAAATAAAGCAAAAATAAAAATGAACAATTTGAAATTGGCTGTTCGAAAAATTAAAATTGACCCCAAAGTGAAGGAAATGCAGGAAAATACACTGAAAACAATGCCCGCAATTTATCCTCTGACACAATCAAAAATAAAGACATTTTTGATCCCCACAGGAACAGTGAGTACCGAAATTCCATCAATTTTACATGGAAATCTACCAAGAAGTGTAGTAATCTGTTTTGTTGAAACAAACAGTTTTAATGGAGATGCTCGAAAAAATCCATTCAATTTCAAGAACTTTGGAATAAACAACTTAAACTTGAAAATTAATGGAAGCCCTGTGGTACCAACACCATTTCAACCTGACTTTGCATCTGGTAATTGCAAAAGAGAATACAGATGGTTTCTGGATAATTGTGGCATAAGTCATGAAAATGAAACAAATGGTATTACCTTTGAGGAGTTTCAGAAAGGTAGCACATTTTTCTGTTTTGATTTGACCCCTGATATGTGTAATTCATTTCATCAACATAAAACAAGATCAGGCAGTATGGATATTAATTTAGGATTCAAGGATGCGACAACTGCAAGTATTCACATGATAGTTTTTGCAAGTTACAATCAAGCAATTGTTATCGATTATGCAAGAAATGTAAGTGTACTAGAGTAAACAAGAAAAAAAAATGCTACTGGGACTTACAAATAATGAACTTGAAAAAATGTCAAAAAAAATTCTAGGTGAAACATTTCTAGGAGTTTATCCCAGCAATGCAAAACCAGAAATACCTAAATATAGTGATTTTTCTATTATTTTTAATCTTTCCAAACACAATGAAAAAGGAACACATTTTGTGACTGTGTTGAAGAAAAAAAAATCTGTTTTCTACTTTGATTCATATGGAAAACCGTGTGAAAATAAAAATATATTAATTTTTTTAAATCAATTGTCTCAATTCTACTATTATAATAAATTTTCTATTCAAGCAGATAATAGCATATTTTGTGGTATTTTTTGTTTAGGATTTCTATTATCCACTCAAAAGCTTAATTTAACCCCAGAAAAATATATAAATTTATTTTCACACAAAAGCAATGAAAATGATACAATTGTAACCAATTTTATTGTAAAAAATTTGAAATAAAACACAAGTTTATTCCGAAAATATGTTTATTTATTTCTTTCAAAAAATTTTTTAATGAAAAAAACAGAATTTTTTATAGAGTTGGTTTGGAAAAATAAGTTTGGTTGTCATTCATGATCATTTTAAGACCCTTAATCAAGGTGGGAATCATGTTAAGAGGTAGATTAAAGGTGTACGCCTTCTGGGATCTCAACTTCCGCTGAAAACTAATTGCTGGGTATTCATAAGTCTGACCCTTGTCTCCTGCAGCTTCCATCATTTTGCTAACAATCAGCAGATTGTTTGATAACATCACTTTTTTTTCAACAATGTTTTCTGGAGCCTCACAATAGAGATTGTAGTCAACATTGCTGTCATCAAATAATGTTTCAATCTTTTTCTTCTCATCTTTGGTGAGTTCTAGATTTTCACCCGAAATCTCTTGCTTGTTTTGATTCTCATTTGACGGTTTCAAACGTTTTGGAGCTGCAGCCTTTGGTGTTTGCTGAAGGGGGGATTTGCGTTTTTTTGACTGTGGAGTATTTGGTTTTAAGTTTTGAGAAGTTGAAGGAACAATCTTTGGTTGTTGAGTCTTAACATTTTTCAACATAAGATTTTTTAAAGGTTTAGCCTGTTCAAGAACTTCCTCCTCATTAGATGAGTCATCGCTGGAGTAAGGGTGGTTGCTTTGAGCATCTTCCTCGTACTCCGAGTCGACTTGTTCCTCCTCCTCCTCCTCCTCCGGGTCCCAGTCTTGGTCCTTCTCGTTCTCTTGGACTTCGTCGGACATAAACACGACTTTTTCTTTCTTCGAGCCATTGATTTTTCTTTGAACAACAGGCACTAAAAAAATAAAGTAAAGTTTTTTAAAGTCAAATAAAACTTAAAATTTTGTTTTTAAAAAATTTTTGAACTAGACTATCATTTTGATATTAACTTTTTTAAATACTGAAATACTTACTGGTTTTTCCTTTTTTTGCTTGAGAATTCATGTTATTTTTTAGATGAGTTACTTCTACTCACTGGATAATTTTAGAGAACTTGCAATTGTTTATATAGTACTAGGCGTACACAAAAAGCAGGCCTTACATTTCTAAAAATAATATAAAAACCCTGCATCTACTTTCCCTCAAATCAGGACAGTTCAATCATTTGAACTATCCACTACAAAATATTTTTTAAATACGTCATATGAACATTTATTTTTTAAAATAATGTTTAAAGATTTTTTCACAAGTTTAAATATTTTTTCACAAAAATATTTTCAAGTATATACCAATTTTTACGATTAAAGACTTGTTATAAAAACATTTTTTTAAAATGGCCCAGAAACGTTTAAAGTGTCCTTCTTTAAATTGTACTGCTGTGTTTTCAAGACAATTTAATTTAAACAGACATTTTGAAAGATATCATCTTAATCAAGACGTTATTGAAAAATGTTTATTATGCGGACAGTTATTTGATTCTTGTAAAGATTTACAAAAACATTACAGTCAATATCACAAACCCAGTAAAAAATTCTATGAAAAAACATCCGCTTTCAGAAAACAATTAATTGTTTATAGATATAACTTTTCATCGGCTGATGTCGATTTTAAAACAGCCCAACAAAAAATATTTTTGGATATTAAAGAAACGATTTTGACTGAAGCAGCAAAAAAAACTGTGATTAAAGTTAATCTTATATTCATTTGTAATATGAGCATGCTTGACCATGTTGGTGAAAAATTAACAACAACTTTCATTCCATTCAGAGCTCCTGCATTTATAGCAAATGCAAATTCAAAATCAAGTGTTTCAAAAAACATAATATCATCCTTTTCTATTCAAGAAAATGAAATGGAAGAGTTTTGCAATTGCGGTTCAAATTGGGTCTTTGAACATGCTGCAGCTTTTGACATAGAAATAGCTGCTTTAAGACCAATTTTAACCGGTCAAGACTCTGTTAAAGTAGATAAAAAAATCTGTGATGAAAATAAAGTTAACTTAAAAAATTTTAAAAATTCAAAGTTTCTTTTCAATCCAAAAAATAATGACTATAAGTGTTTTTTGTATTGTGTAAAATTTTTTCTCGGAAATCAACAAAAAGAAAAGACATTTTTTGATTCTTTAAATCTAAAGGGAATATCTTTCCCGATCTCAATCTCACACATTAAAAAATTTTTAAAACAAAACGATCATCTTAATCTAAAAATAAACATTCTTTATCAAAATCTCAACAAAGAAATATTTCCACTTGAATTTGGACTTGGTAATGGTGTGAATATCTTAACCCTGCTAATGGTTGAACGTTGTGAAAGAAAAAAGAGTACAAGTTACAATCATTTTCTTGTGATAAAAGATGTAAACAGATTTCTCAGACTTCAATACAAAAATGAAAAAAAACTTAGTTACAAAAAATCTGTTTTTTGTTTAAATTGCTTGAATCCATTTTCTTCTGTTGAAATCTTAAAAAAACATTCAAATATTTGCTGTCATAATAAACCAAGAAAAGAATTAACTCCAGAAGATAACCAAACAATCATTAGCTTCAAAAATTTTAAAAATACTCATCCTGTTGAATTCATATCTTTTCTTGACTTTGAATGTGTCCTGAATCCAAATCAGACTTTGTGTCAAGAATGTTCACACACAAGATGTAAATGTGATCGTTCATTTACTGAAATTGTTAACTATCAAAATCCCATTGCATATAGTTTTGTGATTTTAGACTCAAACAGTGTAATCATTCATGAACACACTTATTCTGGTGAAAACGCTGCAGAAAACTTTGTTAATCACTTACTTGAACAAGAAAAAAAGTGGATTAAAAACCTAATCACACAAGAAATTCAAATGCAAATGTCTATAAAAGAAGAAATGTTTTTTAAGGCAGAACAAAAATGTTATATGTGTGAAAGAGAATTTTCTAGCAATATTGTTAAATGTAGGGATCATTGTCATTTCACAGGAAAATTTCTAGGTGCTGCCTGTCAAAGTTGCAATCTTGAAAGAAAAAAACCTAAAGATTTAAAAATTTTCATGCATAATGGTTCTAGATATGATTTCCATTTTATTGTCAAAGCTCTAAACGGCCGGACAGATGTAAAAAATATTCGAGTTCTTCCTTACAACGGTGAAAATTTTCGAACAATCTCTTTCAATACTTTTACGTTTCTGGATAGTCTCTCTTTTCTTCAGTCATCTTTAGGACAATTAGCGGCCGATTTGTCAAACACTGACAATGAATACAATATTTTGAAGCAAACATATCTAGTCAAGACAAATGGTTTATTTGACAGAAAAAAATTCCAGATGGTCCTCGGAAAAAGTTATTTTCCTTATGAATACTGGTAAATTTGTTTTTTGAATAAATATTAGTAATATTAGTAA
>Ga0209698_10004163_pt1 | contig 15972 bp, 16 predicted proteins | sample LitLauG_LLR_2012_FD_187203 | JGI IMG/M metagenome (GOLD analysis project Ga0209698, IMG submission 187203) | Freshwater sediment microbial communities from Pennsylvania, USA - Little Laurel Run_MetaG_LLR_2012 (SPAdes) (version 2) | ecosystem: Environmental > Aquatic > Freshwater > Creek >...
GTAATGGTGGTGCCTTGGCCCGGCACCGACTCGACCGCAAAACGTCCGCCGACCATCTCGAGGCGTTCCCTCATGCCGAGCAGGCCCAGCCGTTTGTTGCCCTTGCCGTGCAACACCCGCTCCACCTGAAAGGATTTGCCGTCGTCTTTGACTTTCATGCAGACGCCGTCCGGCAGTTTCTGGATGCTGACTTCGACGCGGCCGGCTTGCGCGTGCCGGGCCACATTGGTGAGCGCCTCCTGGGCGACGCGATAAAGAATGGTTCGCTGGTTGCCGTCCAATTGCTCCACGCCCGCAAACGCCTTCAAGTGAACATGGATGCGCGTCCGTTTGGAAAAGATTTTCACGAAGGAGTGCAGCGCGGGAATCAGCCCGAGATCATCCAGCACCGCCGGGCGCAATTCGCGGGCGAACTGATGCACGATGTCCACCGATTTTTCCACCAGCCGCTGCGTGCGCGCGATGTTGCGGTCCAGCCCCTTGGTGTTGACCGCCGCCTCCTTTTTCAGGGCGGCCAGCCGGACGTTGATGCCCGTCAAGGTCTGGGCGATGACATCGTGCAGTTCGCGGCTGATCTCCTTGCGCTCCTCCTCCTGCGCCAGGAGAATCTTCCGCGACAACCGGCGCAACTGCTCCTGCAGCCGGTCCGATTGCTTCAACAAAACCGAGTAGTGATGCTCGCTTTTCCGGAGCGCCGCTTCCGCCGCCTTGCGCTGGGTGATTTCCAGGCTCAATTCCAGATTGGAAGCGGCCAGCTCCACCGTGCGCTGGCTCAGGGTCTCGATGAATTTCTTCAACTGCGCGGTGGCCTCCCGGGCGCTCCGGTGCGTTTTTTCGATCGGCGTGATCGCCACCGCAAAAAAAATCCCGGCCTGCTTGATGAGCGCGGAACGTTTGCCCGCGGGGCAGCCGGGCAGGACTTCCGTGACCAGGATCTGCTCGTGCAGCTTGGCCAGATCAAGGGTTTGCAGTCCGGCGGCCATCGCCTGACCGCCCAGTCCTCGTGCCGCCTCCAGACTGGCCGGCCGACCCTGTTTCAAGTGGGTTTGTAACGCCGCGCGATAGCGACGCGATAACTTGAGAAGCTTGTGTTTCATAAGCCGCCGATTTTGCGGCCGGCCCTGCGGACCGAACTCGCGGATTGTGCCACCAGCCGCTGTGTGCTGGCGATCTCTTTCTTGAGACCCGTGGTGCTCCGGCGGGCTTCCAGTTTCAACGAGAGCAGCCGGACATTGATGCCCAGCAGGGTCTGGGCGATTTCATCCTGAAGCTTGCGGCTGATCTTTTTGCGTTCATCCTCCTGGGCCGCCAGCACCTCGTGCGTCAGCCGCCGCAGGCGTTTCTGCAATTCCAAGGATTCCTCCAGGCATTTCCGGTGATGCTTGCCCCGTTTCGCGAAGGCATCCTCCATGAGCTTGCGCCGGACGACGCCTCGTTGCACCTGGCGGTTTGAGGCGGCCAGTTCCTGCGTGCGTAGTCCCAGCGAGGTCATCACTTGGCTCAAGTGTGCCTTGCTCTGCCGCGCGGCGCGATGGGTTTCCACAATCGGGGTGATGGCCTCGCTGAAAAAAATCTCCGCCCGTTTGATCAGCCCGTTCTTGCCCTTGGCTAATTGGAGGGTGACGAGTGCCTGCTCATGGAAGCGGGCAACTTCCAGCGTTTCCAACCCCAGCGTGACCGCCTGTCTGCCCAGTCGCAGGGCCGGCTGCAAGCTCGCGTGCGCGCCCTGCTTCAGGTGTTTCCGCAACGCCGCCAGATACCGTTGTGACAAGGCGATTAGTTTTTGTTTCATGTTGGCATGACGGTTTCGACGGAACTTTCCAGGTGCTTGATCTCTCAGCCACGTGCCGCCAATCCAACGTAAGCATCGGACCATGATTGGGATTTGTATATGGGGTGAACACCCCATAGAAAACATTCCTGCCAACACGTAATATTCATCCGTCGAAAATAACCAATACGCCCACCAGCGCCGTAAAATGAAAATGAAAGCAATATATTCCGAGTCGCTCCAAACGTCAGATGCGGACGAAATTATTCCCCTAAGCGCCGCCAACTTTTCGCGGACATCGCTGGGCCGCGCCGTGTTGCACTTGGAATGCCTTTGTCATCACCCTGCGGCCGCCGGTTTCTATTTCCGGGGTTTGACACGTAACCTGCGCGATGGGGCACGTTCCGCAAAACAGTCAACGATGAACGCCCTGAAACAACTCCGATTAAACCGCCGGCACGGTGGCCAGGCAGGATGATTCACGTGCGCACCGTCCGCCCGATTGCTGGCGGCGGTGAGCCTTGAGGCGAATGAAGCTCTGTCAACGATTATGAACGAGCACCAAAGACAAACGGCGTTTCTGAAGCACTGCCTCGGTTTCCACGCCAGCACCCGGCACCAGGAACTGGAGCGGGCGATGACCCAGATTCAGCGCGACGCACGCTGCGTGCAACGCGCGGCTTGGCTGATGGCCGGCCTGGCCGCGCTTGCCATGGCCGTCCTGGCCTACTTGGTGCTATTGCTGAACAACTTCCCCTACAACGCGCCGCATTTCATCGTGAACCTTATTTGCGCGCTGGGCTTGGGAGCGCTGATCAGCCTGCTGGCTTTTATGGTTCTCGGGATGTATTACCGCATGAAATTGGACCAGCGACGGGAGGAATGCCGCCAGTTGGTCACGCGGCTCTTAGAGTCCAGGTTGGGCGCCCCGGTGACTCCGGCACAGCCGGAAGATTTCGTCGTCGGCCGCGACCGCAACCCGGTACAATCTGCTTACGGCGGCAATGATTCTGCACTAAAAGATTGAATCAGCCGCACGGGGCTGAAACTCCGCTTTGCTCACGCAGCCGTCAATCAGAGGTTGATTCACCTTTAAAAAATCCCGCCGTCGAATGAGTGGTCCGGGAACACTGCTCCTACTTTGAAAGCAACAACGGGCCTTTCGGCCTGCCGTTGGAGCGGCATTCTGCCGCCTGGTAAACGTGTACCAAGGCTATCCGTCAAAGCTTTGCCGGGACTTTCCAAGTGATGCGTTTTTTCCGCCGGTTTGAGACCCTGTTCCACGTCAGTCAATATGGCGGGAGTGACTTTGTATTTCTTGTTAGGGTTACACCCCATGGAAAAGGATCAGCTCATTGCCTAACTTCTCTTCAGAACATGATGCAAAATAAATTGCATCAAAACAAAAGTAAAACTATGTCGCTCTTATTCACGCCGGTTCTTGCCAGTGCAGTCTGGATTGGCGGAGGCTCGGTCGGCCTTTTGCTCATCATCATCATTGTGATCCTGTTGCTCCGTTAACCGCTGAGCTACACAACCAACAAGTTCACCCAACCAAGCAGCTAAAAATAATCTATGAAAAGTTTCTCACTAATTATCACCGTTTTCTTAGCCGCTTCTGGGCTGGCAACGGCGCAAGAACCGGCGAAAGGGCGCATTTACATTGGCGCAGCGAAAGACGCACCCGCGTGGGTTTGGGATGCCCCCAAAGCATCAGCCGAAACCAACCAGGTTTTTGCGAATGTCTTGTGCGTTAAATGGCAGGAGTCGGCTTTCGCACAGCAACGAGCGGATGCTCAAAAAGTCAGGCAAAAAATCGAGTCGGCACGCGCAGAGCAGATAGCAGTCCCCAGGATCATGACGCTAAAGCCGGAAGCCGGTGGCGTTCAATCCGCGAGGGAGCGAGGAGTCATTCTGGATTACAACCTCAGCACGCTTGTGGGTGTCATCTCGGGCGAGGACGGCAAAAGATGGCGGTTCCGCGCCGCCGAATGGTCGGACCTCAAAGATAGTCCCAAACGGGGTTTGTGGGTTGACTTTGCGCCCGAGGCCGAAACCGGATACGCGGAGTTTATTTACAGCCTTGGACCGCTCAACGCGAAACATTTGGAGCTGGAGTCTGCGCGCTAACCGCTGATCCGTTCTGCAAAAAATTTACCAGCCCAAGCCACTAAGTACTTATCACAATAATGAAAACCTTGTTTACAGCCGAGGCGATCGCCAAAGGCGGACGTTCGGGAACCATTAAGACACCGGACGGGTTGCTAAATGTCACGTTGGGAAATCCGTTGGAGAAGGGCGCGGAGAAACACGGCCCAAGTCCCGAGCTTTTATTTGCCGGCGCTTATTCCGCCTGTTACCACGGCGCGCTGGGCAACGCTGCCAAAAAGCTCGGCACACCGGTCGTGGATTTCACGGTGCGGGCACTGGTGAGTTTGATTGAGGATGACCAAGGCGGCTATCGCCTGGCGGTGGAGCTGCACGCGCAGCTCCCGGGAATCGAGCGCGTCCGGGCCCAACAGATCATGGACGCAGCGCACAAAACCTGCCCGTATTCCAAAGCACTGCGGGGAGATACTTCCGTGAAACTGATGGTGGATTAAGCGGCCAAATTGGATCCGGTCCCTGGAATTATTCGGGCAGGGTAGGGTTACACCCCATGGTAGAGAGCCGGTCGGCAGTCTAACTTGTCGCTACGTGTTAAACCAAAGCAAACAAATCAAACAAAAATCGCAAACATGAAAAACAAAAAGATTGTCAGTGCAACCATCCTGGTGCTGGCCGCCACGTCAGCCTGGAGTCAGGACGCCACCACCAACAGCCAGACTCTGCATTATGTCCAGAACGACTGTTACCGTTCTGGTGAACTTTCGCTGGACGGATTCGGAAGTGCTTCTGTCGGGAAATACACCATTGATCATCCATCCAATGCGAGGGTCAGGCACAATGCCCGACTCGGCGCCGGTGTGGGGATCAATTACTTCATCACCCAGAATATCGGTATTGGCGCCGAAGCGTATTCTGAAAACACGACCGGCCCCTTTGTGGACAGTGCCTCAGCTAACCTGACTCTGCGTTTCCCACTGGGTGAAAGTGGATTTGCTCCCTACATCTTTGGTGGTGGCGGACGCCATTTCGATGCGGTCAAAACGTGGTTTGGTCAGGCTGGGGCGGGCATGGAATATCGCTTTACCCCGCATACTGGAGTGTTCCTTGACGCCCGTGGCGTGGCTCCGAGCGAAACAAAATATTATGGCGTCGCCCGACTCGGCGTGCGCTTTGCCTTCTAACTGTAGAACAACAAGCAAGTAGAGAACAAAAATAAAACTATGAAGCACAAAACATTACTGCTCACCTTCCTTTCCATCGCCGGCTTTGCAGCCGGTTGCGACAAGGACCAGAGCACCACGCAGCAGATCGACAAGATCAAAACCGAAACCAAGGAAGCCGCGCAGGACATGAAGGATTACACCTTCGCGCAGAAAGACGAATTCGTTAAGTCCACGCAGGGGCAATTAGCCGCATTAAACCAGGACCTGGACAAACTCGCGGCGAAAATCGACAGTTCCAGCGCCGCCATCCAGGCGGAGGCGAAGCCGAAGCTGCAAGCGTTGCGCGAACAGGCCGCGCAGTTAAACCGGCAGTTAGCCGATGCCCAGAACGCCACGGAATCCACTTGGGACAGCATGAAAGCTGGCTCCAAGAAGGCCTACGCCGCGTTGGCAAACGGCTTCACCGAAGCCCGCCAGTGGGTGAGTGACAAGATCGCGCCTTGAACCCAGGCCAGCAACATTTTTGCCGTCACGTTGACGGTGAACTAAAACACAAACGAAAAACATATCATGACTACACTCGAAATAAAAGGCGACTGGAACATCACCAAGGGCAAGCTGAAACAGAAATGGGCGAAACTCACGGATGACGATCTGCAATTCGCCGAAGGCCAGCAGGAGGAATTGATCGGCCGCATCCAAAAGCGCACGGGCGAAACCCGTGAAGCGGTGGAGAAGGCGCTCAAGGAATCCTGCTCGACTTGCTGCTCGTAATCCCCAAGGCAAGTCGAATCAGTTCAGCCGCTCATTAACATGGGCGGCTGCTTTGTTGGTCTGCTTCCCCCAGTTTGAAGCCGTGAACGGCAAAATCACTTTCCGCGATATTTCTCCGGGTTGCGGATGCGGTCCAGCCGTTCGACTTCAAGTGCGTCCAAGAGCGTTTGCTGTTGTCGCCGCCGGACCGCCTCGGTAATTGTTTGAGGAAGTTGGACAATTTGTTGGACCAGCCGGATCAAAGTCCGATAAGCGAGCTTGAGTATGTTCACGGTGATTCCTTGTCTTCGGTGGGTTGACTGTCCAGCCGCCGGTAAATTTGTTTCACAAACGCGTCGGCGCGGAACCCGCTGGGTCCTTCCCACGGTTCAAACCCCTGGCGGCCATCCGCCACGAAGTCGCCGCGCTGCACCCGCTCATTGTTTTTCAATGGTCGCAGGTGTTTCAGAACGACCGGCCGGGCGGATGAACCGTGTTCCTCCATTAGAGACTCTTCGGTTTGACGAACAGCAGCACGAGGCCGCCGACCAGCGCGAGCGCGCCGACGGCCGGCGAAATAAAATGACTCGTGGTGGTTTCAAAGTGCATGCCCAAAAACTCGACCGGTTTTCCCGGCGTCGTGAAGGAGAGTCCCGAATAGGCAAGCACGACGATGCCCAGCGTGATTAGCAGGACGGAGATAATTGATTTTGTGTTCATCTTGGAGCCTCTTAATTTTTACCGGTGGTTGCTCAAATCGGTTTGCGGCCGGAGATGACCCGCAGCAAGACCATAATAATGGCAATCACCAGCAGGGCATGAATAAACCCGCCCATCATGACACCGCTTACCAGCCCCAGCAGCCACAGGATCAGCAGCACCACAGCAATCGTGTATAACATAAATTTTTCGTTTGGTTGGTTTGCCGCGGGCGCACTTTTGCGTCCGCCGGCAAAGAGTTGGTGAATTACTTTTCAGCCAAGGGTGCCGCAATGGTCATGTTATTGATCACGCTGGTCACGCCGTTAATGTCTTCCGTCAGCTTGGTGACGAGACTTTTTTCGGCATCATTTTTGGCAATGCCGGTAAGGGTGACGACGCCGTCGGTCGTTGAAACTCCGGTATGGAGGGCGCTGGTCGAGCGATGCGACAGCAAGGCCGACTTGACTTGCGCCGTGATGGACGCGTCATCAATTTTGTCTCCCACCGTGGTCCCGGGCTTGGCTGTGGCCGGGGTTTCGGCAATCGTCATGTCATTCTTGACCTCTTTGACGTTGTCAATGTCCTTGGCGTATTCAGTAGTGAGATCCTTCTGCGCCTGGCTGGAGGCCACGCCTTGCAGCGTGACAATGCCGTCTTTGGTATAAACCGTGGTGCCGGAGGCGCTCACGTTGCGATGGAACAGCAGCGCGGTTTTCACCTTTGTAGTGATCCAACCGTCGGAATGTTCTGCCGGCTGTTCACCGGTGACCACGAGTTGATTGTCCACACTTTTGACTCCGGGCAAACTCGCCACGGTGTTCTCGGCGAGGGATTTGTGGGAATCCTCGGCCACTGAGCCAGTCAAGGTGACGATGCCATCTTTGGACACCGTTTTGATGGAGTCATCCTTGAGAGCGGTTTTGAACGTATAGGACTTCGCGGCAGACGACTCAATGCGGCTGTCCGTGCTGGCTGCCTGCAACGGCAGACTGGTAATTAACAGGCTGCTCGCGACGGCGGCGAGCGTTAGCGGGAATATTGATTTCATTATGTTTCTTTCGTTTGTTGTTTGTGTGTGTTTTCTTTTTAACACTGCCTGCAGGCTACTTGCAGTACCACACTGTGGCTATGGGGTGTAACCCTACCGCAAATCACAGTTGGAGCAGGATTCCTTGAATGCCTTCTCCACCCGATAATCTCTTAAATTCCCTAAAATGCGGGCTTGAGGAGAATCCTGTTTTCGTGCAATTTTTGGCCAAGTTCGAGCTTCCGGACAATAAAACAGTTGAGCGTGCCCGGGTCGGTTTAGGACCGCGTCAGCGCTTGGAGCAATTGAAAGACTGGTTTTTATGAAAAAGCAGACCCGACGTAGTTTCCTCAAGTCCTCCGTCCTCGGCGGCGTGGGTGCCCTCGCCCTCCCAACCTGTTTGCCGTCGCATATTTGGGCGGCAGAGACCAAGCCCAATTCCAAGTTGACGATGGGTTTCATTGGCATGGGCCGGCAATCCCAGCACTTGCTGGCGGCTTTTCTTGGGCAGGAGACCCGCGTGGTGGCGGTTTGCGACGTGGACACCAACCGTCGCGAGGATGCTAAAAGGACGGTGAACGAGCATTACGCCGGCAAGAATGGATTGGGTTCGTCCGCCGCCGGCTGCGCGGCGTACAGTGATTTTCTCGAGGTCATCGGTCGGAAGGACATTGACGCCGTATGCATTGCGACGCCGGATCATTGGCACGCTTACATCACGCTGGCCGCCTTGCGCGCCGGCAAGGATGTGTATTGCGAGAAACCGCTGACGCACAATATTCATGAAGCCCTGGAGGTCATGAAGGCCGTGCCGGAAAACCAGCGCGTGCTGCAAACCGGCTCGATGCAGCGCTCCAGCAGCGAATTCCGCGTGGCGTGTGAACTTGTGCGCAATGGGGTCATCGGGAAAATTCGGAGTGTGGAGTGCGATTTCGGCCCGCCGCCCGTTCCCTGCAATCTGCCGGAGGAGCCCATGGAGCCGGGCTTGGATTGGGATCGCTGGGTTGGCCCCGCGCCGATGCGACCCTATAATTCCGTTTTAAGCCCGCGCGGCATTCCCAAGGGGTTTCCCAATTGGCGCAGTTATTCCGAGTTTGGCGGCGGCAAAGTAACGGACTGGGGCGCGCATCATCTGGACATCGCACAATGGGGGCTGGGCATGGATGCGAGCGGGCCGGTGAAAGTATTGCCGCCACCCGCTGTTGGCGACAAGAATGGCGCGAAGCTGGTTTATGCCAGCGGCATAACCGTGAAGCACGTTTCTGGATTCGGTGTGGATTTTGTCGGCACGGAAGGCCGGGTGCGCGTTAACCGCGGCAAGTTCATTTTTGAGCGTAACGGAAAAACCATTGCTTCATTTCAAAAAGGCCGGGAAGACCAGGACACCAACCTGAACCAACAGGTGCAGAAAGCGGAGCAAGGGTTTCTCAAGGATGCCAGGGTGAAACTCTATCTGAGCCGCAACCACATTTCCGACTTTTTGAACTCCGTCAAATCGCGCCAGCAGCCCATCACCAACGCGGCGATTGGCGGGCACACCGCCATCTGCTGCCACCTCATGAATCTGGCCTACGCCCACCATCAGGTGATTGATTGGGATCCGGAACAGCTTGCCTTTCTTAAAGGCAGCGGCGATCCACAGTGGCTGACACGCGATTATCGCAGTCCTTGGAAGGTCTGAAGTTCCTGCCTGAAAACGCGCGGCTTTCTGTTTAAGCGCCCGCCGTCCTCCGCCCGCATTTACGGGATGCCGCCGGGATGGAAATTTTCATATCTTTCCGGCATGAAAACCGTTTTGCAGAAAAACCCATCGGCGTTCAGGGTGATAAGTCATAAGGTGGCATAGAGCTGTTGCGGATATGAAAGCGCATTACCACAGCCACCACGCCGCCGGGCAAATCACGCAACTGCTACGCCACCGCGTGGATTCCGTGGAAGCGCGCCGATGAGGTGCGTGAGGGAGATTTGCCGCATCGAAAGGGGAGGGCCAGTTGATTCTAAAACGTGCCGCCGGAGTCAATCTAGCCCTTTCCCGGCGTTTCAAGGACGGGTCGCATTTCTTCCAGATCCGTTTTGGGTGGTCTTGCAAAATGACATCAAGGAAGCTGGGCCGGAGTCCGGTAAACCGCTCGCGGTCCGGCTTTATCGCTGGTGAACCAGATTTCATTGCCGGCGTGGTTGAAGATCGGGTGCGGATGTTCATCCTGTGACCTCCAACTTGAACCCGTCCTTGCAAGCGGAAACCATTGAATCTGCCGCTGATTCCAATCCACCTTTAGCAAACTGAGCCATGCCCCAGCCCACTTGGCCGGATCACCAGTCGTTTCGTAGCAGCCATCGGTGACGAGTTCGGCTGAAAGACCGACCGTGAAATGGCCGTAGCGTTTCCAATTTGCAGGGAGAGGAATTTCAACCCGCCCGCTGACGTCGGGCAAAACGCGCCCCACATAGCTCACACCGTTGGTATAGCTGCCGTGGTAGATGATCGCCGCGCCGTCGCGTGTCCACATCTCGTGACAGGTCCAGTCGTCGCGATTGCGTCCGTCGCCCTCGTGGCGCAAACGGATGTGGTTTGTTCCGTCCCAGAGCCACATGCGGTTGATGCCGGATTCAAAACAATATTCGTGGTTGTAAAGAATCAGATGACTGTCGCGCGGTGAAAATTGAACGTGCGTGATCCACGAATTTGTCACCGGCTCGCAGGCGGTCAAATTTCCCGTGGCGGTTTCATAGACGCGCAAATAGGAAACGAGATGTTCGCGCCGCACGCGCTCGTCAATGTCGTAGTCCGGCTTGCCCTTTAATATTTTGTCGCCGTCGAGCGCGCGGGCGTCGGTGGTCGGCACGCAGAGGCGCGTCCCGTCGGCTGAGACGTGAGTGAACGCGGTCATCTGGTTTGCCGGTAATTCCGCGAGCATCCGTTGTTGGCCGGCCAGAGTCACCGATCGAATTTCGCGGCCTTGAATGAAATAAACGACGCCATTCTTGGAATCGAGACTCACGCTGCCTTTGCCAAACCCCCGATACGGCTGACCATCAAAATAGACATAAGACTTCAAAATTCCTTCGGCGTTAGTGGTCAACTGCAGCTCCTTTCCCGTGATCAGATCACGCGTAAACAAATTTGGATTCCCGGTCCGGTCGCTGATGAAAACCAGATGCCGGTCGTCTGCCGTCAAACTGGACGAAGTGAAATATAGTAGCTGGTTGTTGCCGGTGTTGGTTTCGGTGACACAAACCGGCGTGGTTTTATGCGATTCATCAACGGAGACAAATTGAGCCGTAAGCCTGGACGCGGACAGTAGCAGCAAAGCAACACAGTAGCTTTTCATGATTAAACCAGGTTAGAATTTATCAGCGTTTGACAGGTGCAGCTTGGCGTTGAAAGCGAGAGCCGCGCCGGGCTTGGTTGGTATTGCCACCGTCTGATTTCCCAGGCGCAAGTGCAATGGATTGCCCAGAAGTGATTTGATTTTCACCTCGGTCAAAGCGCCATCTTTCCAGGACATCGCCACCTCAAAACCACCGCGCGCGCGTAATCCGGCGACATGCCCGCTATTCCATGCTTTCGGCAACGCGGGCAGCAATTCAATTTCATAAATGCCATTCGTATCGCAAACCTGACTTTGCAGCAGCATTTCATTGACGGCCGCTGTCTGGCCAAGATTGCCGTCAATTTGAAAATCGCAATGGCCGGGAAAACGCGCGGTAAAATTTGCATTTACCGCTTTCTGCAAATGGGTATTCAAGATTTTTAGCGCCGCGTCACCGTCGTGCAAACGCGCGTAGGCATTGGCCTGAAACGCACCCTGCCAGCTGCCGATTTGGCCGTGCTGCCACATCTGCTCGGTGTCAAAAATCTTCCGCACGCCCGCCGCCAGTTCCGGCGTGCCGCGCGGCGTGATCTGTGAACTGCAAATCAAACCCCAGCTCGACAACGCCTCGTCATGCGCCTGGCGCGGCCAGTCCGCGAGATATTCCTGAAGCTCGCCGGTGGTCGGACTGACTTTCATCGGCGGCAATCGCGGCAAAGTTTTTTCAATCTCTGCGCGCAAATCAGCACCGGTTCCAAGAATCTCCGAAGCGCGAATGCAATTTTGAAACAGCTCGCGAATCATCTGCATACTTGCGGTCGGGCCGAGACAAACCGAGCCGCGCGTGCCATCGGGCTTGCGCCAGGTGTTTTCAAAATTCGTGTCCGGCCCGGTCACCAGCCAGCGGTGCTCCGGTTCTTCAATGAGCGTATCCAGATAAAATTGCGCCGCGCCGACCAGCGCCGGCCAGACCTCGCACAAATATTTTTTGTCGCCGGTGTAGGCATAATGCTCCCAAACGTGCTGGCACAGCCAGGCGCTGCCGACCTGAAAGATCGCCCACTTCGCTTGACCGGAAACCGGCCCGACCGGGCGCCAGATGTCCGTGTTGTGGTGCGCAATCCAGCCATGCGCGCCGTAAAGTTTGGTCGCCACGTTGGTGCCGTCAGCGCTGATTTCTCGCGTCAAGTCAATGAGCGGCAGATGGCATTCGGAAAGATTCGCGGCCTCGACCGACCAGTAATTGATTTCGGCGTTGCAGTTCAGCGTCCAATTTGCGGCCCACGGCGGGAAAAGCGAATTGTTCCAGATGCCTTGCAAATTCGCCGGCTGCGTGCCGGGACGCGACGACGAAATCAGCAGGTAACGTCCGAATTGGTAATACAGCGCCGCCAAATCCGGATCGCCGCCGGGCTGATAATTTTTCACGCGCAAATCCGTCGGCTGCAATTCCGCCTGCGGATTATGGCCCAAATCCAAAGCGACGCGGCAAAAAAGATTTTGGAAGTCGGCGACATGTTCGGCGAGCAGCGTGACGTAATTGCGGTGAGATATTTTCCTTAAATCTCGTTCACATTCCTGCGCCGGATTCTTGCCGCTGCGACTGGGACTTTTGTGCGGGCCATTGAAACTTGTCGCTGCGACCAGCTTGATTATGACGGTATCGCAATTTTCCGCAATCACGCCAGTTTCGGTGTAGCGAATTTTGCCGCCCTCGGCGCTGGCCGCCAGCCGGCTTTCGAAAGTCATGCCTTTGGGGTTCGGGCCGTCGTCGTAAGTATGCGTGCGTTTGCGGTAGCAGTCGGAATAACTCGGACATTTTCCGGTGAGCCGGTAGAAGGTTTTGCCGGCCGAATTCGTGTGACGCAACTGGCTGTCGAGCACTGCGGTGAAAGTAATTTTTCCAAGCGCGCTCGCGGTCAGGCGCACAATAATCGCTTGCGCGGGCTGCGAAGCAAATATTTCGCGGGAATATTTCACGCCGCCAGCCTCGAAACTTTCGCGCACGACCGCCGTGTTCAAGTCCAGTTCGCGCTGGTAATTGGTCACTGCCTCCGCCAGAGGAAAATCAATTTTGAGGTCGCCGAGCGCGAGATAATTTTCGTTGTAGCGGCCGAGCATGTTGGTCTCGACAAGCCGCTGGGCTTCCAGCTCTTTGCCTTCAAGCAGGAGGCGGCGGATTTCCGGCAGTGATTTCAGGCCGTTGGGATTGATGTTTTCGTAATGTTCACCGGACCAGAGCGTGTCCTCGTTGAGATCAATCCGCTCCTGCTGCACACCGCCCCAGACCGCGCCACCGAGTCGGCCGTTGCCGATGAAGAGCGATTCACGCCACGCCGTCGCCGGCTGCCGATACCAGAGACGCAATTCAGAACCGCGCGCACCAGGCGATTGCTGGCACAAACCGATTGAGGCCAGCAAAAATGCCAAAAGAGATTTCAATTTCATAAATGGCTAACGTGGTAAGGAATCAGATTTTACGAAAAACTTGGCAAAGTCCACACCGGACCAATCGCTACCTAATCCAACCTGGCCGTGCGAATGCGTCGAGTCGTGCGCCGATGCGAGGATTTTTCCATCGCTTCGGACAGAGATTTCATTGCCCATCATGCCAAGTTCAAGATGATGCCAAGCGTTTGTTCCCAAATCGGCATGGCCTTGAGCCAGCGGCACGTCGGTGTCGCCGGTAGTTTTGAAATCCCACGGCTTCGGTCCGACGGTCGTGCGGATGGCGCGCAGTTCCCAGTCGCCGGTGCCGGTGACTTTGAAGGCGTAACTGCTCGGTAACTTGTTGTTTTGGGGCACGATTGTCACCCGCCCCAGCAGTAGCGCATAGCCGTTGGTCGGGATCTGCGCGTCCACAGCCACCGTGTAATCTTTCCACTTGAGGTCGCCCAAAATGGTTTCCGGTTTCGGATCGAGATGGCTGTGCCACGGAATGCCGTCCTGCCGCAAAACCTCTCGCAAGCAATTGCCCGGACCATCCGTGCGCTTGTGAATTTCAAATACACCCGCCTGATCCGAAAACAAGAGCGGTGACTCGCCAGGCTTGTAGTTGGAAAAATCATCGGAGTAAGGCAACGGCAACGTGGATGAAGTCGGTGGCGTCGTCTTGCCTTTGTGCTGGCCGTCGGTGGTGGTGAGCGAGTAAATGCAATTCGGTTCGACGGTTATCGTAAATTTCCCGGCGACTGGACGGATGTCGGCGATTTCTTCAAATTGTTTTTCTGTGGACGTCTGCCAGACATGCAGAATTTTATTTGGGAGATTGGTGGTTTGAAATTCGAGCGTCTGCGCCGACTTGGCATCCATCGTTTCGACGATGAGGCTGAAATCTCTTCCGTTGGGCGATTCCAGCGCGACCACGCTGCCGCCGTCAATCATCAAGCACGCCGTATCAAGATAGCGCCAGCCGGGGGCAGCGAACTGCGTGGTATGCGCGACGGCCCAGACCGCCGGCTGCACTTCGTAATGTCCCGACCACGGTTCGTTGGCGCGCATCACGCCGGAACCCGGCAACGGCAGCGAGTCGTAATAGGAGGTCACCGGACTCCAAATTTCCGTCTTGGTGAATTTGCCGGTGACGTAATTGCGGTTGATGGTCCGTGCGAGCCGCGTCGCTCCGTTCCAATCCCCGCGCCAAGGACCATCCTCGCTCGACCAGAGCGGGCAGCCGATGTTCTGGGCCGTCGCCGGACTTTTTGAATCGCGATAATGCACGCCGACGCGGGCCACGGCGGCGTGCAGTTCCGGGTCGATTTTCATTTCATCCACGATTTTCCAGCCATTGCGGTCGTAGTCGTCCGCCGCCACGACGCCAACTTTCTGCAAACCCGCCGCATCCAGCGTGCGCCGGAGCAGTTTGATCCAATTTGTGTCGTGCGACGTTTCGTTCCAGATACCGGTGTAGGCGATGTCCAGATGATGAACTTTTTTTGCGCCTTGCAGAAATTTCAAAATGTAGTCCGCCATGTCCTGCGAATAATATTTGCTGCCGCCAATCCAGCCCGGCGCGCCCCAGGCGAGGCAATCCAAAATAATGTCGCGATTGCGGTGTTTGGCTTCCTCCATCAGCCACCACTCGTAACCGCGCTGGTAATTTTCGTCGTCGCGCGAGCGCATGTGGGTCAGTTCGATGCCGTCGGTGGAATTCACTTCGCCGCCGATTTCAATTTTCAAATGCTGGAAGCCCGCGCCGAAATCCGGTTTGAACAAATAATCCAGCACTTCCCGCCGCTGCTTTTCCGGATACTCAATCAGCAGCCGTGAGGACGCGCCGGCGCTGACCGCACCGATGCCTTCGAAAACCCGGCCGCCAGCCGCAAGATTCAATTCGATGAGTTTGGTGGCAAAACTTGTATTCGTGGTGACAGTCGCATTTGAATCGTTAGTCGCTAGCTTGATTTGCCATGCGACGGCAATTCCGCCTGGCCAATTTGTGACGGGTTGAATCACCAACGCGTTTGTCTCGGAGCGCCATTGAACTTTTTCTTCACTGCCCAGGAGTTTTACATCTGCGATGTTTATTCCAGCGAGAGATTTGATTTCGACTTCGTTGGTCGGCACGGTCAACGCGATGGCGTAAAGCGTCCTGCCGTCTTTGGATTGCGTGAAGCGAATGTCCTCGGCCGTGAACGGTTTTTTCTGCAAGTCGGTCTGTCCGTCGAACTGGCCTTTCTCGTTCAGCACGGTGGACGGCCCTTCGCCGTAAATTTTCCAGGGCCGCGTGGCGTAAATGGCTTCGCCGTTCATCTTGAGCCACGCGCCGATCTCGCTGACGATTTTGATTTCATCCGCGTCCGGCTGGCCGTCGCGCTGGAGCGGCACGCTCAACATCAGATTTCCGTTTTTGCTCACGATGTCGGCGAGCATCCGCACCACTGATGCGGCGGATTTGTATTGATGCTTCTTAAATATTTCCGCGTTGTAATGCCATTGGCCGATACAGGTGTCGGTCTGCCACGGCTGCGGCAGAATATTTTCCGCCTTGCCGCGCTCGATGTCATAGACGACGGCCCGGCGTTGCATCGGCGACAGGATTTTCGCCGTCACCACCGCCTCGTTCCGGCCATGCCACTGGAGGCTGGAATTGTAAAAATGCGCATAGAGATTCAAACCGTAGCTGTCTTCCAC
>Ga0209698_10004164_pt1 | contig 15972 bp, 13 predicted proteins | sample LitLauG_LLR_2012_FD_187203 | JGI IMG/M metagenome (GOLD analysis project Ga0209698, IMG submission 187203) | Freshwater sediment microbial communities from Pennsylvania, USA - Little Laurel Run_MetaG_LLR_2012 (SPAdes) (version 2) | ecosystem: Environmental > Aquatic > Freshwater > Creek >...
TTCCTGCATGTGTTCAAGCCGCGCAACTGGATCAACTGCGGCCAGGCCGGCCCGCTGGGCTGGACCATTCCCGCGGCGCTGGGCGTGCGCGCTGCCGACCCCAAGCGCAAGATCGTCGCGCTGTCGGGCGACTACGACTTCCAGTTCATGATCGAGGAGCTGGCCGTCGGCGCGCAGTTCAAGCTGCCCTACATCCACATCCTGGTCAACAATTCCTACCTCGGTCTGATCCGCCAGGCGCAGCGCAACTTCAACATGGACTACAGCGTGCAGCTGTCATTCGAGAACATCAATGCGCCCGAACTCGAGGAGTATGGTGTCGACCACGGCAAGGTCGTCGAGGGCCTCGGTTGCAAGGCGCTGCGCGTGCGCCACCCGAACGAGATGCCGGCGGCGATCGCCCAGGCCGAGCAGCTCATGGCGGAGTACCGCGTTCCCGTGGTGATCGAATTCATCCTCGAGCGGGTGACCAACATCGCCATGGGTACGGAGATCGACAACATCAACGAATTCGAGGATCTTGCGGGCAGCATCGCCGACGCTCCCACGTCCTTCCTGTCCGACGAGGCCCCCGCCGAAGTGCGGCCGGAAGAGCTGGTGACCAGCCAGGGGTGAATTCCGCCCGCTCCGACCCTCCGCCGCGCACCAACGAGCGAGAAGGGCCTGGACCCAGTGATGACCAGCCAAAGGTGATTCCTGCCAACTCCGATCCGCAGTCGCGCACCAACCAGCGAGTAATGCCATGACCCAGTTCGCCGCCAACCTGACGATGCTCTTCAATGAAGTCGATTTCCTCGATCGCTTCGAGGCCGCCGCCCAGGCCGGCTTTCGCGGCGTCGAGTACCTGTTCCCCTACGCCTACCCGAAAGAACAGCTGGCCGAACGCTTGCAGCGCCACTCGCTGCAGCAGGTGCTGCACAACCTGCCGGCCGGCGACTGGGCCAAGGGCGAGCGCGGCATCGCCGTGCTGCCCGAGCGCGTCGGCGAGTTCCAGGACGGCGTCGGCAAGGCCATCGATTACGCCCGGGCGCTGGGCTGCCGGCAGCTCAACTGCCTGGCCGGCATCCGCCCTGCGGGATTGACCGAGGACCGGGCGCGCGAAACCCTGGTTGGCAATCTGCGCTTTGCCGCCGACCACCTCAAGGCGGCCGGCATCCGCCTGCTGGTCGAGGCCATCAACACCTACGACATCCCGGGCTTCTACGTCCGGGGCACGCAGCAGACGCTGGACCTCATCGCGGCCACCGGCAGCGACAACATCTACGTGCAATACGACATCTACCATATGCAGCGCATGGAAGGCGAGCTCGCCGCGACGATGCAAAAGCACCTGCCGCGCATCGCCCACATACAGCTGGCCGACAATCCGGGCCGCAATGAACCGGGCACGGGCGAGATCAACTACCCCTTCTTGTTCGCCCACCTCGACCGCATCGGCTACACCGGCTGGATCGGCTGCGAATACAAGCCGCGCGCCACCACCACCGCCGGCCTGGGCTGGTTCACCACCCTGAAGCATTGACGCTCTCCCCTCTCCCGCCGAGCGGGAGAGGGGCCGGGGGTGAGGGCCCGCCACACGCGGCGCCGGCTCCAGATCCCCGCAACGCAACGACCACCACCCGAACACACCGGACAAGGAGCCGCAAATGAGCAAGATCGGATTCGTCGGACTGGGCATCATGGGCACGCCGATGGCGGGCCATCTCATCAAGGCCGGCCACGAAGTGTTCCTGTACAACATTCCGGCGATCCCGCCGGCGCTGGTCGAGGCGGGCGGCAAGGCCTGTGCCAGCGGCAAGGCGGTGGCCCAGGCCGCCGACATCATCATCACCATGGTGCCCGACACGCCCCACGTGCAATCGGCGCTGTTCGACGCCGACGGCATCGCCGCCGGCCTGAGCCCCGGCAAGACGGTCGTCGATATGAGCTCGATCTCGCCCATCGCCACCAAGGACTTCGCCCGGCGCATCAACGATCTGGGCTGCGAATACCTCGACGCCCCGGTGTCGGGCGGCGAGGTCGGCGCGAAGAACGCCACGCTGTCGATCATGGTGGGCGGCAGCGAGGCCGGCTTCGCCAAGGTCAAGCCGCTGTTCGAGCTCATGGGCAAGAACATCACCCTGGTCGGCAAGAACGGCGACGGCCAGACCGCCAAGGTGGCCAACCAGATCATCGTCGCGCTCAACATCGAGGCGGTCGCCGAGGCCCTGCTGTTCGCCGCCAAGGCCGGCGCCGACCCGGCCAAGGTGCGCACGGCGCTCATGGGCGGCTTCGCCTCGTCGAAGATCCTCGAGGTGCACGGCGAGCGCATGATCAAGCGCACCTTCGATCCGGGCTTTCGCATCGAGCTGCACCAGAAGGACCTGAACCTGGCCCTGTCGAGCGCGCGCGCGCTGGGCGTGTCGCTGCCCAACACCGCCAACGCGCAGGAACTGTTCAACGCCTGCGCGGCCCACGGCGGCAAGGGCTGGGACCATTCGGCCATGGTGCGGGCCCTCGAGAAACTGGCGAACTTCGAGATCGGCCAGCAGGCCGCCTAGGCCGGCGCGCACGCTGTCCTACCCTCGCCCCGCCACAGCCCGAGTACCCGTCGCCGCGGCGCCATGAGCTCGATCACCTCGCCCCGCCTGTTCCTGCGCCGACTGCTCGACGCGGCGATCGCCTCGGCCCAGCCCGCGCTGTGTGTACCGCCGCATCTGCCGCCGGCGCCGCGCGGCCGCACCCTGGTGGTGGGCGCGGGCAAGGCCTCGGCGGCGATGGCCCGCGCGCTCGAGGAGCACTGGCCCGGTCCGCTCGCCGGACTCGTGGTGACGCGCTACGGCTACCAGGTGCCGTGCACGCGCATCGAGATCGTCCAGGCGGCCCATCCGGTTCCGGATGAGGCCGGGCTGGCGGCGGCACTGCGCATGCTGGCCATGGTCCAGGGGCTGACGGCCGATGATCTGGTCATCTGTCTGATCTCCGGCGGCGGCTCGGCGCTGCTGCCGGCGCCGCTGCCGGGGCTGACCCTGGCGCACAAGCAGGCGGTCAACCGGGCCCTGCTGCAGTCCGGCGCGACCATCGGCGAGATGAACTGCGTGCGCCGCCATCTCTCGGCTATCAAGGGCGGCCGACTCGCCGCCGCCTGCCATCCGGCGCAGGTCGTCACCTTGCTGATCTCCGACGTTCCCGGCGACCGCCCGGTAGACATCGCGTCCGGTCCGACGGTCGGCGACCCGACCACCTGCGCCGACGCGTTGGCGATCCTCGAGCGCTACCGGATCGAGCTGCCGCCCACCCTGGAGGCTGCCGTGCTCGACACGCTGCGCAGCGGGCGGGGCGAATCGGTCAAGCCCGGCGACCCGCGCCTGGCCGGCGCCGACCTGCGCATGGTCGCCACGCCGCAGATGGCGCTCGAAGCCGCTGCCCAGCTCGTGCGGCGCGCCGGCATCGACGCGCATATCCTCGGCGACGCGATCGAGGGCGAGGCGCGCGAGGTCGGCAAGGTGCTGGCGGCGATCGCCACCCAGGTGCACAGCCGCGGCCAGCCTTTCTCCCGTCCCTGCGTCCTGCTGTCAGGCGGCGAGACCACCGTCACCGTGACCGGCAACGGCCGTGGCGGACGCAACGTCGAGCTGCTGCTGGCGCTGGGCATCGCCCTGGACGGCGCCCCCGACATCTACGCGCTGGCCGCCGACACCGACGGCGTCGATGGCCAGGAAGAGATCGCCGGTGCGTTGCTCACGCCCGATACCTTGCAGCGTGCCTGGGCCCTGGGCATGCCGCCGCGCTTCTCGCTGGCGCGCAATGACGCGCACCGCTTCTTCGAGTCGCTCGGCGACTCGGTCGTCACCGGCCCGACGCTGACCAACGTCAACGATTTCCGCGCCATCCTCGTGCTCTGAGCCGCGCCCGCGGCCTGCGGGCAAGCCGTACGGGTCCTGGCCGCGCGCCGCGCCGGTCGTCGATGACGCGCTGCCGCATCGATCGCGCGCGTTCCCGTCCATCACCCGGGGGACATCCCCCGATTCCTCTAAAATTGACTGCGGTCAAGAGAATTCCTGGCGAATTGTCAGAGAGTATCTGGCGCGGCACGCGCAGGCGTCGACAAGAACAGCACAAGGAGATTTCCATGAGCAGCAATCAGGAAGCGGCGGCCATTCCGGTCGCCGTGGGAGAGGGCGCCGGCGTGACCCAGCACCCGGCGTTTCGCTGGGCCCAGCTCATCATGGGCATCGTCTGCATGGCGTTCATCGCCAACCTGCAGTACGGCTGGACCTTGTTCGTCAATCCGATCGAGACCAAGAACCACTGGGGGCTGACGGCCATCCAGCTTTCGTTCTCGATCTTCGTCGTCGTCGAGACCTGGCTGGTGCCCGTCGAAGGCTGGCTGGTCGACAAGTTCGGGCCGCGTCCGGTGATCGCCCTCGGCGCGATCCTGGCCGCCATCGGCTGGGTGACCGATTCCTATGCCTCGTCGATCGAAATGCTCTACGCCGCCGCGGTCATCACCGGGGTGGGCGCGGGCTGCGTCTACGGCACCTGCGTGGGCAATGCGCTCAAGTGGTTTCCCGACAAGCGCGGTCTGGCCGCCGGGTTGACCGCGGCCGGATTCGGTGCCGGCGCCGCCGTCACCGTGGTGCCGATCGCCAACATGATCCAGTCCTCCGGCTACGAGCAGACCTTCTTCTACTTCGGCATCTTCCAGGGCGTCTGCATCTTCCTCATCGCCCTGTTCATGGTGCGGCCCAATCCGCCGCGCGGCGTCGTCGCCGCGGCGCGGGTCGTCCAGGCCAAGGGCAACTACACCACCGCGCAGATGGTCAAGACGCCGGTGTTCTGGCTGACCTACGTCCTGTTCGTCGCGGTGGCCGCCGGCGGCCTCATGGCGACGGCGCAGATCGGCCCGATCGCCAAGGACTACGGCCTGGCCAAGCTGCCGATCAGCCTGCTGGGCTTTGCCGCGCTGCCGCTGCTCACCCTGACGCTGATGATCGACAACCTCGCCAACGGTTTCACCCGGCCGCTTTGCGGCTTCATCTCCGATCGCATCGGCCGCGAGAACACGATGATGATCGTCTTCGTCGGCGAAGGCCTGGCGCTGCTGGGCATGATGCAGTTCGGCCACGAGCCCGCCGCCTTCATGACCTTCGCCGCGCTGATCTTCCTGTTCTGGGGCGAGATCTTCTCGATCTTCCCGGCGCTGGTCGCCGACACCTTCGGCGCCAAGTACGCCGCGGCCAACGCCGGCACCATGTACACCGCCAAGGGCACCGCCTCGCTGATCGTGCCGCTGACCTCCTTCCTGTCGGCCGGCGGCAACTGGAACACGGTGTTCATCGTCGCCGCGGCGATCGCCATCATCGCCGGGCTGTGCGCCAAGTTCGTTCTCGCGCCGCTGCGCAAGAACTACATCAACTACATCAACACGCAGGCCTTCAACAGCTGAGGCGCCGCATCGCGCCCGTCGCGCCGCGCCGCGGCGCGCGGGCCGCGCGGCGGCCGCGCGGCGGCCGCGTTGCACTCGGCGGACGTCGCGTTCCGGGCCTCGGCGCCGGCCGGGTCGCCGCCCGCGCGGCGGCCCGCCCTTCGAAGATTTTTTCGTTCTTGACCGCGGTCAACGGCAATGATGTCCTGCTAAGGACATCATGGCACCCTGGCGCCGGCGGGCGCGGCCTTCCATGCGGCCGACCGCCTCCGGCCGGGGGTCGGCGGCGGCCACCCTACCCAGGAAAGAAAGGAACAAGAAAATGTCCAGCGCCATCGAACAACGCCCGAGCAGCAGCACCGCGGACGACACCCTCAAGCAGAAGAGCCGCGACGCCGGCGTCATCTCCGGCGGCCATCTCGTGGCCAAGGCCCTCAAGAACGAGGGCGTCGACACCATCTTCACGCTGTGCGGCGGCCACATCATCGACATCTACGACGGCTGTGTCGACGAAGGCATCCGCATCATCGACGTGCGCCACGAGCAGGTCGCGGCCCATGCGGCCGACGGCTATGCGCGCCAGACCGGCAAGCTCGGCGTCTGCGTCACCACGGCCGGCCCGGGCTGCACCAATGCGGTGACCGGCGTGGCCACGGCCTTCCGTTCCGAGACCGCGATGCTGCACATCGGCGGCCAGGGCGGCATGTCGCAGCACATGATGGGCTCGCTGCAGGACCTGCCGCACGTCGACATGATGCGGCCGATCACCAAGTTCGCCGCCGGCGTGCGCTCCACCGAGCGCGTCGCCGACATGGTCTCGATGGCCATCCGCGAGGCGTTCAACGGCGCGCCCGGGCCGTCCTACCTGGAGATCCCGCGCGACATCCTCGACCGCGAGATCGACATCAAGACGGCGGTCGTTCCGGCTCCTGGCCGCTACCGCAGCTCGACCCGCTCGGCCGGCGATCCGCACGACATCGAGACCCTGGCCGACCTGCTGGTCAACGCCGAGCGCCCGGCCATCCTCTACGGCCAGCAGGTATGGACGGCGCGCGGCCACGAGGAGGCGGTGGCCCTCCTGCGCGCCCTGGACATCCCCGGCTACTTCAACGGCGCCAGCCGCGGCCTGCTGCCGCCGGGCGACCCGCACCATTTCGACCGCACGCGCTCGCAGGCCTTCGCCAAGGCCGACGTCATCGTCATCGTCGGCACGCCCTTCGATTTCCGCATGGGCTACGGCAAGCGCATCGGCCGCAACCTCAAGCTGGTGCAGATCGACATGAGCTACGCCACGGTGGGCAAGAACCGCGACATCGACCTGGGGCTGGTCGGCCACCCCGGCGCGATCCTCGGCGCGGTGGCGCAGGCCGCCTCCGGCCGCATCCGCAACGACAAGCGCCAGGCGCGCCAGGCCTGGATGCGCGAGCTGACCGACGCGGAGCGCGTCGCCGACGAGAAGCTGCAACCGCTGTTCCGCTCGAACAACGCGCTCATCCATCCCTACCGCGTGGCGCACGAGATCAACGAGTTCCTGGCCGACGACACGGTCTACATCGGCGACGGCGGCGACGTCGTCACCATTTCGGCGCAGGCGGTGCGGCCGCGCCGGCCGGGCCAGTGGATGGACCCCGGCGCGCTCGGCTCGCTGGGCGTGGGCACGGGCTTTGCCATCGCCGCCGGACTGGCCCACCCGGAGAAGGAGGTGCTGTGCTACTACGGCGACGGCGCCTTCAGCATGACCGCCTTCGACATGGAGACCGCCAACCGCTTCAAGGTGCCCTACATCGCCGTGGTCGGCAACAACTCGGCGATGAACCAGATCCGCTACGGCCAGATCGCCAAGTACGGGCCCGAGCGCGGCAACGTCGGCAACCTGCTGGGCAACGTGCCCTACGGCACCTTCGCCCAGATGCTCGGCGGCTACGGCGAGGAGGTGCGCGATCCGGCGCAGATCGCGCCGGCGCTGCAGCGCGCCCGCGAATCGGTGCGCAAGACCCGCATGTCCGCGGTCATCAACATCTGGGTCGATCCGTCGGTGTACGCCCCCGGCACGATGGCGCAGACCATGTACAAGTAAGTTGGCCCACATCCCCCCGCAGGAAGGAAAGACGCACATGAGCAAGCCCCTCGAAGGCATCCGCATCATCGACTTCACCCACGTGCAGGCCGGTCCCGCGTGCACGCAGATGCTGGCGTGGTTCGGCGCCGACGTGATCAAGGTCGAACGGCCCGGTTCGGGCGATGTCACGCGCACCCAGCTGCAGGACATCCCCGGCGTCGACGCCCTGTACTTCACCATGCTCAACAGCAACAAGCGCTCTCTGACGCTGGACACGAAGAAGCCCGAGGGCAAGATCGTGCTCGAGAAGCTGATCCGCGAGTCCGACGTCCTGGTGGAGAACTTCGGCCCGGGCGCCCTCGACCGCATGGGCTTCACCTGGGAACGCATCCAGGAGATGAATCCGAAGATGATCGTCGCCTCGGTCAAGGGCTTCAGCGACGGCCACCACTACGACGACCTGAAGGTCTACGAGAACGTCGCGCAGTGCGCCGGCGGCGCCGCCTCGACCACCGGGTGGTGGGACGGCCCGCCGACCGTGAGCGGCGCGGCCCTGGGCGACAGCAATACCGGCATGCACCTGGCGATCGGCATCCTGACGGCGCTCATCGGGCGCATGAAGACCGGCAAGGGCCAGCGCGTGGCGGTGTCCATGCAGGACAGCGTGCTCAACTTGTGCCGCGTCAAGATGCGCGACCAGCTGCGCCTGGACCGCCTCGGCTATCTCGAGGAATACCCGCAGTATCCGCACGGCACCTTCAGCGATGTCGTGCCGCGCGGCGGCAATGCGGGCGGCGGCGGGCAGCCGGGCTGGGTGCTCAAGTGCAAGGGCTGGGAGACCGACCCCAACGCCTACATCTATTTCACCGTGCAGGGCCATGCCTGGGAACCGATCTGCAAGGCGATCGGCAAGCCCGAGTGGATCACCGACCCGGCGTACACCACCGCCAAGGCCCGCCAGCCGCACATCATGGACATCTTCGCCACGATCGAGAAGTGGCTCGCCGACAAGACCAAGTTCGAGGCGGTCGACATCCTGCGCAAGTTCGACATCCCCTGCGCGCCGGTCCTGACCATGAAGGAACTGGCCAACGATCCGTCGCTGCGCGCCAGCGGCACCATCGTCGAGGTCGAGCACAAGGCGCGCGGCAAGTACCTCACGGTGGGCAGCCCGATCAAGTTCTCCGACATGAAGCCCGAGATCACCGGCTCGCCGCTGCTGGGCGAGCACACCGACGAGGTCCTCGCCGGCCTGGGCTACAGCAAGCAGGAGATCGCCGCGCTGCACGCCGAGAAGGCGGTCTGAGGCGCGGCGGGCCGGCGGGGCGCGCGCGGTGCAGGTCGATCTGGCCGCCTTGGTCGGGGCGATCGGCGACGCGCTCGTCGTGACCGACGCCCAGGGCCTGATCCGGCTGTGGAATCCGGGTGCCCAGCGCCTCTTCGGCTACACGCCCGAAGAGGCGCTGGGTCATTCCATGGATCTCATCATTCCCGAGCGGCTGCGCCATCGCCACTGGGAAGGCTGCCGCAAGACCATGGACACCGGCATCACCCGGTACGGCAGCGACGTGCTCAAGGTGCCGGCGATCGGCAAGGACGGCCGCCAGCTGTCCATCGCGTTCACGGTGGCCTTGCTCAACGGCGCCGATGGCAAGCCCTGGGCGGTGGCGGCCGTCATCCGCGACGACACGCAGCGCTTCCAGGAAGACCGGGCGCTGCGCAAGCGCGTCGCCGAACTCGAAGCCCGGCTTGCCGGGCTGCCGGAAAAACCGCCGGCCTGAGGCCCGCTGCCGGTCGCGCCATGGGCCCGGCGCTATCATCTGCGCCTTTCGACCCGAGAGGAAAGCAGCCCATGCGCGGCCGATCGCCCCTGCTGGTTCTCGTGCTCGCCGCCGGCGGCTGCACGACGCTGGGTACCGCCGAGGTACGCGTGGAAACGGGCAACCAGTCGACCGGCACCCTGATCCGGCCGCTGCTGTTCACGGCGTCCTCCGACGACTCGATCCAGCGCGTCGCGCAGGACATCTGCGACAACGTCAAGCGCGGCTCGACGGCGGCGATCACCTTCCTGGGCAAGGTGCCGTCTCCCGAGCCCATTTCGCTCGCCGACTGGGGCCGCTACCGCTATGAGTGCGTGGGGGCCACCGCACCGGCCAGGCCGGCGACGCCCGCGGCGGCGCCGCGCGCCGCCGCGCCGACGGCGCTGTCCGCACCGGCGGCATCGGCAACCGCCGCGAAGTCGGCTGCACCCGCGGCATCGGTTGCATCGAATCCATCGGCTGCGCCGGAGTCACCGGCTGCGCTCGCTGCACCGCCGGCGCCGATGGCGCTGGCGCCCGGTGCGCCGTCCGCCACGACGCCATCGACTGGCGCGGCCGCGCCGCCCGCCGCGGCCGCGACCCTGGCCACCGATACATCCGAACGCCATGGGCGCGACTGCCTGTTGCAGCAGGGCCGCTACCACGTCTGCCTGGGCAACTGCCTGCTCAATGCGAGCGGCGTCGGCGCGTCGATTGCCGCGGCCTGCGAGGCGGGCTGCGCGCCCGGCCTGCCGGCGTCCTGCCGCTGACCCCTGCCGCACCTTGGCGCGTGGCCGGACATTCCCGGCGGCACCGTCCCGGTGGTTCCATCGCGGCCGTTCGGGCGCGGCCGCTCAGTCCCGGCGACTCGATCCCGGCGACTCAATTCCGGCGGCTCAAACCCGGCGGCTCAATCCTGATGCCCGAAGCGCACCTGCATCTGCGGATGGCGCGCGGCCAGCGCCCGCAGCCACAGCAGGCTCTCGCGGTTCAGCGGCTGATCGGCGGTGTAGCTGCCGGGTTCGACATCATGTTCCCAGCCCCAACGCGTGTGCGAGCAGTCGCCCGTGTACAGGACCGCGCCGCGGGTGCTGCGCACGACGTAGGCCGTGCTGCCCGGGGTGTGCCCGGGCACGCTGATCGCGAAGGCCGACCCGTCGCCGAAGATGTCCAGTACCTCGCCGACCGCCAGGTGTCCTTGCGCCTCATCGCGCCGGAACGGCCATTCCTGCAGGTCGGCCTTGCCCTCGAGCAGGCGGTTCGTCGTGCCGCGCACGAAGGCGTTCTGCAGCGAGGTCGCGGTCGACTCGCCGCGCCCGACGAACAGCGCCGCGCTCGACGGGATCTCCGGCATGCCCGAGATGTGGTCGACATGCAGATGGGTGAAGAACACGCCCTGCAGCCCACCGGGGATGCCGGCCACGATCTGCGCCGTCGGCGTGCGCACGCGCAGCTTCTCCAGGTGCATGAAGGTGCGGATCGGCCAAGCGACGCCCGCGCCGCCCGGGTCGTCGGCCAGCCGCTGGGCGACGCCGGTGTCGATCAGGTAGGAGCCGTAGCGCGGATGGCGCAGGAGGTGCGAGTAGATGTGGATCGGCTCGGGGCGGTCGACCAGATGCGCCGCGCGCGCGCCCGGGCTGTCGAGGTTGACCAGACCCTCGAGCGGCACTTCCCAGTCGGCGCTGGTGATCGTCGAGGCTTCGATCGGACCGGGTTCGTCGAGAAGCTTTTCCATCTCGACAACACTCGTGGGCGTGCCCAGCGTCGCCGGCGCCACGCGTTGCGAGGTGAGGGTGCAGGCCTGGCACAGCGCCAGCGCCGCACAAAGCGACACGATCGAAGCTTGGCTGGACATGGTTCCCCTCGGGGAGCGCGACCGGGGCGTCGAGCGTCGAAGGCCGTCAGGCGTCCTGGACGCCGATGCGCAGGAGCCCGCCGACGATATAGCTCACCACCGAAATGAAGATGCTCGCCAGGAAGGCGGTCAGGAAGTCGGCGACGGTGAACCCGCTGACCAGATGCGACACCAGCAACAGCATCATGGCATTGAGCACCAGCAGGAAGAGCCCCAGCGTGAGGATGGTCAGCGGCAGGGTGAGCAGTACAAGGACAGGGCGCACCAGGGCGTTGACCAGGCCCAGCGCGATCGCCGCGACGACCAGGGTCTGCGTGTCGCTGAAGCGGATGCCGGCGAAGACCAGGCTCGCCACCCAGAGGGCAACGGCGATGGCCGCCAGGTGGATGAACAAACGTGCGATGGCATTCATGGGCGTTGCCCGTGAGCGGGGCCGCGGTCGGATCGAGGAACCATTCTAGACGACGCCCTGCCGACCCCGGCTTGACGCGCCGGGCACTGCGCCTATTCTCGCCCGATGGCGCCGCGGCGCCATCGCGCCGCGACGGTCGGGGCCGGATCGTGCGCGGCGCCGGAACCGCGCGCCACACCCGATGGCCATGTTCCCTTCCCCCCGATGACCAGCGATCTGCGCTGTTTCGTGGCTTTGCGCCCGGATCCCGCCTGCGCCGCGGCGCTCGAGGCGCTGGCCCGCTCCTTGGCGCGGCGCAACGTACCGGCCCGGGTGGTGGACCGCGGCAATCTCCATCTGACCCTGGCCTTTATCGGCGCGCTCGATGCCGCGCGCGCGCCAGCGATCGTCGCGGCACTGGCAACGCTGCCGGCCCTGTCGGGTGCCTGGAACCTGGATCGGGTCGGCGCCTTCACGGCGGCGCGCGTGATCTGGGCCGCCGGAGCGCCGCAACCGCAATTGTTCGAACTCGCCGCCCGCGTGCGCCACGCGCTCCATGCGCAGGGCGTGGCGTTCGATCGCAGGGCCTTCGTGCCCCACGTCACGCTGCTGCGCGGACCGTCCGCCGCGCTCGACGAGGCGCTGCCGGTGCCGATCGCCTGGCGCCTGGGCCCGGCCGAACTCCTGGTTTCGGCGCGCGACGCCGGCCATCGGCTGCGCTATCGGCCCTGGAGCGCAACCCCGCCCGCTTGATTCTTGTGGCGCCCCGGCATGCGGCGCCGCGCGATCGGGCTGCGCGCCGCGCCGGTGCGCCGCCGGGCGGCAGCGGCGGTCAATGAATCATTGCGACCGCGGCGGGCACGCATTAGGATGCGCGGCATCGCGCGACCGGTACGTCGGCCGGCCCGGGACGATCCCCGCGGCCGGGCGTGAACCGGGACCCATCCCGTGTCCCGCAACTTGCAAGGAGTACCTCGCATGGACCAACCCGTCCGGCCCGCCGCAATCCTGGCCGCCCTGATCCTTTTCGCTGCCGGCGCGTCCGCGGCCGAATCGCCCGACCGCGCCGCCACGGAACCTTTTTCCGGTCGCGACCTGTCCGTCCTGCCCGGGGCGGATTTCTTCTCCTACGCCAACGGCACCTGGGTGCGCCAGACCGCGATCCCCGCCGACCGCAGCAGCTACGGCGGCTTCGCGATCATGCAGGAGCGCACCGACCAGCGCGTCGTCGAGCTGCTGCGCGAGCTTGCCAAGAGCGATGCCGCGCCGGGCAGCGAGGCGCGCAAGGTCGGCGACTACTTCGCTACTTTCCTCGACGAAGAGGCGGTCGAGGCGCAGGGCACGCGGCCGCTGCAGCCCATCCTGCAGACGATCGAAGCGGTCACTGATCGCGCCGCGCTGGCCCGCATCCTGGGTGCGGGCGTGCGCGCCGACGTCGACGCGCTCAATGCGACGAATTTCCAGACCCCCAACCTGCTGGGCCTGTGGGTGGCCCAGGATCTCGACGATCCGAAGCGCTACCTGCCCTTTCTCATGCAGGGCGGGCTGTCCATGCCCGATCGCGACTATTACCTGCAGGACGCCGCGCCGATGCGCGAGATCCGCGCGCGCTACCGCGAGCACGTCGCGGCCATGCTGCGCCTGGGCGGCTTTTCCGAGCCCGACGTGCGCGCCGCACGGGTCATCGACCTGGAAACCCGCATGGCCCTGGTGCATGCCAGCCGCACCGAATCGGTCGACGTGCAGCGCGCCGACAACCACTGGCAGCGGGCCGATTTCGACGACCGCGCACCGGGCCTCGACTGGAAGGCGTTCTTCGCCGCGGCCGGGCTCGCCGACGCGCCCGAGTTCATCGTCTGGCACCCGCGCGCCGTGACCGGATTGGCCGCCTTGGTCACGACCGAGCCCATCGCGACCTGGCAGGACTACCTGCGCTTTCATGCGATCGACCACCTGGGCGCCTACCTGCCGCGCGCCTTCGCCCAGGAGAGCTTCCACTTCTACGGCAACGTGCTCAACGGCACGCCGCAGATGCGCGAGCGCTGGAAGCGTGCGGTGTCGGCGACCGACGCGGCGCTGGGCGAATCGGTCGGCCACCTGTACGTCGAGCGCCACTTTCCGGCGGCCGACAAGGCACAGGTCGAGCAGCTGGTGCGCAACCTCATCGCCGCCTTCGACCTGCGGCTCGACAAGCTCGCCTGGATGGACCCGCAGACCCGGCGGCGCGCCAAGGAAAAGCTCGCGGCCCTGAAGGTCGGCGTCGGCTACCCCGACCGCTGGCGCGATGTGCGCGCGCTGGAAGTCGTGCGTGGCGACGCGGTCGGCAACCTGCTGCGTGCCGAGGCCTTCGAGTTGCGGCGCAACCTGGCCAAGCTCGGCCAGCCGATCGACCGCGGCGAGTGGGTGATGAATCCTCAGCTCGTCAACGCGGTCAATCTGCCGGTGGTCAATTCGATCCAGTTCCCGGCGGCCATCCTGCAGCCGCCGTTCTACAGCCCGGAGAGTCCGGTCTCGGCCAACTATGGCGCCATCGGCGCCATCATCGGCCACGAGATCAGCCACAGCTTCGACGACCAGGGGGCCTTGTTCGATGCCAGCGGCAAGCTGCACAACTGGTGGACCCCTGAGGATTTCGCCCACTTCGAGGCCTCGGGCGCCGCGCTGGCCCGCCAGTACGACGCGTACCGCCCGTTCCCAGATGCCGCGGTCAACGGCAAGCTGACGCTGAGCGAGAACATCGCCGACCTCGCCGGCCTCGCCGCGGCATACGATGCCTACCGGCTTTCGCTCAAAGGGGCGGCCGCGCCGGTGGTCGCCGGCCTCGACGGCGACCAGCAGTTCTTCCTCGGCTTTGCCCAGGCCTGGCGCTCGAAGATCCGCGAACCGGCGCAGCGCCAGGGCCTGATCGTCGACGGCCACGCACCGCCCCAGTTCCGTGCCGCCACGGTGCGCAACCTGGACCCCTGGTACGAAGCCTTCCACGTCGAGCCCGGCCAGGCTCTGTACCTGGCGCCGGCGCAGCGCGTGCGGGTCTGGTAGGTCAGACACGTCGGCCACGATGTACCGCCGCGTTTGCCGCGGCGGTACATCGGTCTCAGGCCGGTCGCCGGATGACCACCGTCCCGGCGAGCAGGTCGTGCAGGGCCTGGCGCCGCCGTCGCGCGTTGAATACCCAGGTGACGAAGTCGGCGAGGCCCCAGAACCGCCCGGCGATGATGAGCAGCTGGATCCATGCCGGGGCCAGTTCGATGCCGCGATGATGGCGCGCCGGGTCGCCGCTCCACGACGCCTGCGGGTAGGCGTCCCATTCGGCCTGCGGAATCCGGGCGAAGCCCAGGAAGATCGTGGCGAAATACAGCAGCAGGAAGACCAGCACCACGGCGCTGCGCCGCCAGGCCTCGCGATAGCCGGCCGGGCTGCCGTCGGCGCGCACGATGCGCAGGCCCAGCAGCAGCTTGCCCGGCGAGCCGCCGTAGCGCTGCACGCAATGGATGTTCAGGATGCCCCAGACGAGCAGGCACAGCAGGCCCCAGCTCGCGGCATAGGCCACGGGCGTGCGGCCGGCCAGCGCGGCCAGTGCGCCGGCCGGCACGAAAAAAACGAGATCCAGCAGGATCGCGCTGGCGCGCCGCAGATAGCTGCCGTATTCCATGGCGGATCGCTCCAGGGCGCTGCAGGTTGACTACAGGGTTGACCGCCGGGTGGCGCGCCGCCGGCGCGCGGCGCCCACCCGGAGTGCCGGTCCGGCGAACCACGTGCCGCGGTCGGGGGCGGCGCGGGCTAGAGCGCCATCGCGCGCGCCGAGAGCTTCTGCTCCAGCGCCGCCATGCCCGCCGGCAGGTCAAGGTGCAGTCCGCCCGCCTCCAGGCTCTGGCCGAAAGCGTGCAGGGTGCGGAACAGGTGGTGTTCGCGGCACTGCTCGCCCATCTGGCCGATGCGCAGGATGTTCAGGCCGAAGGACCCGGAGATTTCCACTTTGTGCACCTTGGACATGTGCGTCCGGACGCGGTCCGGAGAGACGTGTTCCGGAATGCTGATGCCGATCACCGAGTTCAGGCGCGCGCGCTTGGGCACCAGCAGCTTCAGGCCCATGGCCTCGATCCCTTCCTGCAGCGCTTCGGAGCAGCCGCGGTGGCGGCCGAAGCGGCGCGCCAGGGTCTCTTCGCAGACCAGGCGCAGGGCCTCGTGCAGGGCCAGGATGCCCGATACCGGCGCGGTGTAATGGTAGGAGTTCTGGTTCCAGAATTTGTCGGCCAGCTTGGCGTCCAGGCACCAGTGCGGCAGCACGTCGCGTCGCCGTTCGATCGCGGTCCAGGCGTCGCGCGAGAAGGCGAGCAGCGAGACCCCGGGGATCGACGACAGGCCCTTCTGGCCGCCGGTGATCACGGCGTCGATGTGCCACGCATCCATGTCGAGCGGCATCGTGCTGAGGGTGCAGACCGCATCGACGATGACCAGGCA
>Ga0209698_10004165_pt1 | contig 15972 bp, 10 predicted proteins | sample LitLauG_LLR_2012_FD_187203 | JGI IMG/M metagenome (GOLD analysis project Ga0209698, IMG submission 187203) | Freshwater sediment microbial communities from Pennsylvania, USA - Little Laurel Run_MetaG_LLR_2012 (SPAdes) (version 2) | ecosystem: Environmental > Aquatic > Freshwater > Creek >...
CGGAAGTTGAGATTTTCCGGCGCGGCGACGAAATCGTATTACGAGAGAAAGCCGGCGGAATGATCCGCGTACTGGATTTGCTAGCCGAGTTGCCAGCGGACATGTTCCCAAAGAAGCGCAAAGACCCTCATCCACAGCGCCGCAAAGGTCTCTGATGAGCGCCCGCTATATGCTCGACACCAATATCTGCATCTATTTGCGGCAGAACCGGCCCCCAGAAGTGACCACGCGATTCCGCCAAATGCAGCATGGCGACGCCGTTATATCAGTGATCACCTATGGCGAGCTACATTATGGCGCAGAGCGAAGCCAGCAACGCAAACATGCTCTGGAATCCCTCGGGCGCCTTGTATCTCTTTTACCTGTGGTTCCCTTGCCGGGGGAAACGGCGACAGCTTACGGCGAGATTCGCGCAGCGTTGGAGGCCCGCGGTGAGATGATCGGCGGCAACGATCTCTGGATTGCTGCTCACGCCAAATCCGCAGGGCTCACTCTCGTCACCAACAATGAACGCGAGTTCAAGCGCGTTCCCGGACTTAAGCTCCAGAACTGGACCAGCCGCCGTCCTTGATCGCGAAATGAGCTGCAGCGGCAGAGTCCATTCCTTGGTCCATTCATGGTCCTTTATTTGTTACTTGCGGTTCCAAAGCGCGGTTTAGATAGCCATCCGTGCCGCGCAGTTTCAAACAGTTACCAAAATATCGTGCACTGTCACGGCAGAGGTCGCGAGTTCGAGCCTCGTCGTCCCCGCCATTTCTTTCACTTACAAGAAATCGGCAAGAACTGTCATGGTCCCTTATGGTCCAACCGTAATTACCCTTCGATCGACGCGATTGAAGTGATCCCGAATAGAAAAGCTCGTCGAATTCTGGGACTTGATGCACCACACGTTCTTCGACGCGGCACACTTATTGATTTACGCCGCTCGCCAGGAACCCCCCGTCCACTACCAAGATCTGACCAGTAGTGAAAGATGCAGCATCGGAGGCAAGGTATACTGCAGCTCCAATCAATTCTTCTGGCCTTCCAAACCGACCAATGGGAGTGCGGACAAGCAGCTCATGACCCCGATTGGTGTTATCGAGCAGATCCGAATTGAGGGACGTACGGAAGACGCCGGGAGCAATGGCATTCACCATCACTCCCCGCTTGGACCATTCGACCGCCAGGGATCTCGTGAGCGCGCCCACGGCTGCTTTGCTAGCGGCATAAGCAGCGACATCGGCCAAGGATACAAAAGTATTCAGCGAGGCCACATTGATGATACGACCATAGCCGCGCTCCAACATATGCCTGCCAAATATCTGACAGCCTCTGAGCGTGCCAGTGAGATTTGTTTCCAGGATGCCCCTCCACGATTCTTCAGGAAAGTCAACGGTGGGAGCGCGTTCGATTTTGCCCGCGCAGTTCAGCAGAATGTCGACCCTGCCGAAGACTTCAATCATTTTTGCCAGGAGATTTTCTAGAGAAGGGCGATCGCACACATCGCAAGTGATACGCAAGGTTCGTCGTGCCAGCGATTCTATCTCACGAGCGGTGGATTCCACTTGCTCTACACGCCGGGAAGATGCGACGACGTCCGCTCCCGCAGCAGCTAACCCCAGAGCCAGCACGCGCCCGATGCCGGAGGTTCCCCCAATCACAACGGCAGTCCTGCCGGAAAGACTTTCAAGAGGTGGGTTCACCAGATTCATTATCCTTTTCGAGTTGCGTTAAGTTTCACGGAATCACATTTCGACAAACACATGGTGAATGCACTGTTCGGCTGAGCGTCCTAAGCATCGAGCCGCCCCCGGTAGGCCCAGAGCCCCAAGCCGGGGTTTGGCACAAAGAAGATTTCTTCCCCGCCTAATTGGTTGTAGCCGTAGTGCAACTTCTGCGAATCGTACTTTTTGGCCATGCTTTCGAGATCCCCGTAACCGAAACCTGCACCGCATATCTCTTTCCGGGTGAGGCCTCCCGGGCAATACGTTATCGTGAACCGTCCCTCGGAAGATCCGTGTATAAGGTGGGCTGCAGCGCCGAGGTTGTCAGCAAGTTCCGGGTCTTTCTCGACGGCCGCCAAAGTGGCAGGCGTGCCGATATATCCATGCTTGCGAATCAGCCGATCAATCGCTGCATCCTCCCCGAAAGTCCCGACTCCGGGAGCGAGGACAATGAGTTCAGCACCGTCGGCCAGCGCCATGCGAGTTCGATAGATGGCTTTGTTGCCAAGCCACGTGCTCTTTGATTCTTCCGGGTCCAGATAGACAACGGCCTTTCGAACCGGAGTGTCAAGCAAGAGAAAGTTAACTTTGAGACTGAGTTGCGAAGCCCTTTGAAAACACTCGTCATCGTCGCCAATGAAGAGTCCGCGGGTGACCAAGCGTCCGTCTTGGTGTCTTCCCACGACCGTCAGGACGTACAGGACAGGCAAGTGCTGGATGAAATGCCTCACCGCATAGTTCAGGACCCGACGAACCGGATTGTCGGCTCGTCCCATGATCCGTTCCATGCCGTATACGGCGCCGAGGAAATGGCTCCGGTTGATACTGTCTGGACCGCCCGTGCCAACAAGAATGTTTTTGTTATAGTTCGCCATTCCAATCACTTCATGAGGAACAACCTGTCCGATGGAAACGATTTGATCGAAACCACCTTCGACCAACAGCCGGTTGATTTGCACGGGCCACGTGTAGTTCAGCTTGCCTTCGGACTGCTCGCGCACAAACTCGGCGGGCACTTCGCCCAGGGTGACAGTATCCTTTCTCCAGTTGTGTGCGCGGAACAATTCGAATGGTAGGTCACCGAACATTTTGGCGATCTGGCCCGTCGTCATGGGGGCATGCGTGCCGACCGCCGGCAACACGGCGCTCAGCCTTGTTCCGTAAAATTCATAAGCGTATTTGGTCAAGTCGCCGGCCCGGGAGTGGAAACGAGTCATGTCGGGAGGAATTGCCAGGACGCGATCGCGCTGGCCAATCGCCCGCAAGGCATGAAACAGACCGTCCTTCAGGTCAGCCGAAGAGAGCTCAGATTGCTCGCTTCCGATCTCGAGAAAAAAGCTCATGAAGAAATAGGCTCTCTGTTGCCCAAGCTAGAAAGAGGAATCAGTGCCATCGTGATTATCGAACCGCTCAACCTAATTCCTGCCCCAGGTCACGAAAATGGAATTCTCTTTGTGGGGCCGCTTCATGACAATATCCGCGCCCATCACAGTCGTCAATTCCCTTCTGCGCTTACGGCTATGTTTACTCGCTGCAAATCCCTTGAGATAACACGGAGGAGTAGAAGGCCGAGAAGATACGAAGCCGCCGCGATTGAAAACAAAGGATTGTAGCTGTGGTAGGTCTGCAGCACCCAACCCGTGCTCACTGAAAACAGGACAGCGCCCAGTGAACCTGCCATTCCGCCTATTCCGACGACGACCCCGACGGAACGGCGCGGAAACATATCCGAAGCGGTTGTGAACAGATTCGCAGACCATCCCTGATGAGCTGCTGTTGCGAGGCTTAGAATGACGACCGCAGACCACAGGGAGGAGAGCCGGCTGGAGAGCAAAATTGGCAGGATGAGGCACGCGCAGACAAGCATCGCCGAGAGCCGAGCCCTAGCGATCGGCATTCCCGCCTTGTTCAGAGCCGTCGACAACCATCCGCCGCCAATACTCCCTATCGCTGAGAAGTTGTACACGATGATGAGTGGCAAGCCGATATGGCTGAGTCCGAGATGATAGCGCTCGTCGAAAAACTTCGGCAGCCAGTAAAGATAAAAATACCAGATGGGGTCGGTAAGAAATTTTGCCGCAGAGTAAGCCCACGTTTGCTTGTAAGCAAAGAGTTTCTTCCAAGGAATCTGCTCCCCCGGTTCCGCCGAATCTTCCTGAATGTGCAGGAGCTCCGCCGTACTCACTTTTGGGTGCTCGGCGGGGCTATAGTACTGGGTAAGCCACCAGACAATCCAGACTGCGCCAATGATGCCCGTTGCCAGAAAAGCAGCACGCCACCCGAGCTTCAGCGTGATCCAGGGAATTAGAGCCGGTGCCAAAATCGCACCGATATTCGCTCCCGAATTGAAGATGCCTGTGGCCAGGGAACGCTCTCGTTGTGGAAACCATTCCGCCGTCGTCTTGATGGCCGCCGGGAAGCTACCCGCCTCTCCAAGACCGAGAAAAAAACGGGCGACTCCAAAACCGAACGCGGAAGCCGCCAAGGCATGGCCCATAGAGGCCACACTCCAGAAACCCATGATGATGGTAAAACCTATGCGACAACCAAGCCGATCGACCATTCGCCCAGAAACCAAAAGCCCAATCGCATAGGCAGCCTGAAACGCGCCGACGATGTACCCATATTGTGCTTCGGTCCAACCGATGGAGTGCTGAAGTGTGGGAGCCAGAAGACCGAGTACCTGACGATCCACATAGTTGATCGAAGTTGCAAAGAAAAGCATGGCGCAGATCGTCCAGCGCACTCTGGTTAGGGGCGAACGTGCAGGATCGGGAAGAGGAACCGAACCCTCTGCTGCACCAGGAGTGCAGTCTGACCTTTTCGAGGGCCCGGAGGAGAAACTGCCGAAGCTTTTCATCGCGACAAGCCAATCTCTCAGTCTGGATTAGGGGCGAGCGTTTTCATATCGTACAAATATCCCCAATGGCAAAGTGGGTTTCTTCTCCTAGAGCTTGTACGCTTTTCGCGCAAGCCCGTAGGTAAGCTCGGAAGCGATCTCCAAGGCTTCTTCCTCATCGATTCGATGCTCTGCGACCAAACGCGCCAGAAAGGCACAATCCACGCGGCGTGCGACATCGTGTCTTGCTGGAATCGAGAGAAACGCGCGGGTGTCGTCATTAAAACCGACGGTGTTGTAAAAACCAGCGGTCTCGGTTGTGTATTCGCGAAAGCGCATTAGGCCCTCAGGACTGTCATGGAACCACCACGCTGCACCTAACCGCAGACAAGGATAGAGTCCCGCAAGCGGAGCGAGTTCACGGCTGTAAGTGGATTCATCCAGAGTGAACACAATGAGAGTGAAACTGGCCTCGTTGCCGAATCGATTCAGCAAAGGTCGCAGTGCACGCACATAGTTGGTGGGCGTGGGAATGTCGGCGCCGACATCACGCCCGAAGCGCTGGAATAGCTGGGCGTTGTGGTCTCGGAGACTGCCCGGATGAACTTGCATGACCAGTCCGTCATCGAGGCTCATGGCCGCCATTTCGGTGAGCATTTGTGCGCGAAACAACTCACGTTCGTCTGGGTCGCTAGTGCCTATAGCTATCTTTTGAAAGAGGCGAGCAGCCGAATCGGGAGTCAGGTCGGCGGTTGCCGCCGTGGGGTGGCCGTGGTCGGTCGCCATGCATCCAAGTGCCTTGAACTCCACCCGCCGCAGCCGTAGCGCGGAAAGATAACCCCGCCAGCTGGCGGTGTCTGTGCGTGTCATGTGCCCTAGACGCGCAAGATTGGCGACAAAATCTGGATAATCAGGATCGACCACCGGATCAGGACGAAAAGTCGGAATGATCCGTCCGTTGAAGCCCGATGCGCGGATCGCTTTGTGATAAGAAAGCGAATCGAGCGGAGAATCCGTCGTCGCCAACACCTCAAGCCGAAATCGTTCGAAAAGCGCCCGGGGACGAAATTCCGGGGTCTTCAGTTTTTCCATGATGGTGTCGTAATATCGGTCGGCGTTTTCAGGATTAAGCCGCGCCTCCAAGCCAAAGAGCTCCTGGAAAGCGAAATCCAGCCAAAGTCTTGTCGGCGTTCCGCGGAAAAGATAGTAGTGCTTCGCAAAAATGCGCCACACGCGTCTGGGATCCTCGAGTGACGTTGATCCAATCCCGATTTGCTCAAGGGGGACACCTTGGCTGTAAAGCATGCGATAGATGTAGTGGTCAGGGACGACGAACACCTGAGCTGGATCAGGAAACGGCTCGTTATCGGCGAACCAGCGAGGGTCAGCATGACCGTGCGGGCTGATGATCGGCAAGTCCCGTATGCCGGCATAGAGCCGCCTGGCGATGGAACGTGTATTGGGGTCAGATGGGAAAAGCCTATCTTCGTCGAGTATCGTCATGGGCCGTTTCTGCAGGCGCGATTCTGGGATCAGAAGACTCACGAATGGTTAGACTCCCACATCTTCGGCCCCTCTCCTAAATTGCTCCGGCCACTTGCAAGGCTTTTTTCATGCCCGTCCAGCTTTGGCGCGTCGATTCTTCCGGAGTGCCGGCGCCGCGCCAATGAGTCTCCAGACTTACGGCAAAATGATACCCGTCGCGTTTTAGCGCCTCAAACTGCCCAGCCCAATCGATGACGCCGCGGCCCATCGCTGCCCATTGGTAGCCACTACCGTCGAGCTTTTTTGCCGCATCCTTACAATGGCAGTGGCCAATGCGATGCTTTGGCAGGAGATTGTATCCGTCTGGGTAAGGTTTTTCACCCCGTTCCGCCGCGTTTCCCGGATCCCAATTGAGCATAAGATTGGGAGCTGAGATGGCCCCAAGAACTTTGGCTGCTTCCGCGGCCGTCGCCGTATTGCACGCGGGTTCATTTTCAAGAACGAGAATCACATTTTTCTTCGCAGCTTTTTCCGCAGCGTCTCGCAGTTTTTCATTGATGGCCGCACGATATGGCGTTTGATCCTCCAAGCGCCAGAAATCAAAGAAGCGGACGCGGTCGGTGTTGAAGGTCTTGGCCAGCTCGATGCTGCGCTCGAGGACCTCGTCCTGCTGCTGGAAAGTGAAGTCGGCGTTAAACTGGTCGCGCTTTGGACTGAACTTCGACAGGGGTGCTCCCGGCCAATCCGCTTTGAAAAGCGGACTAGCGATATCGGTCACGCGCAATTGGTATTTTTCCAAGACGCGGCGAGCTTCTTCGATTTCTTTTGAATCCAGTTTCAGCAGGTTCTTGTTCCACATTCCCCGGAGCTCGATCCAATCCATCCCAAATTCCTTCGCGGCTACCTCGCACGCGCGGCCAAAGTCCTGCGTGATCTCGTCATTGATGACCGCAATCCGGAATGGCGATTTCATTGGCAGACCCATGGATGCGTAGCCTGGGATCGAGGGAAAGGTAGCCGCCGTCATCATCCCTAGGCCGTTGAGAAACTCACGGCGCGATACGCGAAACGTCATACAGGCTCCTCTTGCCCGCTGCGATCTACGGCAGCGGTCTTGAGTTTGCAGACAATTTTACATTCTTTGAGCCATTGATGGTGGTCGAGCGCAATTGTAACCCAACCCGCCCAGCCGACACTTTGGATTCGTCGTTGCCAACCGTATCAGAAGTTGAACTTTGCGCCGAGTTGAAGCTGGCGGCCGCCGGTGGCACTAGTGATGTCGCCCCAGCTGCTGCTATTGAATGTCAGACCCGCCACAGTGCCGTTGCCAGAGGTGAAGAAGAACTGGGGCGTATTGGTTGCGCCAAATGCCTCGAGGCGCAGATCCAAATTGACGCGCTCTGTGAAGCGGATGGACTTGGACAGCGCAGCATCCAGGTTGAAAAAGCTGGGTCCGCTGAGATAGTTTCGCCCCACATTGCCGAATGCAGTCCCCGCCGGGAGCGCGAAGCTGGAGGTGGAGAACCATGGATTGCCGAGGCCGATGCCGCCAAGGATTTTCACAGGAGCAATCAAATCCGGCGTTTGGGAGTTGCCCGGGGCAAGAAGCCCGCCCGAAGGCGCGCTAAAGTAAAGAGGAAGGCCCGACATGATGGTCATAAAGCTGGAGATACGCCAGCCCCCCACGATTGCGGAGCCAATTCCAGAAGAGATAAAGCGTTTGCCCTTTCCAAACGGCAATTCATACACAATACTCTGGACAAACGTGTGAGTGCGATCGAAGTCGTTGCGGGCGTAATTGCGGCGCTGATTGATATAGAAGGCGAGGCCGCCATCGTCGTCATTTTGAAACCCCATGCCCTTTCCAAAGGTGTAAGAGGTGGTGGTCGCGAAACCGCTGGAGAAGCGTCGGTCAAGCTTCACCTGCAGAGCGTTGTAGCTGGACGAGTACCCCGCAAAAAGGAGACTGGTGCTCGCGGTGCGGCCGAAAGGGATATCCTCGGGTTGCCCTGCGTTCGATTGGCCAACTACCGTGGCGGCGTTGAGGTTATAATTGACTACGGTGTCGACGCTGTGATTGCCGACATAAGCTACATCGAGCACGAAGTGCCCGGGAAAAGAATGCTGAATGGCCATGTTCCACGATTCCACATAAGGGTTCTTGAAGTTGGGACTCACCACAAACTGGTTTGCTTGTTTGAGCACCAGCGCAGCCGCCGCGCTGCTCGCACTGGTAATGATGCCGTCCGCCGGAATCGCAGGGAGGCTGAGAGGGGGGAAACCATTCTCGAAAGTAGCTGGGGTTACGCCATCAGCAAGCACTGCCGGACCATAGGTCGCAACTGCAGGATTGAAGGCCACATTGGCGCGCACGGGAAAATTGTAGGCATAGCTGTTGTCGGGAAATGGCGTATAACTGATCCCGAATCCAACGCGGAAGACCGTGGATTCCCTCAAACGATACGCCAGTCCCAGGCGCGGCGCAAAGTATTTGTAATGCGTTGTAATTCCCAGGTTGTCCGGATTACCCCCATAGCCGGTGACGACATACGTGTTATTGGCGGGATTGTAATTCGAGAAGCCTCCTTTGGCAACGGGCGTGGCGGGCGGATAAAACTCCCAGCGGATTCCAAGATCTGCTGAGAATTTTGGGGTAACCACCCATTTGTCTTGAGCGAAGACGAAGAATTGCCAAGCACGATAGTTGGGGAAGTAGGTGGCCAGATCGCGTCCCGCTTGGCTGGGGACATCGAGCAGAAAACTCGCAAAGTCGTTCGTAAAGCTGGTCGAGGAGGAGCCTACTTTCGGGCATTGAGGAAGAACCACGGCGGTGCATTTGAGCGCCGTCTGGCCATCGCTGAAAGTGTACAGACCGCGCGGGCTAAAGGTCTGCTCCTGAAGCAGAGCATCCCGAATGCGGCGCAGATCGGCGCCAAACTTAACTGTATGATTGCCAAGAATTCTGGTCCAGGTGTTGGCAAAGTCAATATTCGTTTCTGAGCGGATCCAGGGCAGGCTCGCCGAGAAGCCAATCAAAGGATTGGAAAAGCCACCGTTGATCGTAACGCCAACGATTCCACTGGTTATGGTTTTATCGAGGTTAATGCCTGGAATTCCGAGGGTAGTCGAAGTACTTGTGCCGTAATCCGTGTTGTGCGCCTCGTTATGGTACCACCCTGCCCCAACGCGGAACTCTGCAACCAAAGTATTCGAGAAAAAGCGATTGTAGTTTAGGCCGGTGCTGTAGGTGTTCTGAAGGCCCGAGCCTTCAAAATTGCCTTGCGCTGGTCCGCCGGCGATACCGAAAATCGGCGCTTGGAAAGCTGCCGGACGCTGGTAGCTGAATCGTGCGCTCAGACGGTCTTTGTCAGTAAGATTTGCGTCTACTTTGCCGTCAAAAAAATTTGTATCTTTGTGGTAGGCCAGCAGAGCAAAGTAGTTGTTGGCGTTGCCCGCAAGATTTGGGGACGGCAGCAAATTCATAAGCTTGGTGGAAATACCATCAATCAAGGCCGTGGGAATGACGTTGGGGCACATTCCGCCGCTGTACCCTACGGTAGCCGGAGTGCACGCCGAGTTGAAGGCATCCACTGTAGTTCCGTTGGGACCCGGTACCGTTGCCACTCCGAGAGTGGAGGAGGCGAAGAACTGCTTACGCATCGTGGGGTCCGAGTTGCTGAATGGGTTGTAGATTGCCGTTGTAGAAGCGCTTAAGTCACCTGAGCGGAGGGCCATGGTGGGGATGCTAACCCGGTTTGCATTGCCCTCATGGTCCGCAACTCTTAAGAAGTCGGCAAAGAAAAAGAGCTTATTGGCCTTGATCGGGCCGCCGATATTGCCGCCAAAGTAGTTGTAAACCAGGGGCGCCACGGAAGGATCAAAATAGTTGCGGGCATTGAAATAGCTGTTTTTGACGAATTCATAGGCCGCGCCATGGTAGTTGTTGGTACCTGACTTCAAGATGACATTGGTGACGGCACCGCTCGCGCGGCCCAGTTCGGCGTCGTAATTACTCGTCGAAACGTCTACGGTCTGTATCGCCTCGGCCGGAACTATCAAGATCTGCAGCAAGCCGGTGCGTTCGTTGTCGTCAATACCCTCGATCTGGTAATTGTTGCCTTCGCGCAGCTGGCCGTTGACTTCGGTCTGGAGCGAACTGCTGGCGTTGAAGAACTGCGAATGCTGGAAAGTGGCGCGAGTCGTGCCGGGCACGATGTTCAGAAGGTTTTGGTAGTTGCGATTAGTCCCGAGCGGTATATTCTCCGTTAGCACGGTATCAAGCTTGCGCCCGGTGTCCGCTCGCTCGGTCTGAAGGATGGGAGTTTCCGCCTCCACAGTGACAGTTTCCGAAACGTCTCCCGGCTGAAGGACCAAGTCGACGCGCTCGGTTGAGTTAACGATCAAATCGATGCCGGCTCTCGACTCCCGTTTGAACCCTGACTGTTCCGCGACGACCTTATAGGTGCCCGGCGGCAGATCCGGAAATACATAGTTGCCGCTGTCATTGGTCTGGGACGTATGGCTGATGGCCGTGTTTGTTTCCGTGATCGTCACTTTGACATTGGCAATGGCGGCCCCGGACGAGTCGGTCACCGTCCCGAGCAAAGTTCCGTTGACCGCCTGTCCCATGAGGGGCGCAGAAAATCCCAGCAACAATGTCGCGAGCAATACTGCAGCTATGCTGAGCGGCCATAGTTTGACCGGGCCGGCGGTGACAAACATTGCAGATTTTTCGGTATTCATCGCCTGAGACTTATTCCAGCAAAGGAAACAGGAGCCAAATAGCTTTTTCATGACATTTCACCCCCTTCGATTCAAAAGACGCCACCCGGAAAAAGACCAGTAAAAGCTTGGAACTGGTTCCACACCCTAACTGAGCGAAAACCCGGTGTCAAGTGAGAATCTTGTATAGCCGGTAGTTTGCATTGGTTTTCTAACTTCTGGCGGCCCCACGGATTGCCAGGCAAGGTGGAAATACTATTGCTGTTCTTGTGTGCTAGAATTTCCCAGGGAAGAGGGTCGCCAGTTTCTCGTCCAACCGAACCAGGCGCAAAGGCGGTCGACAGCCACATGGCAATGGAAGCAGTTCCACAAAAAACGACGATTCGTGAGGTGGCGCGGGCCGCTTCGGTCGGCATCGGAACGATTTCCCGCGTGCTGAATTCCAGCACGCAGGTGAGCCGGGAAACGCGTGAGCGCGTGCTTAAAACCATCCGGCGTTTGGGATTTCGCCCTAACGCACAGGCCCGCCGGATTCTCAAGCGGCGCGCGGAAATGGTTTGCTTTCTCCTGAGCAACCGCGATTTTCTCCATCCTTTTCATGCCCGCATTCTGCAAGGCGTCGAATCGTGCGCCAGCGGTTTGAAACAGCACGTGCTGTTCGCCGCGCTGCACTACTCGCCACGAACGCCTCCCGATAGAATCGACCTGCCTCCAGTTCTTCAGGAGCACGGGTTGATTGACGGAGTCATTCTGGCGGGTACGATCTATCCAAATCTGCTCAGCAGGATCGCCTCCATCCAAATGCCTTTCGTGGCCTTCACGAACAACGTCGTCGGCCTGGGCGGCGACCAGCAATTCGACCAAGTGGGCTTCGATGACTTTAACGGAACTCTCCATGCCACGCGCTATCTGACGGCCAGCGGTCATCGCCGGATCGTTTTCGCCGGAGACATCTCCTACCCGTGGTTGCAGCGCCGATTCGAAGGGTACCGGCAAGGAATGCGCGAAAAGAAATTAAAGCCCGCCTTAATCAGGACGCAAAATCCTCAGGGCTTTGTGGATTTCGGCCAAAAGAGCGCCGGGCGAATCCTCTCCCGCCAGCCACGGCCCACGGCGGTGGTAGCCGGCAACGACGAAATCGCCTACGGGCTTTGGCGTTCGCTGCGGCGGCACGGAATGAAAGTGCCTGACGACATCAGCCTGGTGGGTTTCGACGACCGCGAGGAGGCCGTGCTGATGGATCCGCCGCTTACGACCGTGCGCGTCCACAAGGAAGAAATCGGCGAAACCTGCATGAAGATGCTTCTGGAACGGCTGCATCATCCGCAAATGACCTTCAGCCAACGTATCCTGCCGACGGAATTCATCATCCGCGGCACCGTCCGTCATTTATCAGAAAGGAAAAATCATGGTTACACGACGTGAGTTTCTTGATGCACTTGCGGTAGGCACGGCGGGTTTGACCCTGGGAACCACGGCAAGGAGCTATAGCTGGATCCTTGGTTCCAATGATCGGCTCAACTTTGCCGTTATCGGTCTGAATGGGCGCGGCTATGCTCATCTCGCGGCGCTCAAGGCAAACAGGAGCGCGGCGCGGATCTCACATGTCTGCGATGTGGACAGCAATATACTGAGGAAGTTCGCTGACACCGCACAAAAAGAGTTGGGAGACGCGGTCGTGGCGGAGAATGACTTTCGCAGGATTCTCGAGCAGAAGGATGTGGACGCCATCACCATTGCCACCCCCGACCATTGGCATGCACCGATGGCCATCGCCGGGCTGCAGGCAGACAAGCATGTCTATGTGGAGAAACCATGCAGCCACAATCCCGCCGAGGGAGAAATGCTCGTACAAGCGCAGAAGAAGTACGGAAAGCTCGTGCAGATGGGCAATCAGCAGCGCTCTTCGCCGCATACCATAGAGATCGTCGAAAGGATTCATGGCGGCGCCATAGGCAGGCCCTACCTGGCGAAGGCTTGGTATAGCAATGTGCGGAAATCGATCGGCAGCGGCAAAGAAGTTCCTGTGCCGGCGCAACTGGATTGGAGCCTTTGGCAAGGCCCAGCCCCACGCCGTCCTTATACGGACAATGTGCATCCGTACAACTGGCACTGGTTTAGAATCTATGGCACTGGCGAAACGCTCAATAATGGCACGCACGAGGTCGATGTCTGCCGCTGGGCACTCGGCGTCGACTATCCAAAGCGGGTCACTTCGTCAGGCGGCAGATACCACTTCAAAGACGACTGGCAGTTTTATGACACGCTGGTGACAAGCTTCGAGTTCGAGGACAAGATGTTGTCTTGGGAGGGCAAGAGCTGCCAGGGAATGCAGTATTACGGGCGCGATCGTGGCTCGGCCATCATGGGAACGAATGGCACGGTGGTTGTCGATCGCGATGGCTACGAGATCTACGATCTCAAAGGGAAAAAGACAGGTGAATTCAAGGTCGGCAGGACCACGTCATCTTCTGACCTGCTGGGCCGCGATTCCATGACCGACGCTCACTTTGCGAACTTCATCGCGGGAATTCGCCAAGGTGAGAAGCTCAACGCTCCGGTCTCTGCCGGCAACGTCGCCGTTACGATGCTGCAGCTTTCCAACATCGCGTGGGAAGTCAACCGGGAGCTGCGTCTTGACCCGAGGGACGGACGAATCCAGGACGACCCGGAAGCAATGAAGATGTGGGGACGCGAATACGAAAAGGGCTGGGCACCACAAGTCTAGGATGAGCCGGTGCGACATCGCATTTGCGCAAACCGAATTACTGGTTCTACAAGGGTAAAAAGGGAGTTGCGCTGAGTTAATCAGAATGAAAAACACCTTCCCTCGTCGCCATTTCGTCCGTTCTAGTGCACTCGCTGCGGGCGCGTTCGCTGCTACGCGCAATGTCTTCGCACTTCCCTGGGAATGGCCATCAACGGACGAAGCATCGCCGATTCGCTTTGGCCTAGCTAGCTACACATTCCGTAACTTCAGTCGTGCGCAGTTGATCGGCTTCATGAAGCAGCTCAATGTGTTCGAGCTGAATGCGAAAGATGTGAAAGATCATCTCCCGACGGATCCGCAGCAGGAGGCGGCCGCACTGGCGGATTACGCCGCAGCGGGCATCCGGCTGCAAGCTGCCGGCGCCATCTATTTCCCCGTAGATGAAGATGCAGACATCAGGAGTAAGTTCGAGTACTGCAAGCGCGCAGGTATTACCGTCATTGTCGCCGGCGACCCCGCGCCAGAAACGCTGCCACGTATGGAGAAGTTCGTAAAGGAATACGATATCCGCATCGCGATCCACAATCATGGCCCGGAGGATAAGTTGTGGCATTCGCCGTTGGATGTCTTGAGGGCGCTAAAGGGCATGGATCCGCGCATGGGGTGCTGCATCGATGTAGGGCACACCGCCCGCGCCGGCACTGATGTGGTTCAGGCGATTCACGACGCCGGCCCGAGGCTGTTTAACGTGCACATGAAGGACCTTGCGAATTCAAAGGACAAAGAGAGCCAAGTCGCGGTAGGGGATGGCATCATGCCGGTGCGAAGGATGTTTCAAGCCCTTATCGCGACGAAATACAGGGGCTTTGTCGATCTGGAGTACGAGATTCATCCCGACGATCCGATGCCGGGAGTTATTGCCAGCTTTGCTTATATGAGGGGCGTCTTGGCAGGGCTGGGATATGCGAACCAGGTCCAAACAATCGGGGGCATTTAAGGCGAGCAGATTCGCAGTTGGCGTGCATAGCATGCCGCCTTTGCGACACTGCACGCTCTTGAGTATCACCAATGCGTAATCGTCGGCGAGCAGGGTTGTCTCCCAAAAGTCGCTTACCGACGTCATAGATCGTCTCGATTAGTTCACCAAACTGGCACCGTAGATCCTTTGGACGAGTTCTGGGGTGCAACTTACATTTGCACGACCGTCAGCTGCCAAGGGTGGCAGAACTTGCAGCGCGGCTTTCCTTGCGGAGGGCGTGATGAACGCGCTACCCCACGCTTGGCGGCGATAACAACCGAGCCTTGGGAGTCAACAACTGGGGCAAGTTATCGGGTTGGCGGAAACCGCGATTCAAGCTCCAAAATGCCCTCCCCAAATGTTCGACTTGGAAGCTGTGATCTGGAGGCCCGAACCTAACCAGATTCAAACCCTCCCCGTATTCCCTGGCGACTCCGTCGCCGCGGCTCTGGCAATCAACGACATGGGCCAGGCTCGTTACACTTCTGCCGCTCGAGGGCAGAGTTTATTTCTTGGTCCATTCATGGTCCAACAATTGTTACTTAGGGTTCGAAACCGCGGTTTTGTAGCCATCCGTGCCGCGTAGTTTTAATCAGTTACCAAAAGAAGGTGCTCCGATTCCCTTTTTTTCCGGCGCTCCGAACTTTTCTCTGCGACACACGTCACGCCGTGGTGTGTCTGCGAGTGAAGGGCCGTTTCACACGAAGACTCAGCGCGAACGCCGCCACTTGCATTTTTGGCAGGCCAATCATTGGTTTGAACTACCTTGCTGGCGCTGCCTCCAAAGGACGCACATCGCGTTCTCGGGATTCCTTTGCATCCGACACAATTGATCGAATCTGGAGTGGAACTCTCTTTCTCTGTTACTTGCTCAACCGCAAGTTGCGCGACGGCCGGGTAGCTGGCGCCTACTTGGTTGTCTACGGCTTCGCTCGATTTTTTATTGAGATTCTCCGCGGTGATCCTGGCCGTGGACAAGTTTTCGGAAGCCTGCTGAGCGGCACGCAGTTGATATCGATCCTGCTCTTCGCGTTCGGCGGATTACTCTGGCTGCGAGGGAGCCGTCGTAGCACCGCTTTAGGATTACTCGCTGACGGGTTCTCCTGGCCGCAAATAGTAATGAATCGCGGGGGTAAAGATCAGCGACAGCACCATGGAGCTGAGGATTCCGCCGACAACGGCGATGGCCAGCGGTTTTAGCATCTGCGAGCCTGCACCGATTCCCAGTGCCAATGGCAACATTCCCGCGACCGTCGCGAGCGCCGTCATCGCGATGGGACGCAGACGCCGCCTGCCGGCCTGAATCATGGACTCTTCGGCAGCAAACCCCAACTCTCGAAAGCGGTGTTCGGCATCAAGCAGCAGAATGCCGTTTTTCGCAACGATGCCGATGACCATGATCATGCCCATGAACGATGCGACGTTGAATGAGGTCTGCGTAATCAACAGCGCGAGAAATCCTCCAAACGAAGAGAGAAGCGCGGAGGCCAGG
>Ga0209698_10004167_pt1 | contig 15953 bp, 14 predicted proteins | sample LitLauG_LLR_2012_FD_187203 | JGI IMG/M metagenome (GOLD analysis project Ga0209698, IMG submission 187203) | Freshwater sediment microbial communities from Pennsylvania, USA - Little Laurel Run_MetaG_LLR_2012 (SPAdes) (version 2) | ecosystem: Environmental > Aquatic > Freshwater > Creek >...
CGGCGTCGCCGTGATCCCCTTCATCCTGGCCGGCGCGATCGTGTGGAAGCAGGGCAGCGTCATGATCGTCGGCGCGCTCTTGGGCGGATACTTCGGCGCCCACTACGCCCAGAAACTCCCACCGGCATGGATCCGCGCCTTCGTCGTCGTAGTGGGAACGGGAATGACTGTGTATTTCTTCTGGAAAGCGTATTAGTAGCCGGTAGTCAGTAGTCAGTAGCTGGTTGCGAGGCGCATCAGTAATCAGGCGGCTGACTACTACCGGCCACTGAGTTTCTATTGCAACGGCTCCGAAACGTGCTCATGCACGATCAGCCACTTTCCGCCCTGCTGCTCAAAGACCGCGGTCCAGCGAAACTTTCCCATCTCGACCTTGCCGGTCTTCTGCGTCATCTCGTAAGCCACAGTCGACGTGATCCAATACGCGTCTCCACTCTTGTGGATCTGCGCATCGTCGTTTACGGTGCACCTGGCGGCCTTGTAGCTGCTAAGCACCTGTGTCGCACCCGACTGATATTCATCCCAGCTCGCATATTTCAGCGGCGCGATGTCAAAAAATACGTGCGGCCCCTGCGCATAGTATTGCCTCTGTCCCGCAACATCGAGCGTCGCCCAGCCATCCCAGATCTTCTGTAAGTAGGCCTTGTCAACCGCTCCGCCAGCCGTGGCTTTGGCCGCTTTTTGCGCATACCCGCCGATCGCCACGCCCACTACAAGCACCAGCACAGCCATTCTCTTAATCATTGGATCGCCCTCCTACGGCGCGGCATTGTCGCACAAGCGTCCCCACCGAACCAACCCTCCGTCAGAAACCGAGCCGGTGCGCCCGGAGCCTGACGCCTGACTTTGGTAATCTCCCCCACCGTCACTGTCTGGTGCAAAATCGAGACAGAACATGTCCTCTATCACCAGTGCACAGAAAGGACAGCGGGGTTCGCGCGTCAAACTCGCGGGCTCTGTCCTTGCCCTGGTGTTGCTGGAAAACGGACGTCAGGTGCGCGCCCGCATTAATCAACTCTCCGTTAACGGGGCGTTGCTCTCGTTTGAAACTCCGCTCAACGAACGCATCCGGGTGACCGTGCTGTTCCACCTCGGTTTCGCCACCATCCGCAGCCGCGCCGAAATGCTGTTCCCCATGGTGGCGACACAGGGCTGCTTGCAGCCCCTCAGATTCCTGGAGCTGCCGGAGGGCGATCGCGCCTGCCTCGCCCGCGAACTGGAGGCCCTGGTCCGCGCCGGTGCACCGCAGGAAGAAGAAGACCTCCAGTAGCCTACCGGGCGGCCGCCAGCATTTCTTCGAGCGAATACTTCTGCAGTTCTCCGATGCGTGCGAGGGTAAGGTCGGGCTTCGGATACTGCGCCACCAGCGCCGGATCCAGCGCGTAGTGTCCCTGCCGGGGAAATACCGTTGTCACCCGCGCTCCCCAATATTTCTTGATTGCCGTCAGCAGCCGCACCTTGTCATCCACCATCACGTAGTGTGCCGCCGGATACTTCGCCTCCACGTCTTTCAACTCCAGTTCCTTGTGGACATAGATCAGCACGTGCCCTTCGAAGGTGTCGTACAAGCCTGACCGATCCACTTTGCGCGGCTGAAACACTACGTCGCCGTCGCTCAGAATCACTGGCCGCCCCAGCCGCCGCACATACTCCACCGCATCCAGCGACTCCGGATACAGCCGGTTTGCAAACGGATAGTTGACCATGAAATACGAGACTTCGAGCAGCTTCGGATCGCGCGGCCGCTCCAGCCGATACCGTTGCAGTGCCCCCAGATAGTCCGCGTATCCCAACTCGGTCCGCAGCTGCTCGAAGATTTCCCAATAACGCTTCTCGCTCGCCTCGCCCACCTTGCTTGCGAGATGCCGCTTCAGATCCTCCGCCACCCGATCGTTATCCAGCAGCGTGTTGTCGACGTCAAAAAGAAAAACCGTACCCCGCTCGTTGCCCAAACGATTCATGCCCGGTCCTTCGTGAATAGAAGCGCCCCTATCATGCCAGAAATGAACGAGTTCTGGGGGACCAAGGCTTCCCCAAACTGATTGAATCGCTTCGATTCACTCTTTTATTCGGCTCCCACTTGCGCGCTCCCATCCCATGTAGTAAAAAGGCGCCGCACCACGAACCCAATTCCGCAGGCCAGCTGCTGCGCACAATCCGGGCGAGACTGGTATGCGCCTGATGCAAGGAAAGCCCCTATCATGGAACACATCAATTCCGCCGTGGTCAGCCGCTTCGATACCCGCTCCAGCCGTCCCTGCGAATTTTGCCGGGAACTCGATCCCAGGTTCCTCGAGCGCAGAGCATCCGACCAGATGGTTGCTACCGGCCGCAAGCCCATTGCCTCGGCCCATTTGACCGAAGACGGCTATGTGCGCCATCGCGTGCTGGAACTCAGCCAGATCACGTCCCGCACCCCCCCGGCTGCGGCCTGACCCGCATCTTTGCTCCCGCGCAAGGTTTTTCTGTGCAACTTTCGGGAGCATAGCGACTTCTATATAGTAAGGCTCGATGTCACGTAATCTATAGGTGGGAGGCTCCCATGCGCGCCCGGATTCGCCCCTCGTTACTGGTGTCCTGTTCCCTGATTTTGCTGCTGGCTGCGTTCTCACCTGTGCAGGCCCAGATTCACGGCACTCCGCCCTCGGTTACTTCTTTTGGCTTCGGTGGAAGCAATAACCCTGCCCCGGGAGTGCCGGCCAGCGTCACATCGCTCGGACCCAACGGATGGAGCGTTGGCGGCGACTGTTGCTTTGGCTCCTTTTTCTTCAACAATCGTCGGGCATCCGGCGAACACCGGGCACATGATCGCTACCGGTTTCCCATCGGCCTAAGCATGCCGGTCTATGTTCCGTACGCCGTTCCATACCCGGTTGCCGAGGAGGAAACCGGGAACGATGAGTCGGTCGACGTCGATTACACCTACTCGCGTGGCGTGCCCCAGGTCTACGACCGCGGTCCCTGGTACCACGACGCCCCCGCACCCCATCAGGGGCCGCGTGAAGCCGCTCCCAGGGCCGCCGCTCCAGTCGATCCGCCTGAACCTGTTGCCCCACAGCCCACGACGGTTCTCGTCTACAAGGATGGGCACAAGTCCGAAGTGCAGAATTACGCTATTGTCGGAGCGACTCTATTCGACTTCGCCGACGGACGTTCCCGCAAGATCCTGCTCGCCGACCTCGATCTTCCGGCCACTCAGAGAGCCAACGACGACCGCGGCGTCGACTTCCAGCTTCCGGCGAAAACCTCGCAGGTAAGCCAGAAAAAATAAGCCGTGTAAAAACTCGTGGAACGACGGGCGTCCTCGCCCGTCCCCCCCAAACCACCGAGGCGAAGCCAGCGGGCTTCTGGCTTGAAAGATCTCAGGAATCGTCTCAGCAATTCCACTCTGTGGTTCTCCCAGGGTCAACTGTCCCACTTATGCCAACTCTGATTCCTGCTCTCGCATCCGCACCAAGGAAGGCACCTGCCGGAGCGCACCTCCCACTTTGCCTTCAGTACTTTACTCTCGCCCACAAGGCGCTGCCATGCTGCTAGTCTCCAAGCCCAGTCGCCGTCCACTTCTTACTATCTTGATCTCTTCAATCCCTGCATTCGGAGAATGGGCTCCAGAAACCGGCCGTATTTACTCAAGGTGACCTCATCATTTGAGGCAAGGGCGGCCCTGACTGTCTCCGCGGTTGCTGGTGTCACAATTTCCAGCCGCCCCACGAAAACCCGCACAATTTGTCCCGGCACGGGATTGATGGTGAGTGGCAGAACGTGGTCGATGAATCCCCGCGGCACAAGGTAGATCAGGCGGCTGCCTTCTTCGAACCAGGAATCCCGCCAGGTCTCCACCATGGCATGAGTTTCGTCCGGGTATAGACCCTGACCGACCAGCACCCCTTCCAGATCGCCGCAGAGGGCATCCACGCTGCCGGTCAATACCGGAGGGTCGAGCACCATTCCCTGCCTCAGCGCGCCTCCTAAACGATAGCCGACTCGTTCTCCCCGGCGCTCGAAAAGAATGATGGCTGGAATCTCCTGGTGGCTCAGATTCCTGACCAACAGCTTGCCCTCCGGGCTCAGCCTGGCAGACACCGGCGGACGAGTGGCCGAGACTCCGCGATAGAACAGAAATTTTTCCTGCTGTTCACCGGAAGTTGTCTGGACGCGCAGTGGCGAGGAAGAAGTCTCGCGGGCGGCGTAGTAGCGATTCGCCGCCACCTCGCGCGGGAACTCGCCACTCCGATTCGGGGAAACGGCGACGTCATTCCACGTAATGCTTCCGTCACTCCGCAACTGGCTCAAGCTGGCGTTGGGCACTCCATTCGGCTGAACGCGGGCCGCACGCGGATACCACTCCGTGAGAACTCCCTTGGAGAACGCAACCCTGACCGATACCGTCACATCGCGGGGAGAATAAAAGTACAGCACCGGCGTCTCCATGCGAATCGTGCCGCGCAGCCCTCCTTTGAGGTTGGCGTCGCTCAGGTGCTCGACGAACCCGGGCAGATCGGCTGGCCCCGTGAACGGCGTCCATTCCACCGCCTGGCCATCCTCGCCGGCAATGGCGGTGAAGGTACCCCACTCGTGGACGGTCAGGTCAGGGGAAGAATGCTGGTCGTCGGCGATGAGCCAGCCCGCGAACGATAGAGCCAGCAGCCCAAGCGTAAGCAAACGAGGAAGCCATGATTTCCCTTCCGTTTCCGGGAGAAACTTCTTGATCCGCGAGTTCATTTCTCAAATCCTTCCTGCCGCCGGGTTGGTCAGCAACTCGGAAATCGTCTGACGATTGAAATTGGAAGCCAGGTTCTGAGCGAGCAGAGGATCGTTTTTCGCGCCCTCCATCGCCTTCCGCGCGTGTTCCCGGTGAGCAGTCTCCGGACCTGCCAGCGTGACGAGGGCCGCTGCGAATTCCATCTCTGGATCTTGCCCGCGCAAGCCGATCGCCTTTTTGATCAAGCCATACCCGTCAAGACCCGCCGCCGGATTCGGTTCCCGCTTGCCGATCCATTGCTTGTAGGTCTCGATGAGGTACCCGGAGTCAAACCACGCGAGCGCATCGGGATGTCCGGCGGCGTCGGAACTGTCCGCGCGCGCGTGCAGCCGCGTAAGCAGCTCTTTCGCAACCTGCGGGTCCTGGCGAGCGTAGAGTGTAGCCCGCCGCAGGGTTTCCATCCGCACCAGCACGGGCGCGCTCGCATCGAGGATGGCCAGAGTGTCCCGGGTAAGGTTCTTCAGGTCATAACCACCGCTGTCTTTCTGATAATTCAGATCGACCCAGGGCAGCGACCTGGCTTGCCCGATTTGAATGGGATGACAGATAAGTGGCGGCCCCGCGTGTGCGAAGGTTATAAGTCCCAGAAGGATGGCCGCCACCCGAGTCGCGAGACGTGCAAATGCAGTTGAATTCATGACTGAATCTCCTTGTTTCGCTGATTTCGACCCCACATTCCAAGAGACGCCGGCAGAGTGCAGACTGTTAACAAGCCGCGCCAAGATCTGTCTCAGAAATGCGGCTCCAGTCTGCGGAAGCCTCGTCACCGCAGCCCCGGGAGAGGCGAAGAAACGATTCAGGCCGGTGGCCGAGTTCTCACCTCAGCTGCGGTGGGCGGTCCTTTCCGCTCAATTTCATGGTTGAGGATGTTGCGTAAAGCGCTTTCGTATCTTTCTTCTGTGCAGAATGTATGTATATTTCAATACGTCTAATCCAGCCAGTACAAACTGTTCCATGTGGAACACGGCGCGCGACCCGAGCCCGCGTCACTCCCCCTGTTAGAATCGAACCAGCCACATGGAAGCCGCCCGCATCCGCAATTTTGCGATCATCGCGCACATTGACCACGGAAAATCCACGCTGGCCGACCGCTTGCTGGAGCTGACCGGTTCGCTCGCCATGCGCGAAATGCAGGAGCAGGTCTTGGACTCGATGGACCTGGAGCGCGAGCGCGGCATCACCATCAAGGCGCATGCCGTCCGCATGATCTATCCCGCGCAGGACGGCCAGACCTACCAGCTCAACCTGATCGACACGCCCGGGCACGTGGACTTTTCCTACGAGGTGTCGCGCTCGCTCGCCGCGTGCGAGGGAGCGTTGCTGGTGGTCGATGCCTCGCAGGGAGTCGAAGCGCAGACGCTGGCGAACTCGTACCTGGCCATCAATCATGGTCTCGAAATCATCCCCGTAATCAACAAGATCGACCTGCAGAGCGCCGACATCGCGCGCACCAAAGAAATGATCGAAGGCGCCGTCGGCCTCGATGCCTCGGATGCCTTGTTGATCAGCGCAAAGACTGGACAGGGCGTGCCCGACGTTCTCGAGGCGATCGTGAAACGTGTCCCGCCGCCCAAGGGCGCGCCCGACCGGCACCTCCAGGCTCTGCTGTTTGATTCGTGGTTCGATCCCTATCGCGGCGTCGTCGTGCTGGCGCGAGTGTTTCAAGGCACGCTGAAGCGCGGCCAGAAGATCCGACTGTGGTCGAATGGCCGGGTGTTCGAAGTGGAAACGCTCGGCGCGCTCACGCCCAAGCCCGTGGAGGTGCAGGAACTGGTGGCGGGCGAGGTCGGCTTCCTGATGGCCAACATTAAGAACGTGGCCGACACCAAGATTGGCGACACCATCACCGACGATGACCGCCCGTCGATCGAGCCGCTGCCCGGTTTTGAAGAAATTAAGCCCATGGTGTTTGCGGGCCTCTACACGGTGGACGCACACGAGCACACGCAACTGCGCGAGGCGCTCGAAAAACTCAGGCTGAACGATTCGTCCTTCTTCTTCGAGCCGGAAAGTTCAGCGGCCCTGGGATTCGGCTTCCGGTGCGGCTTTCTGGGCCTCCTGCACATGGAGATCATCCAGGAGCGCCTGGAACGCGAGTACAACCTCGACCTGATTACGACGGCGCCCGGCGTCCGTTACTTAATCCACAAGACGGACGGGGAAGTGATTGAAGTAGATAACCCCTCGCGCTGGCCCGACACCAGCGAGATTGCGAAGGTGGAAGAGCCGGTGATCCTGGCCGTCATTCTGACCAACGAAGAATATGTGGGCGGCATTCTGAAGCTGGTGGAGGAAAAGCGCGGCAAGCAGAAGAGCTTCGAGTATGTCAGTTCGTCGCGCGTGATGCTGCAGTACGAGCTGCCGCTGAACGAGATCGTGCTGGATTTCTATGACCGGCTGAAATCGGTGTCGCGCGGGTACGCGTCGCTCGACTATCATCTGTCGGGCAACTGGGAGTCGCCCATGGCGAAGCTCGACATCATGGTGGCGGGCGAGCCGGTGGATGCGCTCTCGACCATCATCCATCGCGATTTCGCCTACGAACGCGGACGGGCGCTGGCGGCGAAGATGAAAGAGCTGATTCCGCGGCAGATGTTCGAGGTGGCGATCCAGGCAGCGATCGGGGCAAAGATCATCGCGCGCGAAACCGTGCCGGCGATCCGCAAGAACGTGCTTGCCAAGTGTTACGGCGGCGATATCACGCGCAAAAGAAAACTGCTCGAGAAGCAGAAGGAAGGCAAGAAGCGAATGAAGCGCATCGGGCGCGTGGACATTCCGCAGGAGGCGTTCCTGGCGGTTCTGAAAGTGGGCGAGGGCAGTGGGTAAAGCGTATGGATGGGAGGTCGAATGTCACGGATCAAAACGATCGTCGCATTGCTCGCAAGTTGCATAACAGTTGGGCTTGCACAAAATAGCACGGGCGCCCAATCACAGGGTCAACCCCCCAGGCCATCAAAGATTCGCGTTTCTGGCGACGTGACGCATGGGCTGATCGAACGCAAAGCGGTGCCGCAATACCCGGACGAAGCCCTGGCGAAGGGAATTGAAGGCGACGTGATTTTCAAGATCGAGGTCGACGAAACCGGGAGGGTCATGCTGGCCGTGCCCGTCGAAGGCCATCCTCTGCTGGTAGCTGCGAGTGTGGAAGCGATGCGAGACTTCCGCTTCCGCCCCTACCTGCTGAACGGAACTCCGGTTGGAATCGTCGAGACCCAAATGGGGTTTCATTTCTCCATGGAAAAGAAAAACCGCGGCGCGAATGGACAGGTGGAGTTAATGTCACGCATTCCCTATCGGCTTGCGTATCGGACTGGTGTCGCGAGCGACAAGGATGTGCTGGTGTTGTGGCCTCGCAAGATTTCTGGGGTCGAGCCGCAGTTGCCGCCGGAACTGGCGGGCAAGTTGGGATCGGTGTATCTGACCATTACCATTGGCGCGGACGGAAAAGTTCAGGATGTCAAGGTGGTCGGTGGCGACGCACCATTCATTGGTCCGGTCGTTGCTGCTGTAAAGCAGGATGTGTACGAACCCCAGTTGGTTGACGGGAAGCCGTCCGTCGCGACCACCCAAGCCAGCTTTCACTTTGGGCCGCAGCGTTGAACGAATCCATTATTTGATTCTTGCCGGGGTTCAGCTTTCTCTGCTGAGATATTTCATCCCGGCGGGTGGCCCGTCCAAGCTTTGCTTGGGCGGGGTTTTTCGTTGGCGCGTACGGAGTTCAAAGTCCCCACCCTAACGTCGCAAAAAACGCGACGTTAGGATGGGGCACCCTCGTGAGTTGTTGGGAATTGACGCATTGCCCAGGCTGGGTTGCCGAAGGCGTAGCGGAGTTTGTTGCGCCAGCCTTGAGCGTTCCAGACATCGCGGGCCATATCTGCCCACTCGTGAAACGCTATCCGCACCGGGTTATAGGTGTTGATGTTGGTGGTCAATCCGAAGCGGGGCGCGTCTTCGGGATCTTCTGGCTCGAAGGTGCCGAAGAGTTTGTCCCACACAATCAGCGTCCCTGCATGGTTGCGGTCGATGTACTTGGGATTGGAGCCGTGATGAACGCGATGGTGAGAGGGCGTGTTCAGTATCCGCTCGAAGGGACCCATGGTCCGGATCAATTCAGTGTGAATCCAGAACTGGTAGAGAAGGCTGATCGCCCCGATGGTCATGATCATGGCTGGCGGAAAGCCGACGATGGGCAGCCACAGCCAGAATACGAAACCCATGAAGCTGCCAGTCCAGGTCTGCCGAAGTGCGGTCGACAGGTTGTAGTGCTGGGACGAGTGATGAACAACGTGGGAAGCCCAGAACAAGCGGCTTTCGTGGCTGACGCGATGAAACCAGTAATAGGTGAAATCATCGGCGAAGAAAATCAGCGCCCACGCCCACCACTGGTACCCGATGTGGAAAATGGCGAAGCGATGGAGCGCGCTGAAAATGGAAAACTGGAGGGCCTTCGCCAGAAGATTCACCAGCAGATTGCCGACACCCATGGTGAGACTGGCGGCCGTGTCCTTGATCTCGTAGAGGTCGCGGCGCATCACCGCGTCCGCGGCCGCCTCCAATGCCACAAGAAGGATGAAGCCCGGCACCGCGTACTGAATTAAGTCGGGCAGTTCCCTTTCCCAGCCGGTCAAGCCCACTACAGTTTCCCCCGATTGTTAAGACTAGCAGGGCCTTTCACCATTTTTCACGTTAACACTTCTGCTCCTGTGAGCGTCTATCATCTTAGTGAGAATGGCCTCGATGTCAGGCGATCGGGATGACTTGTTCACGGCCGGTCTGGGACGCACGCCGGCCAGGGAGCAGACTGCGACCCAAGTCTCCGAAGACGCGATCCTGGTGGCTGCGGCACGCGACGGGGACCGGGCGGCGTTCGGGCGCCTCTACAATCGGTACGCTCGCATGGTCCACGGCGTTCTGCTGGCCAAGGTGCCGCTCAGCGAGGTGGACGACCTGGTTCAGGACGTCTTCGTGATCGCGCTGCGCAGATTATCCACGTTGCGGGAAACCGGCAGCTTTGGGGCGTGGCTAGTGACGATCGCCCGCAATCGGGCGCATGACTACCACCGGCGTTCGGTGCCCGAGGATCCGTTGGAAGAGGACTTTGAAAACGACCTCAAGCCCGGAAACTCTGGCGAGGGTCATGAAGGCCCGGCTCTCGCGGTTCTCGAGGCGCTCCGCAGCTTGCCAGATGCGTACCGGGAGACATTGATTCTGCGTCTGGTGGAAGGGATGACCGGCCCTGAGATCGCGGCACGCACCGGGATGACGCACGGCTCGGTGCGGGTCAATCTGCATCGCGGTATGCAGCAGCTGCGCGCGAAACTGGGCAGCCGCGACGCGGAAAGGGAAAGGAATTAATGGACACGGGGAGTGACGGAATGGAAAACGAAACGCGGTCAAAAAGTGACGAGTATTTGTGGGACAGATCGGGCGAACCGGATGCTGAGGTTCAGAAGTTGGAAACGTTGCTTGGCAAGTTTCGACATGATCGTCCTGCCCCGGTGTTTCCTGCGATCGTCCCGGAAAGATTATGGACGTTCTTTCCGCGGAAGATGCGACTGTTTCCTGTTCTGGCGACCGCTGCCGCGGCAGTATTGGCGATCGCGGTTGTGACATTCCTGGTGCACGGTGGGAAAACGGCCCCGGTGGCGGGTTGGAATGTATCGCGGCTGGCCGGCACACTTCGAATCGGGGCCAGGATCCTTAACGGAAACGATGGAACCGGCCGTCTTGGGGTCGGACAAATCCTTGAGACCGACGCTCACTCGCGGGCCAATTTACTGGCCGACGAGGTCGGCCAGATCGAGGTGGGTCCGAATACGCGTCTGCGCTTGCTGACGATGGGTGCAGGTCTGAAGCGGATTGCCCTGGACCACGGCACCATTCGTGCCTATATCTGGGCGCCGGCGGGCCAATTTGTGGTGGATACGCCCTCGGCTGTGACGGTCGATCTGGGTTGCGCTTACACCTTACAGGTGGACGATTCGGGCGCCGGGCTGGTGCGCACATCGATGGGATGGGTCGGATTCAAGCTGAATGGCCACGAGTCCTTCATTCCGGCCGGCGCGGCCTGCGCTACCCGGCCGATGGTTGGTCCGGGCACACCGTACTTCGAGAACGCGGCGTCGGAGCTCCGCTCTGCTTTGACGAAATTCGATTTTGAGGACCGCACGCAGGAGGAGCGCGCGGGAGACTTGGCGATCGTGCTGGGCGCCGCTCGCCAGCGCGACGCATTTACGCTCTGGCATCTGCTGGCGCGGGTCGATGAGGCGCAGCGAACGGTGGTCTACGATCGGCTGCGAGGCTTGGCGCCTCCCCCGGCGGGCGTGACAAAGGACGGAATTTTGAGGCTTGATCCGGCGATGCTGGATTTGTGGTGGAACGCGCTGGGGTTTGACAATATCTCGGTTTGGCGGCACTGGGAACGGGCGTGGGCGGAAGGGGCGACGGTTCAGAAAAAGTAGCCGGCCCTCAAGTTTGCTCGACCCCGAGTTCTCACGCACACGTTGAACCGGCGCGCCACTCAAAATCCGGTGGAACCCTGCATCATCGCAGCGTTGAAGGGGCTCTACTTCCCTGCCAGCTTCCTGGCAATCTCTTCCACGATCTTCGGGCGAAGATCGGCCAGCACACTGTCCACGATGCTGGCAATTGCGCTTGGATCGGGCATTGCCGGGGAAGTTCCCGCGCTCGCGCCGGACGCGGCTGCCGCCATGGCTTTCGGAGCTTCTTCCTCCGAGCCAGCCTGCTTGGCGGCCTCGACGAGGTCCGGTGTCCCGGACGGGCTTCCTGTCCTGATCTGATGCCAATTCGATTTTCCGGTGTTCGCGCGTTCCTTTGCCATAGCGTCTTCGTCTCCCGCCGCCTCCGAAGTTGCAACTGCCATCGTCTCGGCGACCGGAGGCCCCACTTCCTCCGCCGGAACCGCCGTATTGCCTACCGGCACTGCACCTGGTTGCGCTGACGCAACCTCGATCTCATCGCGTTGCACCGCATCCGCAAGGGTGGCTGCCTCGGGCTCTTTTGCCGCCACTTCACTGGCTGCGTCCGGAACTGCCGCTCGGGTTTCTGGCGAAGCCCACGTCGTCACCTCCGCGGTCACGCCACTTTCCACCGGCGCCGGACTCATGGCAGCCGTCGCGCCCGGTGCGGCGGAAGCATTCGCCTGCGCTGACGGGTTAGCCAGCGTTCGGAACATCTCTGCTTCCAGCGAAAGGGCTGCTTCCTCGGGACTCACCGTCACCGCCGCTGCCACCCAGCGTGGACCCTGCGACGCATTTTGCGCAGCCCGTTCTGCCAACTCCGCACCCGCAGCGACCAGCGTCTGGCGCGCGGATATCGAAGATGCATCGGTATGCCCGAGCGACGGCGTCAGCAACCGCAGCGCCTCCTCCAACTCTTCTTCGCTGGGCGCTGAACCAGTCTCCGCCTCTCCCGCAGCCGCCACAACCGGAACCTCAGGCGCCTCTGCCGGCTTCGGTGGTTCCTCAATCTTCGCGGTGACTTCCGCCACAGGCTCTTCCGCCTTGGACACTTCTGCAATCTTCGGTTGGTCGGGCGCTGGATCTTCCATCTGGGCCGGGTTCGCGACTTCGTCACTGCCGATCACCGGGGCCTGGCTGACTTCAATCTTCTGTTCTTCCGGAACCGTCTCTTCCACGATCGCAGCGGTGGCAAACGTCGGTTCATCTTGCCGGTCGACGGGAGCAGGCTCCACCACTGCAAAGGTTTCGACATGCACCCGTTCCGCGGGTCCCGCCTCAGGCACAGCAGCGGGTTCCGGCGCGATCACCGCGGCGCTTGCCTCCGAAACCGCATTCACCGCAGGAATTTCCGGCTCGCCCCGGGGCTCCAGGGCCGCACTCTTCTCTTCCACAGCAGGCGCAGCAACTTCAAATTCAGAGCTGGACTCGACAGGTGTGGACATCCCGGACGGCGTAGAAACTTGTTCTTCCGTGGCTGCTGGTCCATCCAACTTCGCTGCCAGGGCACTGAGCGCATCCAATTCCTCGGGCGTAATGTCGCGCGGAATATCGGGAACCACGGCCGGTTCCTGCGGGGATGGTGCGGACTTTCCAGGAGCAGTATTCGACACCTTGCTTTTCCCGCGCCGGAAGGTGCGGAAACTCAGCTCGGGCGCAAACTCCGTCTCCGATTCGGGCTCGGGCTCTTCCTTCTTTTTCTTCGAGGGAAAGCGCAGCCGGCTCTTCCAGCCTGTGTCGGGGTCGGCATCGCTCTCTGATTTCGTGCTGGGTCGTTCTTCCGTGTAGCGCTCACGCACGTTCGTCGCACTAAAGCGCGAACCGTCACCCGGTCCGGGGACCATCCGGTCTTCCATGCACGCCAGCGCGCTCAGCAACTCGCTCGCTTCAAAGGGCTTGATGATGTAGGCGTCTGCCCGCACCCGCCGCGCTTCTTCGGGCTTGAATGGTTCCAGTTTTCCGACCGTGAGGAGAACAGGAATGCGCTCGGTGTCGGGCGAATCTTTCAGACGCTGGCAGACTTCCAGCCCGCTGTAGCCGGGCATGTAAACGTCGAGCACGATCAGGTCCGGCTTCAGCTCGGTCACCCGTTTGAGCGCGGCAGAACCGTTATTGACCGTGACGACGTCATACCCGGCGTCACCCAGGATCTTTCGCCCCATGTTCTGGGCGGTCACACTGTCATCGGCCAGCAGTATTTTCCGCGCCAAGCGTGCATCCTTCGCCAAAAGGAGAGATAACGCGAAAGTACCTTGTCCTGTAATTCAAGTCAACGATTCGTAAGCCGATGTCCGGTTACGACCGTGTCGAGTACTAAGGTGCATGTACCTGAAGGCGGATAGCGCGCCGACCGCACGAGCGAGGACGCCCGTCTCTCGACCACTGAGAACTGAGAACCGGGAACTGAGAACTGCCTCCTTAGAACGGGTTCAGTTTCCCCAACCCCTTCTTCTTTTTCTTCTTGCTGGACGAGATATCGACCAGATCGTCTTTGCTGGAACTGGAAGACGACTTGGAGGCCGACGAGGAACTGCCTGGGTCGATCTCATTGGTCTGCGGGGGAGGCGGAAGGGCATTAGGATCCGCCGCGACATTTGGCTTCAACTCATTCGGATCAGGCACGTTGGGCTTCAACTCGCCCGCCGCAGCCGGCTGATCCTGGCTGGAGGCCGGGGGCTGTTCCTGGGTTGGTGGTGGCGGCGTCCCTGCGTCCGGAGCCGGCGTGTCCGACCGCGGCACCTCCTGGCTCGGCGGCACGACCCCGTTCACGGTTTCGGCTTTCAGCTTGCTGTCCCCGCCGGAGGCCAACGCGCGGTTCACATCTTGAATCACTCCAGTGGCGGTCACTGGGTCCTTGTCCACCATGGTCGGCTCGCCCACGTGAGAGGCTTTGGCCACGTCGGGATGCTTTTCGAAGTTGCCCAGCATGTTCGACATGAAGCCCGCTTGCTGCCGGCTCGCCATTTCCTTCTTGTTCAGTTCGAGGGCGGCTCGCGTCGGCCGCGGTACCGTCTGATGCAGAGTCTCCAGACGGGCCTTGGCGTCGAGCGCCCGGTCCATCGCCGGATACCGCGTGATGATCCTGGAATACGCCTCCGCCGCTTTCTTCGTGAACTCCGCGATCATTTTGCTCTTGGTCACTTCATTGGCGCGCGGATTTGCCCGCACCAGGGCAATCTCGCCTTCATACGACTGCCCCAGCAGATACAACGCCTCATCCGCCCCGCTATACAGCGGATACCGGTCCACCAGCGTCTGCAGCCGTGCGATCGCAGCCGGATACGACTCCCGCAGATAGTAGAACCGCCCGATGTTGTATTCGCGCTCCGCCAGAACTTCCTGCACTTCGCGCAGCCGCTGTTTGGCTTGCGGCACCAGCTTGCTGTCCGGATATTCCTGGATCAGAGCCCGGTATTCTTCCTCCGCCCGCATGGCGTGAGTGTAGTCGCGGTCCGGCTTTTCCATTTCCTGATAGTGGATGTTGGCGACCTTCAACTGCGCTTCCGCCGCTTCCGGCATATTCGGGAAGAATGTCCGGAAATCCTTGTACTCGATCTCGGCCTGCTGCATAGCCGTGGATCCGCCCTCGGCATACCACGAATCCGCCACCGCCAGCTTCGCGCGTGCGATGTACTCCGAATCCGGATAGGTGTTGATCAGGGTCTGGAGCGTCATCCGCGCCACATCGAAGCGATTGTGCTTCATCGCGTCCATCGAGCGGTCGAACAACACCTTGTCCGGCTGCTTCGACCCGACGTTGGCCAGCGGATTGTTAACTTTCTTATTCGTGCAGCCCAAGGCAAACGCCAGCACGAAGACCATCAACCCAAGAATCAAATTACGCCGCATAAGACAACCTCAAAATCTTGTTCACCACGGAGACACAGAGGCACGGAGAAATTCTTTGGTGTATTTTCCTCCGTGTCTCTGTGTCTCCGTGGTGAAATTCATAACTACACCCTCTGCGGGTGCCCCGTTCTAGGCGCTCCGGTCTTTGGAGCGGCTAGGGCGAGGACGTTCGATGCGTCTACACTCTCTGCAGACTGGCGCTCCGAGCTGCTTCCAGCAGCGCTGCCGCGTTCGCCTTCGGATCGCCTTTGCCAAACACCGCATTCCCGGCCACCAGGATTTCTGCTCCGGCCCGCACAATGTCCCCAACCGTATCCAGCCCGACGCCGCCATCCACCTCGATGCGGTACGAGTACCGCCGCGCCGCCCGAATCTCGGCCAGCTTCCTCATCTTGTGCAGCGCCCCGGGAATAAACTTCTGCGCCCCAAATCCCGGATTCACGCTCATCACCAGCACATAGTCCACAATGTCGAGCACTTCACTCAGCGTCTCTACCGGAGTCGCTGGATTCAGCACCACGCCCGCCAGGCACTCATGGCTCTTAATCAGATGCAACGTGCGGTTCAGGTGCCGGCAAGCTTCCTGGTGCACCGAAATCCAGTCCGCGCCCGCCTCGGCAAAATCGGGGATGTACTGGTCCGGATTCTCAATCATGAGATGGCAATCGAGGGGAACCCGGGTTGCCTTGCGCAGCGATTTGACCACCACCGGACCGATCGTCAGGTTGGGCACAAAGTGCCCGTCCATGATGTCCACATGGACGACACTGCCGCCGCCCGCAACCGCGCCTTCCACCTGCTGGGCGAGATGCGCAAAATCCGCCGAAAGTATCGAGGGTGCCAGTTCGATCAAAACAGTGTCC
>Ga0209698_10004168_pt1 | contig 15947 bp, 17 predicted proteins | sample LitLauG_LLR_2012_FD_187203 | JGI IMG/M metagenome (GOLD analysis project Ga0209698, IMG submission 187203) | Freshwater sediment microbial communities from Pennsylvania, USA - Little Laurel Run_MetaG_LLR_2012 (SPAdes) (version 2) | ecosystem: Environmental > Aquatic > Freshwater > Creek >...
CGCCTGAGCCGCCGCCCGGGCACGGCTCAAGGGCAAACCATGGGGACGTGCAATTCGAATGTCAGCCATGAATCGGGAGTTATCCGGGAAGAAAGCCGCGGCAGATTGAGCGCCACCCAGCCGTCACGGACTTCCAGCAGCCGGCAGCTTCGATTGCAGGATTGCACGCCACCGCGGCGCAGACCCATCAGCTGTGCCCGCCCGCTGAGCACGCTCTCGTCGAGTTCCAGCGCCGTGCCGAGCGCCCGGGCGCTGGATCGCAGCGCATCCATCAGCTCGTCAATGCCGCTCATGGCATCAAAGGCCGGTACCAGCGGCGCGCCGCGCTCCGGGCCGGTCAGCGCCATGAGCCCGGATTCGGCCCAGCGCAATGCCGGCGCAATCAAGCGTCGCTCCTCACTTCATCCACCAGCCCCCACTCCACTGCCCGCCGGGCGTCGATCCGCTCCCCTGTAAGCGCCCAGTACAACATGCGCCGCCGGCCGATGCGGCGCGCGATCGTCACGGTACCGCCCGCTCCCGGCATCAGTCCCATCGCCAGTTCCGGAAGCCAGAATCGGGTTCCCGGCGCGGCGACCACGTGGCCGGCGGCCGCAGGAATCTCGATGCCGGCGCCGACGCAGGCCCCATGCAGGTATGCCCGGATGCGCGCTCCCAGGGCATGAATCAGGCGCGCCGGCGCGCGCAGCGTACGGATCGCGTGCGCCGTCACCGGGTCAATCGCTCCGCCAAATTCGGCCAGGTCACCGCCGGCGCTGAAATCCGGGCCCTCCGCGCGCAGCTGCACGGACGGCCGCGTGGGATCATCGCTGGCAAGCACCAGCTGTTCGACCAGCTCATCGCGCATGCACGCATCAAGGGCGTTGCGGCGCGCGGGATGCGCGAGTGTGATCGTGAGGACCTCGCCGTCGCGCAGGCCGCGCACGCGCGGGCCCGGAGGCGCTGCCGCCCGCGGCCCCCGCCTCGCCAGCCACTCCCGGAACGACTGACCCCCGAGCAGCGTGGAATACGCGAACGATTCCAGCAGCAGGGCGTCGGGTACGGCGAGGTCGCGACCGGTGCGCAGGACCTGCGCGAGCACCGCCGCAGGCAGGCCGTAAGCCTGCGTCAGCGTGCACAGCCGCGCGAGCGTCGCATCGAGTTCCGTGGGCGCCACGCTCACCCAATCGCGCGGCGCCGCTCCGGCCACGGTGAGCAGCAGATCAAATTCCGCCGCGCCGATGGCCGGCAGCACACCGGCGCGGTCCACGCCGATCGTGAGGGTCGTGGGTGAATGCTCCCCGGGCGTGACGGTCTCGGCGAGATCGACGATGGCCGCCGCGGCTGAAATACCGGCCTCCTGCACGTCGAACTGCAGTGCCGGCACGAAAGTCATGCTTTGCCTGCGCGTTGTGGCGGGAAAGAGCGCGGCAGAAGCCTCATTCGTGAAATATTATCATAGGCGCAGCGATCAGCCCGGCGCGTCACCGCGGGATCCGGTACGTTCATGCCTTCATTTGACCTAAAACCTGGTGCGAGGATCCAGTCCCGGGCGATGGACCTGTGCTGCGCGATCACTCTGCCCGGGGCCGCGCAGCGCCGTGCCGGCCCCGGACCTCATCCGGTCGACGTCACAGGGGAGTCGGCGCCATGATGCACGATGACGCATCGCTGCTGATCCGCAATGCCGGCATGGGCTTCGGCGTTGATGTCGCGGATGTCCGGCTGCGGCTCGGGATCATCGCCGCCGTCGGCCCTGCCCTGCCCGGGTTGCAGGACGAAACGGTGTTCGACGCAGGCGGTGCCGCGTTGTTGCCCGGACTGCATGACCATCACATTCATCTGCAGGCGCTGGCCGCCGCGTCGCTCTCCCTGCACTGCGACGCCACGTCACCGGACGGCGGCGCCTCGCTGGGTGCGCGGCTGCGTGCGGCCGACGCGGAAGGCGATTCGCACCAGTGGCTGCGGGTCACCGGCTATCACGAGGACATTGCCGGTGACATCGATCGCGACTGGCTCGACCGCCACGTCGCCGCGCGCCCGGTGCGCGTGCAGCATCGCAGCGGCAGGTTATGGATATTCAACACCCGGGCCCTGGAACTGCTGCGGGCCGATGAGGCCGGTACGCCGCTCGAACGCCGCTCGCAGCGGGCGACCGGCCGGCTATACGACGCCGATGCCTGGCTGCGCCAGCGGCTCGATCACCGGCGACCGTCTCTCGCCCTGATCAGCCGGCGGCTGGCCTCCTATGGCGTAACCGGCGTCACCGATGTCACGCCCGGCAATGCCCTCGCCGACTTTGAACACTTTGCCGACTGTCAGCGGCGCGGCGAGCTGCTGCAGCGGGTCACGATGATGGGCAACGCCGGCCTCGATCACGCGATCGCCAGCGACATGCTCTCGGCCGGCGGGACCAAGGTGCACCTGCATGAACACGACCTGCCGGACTTTGATGCATTCTGCGCCCTCATCAGGCACAGTCACGGCGTGGGCCGGCCGGTCGCCGTGCACTGCGTCACCGCGCCCGAGCTCGCGTACGCGCTGAGCGCGTTGACCGAGTCTGGGTCCGTGCCCGGCGATCGCATTGAACACGCCGCGCTCGTACCCGCAGACTGGCTGCCCGTAATGCGCGCTGCCGGCATTACCGTCGTGACCCAGCCGAATTTTGTCGCCGAGCGCGGCGACAGCTACCTCAAGGCCTTGCCTGCCTCGGAAGCCGCCGGCCTGTATCGCGCCGGATCGCTGCTTGCGGCCGGCGTGCCGCTGGCCGCCGGCACGGACGCGCCGTTCGGTGACCCGGATCCCTGGCGCGCCATGCAGGCCGCCGTCGACCGGCGTACGGCGGCAGGGCGGGTGCTGGGGCCGGCGGAGAGGCTCTCGCCCGAAGCCGCCTGCACCCTGTTCCTCGGCGCCGCCGTGGACCCGGCGGGACCTGCACGCCGCATCGCGGCGGGCGCGCCAGCCGACCTGTGCCTGCTCGATCGCAGCTGGCAGGAAGCGCGCCGGGCGCTGCATGCGGTCCGGGTGCAATGGAGCCTGCGTGGCGGCCGTTTCATCTGGCGGCAGGCGTACGCTGCCGTCGGCCTGAATGCGGTTGAACAACATTGTTGTCGGGCTGTACTCTAGCGGCAACGGCGGGAGTACCTGATGCTCGAGGGGCGGCACTACCAGAACGCGTACGTCACGCGTGACATCGACAGGGCGGTCGCGGGCTTCAAGACCCGGAGTGCGGTCCGGGATATCCGCGTGTTCGAAGCGCCCACTGAAGTGCAGACCCCCGCCGGCCGCGGCATGCTGGTCTCCAGACTGGCGTTCATCTGGATCGACAATCTGCAGTATGAACTGATCCAGCCGGTCTCCGGCCTGGTGGATATCTATCGCGATGCCCTGCCGGCCGATGACTCGCTGAAGTTTCACCACATCTGCATGCGCATCGACAATTGGCAGGAATTCCGCCCCAGGGTCGACCGCCAGAGCTTTCCGGTGGTGCTTGAAGGCGGCGGTGAACAGCTGCGCTTCCTCTACCTAGACGCCCGCGCGTTTCTGGGTCATTACCTGGAGTATGTCTGGATGACGGCCGAGCGCTGGACTCAAGTCGGTGGCCGCTAGCTTCGTGTACGCCCGGCGAAGCGGTATCGGGGCGCAGCATGATCGGCGCGCGCCATGACCGCGGACCCGGCATCCCCCACAAGTCTGGAGTGAACCATGCCTGCCTACATGATCTTCATGCGCGAATCGCCCCTGCGGGAACCCGCCGAATATGCGGAGTACCGCCGTATCGGCCAGCAGAACCAGGGTGATTTCAAGATCACGCCGCTGTCGGTCTACGGCAAGGTCGAGGCGGTCGAGGGCGCGGCACCCGATGGCATCATCATCGTGCAGTTTCCCAGCGCAGCGGACGCCAGGGCCTGGTACAACAGCCCCGGCTATCAGGCGGCGCTCCCCCATCGGCTGAAGGCCGCGACCTGGCGATCCATGATCGTCGAAGGCACCTGAGCCGGAGGCACGACCATGGCTACCGCAACCTACAAGCTGCTGCTGTTCCTCAAGCGGCGACCCGGCATGTCGATGCAGGAATTCCGCGACTATTACGAGAACGTGCACAGCAAGATCGGCGAGAAATACTCGGACGGCGTGCTGCGCTACGTCCGCCGATACCTGCAGCCCCTGCCCGATCCGCACACGGGCAAGCCGGAGGAGATGGAATACGACGTCGTCACAGAACTCTGGTTCGAGGACCGCTCCGTGTTCGAGCGTGTCGCGGCGCTGTTGTCGTCCGGCGTCATGCATCCGGACGTGGTCGAGGATGAAAAGCGGCTGTTTGACCGCCCGAAGATGCGCTATGCAGCAGTCGTCGAGTGCGATTCCGATCTATCCAGGCGGGCAAAGCAATGAATCCTCCGACCCAATCCCCCTCGCGCAGTTCCAGGACCGCGGTCGTCACCGGAGGTCTCGGCGCGCTGGGCGCTGCCGTCGTCAGCGCCTTTACGCAGGCCGGGTACCGCGTTGCCGTCATAGACCGGATGCCCGGCGATTCGCCGGCCGCCGTGGCGCTGCGGGCTTCCGCGGACCTCCTCCTCCTGGCAGGCGTCGATCTCGCTGATGCCGCGGCGACGCAGTCCGCGATGCAGGCCGTGGCGGCGCGCCACGGTGGCATCGATGTGCTCGTCAACGTCGCCGGCGGATTTCGCTGGCAGTTGCTGGCGGACGGCGGCCTCGACGTCTGGGACGCCATGTACGCGGCGAATCTGCGCTCGGCCGCCACGGCCTGCCAGGCGGCCCTGCCCTTCCTGCGCCAGAGCGCCATGGGCCGCATCATCAATATTGGCGCCGGCGCGGCGGCCGCACGCTCGGCCGCGGGCATGGGCGCGTACGCGGCATCCAAGGCCGGCGTGCATAAATTGACCGAAAGCCTGGCCGACGAGTTGAAGAACCACGGCATCACGGTCAACGCCGTGCTGCCCGGGACGATTGACACGCCGCAGAATCGTGCCGACATGCCCGACGCCGACCGGACGCGCTGGGTCCGCCCACAGGAAGTCGCGCACGTCATTCTTTTTCTGGCCTCCGGGGACGCACAGGCGGTGACCGGCGCACTGGTGCCCGTGAACGGGCGGGGCTGAGCCCGGGTGGCGCGGCGCGCTGATCGCGGGTAACCCTGATGTCGGCCCACCCTCGTCCCCGCCGCAGCGTGCTCTATGTTCCCGCATCGAATCCGCGTGCCATTGACAAGGCCAGGGGCCTGCCCTGCGATGCGGTGGTGCTGGATCTCGAGGATGCCGTTGCACCCGAAATGAAGGTGGCGGCGCGCCAGACGGCCCTGGAAGCGGTGCGCACCGGGGGCTTCGGTCCCCGCGAACTGGTCGTCCGCGTCAACGCCCTGGATACCGAATGGGGCGCGGCCGACCTGGAGGCCCTGAGCCGGAGCGGTTGCGATGCCATCCTGGCTCCCAAGGTCCGCACGCCCGATGACGTCCGGGCCTACGAGGCGGCGCTGGATGGAGCCCCTGCCGCGCTGCGACTGTGGGCCATGATCGAGACCGCGCTCAGCATCTTCAGGCTCGAGCAGATCGCCGCGACCCGGTACGACACGCGCCTGGCGTGCTTCGTCATGGGCACGAATGATCTCGCCAGGGAACTGCGCATGAGGCTCGATGTCGAGCGCACGCCAATGGCCGCGCTGCTCGGACTCACGGTGGCGGCTGCACGCGCCCATGGGCTGGCGGCACTCGACGGCGTATTCAATGATTTCGAAGACGCATCGGGATTCGAATGCCAATGCCGGCAGGGCCTGGACTTCGGATTCGATGGCAAGACGCTGATACATCCCCGGCAGATCGGCGCCTGCAATACGGTGTTCAGCCCGTCGGCCGCGGAGGTTGACTGGGCGCAGCGCGTCGAGGCTGAATTTGCCCGGCCCGAGAATGCGCACAAGGGCGCCCTGCGGCTCGACGGAACCATGATCGAGCGCTTGCACCTGGCGCAGGCCCGGCAGGTACTGGCGCTGGAGGCTGCGATACGCGCGGCCTCTGTTGCGCACTCGTCCTGAGTGTCGGCGGCAATGGCCGCGACCGGACCCGGTAACCGGCCTCTACCCGGATCGACCGTCGCGTGGCCGCCCGGCCCGGCCGGAGTTTTCCTCGACGGCGCGCCAGTGGTCCGCATGCGTCCAGGTCTCCACCAGATGCTCGGCTTCGATCTTCACCAGCGTCGCGTGATCCGCGCCTGAGCGGTGCGCCGCGGACAGCGCCTTGAATCCGCGCATGACGCGTGGCGTGCGCTTGCGGAAGCGGGCGCAGAAGTGCTCGATGAATTCGTCAAACGGCAGGTCTGCGGGCGCCACGGCCTCCAACAGGCCAAGCTGCCCGGCCGCCTCCGCACCGAAGATTTCGGCGCCCGCCAGCAGGCGCATTGCGCGGCTGGCGCCCACGGCGTTCAACAGGTCGATGCCGCCGCCCCAGGCGGTGGAGATCGCCATGCTGCCCTGCAGGAAGCCGATGCGGGCATGCGCGGCGGCAATGCGCAGATCGCAGGCCATCGCGAGTTCGGCGCCGCCGCCGAGCGCATCGCCGTTCAGCGCCGCGATGGTCGGTACCGGAAAGCCGCGCAGCGCATCGAAACTGCGCCGATATTCCCGGGCCATCGCGCGGGCCTCGGCACGCGTCCGCACCGCACCGAGCTCGTCGAGGTCGCCTCCGGATGAGAAGGCCCTGTCCCCGGCGCCCGTCAGTACCAGGAATTTCAGGCCGTCATCGGTCCGGTACGCCTCGAGGTGCGCCGCCAGGGCCGCAATGACCGCCCGGCTCAGCGCATTGCGCTTCGCGGGGCGCGCAATGGTCAGCCGCAGCGCATCGCCGCTCCTATGTGCTTCGACGGGCGTCACGGGTCATGAGGAATAGCGGCCGCCGTTGACGCTGAGCGTATGGCCGGTGATGTAACCGGCATCCTCCGAGGCGAGGAATGCACAGGCGGCGGCGATGTCCTCGGGTCGGCCGGGCCGTTTCATCGGCGAAGCCGCCGCCGTCTTTTCGATGCTGCCGCCGGGAACGAGCGAGTCGCTGGCGCGCAGCATGGGCGTATCGACGAATCCGGGCGGCACGTTGTTGGCGGTGATCCCGTGGGCCGCGAACTCCGCAGCCAGCGACTTGGTGAAGGCGATGACGCCGCCCTTGGACGAGGCGTAGTGCACCATGCGCGTCGCACCGGTCTGGGCGCTTGACGAGGAGATGTTGATGATCCGGCCCCAGCCGGCCGCGAGCATGTCGGGCAGCACCGCGCGCGTCACCAGGAACATGCTCTTGAGGTTGACCGTGATCATGCGGTCCCAGGCCTCCTCGGTAATCTCGAGGAAGGGCACGAAACCGGTGATGCCGGCGTTGTTGACGAGGATGGTCACGGGCCCAAGCTCGGCATGCGCGCGCTTGACGGCCGCTTCGATCTGCGTGCGCTCAGACACGTCGACGCGGCTGGCAATCGCGCGCCCACCGGCTGCCACGATGTCGCTGGCGGTGCGCTGCGCACCGGCTTCATTGATATCCCAGACCGCCACCGCGGCGCCGTCACTCGCGAGGCGCCTGGCCGTGGCCTGCCCCAGCCCGGAGCCGGCACCCGTGACGATCGCATTCCTGCCTTTCAATGACATGCTCTGCTCCCTCATTCCATGTATCGGATTCAATGCATCGGCTTTGCGCAACCCGCTGCCGCCTTACTTCCCCATGCGCGCGCGGGTCGCGGCATCGAGCGGTTCGATGCCCGCCTCGATCTGCACGCCGAATGAATTCATGAACCACGCCAGGCACGCATAGCAGCCCACCAGGAACACCAGGTCCATCAGCTGTTTTTCGTCCAGGTGTGCGGACAGGCGCCGGTAGGTGCCGGCGCTGATGCCCGATTCCCGATGCAGTTCATCGACGGCACGCAGCAGATCCGCATCCAGCGGGTCCCAGCCCGGCGCATCCGGACCGCGCTGGATTCTTGCGATCTCGGCATCGGTGATCCCGTGTCGCTTGCCTATTGCCACGTGGGCGAGGTATTCGACTTCGGCGCGCGTCAGCCAGCCGATGCGCATGATCAGGATTTCGCGCACCCGCGCCGACAGCGTGGTCGCATAGAAATGGTGCGCATTGAATGTCAGGAAGGCCTTGGTCAGCGCGGGATGGCGCAGCTGCATGCAGACGCCGTTCGAACCGAGCAGGGGTTGCCCCGCCTTCGATGCGGCGATGATGTTGTCGCGGCCATGGGGAAGCACGCTCATCGCATCGTAGGCCGCCGCGTCCCAGTCCGGCGGCAAGAGCGGCGCCACGCGCGGGCCCGATCCATCCTGCTTGTCATCCTGCATGGGGGTTCCTGGCGATTTCATGTTCATGGCAACATCATGGCAGTGGTTGTCGGGTGCTCGTCAGCCCTGCTTGGCCACCAGGAGGTCGAGTTCGCGAAATTTCTCCGGCCGCAGCGTGCCATGCATGCTGAGCCGCAGCACCTCGCTCGAGTAGCGCTGGGCAAGTTCCTGGCGTTCCTTCGCGCTGCGCGCATGCGAGCGGGCCCAGACCGGCCACAGGAAGGCGCCGGCGAGCGTCAGTACGCAGGCCACCTCGGTATCGATGTGGGGTTGCGCCAGCTCCGTCCGGGCAAAGGCCTCGAAATTGGACCGGTACTGCTGCCAGAACGGATCGCTGGCGGGGCGCCGCGAGCTCAGCAGTTCAAACAGCCAGACACGCCCGAGTTCGGGATTCTCCATGGCGAAAATCGCGAGCTGCTCGGTCACCGTCCTCGGGCTGACGCTCTGCACGGACTGCCCGGCAGCGACGGCCGGATCGCCGAACACCGCCCGATAGAGCTTGTCGCTCACCCACGCGGCAGTGGCTTCGATCAATTGCGCGCGCGTCTGGAAATGCTGGTACGCCGTGCCACGATTGACTCCGGCACGCTGGGCCACCTGCGCGACGCTCAGGCCTTCCTTGCCCCCATGCGCCAGCACCTTGCGCGCCGCCTCCAGGATGGCTTCGCGCGTTCCCGCAGGGTCGCGCTTCCTGCGAACCTTCTTGGCCGGCACTGTCGTCATGGATGGGTCCAGCATGGATTAGTCGTAGTCGTTTTGATTGATCACTGCCACGGCGATCACAGCGGCCGGCGTCAGCCGCAGGATGCTCCCCGTCAATTTCGTCGCTTCACTCAATCGCAATTTCGCACACTACTCCGGCCGGCACGCCCTGGCATGCGAGCGTGTAGCCTTCCGCCAGGTCCGCATCGCTGAGCACATGGTTTTCGAGCAACGCCACTTCACCCTGGAGCCGGCGCACGATGCACGCGCCACAGAGCCCCTGCGCGCAGACGGCCGCTGCCGGGATGTTCGCCTGCAGCATGGTCTCGAGCAGCGTATCGCCCGCGCGATAGGGTATGCGCTGACTGCGGCCCCCCACGTGCACGACGAGCTCGGCCGGCGCGAGCCGCGGCGGCGCGGCGGGCGCTGTGGAGTCGTGCAGTGGCATGCAGGAGGCATTGCTGTCGGCCATGTGGGACAACTGTAAGCAAGCGACCCGCGTAAATCAACACCATTGTTGATTACCGTGCCGTCGGGGCGCGGGAAGAATTGGCAGCCGCCGCGACCGGGCTCCGACCGGGCCGCGCCGCGGCGGCCGGGCATATCGACACCATTGTTGACTACCCATTGCCCGTCGGCTAGCGTTGCGCATCCATTTTTCAGGCCGAGGGTGCTCCATTGTTCAAGGCAATACTGATCAACAAGCAGGACGGCGCGTACTCGGCGCGGCTCGCCGATGTCAATGAAACGGATCTGCCGGATGCACCCGTGACCGTGCGCATTGAATACTCCACGGTCAATTACAAGGACGGGCTTGCCATCACCGGGAAATCGCCCGTGGTGCGCAAGTTTCCGATGGTCCCGGGCATCGACTTCGCGGGCGTCGTGGAAAGCAGCACCAGCGCCGCATGGCGCGCGGGCGACCGGGTGCTTCTGAACGGCTGGGGCGTCGGCGAAACCCACTGGGGCGGCCTTGCGCAGAAGGCGCGTGTCAATGCCGAATGGCTGCAGCGGATTCCCGACCGCTTCACCTCGCGCCAGGTGATGGCGATCGGCACCGCGGGCTACACCGCGAGCCTGTGCGTCGATGCGCTGATTCGCAATGGCGTGAAACCCGAAATGGGCGAGGTCCTCGTGACCGGCGCCTCGGGCGGTGTCGGCAGCGTCGCCATAGCGCTGCTCGCCAAGGCGGGCTTCGCAGTGGTGGCCTCGACGGGCAAGCCCGCCGAAGCGGCGTATCTGCAGGCGCTCGGTGCCCGGCAGGTGATCGACCGCAACGAGTTCTCGCAGCCCGGGAAGCCGCTGCAGAAGGAACGCTGGGCGGCAGTGGTCGACTCGGTGGGCAGCCACACGCTGGCCAACGCTTGCGCGCAGACCCGCTACCGCGGCACGGTGGCCGCCTGCGGCCTGGCCCAGGGCATGGATTTTCCCACTTCGGTGGCCCCGTTCATCCTGCGCGGTGTGTCGCTGCTCGGCATCGACAGCGTCATGGCACCGCAGGCGGTGCGCGAACCCGCATGGGGCCGCCTGGCACGCGACCTCGATGCGGCGGCGCTCGAGAGCATGAGCCGCGTGATCGGCCTGGCAGACACCCTGGGGGCGGCCAATGACATTCTGAGCGGAGCGATCCGCGGCCGTGTGGTCGTCGATGTCAACCGCTGAGCTGCAACCGGCCAGCGGTGCCGGCCCCGGGGCGGTCTCAGTAGACGATCTTCTCATCGACGAGCCGCTGGCGCTCGCTCTCCGACAGCCCCAGCAGATCGCCGAGCACGTAGTCGTTGTGCTCGCCAAGCCGCGGGGCCGCGCGTTCGACCGATGGATTGCTCACCGACATGCGCCATGGCGCACCGGCAATCGGCGTTTCGCACTGTAGGCTGTCCATGACGGCATGATAGAAGCCGCGCTGCCACAGTTGCGCGTCCGCAATGAGTTCAATTGAATTGACGCTCTTGAATGCGGCAATGCCCCGCTCCCGCAGCCGGGCACTGAGCTCATCCGCATCCTGTCCGCGGGTCCAGGCGCCCAGGAGCCGGTCCAGTTCCTCCGCGGCCCGGCAACGCGAGCCGCTGTCCGCGTAGCGGCGGTCCGCAGCCAGTTCGGGCCGCCCCATTGCATCGGTCAATGCCCGCCATGCCTCGTCCGACGGCACGGCGATGCTGATCCAATCCTCGTCCCCGCAGGGATAGCAGCCGTGCGGCGCCATGTCGGCATGCCGGTTGCCATCGCGGACGGGAATGTGGCCGGTCAGGAAGTAATCCATGAACACGTCGCCGAGCATCGACGCGATCGATTCGACGGCCGAGACATCGATGAACTGGCCTTCACCGGTCGCCCGGTGGTGATAAAGCGCCACCACGGCGGCAAATGCCGCTGCGGTTCCAAAACTGCTGTCGCCATAGCGGATGTTGACGAGCTTGGGCGGCCCATCCGGGTAGCCCACCATGTGGCAGAGTCCCGCGAGCGCCGAAAAGCTCGGAGCGTAGCCCGTCTGGTAGCTCAACGGTCCGTCGCCGCCATGCATGCTCATGGAGACGGCAATGATGTCGGGCTTGACCGCCCGCAGCGCCTCGTAGTCCAGGCCCTGTCTCGACACGGCACCTGGCCGGAGGTTCTCGATGAAGATGTCGCTGTGCATCACCAGCTCCTTGAACAGCCTCCTGCCTTCCGCGGTCTTGAGACTCAGCTGGACGCTGAGCTTGCCGGGATTGACTGCCAGGAATCCGGGCGCGGCATTGATATCCTGCACGCCATAGCGGCGTGTCGCGTCCAGGGAGTCCTGGCTTTCGACCCGGATGACCTCGGCACCGAGCAGCGCCAGGAGCTTTCCGGCGTAGGGACCCGCCCAGACCTTGGTGTGTTCCAGAACGCGGACGCCCTGCAGCGGACCCGTGGAGTGCGGCGGCTTCACCTCCGGATCACTCCAGGCTCGTGCAGGGTCCCGGCCGAGGGCGGCCCGATGCCGGCGACGGCGCCGAGCACCTGCTCCGTGTGCTGCCCCAGCAGCGGCGCGTGGGCTTCAAGGCGGGCCGGAGTCCGGCTGAATTGATACGGCACGGTCGGATACTTGCTGCGACCCAGCGTCGGATGGTCGAGTTCCACGAAGTACTTCCGGTGCTGCAGCTGCGGCGACTCGAGTACATCCTTGACGGTATTCACCGGCACCAGCGCCACGCCCAGCTTCTGCGCGCGCGTGGCAACGTCCACCCGCTCCTGGCTCTTCATCCACTGCGCGATCTGCATCCGGCACCGCTGGATGCGCTCGGGCGTGAGATGCAGTTCGAGCCAGCGCTCGGGAAACTCCAGCATCCACGGCGGTTCACCCATCAGCCTGTACAGGCCATTCCAGTGTCCCGGCTCGGTCATGAACAGGTACACGTAGCCGTCCCGGCATTGAAAGAACGTGGCCGGGCCGCCCAGGTCGAATGCCGATCGCTTCGTGTTCACGTCCATGTGGCCCGCGACCATCTGTCCCAGTACGTAGTCGGACAGGGAAGCCAGCGACGCCTGCTCGGAGACGTCCACGAACTGACCGCGGCCGCTGCCCGATTTGAAGTACAGCGCGGCCACCAGTGCGATGGCAGCGCTGAGTCCCGATTCATAGTCCGTGAGAAACCGACCGGCGCCCTTGAGTGGAGGCGTACCGGGATCGGGGTCCGAGGGCGTGTGGTAGCCCCAGCCGCTGCTCTGAAACACGTTGAGACTGCAGGCCCTTTGCAGTTCAGCCGGCGCCTCGTAGCCAAACGGCGTGACGGAACAGATGACCAGGCCCGGATGGCGATGCCCGCACTCGCCCGGATCCAGACCCAGCCCCTCCAGATACCCCTTGGGATGATCATCGATGAGGGCGTCCACGGTCCCGGCCAGGCGCAGCAGGATTTCGCGCCCCCGCGGGGCAGCCAGGTCGAGAGTGACCGAGCGCTTGTTGGTGTTCAGGTAGGCGAACAGGGCGCTGCGCTCCTGCGGCGCTCCGGACCGGCAGAGCGGCGCCCTGCGGCGCGTCGCGCTCCCCAGGCCCGGCGCCTCGATCTTGATGACCTCAGCGCCGAAATCGGCCACCAGCTTGCCGCAATACTCGCCCGCGACGTCACCCGCCAGTTCGAGGATGCGCAGTCGCTTGAGCGCCGTCACGGGCCGCACCGCCGCCCGGGACCGGCGCCCTGCCTCACGTTGCGTACCCTGGTTGCCATCGTGGATCCGGCCCTTTACGGCTTCCTGCGGCCCGAGCGGCTGAGGCGCCAGTCGGCCGGATAATTCATGTCGTTGTCCTTCACCACGTCGTTCAACCCCTTGCCGAATACGCCGTCGGCCAGCTTCACGTCGCCGACGTTGTCATTCTTCATGGCCGGCAATACGCCCTCGACGAATCCGGTCAGCAGGCTGCCCAGGTATTCGCCGCGATACTGCTTGTAAAGTTCAATGAAGGTCTTCTGCACGACGACCGTATCCAGCGGTCGGGTGCGTGAGCAGGCGAGCGCGTATTTCTGGGTTTCCTCTTCGAGCCTGGCCCGCGGCACCACGCTGTTGACGAAACCGCAGTCGTACATCTCCTTTGCCGTAAACGGGCGACCGGTGAACAGCATCTCCTCGAAGCGGCGCAACCCCATCGTCTCGATCCAGGTCCAGAGCCGCGGTCCCCAGCCGGCATAGCGAAACGACGGATGGCCGAACAGGGCCTCATCCGACGACACCAGCAGATCCGCGTCGGCGGCGAGGTAGAAGTGCCACCCGTAACAGTAGCCCTTGGCCTCGATGATGCTGATCTTCTTGAACTCCTGCAGCGGGCGGTTGCCCGCCCGCGCCTTGGCATAGTGATCCGTCAGGCCAAACAGGTACCGGAAGGACTCCTTGGGCGGATATTTGACGTCCGCATCGTCGTCGATTTCCAGGTCGGCGAGAAAATTGTCGTCGTCGGTGGGGTTGACGAGCTGATCCCCATGCTCGGGAAGATCGCCGCCGGTGCCGAAATCGTCGCCGGCACCGCGGATCACCAGCACCTTGACGTCGTTGTCGATATTGGCCTTGTGCACATGCTCGGCAAAATTGAGCCGCATGCCGATGGTCGCCGTATTGAGCTTGCCCGGACGGTCGAAAGTCAGGTAGGCGATCTTGTTCTTCTTGTCCTTCTCATAGCGAATGAACTGTCGCGCTTCCTTCTTCAGCTCTGCGCTGCTGCGTTTCTTAGCCATGTCATCGGCCCTCGTGGTAGTGGATGCCTAACCGGCGGTCGCCTGTACTTCTGCCTGCAATCGTCTCGCCGCCAGCTCCCGCAAGGCGCCGGCCCTGACTTTAGCGCTGCCGGTCATGGAAAGCTCGTCCTCACGGAAGAACAGAACCCGACGCGGCACCTTGTAGCTCGCCAGCCGCTGTCTGAGAAAATCCCGGACCGTCGCCTCGTCCACCGCCACGCCATCGTGCGTCACGGCACAGGCAACGACCAGTTCACCGAGCGTGCCATGCGGCACGCCGACCGTCTGACCCACCTTGATCCCCGGGCAGGTGTTCAGGACGATGTCGACTTCCACCGGCGAAACATTGGCGCCGCCGGTCTTGATGATGTCATTCAGGCGCCCTTCCCAGTGCAGCCAGCCGGCGTCATTGACGTAGCCGCCATCGCCGGTGTGGTAGTACCCCTCGGTATCGAGCGACTCGTCCAGCGGCACGCCGACATAGCCGCGCATCAGGGTCGGGCCCTTGACGGCAATCTCGCCACGCTGGCCGCGCGGCAGCACCGCTCCGGTGAGCGGATCGACGATCTTCAGCGTGTTCCCGGGCAATGGCTGGCCGTAGCTGTCGCCCACGATATGGGCGGGCGTGCTGGCCGGATAGGCGACATTGATCGTAAAGGTCTCGGTCACTCCATAGGCCCGGGGTTCCTGCCAATCGCTGTGAATCGTCGGGTGGCGCGCCAGGGCGCTGGTGCGCTCGACATAGCGCACGCAGCGGAGGTCCACCTGGTTCCAGTTGGGCGCTTCCGCGAGCCTCGACCACTGGTGCGGCCAGGCGAGCGGCAAATTCACCTGCTCCGCCTCGATCAGGTTCAGGGCCTCGGCCGGCGCAAAGGTGTGCTGCAGGACCAATGTGCCGCCGTATGAGAAGGTGATCCCAAGGGCCATGCCGAAGACGCCGGACCAGAAGAATCCATTGGCCGGCCAGCAGCGGATGTCGCCTTCGATGTGATCGTAGATGCGCGGCCAGCGCCACAACTGGATGGCGACGCCGCGATGCGCGCTGAGTATGCCCTTGGGCCTGCTGGTCGTGCCGGAGGAGAAGAACAGCATGCCGGAGTCGCTCGGCTGGACTGTGGCGGCCGCCGCCTCCACCAGATCAGGCGGCACCGATCCGCCGCATCGCAGGAAATCGGGCCAGCTCTCGAGCGCCCCGCCCTGGACCCCGGTGCCCACCGTGACCAGGCGCCGCAGAAAGGGAAACCTGGGCGACAGCAGCGCTCCGGGCAGCGCGGTCAGGATGGCCGGCTCGAGTTCGGCCAGGCTGCCGGCGAAATCCCGGTTCAGGATCCGGGGTTCGAAGAGCAGTATCGAGACGGCGGAGGCCTGCAGCAGGTACTCTAGTTCTGCCGTGGTCGAAAAGGTACTGAGTGGAACCCCGACTCCGCCCGCCAGCGCCACGCCGAAGAGGGCCGCCAGGAATTCCGGCCTGTTGCCCATCAGGACGCCGACTCGGCTGTCCTTGCCCATGCCGGCGGCGAGCAGCGCGCGCGCCACCTCGACCGACCGTTCCCACAGATCCGCGTACGTCCAGCGCGCCGCCTGCTCCGCGCCGTGCATGACCACGGCCTCGCGTCCCGCGTAGGTGACGATCATGTCAGCGCCGGCGCGCCGGATGGCGAGGAGGTGTTCGAGCATCAGCTGGTCGCCATTCACCCAGCCCAGGCGGTCGGCGGCCTTCACACTGCTGAACTCGCTGGAGA
>Ga0209698_10004169_pt1 | contig 15941 bp, 12 predicted proteins | sample LitLauG_LLR_2012_FD_187203 | JGI IMG/M metagenome (GOLD analysis project Ga0209698, IMG submission 187203) | Freshwater sediment microbial communities from Pennsylvania, USA - Little Laurel Run_MetaG_LLR_2012 (SPAdes) (version 2) | ecosystem: Environmental > Aquatic > Freshwater > Creek >...
ATGCAGAGGCTGACCAGAACCATCAGGGCGACGAACCAGCGCGCGTGGAAGACATCCGTGAGGCCCGTGGCATCGAGGAAGCGCAGCATGGCCGGGGAGTACGCGCGCTGCATGTCGTCAGCATCCGTCATTGGGCGCTGCAGAATCACCGTGCCTGCTGCGGAGAAAATTACGACCAGAATAATCAGGACGACGCCGGTCTTTATGGAACTCAACGTCTGCCAGGTTTTGCGAAACGCGGAGCGAAGGGACATTTCTTAGCCTCAACCTCGCTTCGGTGCAATGCACGTTCGGCACCAACTCCGCAATTTCCTGTAAGTGCCTCGAATCCAGTCGATTAGCCGAAAGCGTGTGTGGGCAAGAGGTCTGCCCGTGAGGGATAACACTCAAAAGGCAAGGATCGTGCCGGGATTTCTCGCACAGCCCGCAAGTGTGTGATTTCAATCACAAAACTTACTGGGGCCATGCGTGATTTCACCAATCCCAGTGCGGGAGAAAGCCCATTCCTGAGTTGGGCGGGAGTTTGTGGAAATCTTAATCATCTTCCGTGATCAACCAAACTCGCTGTGAGGCAATCACTTACAAAGGGTGAGGCAAGACTCAGCAGTGTGCAGAGCTAAGGCGACGCTCGTGCATTTGCACTGTTGGTCATGGTCCCAAGTTCCACAAACCGGATGCCGTCGCCGATGAACCGGAAAGTCCGGGAAACCCTCCCCACTTATCTGTCGCTGCTGATTCTAGTGATCGGGATCACAGTTACTCCCGCAATGGCCAAGACACACCCGGTTCCGCTTGAGCCCAAAACGGATTCTGCAAAGTGCCTCGAGTGCCACGCGGACAAGACAAAAGGAAAGGCAGTTCATTCCGCGGTCGCTATGGGATGTACGAGCTGCCACGAAATTCGAGTCGCCAAGGACGTGACGCGCGTAAAACTGATCACTGCGACGCCGTATGCGCTCTGTCTCACCTGCCACGCCGACAAGAACGCGGCAGAGCTGAAGGGGACGATTCATCCTCCCGCGTTTCGCGACTGCCTCACCTGCCATGATCCGCACACCGCCGACAACAAGAATCAACTGCTGAAGCCGCTGGCGGGAGACCAGAAAGAAAATCTCTGCCTGACCTGCCACAAGATCGGCGTGAACGTTCCGGAGAAAGGCAGCCGGCACGCCGCACTCGACATGGGCTGCGATAGCTGCCACACCACTCATAAGGTTGGGGAAGCAGGAAAGCCCGAGTTCGATTTCCATCTGAACAAGACCGCCCCCGCACTCTGCCTTGATTGTCATGATGCGAAGAGCGCGGATCTGCAGAAAGCTCATCACGATCAGCCGTTCACGACCGCGGACTGCACCACGTGCCACGATCCCCATCAGTCCGACAGTCCGAAGTTGATGCGCCAGTTCATGCATCCGCCGTTTGCCGACAAGTCGTGCGACATCTGCCACGCCGCACCCAAAGAAGGCAAAGTCGTTCTGACCCAGGCCGACGTGAAGTCGCTCTGCGTGACTTGCCACGACGAGAAGGCAAAAGAGATTGAGAGTGCGAAAGTGCAGCATCCGGGAGCAGCCGGGGATTGCACGGACTGCCACAATCCGCACGCCAGCCGGCAGCCAGGCTTGCCGAAGACCAACTCGGTGGACATCTGCTTGACGTGCCATGCAGATCAAGCGGAGCAAGGGAAGAAAGCTGTTCTGCACCAGCCGGCGTTCAAGCAAGCCTGCTCGACCTGCCATGAGGCGCACGGCAGCGCGAATGCAAAGCTGCTGCGCGCCGAAGGCAACGCGCTCTGCCTCGAGTGCCATGGGCCCGATTCGAAACCGCAGAGGGTGGAATCGGCGCACCTGGTCACGATCTTCAAAGGCAAAGTCCGGTTGCCGGAAGACTACTTCCCGAAGAACCGGGTCGTGATCTTGCCCTTGAAATACGGACTGGGCCATCCGGTGCAGGGACATCCCACAACGGATCTGGTCGACCCGAAAGACATGACCAAGGTGACAACGCAGATGAGTTGCCTGACCTGCCACCAGCCGCACTCGTCAGCGCAGAGTGCGCTGCTGGTGAAGGATCAAGCCAACAACATGGCGTTCTGCAGCACGTGCCATAAAACAAATGACTTCTTGAAGTAGAGAAACGAGCGGAGGAGAAGATGTTCAGCAAGGAACACAAGCTAACCGGTAGAACGATGGCAGCGGCGATGCTCGTGTTGGCTCTGGCCACGCCGGGCGTGATGTCGGCGAAGAAAAAGAAAGCAGAAGCGCCTGCGACTCAGCCCAAGACTATCGACTATTCCAAGCTGCAATTTCCTCCTGCACCGGAAGTCGCCCGCATTCGTTATCTCGGCGAACTCTATGGCGCCAAGTTGACCGGTCAGGACGCGATAGAAAAGAAGCATGGCTGGATGGACAAGATGGCTGGCACCCCGGAAGACCAGCGCAAGGGGCAGCGTCATCTTCCACCGCAACTGGTTCGGCCTCTGGGGGTCGCGGTGGACTCGAAGGGTTTTGTCTATGTCGGCGACCAGAAGGTTGGCGGTATTTTCATTTTCAACCCGGAAACCAAAGATACGGAGTTCATCCGTAATGGCAAGGATGCTCACTTCTCACTGGTCAATGGCCTGGCGATTGATGACAACGATCGCCTTTTCGTCTCCGACGGCGAGCTTCGCCACGTGCTGGTCTTCGACGCGCAACACAAGCCCGTGGACGTGATTCAGGAAGGCATGCAGGATCCGGTTGGCCTCGCACTCGATACGGAGAACCGATTCCTCTATGTCGTCGACATGGCGCTGGATCAGGTGCTGGTCTACGACGCCGACACATTCAAGCTGCTGCGCAAAATCGGAACCACTGGCCACAATCACGAGCTCACCACGCCCGGCGATTTCGGGTCACCGCACAGCGCGGCCGTAGACAAGGAAGGCAATCTCTACGTCACCGATATGCTGAATTGCCGCGTTGAGGAATTCGATGCTGAGGGCAGCTTCATCCGCACATTCGGGAAGCTTGGAGATGCGGTTGGCGATTTCGGGCGTCCCAAAGGGATCGCGGTCGATAGCGACGGCCACATCTGGGTCGTCGATCAGTCGCTTGATCGAGTCACCATCTTCGGCAGCAAGGGCGAGATTCTGATGGGATTCGGCAACCACGGGAAATTCGCGGGACAGTTCAAAGGATTGTCGGGCATCACCATCGACAAGCAGAACCGTGTATTCACGGTGGAGCAGTATCCGACGGGCAAGGTGCAAATCTATCGGTACATCACGCAGGCCGAAGCGCAAGCGGAGTCTGACCGGCGCCAGGCGGAGCGTGAGAAGAAGGCGGGGGTAGCAGCAGCCAAGCCGGTGCAGGCCGCTGACGTGCAGAAGGACGCAGCGCCGGCACAGAAGCCCGCTCCCCCGCAATGAGTTTGGCCGCGCTACGCGGCCAGAGTGGAGAAATATGTACTCATCTCCGTTAGTAGAAGCAACGCGTTGCAGCACAAATCATAAGGAGGTAATTACCGCAATGAAGAAGGTCCTGTTTGTTCTGCTTGCTGTTGTATTTCTGGCCGCGATGGCAGCGGCACAGGTCAACAGCAACTATCAGTCGCCCGTCGACGTTCAGGGCGCGCACAACAACCACGGCCGCGGCTGTACCGGATGCCACATTCCGCACAGCGGCCCGGCCGGCAATGGCGGCACCAGCACCACAGCATTTGAAGGCAACCTGGCGTTGTGGGGACAGAACCCCGGCGCACTGGCTGGCACGACCATTAACTTCGGCGACGCGGGTGGATGGGCAGAAGCTCTTCCGGCCAATGACCAAGCCACCACGCCCGACCTGGGTGGCGTACTGCTCTGCCTGAGCTGCCATGACGGCAACCTGGCGAAGGGCGCCATGATGACCGGCACGGTGGACTGGGCTTCTGAAGGCCTGGATCCGTCGAAGCTGGGATACGCGTCTGCCAATGTTCCGACCTGGCTCGGCAACGACGGCAGCGGCACGGGAACCGGCAACTACCAGAACGATCACCCGGTGGGTCTGAACGCAGTGTTTAGCTGCGGCGGACACAACTGGAACTGCACCATTACCAACGGCAAGGTCGATACGAGCTCCGATCCCAACATGGCCCAGTTTGTGAAGAACTATGGCTGGACCAACAGCCTGGCCGTCTACAACAACAACCCCGTTGTACTGTGCACCACCTGCCACAACCAGCACGTGATGACAGTCTACAAGGGCACGATTGGCAACACCGCAGGCTATTTCCAGACGCAGTTTGGCATTCGTGGCTATTACAACCCGGCCAATAAGACCGGAAACTCCGTCTCGCAATTCTGCCGGCAGTGCCATGGCAGCCACGCGAACGAATACAACAACACGATGGGAATTCCGACCACATAGTCACTTGGCGGGGAGGGCGCGAGTTCTCCCCGCTTCTTAGTCACGCAGCTGGGATGGAGGGTTCGATGAAGATCAGGTTAGCAGCGGCAGGACTGGCGATAGCGATGCTGACGGCTTCGGCGTCCGCACAAATGGCCTCGCATGCTCCGACTATGGTGTCGAAGCAGACCACGTCCAGCGCCGTGAAGACCGTCGCCAAAGTCAACGGCGTCTCGCTGACCGATCGCGATCTTCTGCAGGAGATGTACAGCATTTTCCCCTATGCGCGCCAGCACAACGGATTTCCGAAGGCGATGGAAGCCGATATCCGCAAGGGCGCGATGCAAATGATCGTCTTCGACGAGTTGGTATATCAGCAGGCCAAGCGGCAGAACGTCACACTACCGGCTGGCAGCATGGACCGCGCACTGTATAGCTTCCGTAAACAGTTTTCTTCGCGCGAGGAATATCAGGACTATCTCAAGAAGGAAGCCCAGGGTTCCGAGCAGGTGGTGAAGGATCGGCTTCGCCGATCGCTGATCATCGACGGATATCTGAAGAGCGAAGTCAAAGATAAATCGCAGGTCTCGCTGGTTGAGGCGAGAGCTTACTACGACAAGAACCGCACACGGTTCTCCTACAAAGAATCATTCGCCTTTCAGTCGATTTCCATGATGCCTCCAGCGGGCGCAAACGCGGAAATCCTGAAGGACGCGAAGCGGCGTGCCGATGAGGCGCTGCACCAGGCGAAGGCAACGAAGAACTACCAGGAATTCGGGCTGCTGGCCGAAAAGATTTCTGAAGACGATTTTCGCGTAAACATGGGCGATCACCGTGCCGTAGAACGCGAGCAACTTCCCGACGTGATCGTGAAAAAGATGCTGGCGATGCAACCGGGAGAGATCAGCGACGTAGTCCAGTTGGATCAGAGTTTCACCATTTTCCGTTTGAACGGGCACCTTCCTGCGGGCACACGCAAGTTCGGGGAAGTGAAGGACCAGTTGCGCCAGCAGTTGCAAAAGGACAAGGAAGACCGGTTACGCGCCGCTCTTGACGTACGGCTAAGGAAGGGCGCCCGCGTAGAAGAATTTGAGTGACTTATGCGGATTCTTACCAGAGCGGCGGGATTGTTGGCGGGGTTGCTGCTCGCGTTGCCCGCGGCGGCGCAGTATCAGTTGGGCGATGCTCAACTCTCCAGCCTCACGGGCAACATTGGAGCGGGCTACAACGGAGCGTATGGGACTCAAACGGCATCCAGCCATTCTCTGGATGCGAACGGCAGCGCATCACTCTCAGGTTTCTACTTCAACCCGGGATTTTTTTCCTTCAATGCGACGCCTTACTACGATCAGTCCCGGGCCAATTCCAACTACCGATCAGTGGGTGATTCCAGCGGCGTCACCTTCGGGAGTTCGATTTTTTCCGGCAGCCATTTTCCGGGATCGGTTTCCTATTCAAAGGCATACAACAGCGCCGGCACCATCTCATTACCCGGAACGCCCGAGATCACGACGCACGGCAACTCCGATAACCTGGGAATTCGCTGGTCAGAGAATGTTCCGGACCTTCCGGAACTGTCAGCATTTTTTTCCGATGGTCACAGCAATTCGTCAATTTATGGCATCAGCGGGATGAGCAATACCACCGCCAAGAGCGCGGGCGTCGGCTCTTCTTATCTGCTGCAAGGGTTTCACCTCAACGGCAATTACCTGCACACGACGACCGACGGGGAAGTCCCGCCGCTCCTGCAATCGCAGACAATCAAGACGAGTTCGACAGGAGATAGCTACTCGCTTGGCGCTTCCCATAAGTTGCCGTTTAAAGGTGCAGCCTCGGCTTCCTACAGCCACTCCGATTATTCGGCTGATACCGATAGTTCCCGCAACAGCGGGACGGTGAATAACGTGTTCTCGAATGCGAACTTCAATCCAACGACAAAGCTCGCGATCACGGGAACTGTGAACTACACGGACAACCTGGCCGGGCAATTGAATGAAGCGATCCTGGCCGCTGGAGGAGTGGGGCCTGCGATCACCACAACGTCGGCATCGCACTCGCTTGATTTGAGCACCACCACGACCTACCAACTGCCCTACGATGTCTCGGTTAGTGGAATCGTGGGACGTCGGCAGCAGGTGTTTCTCGGAGAGACGTACAACTCTTACATGTTTGCCGGTGGCGCCTCGACTTCCCACGCAGTGTTCAAGGGCCTAATGACGGGGATGGTCCAAGTAGGCGACTTCCACTCGGATGCTGTGGGCGTATCGAAGGCAACCAATTCGCTCTCTCTGATTGCGACATTAAATTATGCGCGCGACTTCGGGGCGACGCACTTCAGCGGGAATTTCAGCTATTCCCAGAACCAGCAGACGCTGCTGGTGAGCTACCTGAGTTCGTTCTATTCCTACGGAGCGGCGGTGACGCGCCGCATCGACCGCCTGCGCTGGTCCGGGACATTCACCGGGACGCACAGCGGGATCCCGCAATATGCAGGCACAACCAGCAATTCGGAAGGATTCTCAACAAGTTTGGGATCACGCCATGTGACGGGCAGCGCAAGTTACTCGCGTTCCAACGGCAATGGTGTTCTAACGCCGCTCGGCGTGACGCCGTCGCCGGTGCCGTCGCCGCTGTTGACGCAGGAGATCCTCTACGGCGGAAAGACATATTCGTTCTCGGTGGGAAGTTCGCCGATTGCGCGATTGATTATCACGGGTTCGTATTCAGTATCACGGGGCAACACCACCTCGCCGACACTGGCTTCGACGTACAACACCAAGAGCGCCAACGCCCTGGTGCAGTACCGATTTCGGCAGATGGGATTTACTGGGGGTTACAGCCGGTTGATTCAAGGATTCAACACGACCGGCGGTCCGCCCTTCGACTCTTCGTCTTTCTTTGTAGGGGTGAACCGATGGTTCAACTTTTTCTGAGGAGGAAGAGCGACATGCCGAGTGGGAGGCTATCAGGACGCAGCCTGGGGATCATCCTGGCCTGCGTTCTTGCGTTGCCTGCGAACGCGGCTTCGAAGAAAACCACCCTGCCGCAGACGGGGCCGGAACTCGAACTGGAAGGAGGACGCAAGCTGACCTACGAGGGCAGCTTCAGTTCCGAGCACGAAGTCCAGAACAAACGCAGCTTCTGGAAGAAAGTCCTGGACGTGGTGGTGGGAGCGCCCGAATACCGCAGCCTGGTTCGTCCGTACAGCGTGGCGCGGGATTCGCGAGGACGTGTGATCGTCACGGACCCGGGCGCGGCGGGCGTGCACATCTTCGATTTCGCCGAGAAGAAATATAAATTCCTATCGCGCTGGGACAAGGAAAAAGATCCGCTGCGTACGCCACAGTGCGTGGCCGTTGATGCGCAAGACAATATCTACGTAACCGATTCGGTGGCGGGCAAGATTTTTGTATTCGATTCCAACGGGAAATATCGACGCGCGATCGGCAGCATTAAAGGTGGCGAGGGGTACTTCAAACGTCCTACAGGCATTGCCGTGGACTCTGCCGGTGATCGGATCTACGTCACCGACACGCTCCGCGACAGAGTGTTCACGCTCGACATGCAGGGCAATATTCTCGGCAGCTTTGGCAAGCGGGGAGACAACCCGGGAGAGTTCAACCTGCCGACGGAAGTACTACTGCTGGGCGACCGTATCGCTGTGGTTGATGCGCTGAATGTTCGCGTGGAGTTCTTCGACCGCGCGGGAACCTATCTATCTGCCTTCAGCATCGTCGGGGAGAACCGGGCTGGGTTATCCCGGCCCAAGGGAATCAGTTTCGATTCCGAAGGGCACATCTATGTTGCGGACGGATCCGCCAATGTAGTACAGGTCTTCGACGAGGAAGGCCAGTTGCTTTACTCGTTCGGAGAGCACGGCACAGCAGGTGGAGATTTCCAGTTGCCTTCCGGAATCTTCATTGATCACGAAGACCGAATCTTTGTCGCGGATTCTTACAACCGCAGAATCCAGATCTTTCACTACTACGGCTTGCCCAGGCAGGCGGAATTGAGGAAACCATGAAAGCCCAACTCCTCATCGCCAGCATGATCGTGCTACTGAGTGCAGCCGCGACAGCCCAGTACACAGGAGATGTGCTTGGCCAGCACCAGTTCTCTGTAAGCACCAACGCAACCGTGAACGGAGCGGGGGCGGGTTGCCTTTACTGCCATGCGCCACACTCCGGCTCAGGCGGAAGCGGAACCACTGCGCTGTGGAATCACAAGCTTTCCACGGTGACGTACATCCCATATACAACTTCGACCTTTCATCAAAAGCAGAACCAGCAACCCCCGATCAGTTCCGACAGCGCATTGTGCCTCGGTTGTCACGACGGTACCGTCGGAGTGGGAGAGACGGTTGTCTACGGCAACATGCCCATGATGGGGACGATGAACACGTCCGCCATGATAGGGGCGGCCGATTCGAGCAATCAGCATCCGCTACAGCCGCAGCATCCCTTCAGCCTGAATGTGCCCCTGAACGATTCTGTTGATCTGATTTCGACGCTCGCCAGCCAGGGAACGACCGGCGACACGACCGGCTCGGTGAAACTGATCAAGGGCAATGTGGAGTGCACGAGTTGCCACGATCCCCACGTGGAGAACAAAGATGGAGTGTCGCTGAATTTCCTGGTGCTCGACAGCTCAAAAGGCACTCTGTGCCTGTCTTGCCATGATCCGAACCGCACGGTGACCGGGCAGGTGGCGACCGGGCAGTGGCAGAAGAATCCGCTGGCTCTGTGGACCAACAGTGCTCACGCCCTCGCTCAGAATGTGATTGCGACCACAGCCAATGCCGGAAGTTACAAGACCGTCGGCCAGAACGCGTGCATTTCGTGCCACATGCCGCACAATGCGCCCGGTCCGGTGCGGCTCACCCGCCAGCCCAACGAACAGGATTGTCTGCCGTGCCACAGCGGCGGCTCCAATGTTTCGCCGGCGGCGCCCAATGTCTTCCAGGAGTACACAAAATCTGGGAACGTAGGGCATCCGTTCCCGCAAGGCACGAACACACACGATGCGCCCGAGGATCTGGTGGCGCAGAGCGTCGTCCTCAACAACAACCGGCACGCCACCTGCGTCGACTGTCACAATGGGCATTCGGCGTATGCCGTTGCGTCATTCGCTAACCTGGAGCCCCCGACGATTCGCGTGTCGCAGACAGGCGTGGCGGGCGTGACTGCGGATGGCGTGAACATCATCAATCCCGCTGTAAATCAATACGAAAACTGCCTGCGCTGCCACGGGAATAGCACTGGCAAGGTAAACAATCCGGTATACGGATATGCGCCAACACGAGCTGTAGCTTTGGCGGATGCGCTGAACTTGATTCCCCAATTCGCAGCGGCTGCGACCTCGGCGCACCCGGTGACGTATCCCAGCAGCGGCGCGGCCTTGCCTCAGCCGTCATTGCGATCGAATATTCTGAATCTCGACGGCACGACGCAGGGACGCCAGCTAACTTCGCAGATCTTTTGCACCGATTGCCACAATAATGACGACGCGCGCGAGGTGGGCGGCCAGAGTCCCAACGGACCCCACGGATCAAAGTACGGCCACATTCTGGAGCGTCAGTATCTATTCAACCAGACAGCAGTTCCCGGCCAGCCCATTCCCGCGGCGTTCCTGTATCCGAATCCAGATCTAACCGCGGGGCCAACGGGAACGTACGCTGTGTGCGCCAAGTGCCACGACTTGACGAAGTTGGACCAGAGTTGGGGTCATCACCTCGAGCATGTGAATACAGGGTTCTCCTGCTCGGTATGCCACACGGCTCACGGGATGGCGACGACGTCCGCCACAATTTCCGGACAGCGCCTGGTCAACTTCGACGTCAACGTAGTCGCGCAGAATGGAACGACGCCGATTACTTACACCTACAACGCCGGCAACGATTCCTGCACGCTCACGTGCCATGGGCAAAACCACAATGGCAGTGGCAAGCCCGCGCTGGCCGTGGGCGGTGGCCTAAGAAGCATCGGGAAGACGAAGTAGCCCGCGATCGCGGCTACTTCGTATTTCTTTCGGAATCGGTTTCCTGTTCTCGCAGGGAAATAACTCGCGCCTCTGCATCGTTTCGCTGCTGTACCCTCTCCCATTCCGAACGCAGCAGCATCTCCTTGATCATGAAATGAGATTCGTGATTCGAATCTCCCGCGCGGATGAGCATCTCCCGATTCTGGAAGCGAAACTTCGTGGTTTCGGCGAGAGGTACGAGTTGATTGGAAGCCCTACCGATGACGATGTAGGCGATCTTCTCCGTCAGCAGCGTGTATTCCGGGCAAGGATCCTGCGGGCCCACGCGCGCCGATCCGGAGAGCGCCATCATAAAGCTATGCTGCGGTCCTGGGCACACCACAAGCCGCATTCGAACAATCACAGCCTCTTGCGGGGCTCCAGGGTCTGCCAAAGCGAGTGTCGAGCACCTGCAGCACAGCAACATCAGGGTGAAGATGCGTTTCATGCTCCTCCTCATTGACGGCCGGCGGGGTAGTAATATCCGCGGCGGCAGCGAAAGTGTAGGTTCAAATCGTGAGTGGGAAGAATGCGAATGGGGTGGAACCCCGTACTGTGGTACGGGAGTTTGTAGGTGATCTGATAACTCGCGTGAAAGTCGGAGAGCACGGCCTCGGCGACTTTGCTGGCGCCTTCGCTCAGGCGAAAGACTCGGCCGCCGGTCGCGCTGGCGAGGTCCTGCAGAAAAGCATTATCTCCACGGCCAGGACTGATGGTATAGACCTGAATGTCATTTGCTAGCAGGGATTCGATTGCATCACTGGCAGCATTTTTGCTGATTGTGTCCTCTCCGTCGGAGAACAGGATCATGACCCGGCGGGCTTGGGGGTCGGTATTCTGCGGCACGGAGTCTGCTGCGGAGATAAGCGTGTCATACAGAGGTGTCAGCCCCGTGGAGCGGCTGTTTGGAAGCTGTTCGATCGCGTGCGAGGCGCGGCAATTTCCTTTGCAGATGGCCATGGCTTCCAGGCCGCGGAATGAGGCAATCGACAAATCTTCTTCGGGAACCCCTGCGGTTCTCGAGAGCAGATCGATGACCTGCAGGATTTCTTCGCGATAATGCGGTGTAACGGACGCGCTGGCATCGATGAGAACCGAGATGTTGAGTTGCGTGAACTCCGCGCGGGTAAAGCTCCGGAAGTTTCTGACGATAACTTCTCTGTCCACGACCGCGAAGTCATCCGGCTTGAGGTTGGCGATGGGATGATCGTAGCGGTCGGTGGCCGAAAACGTGACGCGGACCTCGGAGACCTTCGTGCGGTAGGTCGCCTCTGGGATCTCGGTTGGCGCGGCCAAGGCGCATAGTCGCCACAACACAGGCAACAGCAGGGCCAGAGGGGTGAATCGGTGCGCAGGAAGTCGTCCCACACCGACTACATCGGCCTCGAGTGCGAAACTTTAGGGCATAGCCTCTATCGTTCGCGTTACGGCCGTCATGAATTTGTTCGCGAAATGCCTGTCAGTGGCGGTTGGTATGCGACCACTGAGGCTTGAGAAATTCTTAATCAAGGCGGACCGGAAAGCGCCCGGTTCTCTCGGCTAGTGCTTTCCGCTCTCGCCGCGAGCTTCGGCCATCAAACTCTCCACTTCTTTTTTCCTTGGGCCAGCAATTCCTGGATTGGATTTCAGCAACTGCTCCCATGCTTCCACCGCTCCCTTTGCGTCTCCCTTGCCTTTCCAGCGGATGATGCCCAGATTGAACAGGGAATTGGCGTCTCTGGCGTCGTAAGTCAGAGACTGTTGCAGTTGACTCAATGCGCCGTCGACGTCGCCCTCGTAGAACAAGCATGAGGCAAGGTCGGTGCGGGCTCCCACATTCTTGGGATCGGCGTCCAGCGCTTTCTGGTAGTACGAAATGGCGTCTTTGAATTGGTGGGTGGCTTTATAGATTGTGCCGATTTGGTTCAGCAACGAGGAATTCCTGGGATCGTTCTTGAGTTTGGCCAACAGAGGTTCGGCTTGCTTGTCGGCCATGTGTTTCATCTGCTCTAGCGTTGGCATGCCGCCTTGCATGCCCGACTGGGCTGCGGGTTCGGACAATTGAGCAGCCTGAGATGCTGTCACCGGGCCCGACGCTGATCCACGAAACAGGTATCCCAGTGCCACGCCGATGACCAGGCAAATGCTGGCCATGACATAAACCTGCCCCGATTTCCAACTCCGCGCAACAGGCGGTTGCGCCTCGTTTGCCATAGATCGTTTCTTTCCGCGCCGCCCGAGGCAGCGCTCAGCCAGTCCTCTAACCTAGGTATTCAAGGCATTTCAGGTTCCATTAGGTTGACCCTATTTGTCTATTGTTATCAATTGCTTACACCTCGCCGCTGTCAGGTTAAGCGGTCTTCCCGCGTCTTTCTCCGCAGGATTCTGGGACTTTTCCCGCGTAGGCGTCCTTGATGCGGCAAATCACCACTTCCTGTGAGTGCACTCACGGTGCGGAAGACTGCTGTGCAATACCATCGCTGCGAACTCCCCCATACGCTCGGGATCGCGGGTTTTGGTCCTTTCCTTCCGAGCAGAGAGGCTTGATTAAAAAAGCCTCTGACACCCAGTGTTCCAGGAGCAAGTTGGATGCGGGGTCTACGCATGTTCTTCACGCGTTCGAGCCTGTGTCTGTTCCGGCGGATATCCCTCCCCCCTTTGCAGCGGGTGCCCACGCATTTCGTGTGCGTGCGGTGACCTAGATTCACGGAGGCGGACTATGCGGCTCTGCACTCTCCCAGTTCTCGTCCTTTTGGCTTGTGCGTCCATTGCCCAGGCAGGCACTACACAATCCAATCCCGATCAAGCGGTCGATCGCATCATGGCAAACGAGCGCGCGCTGGCCGCCACCATGCGCCATTACAGTCCCATGGTGGAGACATATCTGCAGCGCATGCAGCCCGACGCGACGCTCGGTTTTCTGCCCGCCGAGGACCGCTACTTCCTGGGCCGCGTTCAATTTCAGCAGGCGAACGAAGAGTTTTTCCTCGACAGGCGGTTGGTCGAGCGCATGGCCGGCGCCTTCTCGAAGTTCTATTCGATGAGCCCGGTCGGTTTCTCGAGCATGATCTTTGTGGATCGCACCGGCTTCGACCGCAAGAACTACCAACTGCGTTACATGCAGCGGGAATTCCTCGGCGAAATTCGCTGCATGATCTTTGAAGTCAGCCCGCGCAAAGACCAGCCCAATCGCTTCAAGGGTGCGATCTGGGTGGAGGACGAAGGCTATAACATTGTCCGCTTCAACGGGAGCTACGGCACATTCCACATCGACAGCTGGCGGATGAATCTCCGAGGAGAGGCGTGGCTTCCAGCCGTCGTCTATTCGGAGGAGTTCGATTCCAGCAAGCCGCAGACGCGCCATCCTCGGCTCAAAGCGCAGACGCGTCTTTGGGGCTACAACCTGGGTCCGGCGGGAAGGGCATCGGAGTTCACCGAAATCGTAGTAGATCCTGAGGCGGCGAAAGACTCCAGCGATAACCCCGACAAAAGTCCGCTGGATATTCAGCGTTCGTGGCAGCGTCGCGCCGAAGACAATGTGATCGACAAACTGCAGGAACTGGGATTGATTGTCCCTGAAGGTGAGGTCGACAAGGTTCTCAAGACAGTCATTGCGAACCTGGAACTCACGAACAATATCGTTCTTGACCCGGAAGTCCGCTGCAGAATTCTGCCGACAACTCCGATTGAAGTTGCGACCATCGGCCACACGATCCTCATCAGCCGTGGACTACTGGACGCCCTGCCGAACGAAGCGGCCCTGGCGTCCGTGTTGGCGCACGCCCTGGCCCACGCCACTCTGGGACACGAACTCGACACCAGCTTCGCCTTCAATGATCGCCTGGTCGTGCCTACGCTCAAGCAGTTGCCACTGTTCGACTTCAAGCACGGCAGCGATCAGGAAGCGGAGGCCGACGCCGAGGCGGTGAAGATCCTGGCGAACTCTCCTTACAAAGACAATCTCGCCGAAGCCGGACTGTTCCTGAAAGCGTTGGCGGAGTATGGCCGGAGAGTGCCCAACCTGGTTAAAGCGAACCTGGGCGAGAGCCTGGTGACGGATAACCACATCTCATTCATGACTGCGATGGCGGAGCGCGCGCCAAAACTCGAGCCGGACAATCCGCAGCAGATTGTCGCACTGCCGTTGGGCAGCCGCGTGAAGCTCGATCCATGGGCGGGTGAACTGAAGTTTGTGAAGGCACGCCCACCGCATCTCTACTCGGCAAGAGACAAACTGGCGCTCGAGGTGACACCGTTCTCCCCTTATCTGGTGCGAGTGAAAGCTGTGGGCAAAACTGCCATTGACGGCAATCAGGATCGGTAACCGGGGGAGATATGACGCCTGTGTGCTGTTTACCCGTCCGCGTGTTGTTGCTATGCCTCCTGAGTTCGTGCCTGAGCTATGCCGGAGTGCATCCCACGCGAATCGATGAGAGCACAAACTGTCTGGAGTGCCACTCAGATAAAACGACCGGGAAGCACGTGCATCCTGCCGTGAATCGGGGTTGCACGTCGTGTCACAGCATCGAGAATCGCGTGGATCAGACCGAGGTCGGCTTGCGCCAGGAGAACGCAAGCCTCTGCTTCCAATGTCACGAACAACAGACATTTCGTTCTGTGCATTTCCCGTATAAGTCGGGCAATTGTACCCGCTGCCATGAACCGCACGCGTCATCGAATGCGCGACTGCTGCGAGCCAAAGTCAATGATCTCTGCCTGAAATGCCACCTGCGGACTGGCGAGAGTATTTCCTCGCGCTACCTGCCGACAATCGAGTTGACGAGCGGCAACGTGGGACATCCGTTTGACGGACATCCGGTAAGTGGAAAGCCCGATCCACTGACTGGAGAGGAAATGTCGTGCATCAGCTGTCATCTGGCCCACGGCGGCAACAAGCCTCACCTTCTGCGAATGGGCTCGCAGGTCCCGGAAGACGCTCTGAATCAGAACGTCGAGACCAAGGACATGTGCAGCAAGTGCCACGAAGTGATGTGGGGTATAGATGGGGGCGCGGGGAAGAGGAACAAGAGAAAAGGAAAGTAGGCTAATTCTTTAAGTGATGCTCACTTCCGTGTACGTTCCGTAAACCTGCCGCAGCGCTTCACAAATTTCACCGACGGTCGCGTAGGCACGAACGGCATCCACGATGTAAGGCATGGTATTGGCGGAAGCCACGTTGCCGTTTGATGCCGCTTTCGGGTCCCGTCCCGCCGCTTTCTTCAGAGCATCGAGCGTGCGTCGGACGTCTTCATTTGAACGCCGCGCCCGCAGGGCTTTCAACTTTGCCGATTGCTGCCGCGCCACTCTTTCATCGATGTACAGAATATGCGGCGGGTTCTCTTCGATCGTGAACTCGTTCACGCCAACGATGATCTTTTCTTTCGCTTCGACCGCCCGCTGGTACTGATAAGACGATTCAGCGATTTCCTTCTGCGGATAGCCGCGCTCAATGGCCTTCACCATGCCGCCCATGGCATCGATCTTATTGAAGTAGTCGAACGCGCCATTCTCCATCTGCAGCGTGAGGTTTTCGAGGAAATAGGATCCACCTAACGGATCGACTGTCTGGGCCACTCCCGA
>Ga0209698_10004170_pt1 | contig 15932 bp, 18 predicted proteins | sample LitLauG_LLR_2012_FD_187203 | JGI IMG/M metagenome (GOLD analysis project Ga0209698, IMG submission 187203) | Freshwater sediment microbial communities from Pennsylvania, USA - Little Laurel Run_MetaG_LLR_2012 (SPAdes) (version 2) | ecosystem: Environmental > Aquatic > Freshwater > Creek >...
CAGGTTCACGGCTCGGCCTTCGGGCGAAATCGCCCACAGGACATAGGTCAGATACTCATTGCCGAATGCCGTCGGCTTCTGCAGATCGCCAAATTCGGCCTCGATCGCGATCGACCCGCGCTTGCTGTTGATCTCCGCAACGCCGTTGGCGGACGGCATCAGATCCGTCCCCGCGAAATCCAGTTTTGAAGATCCGCTGCGATGCTGATAATTGACCGCTTGAACGCTGCGGCTGATGACGGTTACACGGAAGGTGGGCGTCGGGCTTGTGGGCTCGACGGTTAGAGTTGTCTGCGAATTAGTTTGAGCAAGCGCGCTCAAACTGAGGGTGAGGCCGACTGCTAGTAGAAACGGAGTCTTCAAAGTATCTCCTTGTGGCAGATGTCTGCCCATAATGGATGGTGAGAAATCTCGGATTCTTGCGTTCAGCTTTGTGCTTGGTATCCCCTACGGGAACATCAGCGTGCCGACATGAATTCGGGACAACGAATGAAACAGCCCGAACACATTCATCAGCCATAGAACCACAGCGATGACCACGACGCCGTTCAGGATTGACTTGATGGTTCCTTGCATGGGAATGAATCGATTCACCAGCCACAGCAAGACACCCACCACCACCAAAACTTCAAGAAGTTGAATTAGAGGCATGATCTTTGACCTTCCTTGTTTCGCGGGCTACGCCCCTCATCCGCCTGGAGGTTTTCTGCCCTGAATTCGATTTTCGAACCTTTAGAGTTGGCTTGTGTTCGCCGCAAGGTTTGGCGGCACACACGGACGGAACTGATTCGCTGGATGTAGTCGCTCTGCGTGACACCAACCGCAGCGACCAAATAGAGAAAGCTGCGATTCAGCGGCCGCAGCCTCTGTCTACACACTCAACAGAATGAAGAATGACAGATACGGGACTTCGCGTCTGAGCAAGATAGCTCACACGCAGACATTAGGAGTCGGGCGTGGAAGCAGAAGCACTCGAAGCCAATGGCACGGCGGAGCGCCACGCAGCGCTCGTCATGCTGGAGCAAATTCCTGATACGAAGCCAGTGACCGTGGGCGGAGCCAAGCGATAGGACACTGCAGATTTCGTGGCCGAATGTCGACATCTGGGAGTAACGCCGCACGGGGCGCAAAACGATGGGCGCTCCGTAAGAACTTGAGAGTCTGCTGCCTGGATGATCCGACAAGCCTATGCGTGCTCAACGACGGCTGATTTCGTTCGCTTGCTGTTGCGGATTTGTTCCGCGGTGAACTCGCCTCCGCAAACGCTGCAACGCCAGCCAGGGGACGCGGCGTGCGCAATGACTGCCACTCCCGGCTGATCTGCGCGCCTGGCTCTCACCAACTCGCTACCGCATTGTGGACACTCTCTTTGAATCATAAGCTCCGGTAGAAGAACGTTTCCTCCCGTTTCTGGAGGATTAGTTGTCAGGGTGGATCGTGCGAGACTCCTCAACCGTGAGTCTGGAAGGATCACAATAGCCGTACCCTTTCACACAAGCCGCGTAATTGCGCTTATGCTCGGCGTCGGCCAGCGCCTTGGTTTCAGTGATGCTCAGTTTTGCATAGTCACATGTCGGCTGCCCTTCCTTGCAATCCGAAAGGTTGCGCCGGTGTTCTGAATAGGCTGTCTGTTTCGCTTGCTCCGGGGTGAGTTTGGAATGGTCGCACTCATCCCAGCCATTCGCACAATTTTGCGCGTTGCGCTGGTGTTCCGCAGCAGTTGCATCTCTGGTTTGTGAAGGGGTCAACTGGGCGCGATCGCACGACCCGGAGCCGGCTGCACAGTCGGAGGCATTGATCTGGCCCGTCGCGATGTTCACTTCCTGGGTCTCCGCGGGAGTCAGTTTGGATCGATCGCAGGCGGCCCATCCATCCTTGCAGGCGACGAGATTGCGCTGTTGTTGCGCTGCGGCCATATCGCGGGCCTCGAATGACGTCAGTTTGGTTCGGTCGCAGGACTGCATCCCGTCGTTGCAATCGGACACGTTTCGCTGGTGGTCGGCCACCGTCAACGCAATCGTTTCCGGCTCCGTGAGTCTTGAACGGTCACAGGAATCGTAGCCGTTCCGGCAGTTCACAACGTTTTGCCGCTGGACAGCGAGAGCCACGTCCGTCGCTTCCGACTGACTCAACCTGGAATGGTCGCAGGTGTCACGACCAGCTTTGCACTCCGCCAGGTTGTGCGAAAGATCATGCGAAAGATCAGTGGACTGAGCAAATGCCAAAATCGGCCACAGGCTGAGACAGGCTACTTGCACACCAAAACACTTCCGTAAGCTGATCTTCATCTTCGCGTCCCTTCGATCGAAACCTGCCTTCGATTTCTGTCAACTGTAATGTTCGCAGCAGATCATCAATAATAGCTGGTCCGAATTGCTCACTTTATGTTCTGTTCCTCACGCTGCCCGTAAGTCCACGAACGAGAGCTGCTCCTGCATTTGTCCCGCAAACGAGCACTTTTGCACAGAAGTACCAGAGTTTCCGTGTCATTGTGAGCTTGTCAAGCTGAGAAGAAATGCGGAGTGACTATGGATCCTGTCTTGCACCCGTTCCTCGTCCGTATTCGCAGCCTGCGTGCTTTCATTGCGGCTTCGCTGAGGAAGATGCTTAGAGTGGAAGCGCATGACGGCGATTTCGCGTCGCAGCGGATGTGTCCGTTCTGTGGGCTCATCACCCCACGCTTCGAAACCTGTTGCCTGGAGTGTGGCAAGGCACTTAAACCAGCCTAAAGCGGCGCAGACCCTTCAAGCACAGTTGCAGTGATCAGGGAGAATGCCCTTCCTCGATCGCCATTAGTTGGGCGGGATCCCGGTGTATACACAGTAATGATCTAGCGGCAGGCTCACAATTGAAGCCAGACCGTCAAACTTCCAGCCCCTAAACAGTCGTTAGATTATCTCAGAAGTCGACCGCTACTACGTTTTACTTTGTCCGCTGGTTAAGGCCCAGATCATCTGGAGCTCTGGAAAAAGCCCGCAGCACAACTCCTAGCACCACGCACAGCACCACTGCTCCTAACACGATTGCTAACGCGAGAAAACCGCCGGTTTTCATGAACTGAGGTGCCAGCGCCAAGGCTGAGGCTTCCGGCGCGAGCAAACAGACCATAACCACGCAGAGTGCACCCGCAAAAGTCATAAACGATTTCATAACATCTCCTCTAACGTCTCTGAAGTGCTGGCAATGAGCAGGTTCTGAGAACCGTCGCCTTATCAGGTCGCAAGAGGTTCGCGGCCAGGTGGTCAATGCCAGTATCGAGACTTACCTTTTCGATTACTGGTCAATGTTGACCACAGTGACCTCATGGCAAGAATTCCGAGAGTGTTCGGACCAGAGGCGCTAAACCGTGAGGAACTGCACTGGAGCCGGCATGGCTGTGAATCGCGCTCCAGCTGACAACGGATCAGTCGCCCGCGCCGCACCCCATTGGATTGCGGGTGCGTGCGGGCAAGTATTACTTTGCTAGTTCAGAACTGTGGCTTGCTACCTGTTTCCATGAGCCGTCCTGCCGAACAAATGTGTCCGTCGATAAAATCGTTCGTGCGCGAGGTCCGCCGTGATACAAGGAGTCATAGGTGCTCTTGTACGTGGCGATAGCGGTGTCGCCGTAGATCCGTACGTTGAGGTCGGTGATCGCTTCACTATTGGTCTTGTTATTCTTGCTGTCTTTCATGTCCGCCAAAATCGATTGCTTCGTTTCCCAGTTCCCCCAACTCGATCCACCGCTGAAGTTGTCCGCGTAGTTATTCTCGACATAGGACGGGTCTCCGGCTGTGTCCGCTTTTACCGAAGCATTTTCCATTTGCGTGATCGTAGCCACGGCCGCGACATCGACAGTCGCGGCACTTTTCTTGTCGGCGCCCGCGGCTGCAAGAGCTGTGACTGCTGAAGCCAGAACTAGAAGAACCATCATGGATTTCGTGAAACGCATGCCAACCTCCTAGGTTGTGATCGCACTAAGGGAGGAGTACTTCAGATGTGCTGACTTAGCTCAGGAGATCTGACAGAGCGGAAGGAAGGATCGCTCAGTTGCGACGATAGGCTTAGTTAGTAAGATTGTCAAACGTCAAACGCGGCCGTTCCTACGCAACCGTGTCAACGGGCTAGTCGTGGAGGACGACGTTGAGCAGCGAACTGTGGACCTGCAGCGCGCCTTCGGAACCGCCGGCGTAGTTAATGAAGCCTAGTCTCCTGAATCGGTTCATGAAGAAGCTGACTCGCGAACGGGTCGTCCCAACCATTTCGGCCAGGGTCTCTTGGCTCATCCTAGGGACTACGGTCTCAGGAATGCCGTCCTTGCCAAAATGAGCAAGCAAGAGGAGAACGCGGGCCAGTCTCTTTTCACTGGAGTTGAACAGTTGGTCGACAAGATCCTCTTCGTAACGGATATTCCGCGCCAAGAGATAGGCGACGAACATTTCGGAGAATGCGGGTTCGCGGTGCAGTACTTCAATCATCGATTTCTTCTCCACACGCAGAATCTCGCAATCGGTCATCGCAACCGCAGAGCCCATACGCAAGAGCTGACCTGCGAGAGAGCCCTCACCAAAAAAGTTCCTCTCGCCCACGATAGCGATCGTCGCTTCCTTGCCAATCTTGGACACGACCGTGAGTCTTACTTTGCCTTTCTGGACATAAAAGACAGCATCCGCTCCGTCGCCTTGCGCAAATATCACCCTCTTCTTCGGAACAGACAGAATCTTCCGCCCCTCCCCAATGGTCGCAAGGAAAGTGCTGGGATCGAACCTGTTGTTTCTTTTCGCTGCCAGCGCGACTCTCATCCCTTACGAGTATAGTCCCACGACAGAAACTAATTTACACGGAGGTCGTGCGTCCTCATTCCATCGAGTCGGGCGCTTGCCCGGCAAGTTCTCCAGAGTGGTCACTTTTGAGCAGCTTTGTTGCGCATCCGGTATCACAATGAGTGTGAAGTAAAACGCAAGACACCACTACCGGATCAGGAGAACTATGCCATCAACTGTTCAAGTCGGCACGATTCTGATGAAGGAGTGGCCCGGGATGCCGCAGCTTATCGGGTTTGAAACGGACCCCGTCTTCGGAGAGTGGAGCGTGGTCAAGATGCCGGACGCATTCGCTCTTGATCGCAAGCTCCATGCTACCGGATGGAGTTTCTTTTTCATGGCTGGGGAAGTCAAGGCGATGTTCTTCGGATCTCTGAGGGCCGCAAAGGTTCGGAGCGCGTTGAAGCGGATTTTGGCCAAGGTAAAGCCGCAGCACTTCAATGGTCTTGAGGTTACCGGGATCGTTCCCCGGCATTTCCTTGGCGTGCCCTATGTGACTGTGTCCGCGCATTCTCGCCACATGCAACACAGTTGCAATCTGGACAGCGCGGAAACACGCCAGACATCTCAGGATGACGCGGAATGGGCCAACGGTTGAGTTGACGTCAAGCAGTCGCACGACTCGGTACCCAGGAGCTTTCATTTGACGGAACGGATGGATCTGTACATTGGGGTGTTTGTGACCTTGATGTTTCTGGTCGGATGTTTCGTCCTTGCCGCAAGTGTACGGGAACGATCTGAGGACCGCAGACGTTTGCAAGGTTCAGCGGCGAGGCAGCGGCCTCCCGCAGAAAGCAAGCCACTATGAACCCGAATGGAAATCTGGAACGAATCCTTGAATCAGCAGTTGTCATGTCCTGGGCCGACTTGATGCGCGGCACTCCCACTGGCTTGATTCACATTGAATACGGTTTTGCTGCCGGCGGAACGATGGACTATCTCAAGGTATGGTCATCCCTCACCCGCGGTCATTGGCTTCTGGCCTGCACGTATTGGATGTCAGCGAGCACGTTTCACGGCGCCGGCGTTGGCTTTGAGAATGGATATAAATCCGAAGGTCTGGCGCACACTCTGGAAATTGCGATGCAACACCAAACCTCGTTTGTGCTTCCCCCCAACCTCGGCCGGCAGGGACTGCTCCAGATTTCCTCGCCTACGGTAGAGGAGATTGCCGCCGCCACGGCTCTGATAGACGTCGCCTTCGACCGTCTGGCTGCAATGCCAGCCGTCGCCTGAGGGTCTCCACGCAATTCACTTCTCCAAGGCCGCCAAGCGGCGGTCTCGATGGGGTTCTGTTCGTGGCAGGCCAGTGCTGAGTTCACACTTTTCACCCCGCTTCGCGCCGCACGTGGGGCAACGCACCGCCAGCGCTTCGTTCTCTGTGACTTTCATGCCTACACATTGCACGGTTCCTAACCACAAAGATGGTCAATTGTGACCATCGCGTGGTCCTACCGGAGGCGCATCATTTCTGTAGAAGGGTGTACCGCCACTGCTATGGCTGCGACTGCAAGTATGTGAATATCGCCGCCTCGTAGCTGCATTCTTATTCCTGGGAGCAATACCATGTTCAGTCAATTGGCTCCGTACGCGAGCAGAGTTCCTGAACCACCGCCCGCTCATATACGAGCACTGTCCGATTCGAGCCGCACTCAACAGCCCCCAGCGCCTGAGATCCCATATAAGCCTTACTCCGAAGAGACTGCGCTGTCTGAAGCGCCCTATAAGCCCTACGACGAAAAGCCTGCTCTCTCCGAACCGCCGTATAAGCCTTACGGCGAAAAGCCTGCGCTGGATGAGGTTCCTTACGAACCGTACAAAGGCATCTAGCGGTGGGCCGATATCCGTCGAGTAGCCTGCCACCTGAACGCAATCAGACGTAACTAAAAAGGAGAAATCATGACCAACATCAAATTTGTTGTAAGAGTGAGCCGCGGCGCTGCTCGCGCCCCTGCTTACGTACAGAGGATTGATCCGAGCCCCGTCCGGATGACTACTAACCGCAAGCTGGCACTGATGATGGGAAGAATTACAGCCGAGGATGCGGTTAAGTCCCTGCAAACTTCCCATTGCATCCCGGAGTTAGTGCCCGTGTCGGTAGCTGTCTAGTCGCTAACGCACTTTCTCCGCGATATGCCACGATTTGCGCCGGGCAAAGTTATTTGCACAAGTGAGCAATTTTGTACAGGCACTCCATGGCTAGAGTCTTACCATCACGCAACCGTGGTTTGGGGCTCCCTTCGTATTTTGGTGTTCATATAGAGGTCGTTCCCCGGCAGATCCAAGGACCCGCATGGCCTCTCGGGCAAGAGGAGAAACGGCCATGAAATCGCCCTACGGTCTCGATATCCTCGACAACTGCGTGACCTGCACGGTGCGGGAGCAGCATCTTTTCTGCAATCTTTCTCCGTCCGCGGTGCAGCGACTGAATGACATCACGTCCCCCGCGATCTATCCTCGTGGTGCAATGCTCTTCATTGAGGGCCAGCAGGGACGTGGGGCTTTCGTGCTTTGCACCGGCAAGGCAAAGCTGTCTACCACTTCGCGGGAAGGCCGGACCATCATCACTAACATTTCCGACCATGGAGACGTGCTGGGACTCAACGCGACGATTTCCAACCGACCCTATGAAGTGACCGCCGAGATGGTCGAACCAGGACAAGCTAATTTCATCCCCTCCGATGCCTTGCTGCAATTTCTGCGCGACTTTGCGGAAGTAGCGCTGCGGGTGGCTCGGCAACTCAGCCACAACTACTATTCGGCCCACGAGGAAATTCGAACCCTGGGATTAACCAACTCCCCGGGACAAAAGTTTGCCAAACTCCTGCTCGGGTGGTCCGCGGAACGGGGAGACTCTAGCCATTCTCTGCAGCTTCATTTAGGCCTGACGCACGAGGAAATCGCGGAGATGATCGGCACCACACGCGAGACCGTCAGCCGTTTATTTTCCAACTTCAAGACGAGGCAATTCATCCAGTCGAATGGCGCCCGCTTGGTGATCCTGAACAGGTCTGCACTGGAAAGAATGGTACAGATGTGAATCGGCTGGATTGTGCTGGCATGTCCTGCCGTATAACCGGATCGGCATCAAAAGCAACCGCACTCCACCATGGACATACTCTCTCCACTCATCTTGCTCCACCAAAACGGATACAAGGCTCTCACGGAAACCGCCAGTGCCGAGGATTTGCAACTTGCTGTGGTGGAAGTTCAAGACGAGGTTCTTTGCCGCGCACAAGGCGACACCGATGAGGCGGATAGCAAGCGCAGGTGAAGCTGGAGCCGCCAGTACAAGCCACAGTGCGAGATCGGAGTCGAAGATATGTAGATCCGCGCTTTTACCGTGCCGCCAGCTTCCAGTTGGTCTGATCGCTTCTCATCTCATGAGCCGTGATGTTGTAAGCATGCACGACGGTCCACGGACGAGGATCACCGTCGCACTGCAGAATCATTCCGGGCTTCGGTTTGAGGGCAGCGTCGAGCCATGTCAGCGTGTGGGTCGTGGCAGTTCTTAGTTCGACTTGGATGACGTGCCCCATTGTGCTTAACCCCCGTGGAGAGCGGCGCCGTGTGAACAAGGTTCCAAGTCATGGTTGCAAGTATCTTTGGACCTACCGTGACAGAGGTCTCACAGGTGTCGCTCTGTCGACTCAAATTTCGCGCCAAAACAGATATAACACTGGGCTTCTAGGTGCGACTGGTCAATTTTGAACAGTCCGCGAGTAGAGTCGCGTTGAATACTGATAGAAGGTAAATCCACGTGCGTGGTCGCCAACGCCAAGCCAAAGGCGAGAGTGTCTAACTGTCAGGTTGTTTCAAAAAGTGCCAGCATTCGCGCGAGTGCTCGGGAGAACGAGCCCCTTCTGGGCACCGGTTCTTACCAAGCTTAGGAACAAATGTCCCTGCTGAACACCGCATTCTCCGAAAGGACCTTGGAAGTAGTCGCCCCTCGCACTGCCTTACGTGACGGGCCTTCAGCCGTGCGAGCACCATTGCCGTCGAAGGCCATGCTTCCCAGTCGAATCGCCGTGATCGGCAATTATCTTCCGCGACATTGTGGGATCGCTACTTTTACGACGGACCTGTGCGCAGCCATATTGACGGAATGCGGATCAGCTCGTTTGTTGGCGCTCCCGGTCAACGACACCGAGGAAGGATACAACTATCCCGATCGCGTGAGATGGTCGCTCACACAAGATGATGTGAAGTCGTATCAGGAGGCCGCCGAATTCCTGAATTTCAACAACATCGACATGGTATGCCTGCAGCACGAGTATGGAATCTTCGGTGGTCCAGCCGGAAGCCACATCTTGCATCTGCTGCGCGGTCTCAAAATGCCGGTGGTAACCACTCTGCACACCGTTTTGCGTGAGCCCAATCCTGACCAAATGCTGGTGATGGAAGAGATCGCGGAACTCTCAGACCGTCTCATAGTCATGAGCCAGCTGTCCTCCCAGTTTCTGCAGGAAATCTTTAAGGTGCCCGGCCGTAAGATCGACATGGTGCCACATGGAGTTCCGGACCTGCCTTTCCTGGATCCGAATTTCTACAAGGACCGCTTTGGTGTGGAAGGGAAAGCCGTTCTCGTCACGTTCGGCCTGCTCTCGCCGAACAAAGGAATCGAAAACGTAATCCAGGCTCTGCCGCAGATTCTCTCCAAGCACAAGAACGTTGCGTACATCGTCGCAGGCGCGACTCATCCTCACATCCTGCGCCGCGAAGGCGACAAGTATCGAGCCAGTTTGCAGGCTTTGGCGAAGGAAATGGGGGTCGAATCGCAAGTTATCTTCCACAACCGCTTCGTCAGTCCCGAGGAGATGGTTGGGTTCATTGGCGCCGCCGACATCTACATCACTCCCTATCGCCATGAGGCGCAGGTGGTTTCCGGAACGCTGGCCTATGCGTTAGGTGCGGGCAAAGCGATTATCTCGACACCCTACTGGCATGCCATCGAACTGTTGGACGACAAAAGAGGGGCACTGGTCCCATTCCAGAACCCCGATGCGATTGCGCATAAGACAGTTGAACTCCTCGATACTCCAGCCATTCGGCACGCTATGCGCAAACGTGCTTACCTGTTCGCGCGAGAGATGGTATGGAAGCGAGTGGCCCAAGGGTACATGGAAAGTTTTTCTCGCGTCCGCCGCGACCGCTTAGAGAATCCAAGAGTCCAGTTCTCCGCGCGCCTGACTGAAAAATCGCTAGGGCAGTTGCCCGAATTGAACCTCCACCACTTGCATCAAATGACCGACGACACCGGAGTCCTGCAGCACGCGATCTTCACGGTCCCGAACCGCTGCGAGGGCTACACAACGGACGACAACGCCCGCGCTCTGATACTTGCCGTGCTGCTGGAACGCCTCGACGAAGATCGGTTTGGGAAGTCAGGGTTGCGTTCTGGAAAGCCCGCTGGTTTGTACCTGTCGTTTCTGGAGCATGCGTTTCATTCTGCGAGGGGCAGATTCAAGAACTTTCTTGGCTACGATCGTCACTGGAACGAGACTGAGGGGTCCGAAGACTGTCACGGGCGCGCCTTGTGGGCGCTGGGGACGGTTTTAGGCCGATCCCAGGATCAGGGGTGTCGGGGCGCCGCCGGTCGCTTGTTCGAACTTTCGCTCCCCGCGGTCCTGGAGTTCAGCAGTCCGCGAGCATGGGCATACACGCTACTCGGAATTCAGGAATATCTCGACTCGTACCAAGGAGATCGCGATGCGCAGAAAGTGCGCTCCGCCCTCAGTCGACGGCTGCTCGAAATGTATGAGTCAATTCGAAGACCGGACTGGAAATGGTTTGAGAACGTTCTGGCCTACGGAAACGCGAGATTGCCCCAATGTCTTCTGTTAACAGGCGCAGCATGCTCGGATGATCGTATGGTTTCCGCTGGTCTCGAATCGCTCGATTGGCTCTCAACCGTGCAACACTGCGAGATCAACCGTCACTTTGTGCCGATCGGTTCGCAAGGCTTCTATCGCCAGGATGGCGAGAAGGCCCGCTTTGATCAACAGCCGCTGGAAGCCGCAGGCGCGGTTTCTGCTTGCTTGCAAGCATACCGGGTAACGGGTGACAGCCGCTGGCGTAGTGAGGCCTGGTCCGCGTTCAATTGGTTCCTCGGCGACAATGACCTGCAGTTGCCTCTGTATGATTCCGCAACCGGCGGCTGCCGGGACGGCCTGCATCCCGACCGCGCCAATCAGAACCAGGGAGCAGAATCTACTTTATCGTTCTTAACGGCCCTGCTCGAAATGCAATCTCTACAAGAGCCTGAACAAAAGGAAATCTTTTCATGACCGTGCCCGTAGAAAAGCAAGTGAGCTTTCTGAACGCTCGCTTCGAACCACTACTTCTTCGCCATCCCAAGAATCCGATCTTGACGAGCAAAGACTGGCCATATCCGATCAACAGCGTCTTCAACGCCGGCGCAACGCTTTTGGCGGATGGCACAACCCTGCTGCTTTGTCGCGTGGAAGATCGCCGCGGCCTGTCGCATCTTTGCGCCGCACGCTCTCGCAACGGTGTCGACGGATGGCAGATTGATCGTGAGCCCACATTGCTGGCCGACCCAAAGAGCTATCCGGAAGAAATCTGGGGCATTGAAGATCCTCGCATCACATTCGTCCCCGAACTGCAGCAATATGTCGTTACTTTTACTTCTTATTCGCGCGGCGGCCCCGGCGTGTCGCTAGCTCTGACGAAAGACTTTCACACCTTTGAACGGTTCGGCGTGATCATGCCGCCCGACGACAAAGACTCGGCTCTTCTGCCTCGAAGAATCGACGGGTGCTGGGCCTTAATTCATCGCCCCATGACCACGCTCGGATCACACATGTGGATTTCCTATTCTCCTGACCTGCGTTATTGGGGCAGACACAGGCTCATGCTGGAAGCCCGCCGCGGGGCTTGGTGGGACGCCAACAAAATCGGGTTATCGCCCCCACCTGTCGAGACCTCCAGAGGATGGCTCGTGTTCTATCACGGCGTGCGGCACACCCCCTCCGGCTGCTTGTACCGATTGGGCTTGGCGCTCTTCGATCTGGAGAATCCGGAGAAGTGCCTGCTCCGGGGAGATTCGTGGATCTTTGGGCCAGAAACCTCCTACGAACGCCATGGCGACGTGGACGATGTCGTGTTCCCCTGCGGATACACGATGGATCCCGATGGTGACACGCTCAACATCTATTACGGAGCCGCGGATTGCGCGATTGCCCTGGCTCGGGCCAGCGTTCGCTCTCTGCTCGATTGGCTGGACGCTAATGGAAGTTGCGAACGCCGCCAGCGAGCGCAGGATGTATGAAACTGTTGCTGGGGGTCTTTCAGTTTATCTTCGGGTGCCGGCACCGTCACCTCAGCCGTGTGTTCACGATCAAACACCGCACATACAAGGTTTGCTTCGACTGCGGTGCGGAATTTGACTTACCAGATGCTCACGCAGCTAGTAGGATCTAACTCCCGCGAAATCGAAATCTAGGCTGTTGCTGGCATTGCCATCGGCTCGACGGGGTCGCATGGCGGTCAAAACTGAAGCGGGCGCTTCACAATATTCGAGCGGCACGAAACTCTGGATGCTGCGCGCGCTTTTGGCGCTTGGGCGTCGCCGCAAACCGACAACGGTCTCAGCTTGTGCTCCTGCCCGCTGAGCCGATTTAAGCTTTGCCCTCCCTGTGTTCGGTAGAGTTCGCTACCGGTTCAAAAAGTCAATCAACGAGAAAACGAAGAATAGGCCGCCTCCGGGAATATTTTGCCAGCGCGTCGGTTGTATCCGTGTAGAGACGTCAGTCTGCACGAACGTAGCACGGTGAGGGTGCATTGAATCCGTTTGATCCGAGGACGGTCTTCCTTGCCAAGCACGCGCAACACGTGGTGCTGATCCACTTTCCTATCGCTTTGCTGATTGCCGCTGTGGCGTTCGACCTGATCGCCGAGCGAACCAAGCGGCCTGGAATGTCCGAGACAGCCTATTACAACCTGCTGGTCGCGGCGATATCAACCGGGCCGGTCCTCGTGACCGGACTGCTCGCCTGGCAGTTTCAACTCGAGGGTCAGAAAGTAAAAGGCATTTTGTTACAGCACCTTGTGCTCGGAAGTCTTTCAAGCCTGATGATCTGGCTGGTCTGGTGGGTACATTTTCGCGCGCGACGACAAAAATTACCCTTGCCCGCGTACCGCCTGCTACTCGAAGTCCTGGCTGTGGGCGTGGTGGCGGTCACCGGGCACCTGGGCGGCTTCTTAAGCGGCGTAAACGGGCCCGGTTAGGTTCCGCGTGCTCGATGATTTCCGTCCTGCAGAAATTCAATCAAGTCGTGGAATAAAACCGGCCCGCTCCAGTTATCTACTCAGACCGCCGCAAACGGAGACGAAAAATGTCCAACAAAAAGCAGGATCTTATCGATCAAAAAATGCAGGACCTGAACAACGATGGCGTTGACCGCCGTGGATTTCTGAAGTGTATGGCATGGGCCGGAACCGGCCTGGTTTGGACCATCAGCGGCGGCGTCCCCGTGTCGCGCGCCTTCGCCAAGGGCCACGATCACAATGCCATCAAGGGCGGGGAACTCAGCTTTGTGCAGATCAGCGACAGCCACATGGGATTCAACAAGCCCGCCAATCCTGACGTAGCAGCAACTCTGCAAGCCGCCGTGGACAAGATCAATGGCCTGGCTGTGCCGCCCGAGTTCCTGCTGCATACCGGCGACATCAGCCATCTCTCGAAGCCGGAGCAGTTCGATACCGTCGACCAGATTTTAAAAGGTGCGAGTATGAAGGACGCTTTCTTCGTGCCCGGCGAGCATGACGTGCTCGACGACAACGGCAAACTCTTCCTGGAACGCTACGGAAAGAATGCCAAGGGATCCGGATGGTACAGCTTCGACCATAAAGGTGTTCACTTCATCGCACTCGTCAATGTGATGAACCTCAAGGCGGGCGGATTCGGGTCGTTGGGTCCTGATCAACTCGAGTGGATGGAAGACGACGTGAAACACCTCAAGTCCAGTACGCCGATCGTTGTGTTCGCGCATGTGCCCCTGTGGACCATTTATCCCGATTGGGGTTGGGGAACAGACGACAGCGCGCAGGCGCTCGCCTATTTGAAGAAATTCGGCTCGGTGACCGTGCTCAACGGGCATATTCACCAGACCATGCAAAAAGTCGAAGGAAGAGTCACCTTTCACACTGCGATGTCAACCGCCTTCCCGCAACCACAGCCGGGCAAGGCGGATTCTCCCGGACCCATGAAAGTGCCCGCCGAACAATTGCGGACCGTGCTGGGAATTACAGACGTGAATTACACGCGAAACCAGCATTCCCTCGCCATTGTGGATTCAAGCTTGCGATAGCAGAAGGTAATCGAGATACTCCGTGGACCTCTGTGTCCCCTTTGGTGAAAAAGTGCTCACCACAAGCGACATTGAGGTCCCCAGAGATAAATTCCAAAAGGAAAACGGATTATGACGAAGAGAATAATGTCGGTTGCAATTCAAACCGCCGTTGTATTGATGGCAATCATTTTGTTGATGGCAGTATCACCGAATGTCCGCGCCGATGTCGGGCAAACTTCGACAGCAGGGAATGCGGATGTGAAAATTGACAACTTCGCCTTCGGGCCGGATACGCTGACGGTCAAAGTCGGCACCACCGTCACTTGGACGAACCGTGACGACATCCCGCACACCGTAGTCAGCACCGATGGAGTGTTCAAGTCCAAGGTGCGTGATACCGACGAAACGTTCTCCTACAAGTTTGAGAAAGCCGGAACCTATACGTACTACTGTTCGGTCCACCCAAAGATGACCGGGAAAGTTGTCGTTCAATAGAACCGTCCCACCAGTGCAAATAGAACCAGCGCCGAGGCCGAACCTGGAAAACCGCGTCCTTTCCTCTCTGGGTGTCGTGATTGGATGCTCCGGCTGGCGTCTGGGTTCGTCTGTAATGTAGGGCTTTTCCGCCGAATTGGGAAAATGAAAATGGAGCGCAAAATTTGACAAAAAGGCTCTTGGCGAATTCGACAGAATGGGATATGTTGGCCCACATCAAATCCTGGGTTCGTGGGTCTCGAGGCGGATCTACCCTGGAAGGCGTTGTTTGCGGATCTGCCGAGTGCGCATCCCGCGGCTTGTCTCTGCGTAGGAACTGAATAGTCTCGGTGACCCGAGAGGAAGCCAGTCATGAAGGCCCGATTCTGCCTGCCTGCGCTCGTTGTTCTTTACCTCGTCATTTTCACAAGGTCGTCCGCATTCGGGCAGGGTCCAAACGGTCCCGCGTCGCCGGGAACGCCTGCCGTGTCTGCCTCTGAAGACGGCGCGGGTGGATCCCCCTCTGAGTTCCAAATCCCCGGCCCATTGCGCTCATTCTTACGCATGGCAGGGATCAGTCAGCAGATTCCATCGGACGAAGTTCTGCCTTCGCTCGCCTGGACGGTCGAGACCATGGGTTTCCAGGGATCGAACCGGCCGACAGAATTCCTGATCCTGCTACGGCGCTATGTCGTGCAATCCAGGGAGTTAGCGGAATTTGCCGGAGCCGATGGCGTCATTCGCGTGAGCAATTGCGAAGAGGTGAAGCCTCTTTTGCGGATCCTCGGCTACCACATTATCGGCTATTGCGGGGAACACGGATCGTCATTGCTGACGGCCAACGCCGAACGCGCGTTTCTCACGGTCGATTCAGGATTTCCGCTCACTGACTTGGAACAAACCATAGCCGGCGGTAAGGCCTTCGAGTATCCCTATCCCTCTACTGCGGTGCCCGTTTTGTTCGCCGCCAGCGATTGGACCATGGCCAGCCCGAAGAACCACGTCGAAAGCAGCATGAACCTTGTGGATACGATCCTCTACGATCGGCCGCTCGCGCGTTTGTACTGGGCCATTTCCAAGATGGATCCGGAAACCAGGACGTATCTCCGTGACAGAGTCGGAATCGCAAGGCTGGTGCCCCTGGGTCCCATGCTTGATTTCTACGGAAGCCATATCTCCATTCGGGATGGGCAGGTGCAGGTGCCGGGAGGGCCCACGACGGCCAAAGCTTGGGATGACCTGGTAGGTGCAAATCCCGACAAGCCCACAGACTTTATTCCAAAACTGCTGACGAAAGACAAAGGTTGGCTCGCTGCATATTTTGACGTGCTTTCCAGCGTGA
>Ga0209698_10004171_pt1 | contig 15931 bp, 10 predicted proteins | sample LitLauG_LLR_2012_FD_187203 | JGI IMG/M metagenome (GOLD analysis project Ga0209698, IMG submission 187203) | Freshwater sediment microbial communities from Pennsylvania, USA - Little Laurel Run_MetaG_LLR_2012 (SPAdes) (version 2) | ecosystem: Environmental > Aquatic > Freshwater > Creek >...
CAACTTGGAACCAAACAGTTTCAACCAAGTGCTAACTGCAACTGTGACCTACAAAGGTGGCATAAAGACATTCGATCGAGGAAATGAAGAAGGTATGTTTTTTGTGATCGAGTTACAGGATGATTCCGGCACCATCCGTGGAAAGTTTTTCAATGAAGCAGCCAAATCATTTTATGAGTTGTTAGAGATGTCCACTATGTATACTTTTGGCGACTTCTCTCTTTCGAAATCGAGACACCAGTACGATACTTGCACTTCCGATTATGAGATCAGTTTTGAATCCAACTCACGTATTGAACGGGTCTAAAACAGACACCAGATACCAAATTAGTTAACATGAATGGAGAGATAAAATTAAATGTGTTCATATTATTGAATTTTACCCTATTGTATGCATAAGTGACATGATGAACGGTGTTCACGTTTATGTTGTCCCCGGTAGCCGGTAGGGCTGTGGACACTATTAAAAAATTATTCAAGTACCGCAATTTCCGTATGAATTTTAGTGCCACTCCCGCAAACCAAGTTGATGGGAACGAAATGCCTTTTTTGGACATTTTGGCGTTCGACTGGACGGCACAACGAAGGAATCAGCGGCCACGACCGCCTTTATCGTAGTACAACAATGAAAGGCCTGGTAATAGATCCAACGAATGAGACGATCTACGGAACATTTTTAGAATCAACAATTCAAGTCGGAGAAGGAGAACGGAAGTTGATACAAAAGAAATATTTTGGCCAATATAGTTTGCAAAAATACTCCAGTTTGTCTGTGCAGGCAAAAGGAGATGAAGACAATGCCCGTGCCGTTTTACTTAGTCAACCACACGACCTCAGCATCCGTGAAGTTAAACAAGTTGTATACGACGTATTCCGTCACTGCCCCAACGTTCTTTTCCGCCACCAACGCTATTTGTCGGAATTCCTCCTTTTGGCTGACATCCGATTGGTCGCAATCGTGATTGGTCTTCTTGGCCCCAAAAAAATCAGCAAGCATTTGGACATAATTTCGTGTATCCAGACAATGCATCGAAGCTCCTCCCTGTATTATTATATACCCCCGTCCATCAAGGAAGAGGATGAGTTTGTTATTAAGACATTGGACTGTTTTGAATCCCCCTTATCTTTATCTGAGTACTGCAGCATCCTTGAATCAAAATGTATGAGGAAAGAATTTGCCATAAAATGTCTCCGACGGAATGTTGCTGCATACGGTCATGTTTGCCCGGAACTAGTTGACAACTTTGAAATTCTTGTAGAACTGCTTTGTCAGGGCTTTTCAAGGAAGTCTTGTTTAATAACCGAGGAATCAATCTTTTTGGATATCATAGCCTTTCTGAAGTTCACATTAGAAGAAACTCACAATCGAAACCATGTTCACGTGCTGGATGTGTTTAAAAAGAAAGTGAAAGAACAACTGACAATTCAACGAAGCTGCCACATCATTTGTGATTATTTCCAGAAAGCAGACCTTGTAAGTTGCCAAGAGGTATCCACCATTAAAGTTGCGATCAAACAAAAGCTATGTCTATTTCTCGGCACAAATGCCAGTGAAGGATGTCAAAACAAATTGGAATTATGCTGGAGAGTCATTATGCTTGTTAGTATGTAATTGATTGATAGTCCAAATGAATAACAAAATACGTTGTACAGGAATAACAAAATACGTAATGCCAATTGCCAATACGAACCATTAAAAGGAAGTGTTGCTGCATCTTAATGAACAAGAATGGTGTTTGGGTCCATTTGGAGAAATGCGAAAGTCAAACTTTCAGGCAGCGATATTTTCCGTTCGTGTATCCTTGCCAAAATGTGAGGGAAAAGCGCCGGTTGAATTTCCAGAAGGTTTTGCTGCGTAAAATAATTAATACCGGTATAAAAGTTCACTTTTTGAAGTACCGTTCTGTGAAATCCATTACGACCTATATCAACGTTGAGTGTTTGCCGGCTTAGTCTTGCCCCCTCCAACAAATCAAATGCTGCCTTTGTGTTCTTTTCCATTTCCGCCCTTTTTTTTGCACGATAATCTTGACTACCCATTAATGAAGACCAAGTTTGGTGCAATGTTTGTACGCAACCATTCATCCTTAAATTTGTCAGGCGTAGGATGGGCAGCTCCCTCCCAAAAGTTGCTAACATCTCATAACCAATGTGAACATTCCCACTGATGTCAAGTGTATGTAATGTTTTCCGCAAAAGCAAAGCCTTTAACAAGCATTTGGCTCCTCTTGGCCGAATGCAATTGTCGCACAAGTATAACTCTTGTATGTTATAATGAAGAGGCCAGGCGTTGCAAAACAATTCCAATGCAGGTGACGACATACGACATTCAATGAATTTCAAGGTGCGACCCGACAAATTGTTGTTGAAAAATCCAGCAGAGACAAGTTCATTTACCTCTTCCGATGTTAATGACGCACCATGAATATACAAAAGATTCAGTTTGTGGCCATATTTTGCAATAGCAGTGCCAAGTTCTTCCATAGAAAAAAGGTCCGGTGGTCCCTTTATCATCAACTTTTCCAGATTGCAGAAGCAAAGCAAGAGACGACGAAAAGGAATAATTCCAACATTACAGTCTGTAGAATCATTGACATTGCACATCCACTTGAATGTCGACAGTGTCGTCACATTTTCTATTCCTGTCAATTGACGAAAAAAAGATAACGATGGACGGTCCTGTCTTATGGAAAGCGCTGAAAGACAGCTGGACGACAAGGACGTCTTCATACCGTCAAAATGATACCATGTAAGATATGATTGAATTCTAATCTCCAGCTGTTCCAGGTATTTATTTGCAGAAATCGATCTGCAAAGGAGGCTCAGTTGTTCAGCGTTTGCTGGGCAACAATCTAACCACGCTGTTAAGCGATAATCGTTGAGCTTCACACACCTGCATTTAAAGTCAAAATCATCCCCCATGACCTTATAGCAGTAGATACAATAACAGAAATTGGAGAAGAGCTGCCGCGATTGTTTGTTGTCTGCCGCAATTGTTGTTGCGTGCGTGTCCAACTGTTGTTCCTTACGTGTCCTAGATTGTGTCTGCAAATGTTCCCAAGTAGATTTTTTTGAACGGGATACGTGAACCAAAGCAAACGGATTAGGCGGGACTTGATAAATGAAACAGAGGTTGTTTGGTTTGCAGCCGTGTAGTGATCCATCCATGAAGCCTTTGTTTTAACCCGCGGACACATCACTAACTAGGTAAACTGCTTGTAAATTGTCAGTACTGTTATTAACCACGAAGTAGGGACGTATTATGATGGACTACTAGGAATATTGTTTTAAGAGGTTGCATCATCTGTTCCGCTGAATCATTATCAAGGGATTCACTCCAACACGCAAACAAACAGACGTCGAATTCAAAAACGACGCCCTACAGCCTAGATTTGCAAAGTTACGCGTCGCAAGCTTACAAACCATATCGGATGAAGAGCAACACACCCAAGGATTCACTGCAACGTTAGGACTCGGCGACACGGTAACCGTGGTTGTCAGGCGCAGCAAGCACTACGGAAGGAAAGCTACCATCAGAGGATTCTCCCAATCACGAAAATCTGCCGATCATGACTTCGACAATGACGGGAGGGATAAACAAATAGCACAGGTGCGCACAACAAGTCTTCAAAGCGCAACATTACGGCAAGGGCGGATGTAACGACCAACGCAGTCTGGTAATGACCATAAACATTTTGTCGGTTAGTGAACCTCGATAAACCTAGTAGGCGGGGCTTGAAAATCCAAACAGAGGCTGTTTGGTTGGCAGTCGTGGAACGATTCATCCATTCAAACAGAGGTTGTTTGGTTGGCAGTCGTGGAACGATTCATCCGTTCAAACAGAGGTTGTTTGGTTGGCAGTCGTGGAACGAAACATCCAGGAAAAATCTGCTAGCTACGCTTGATTCACAAAGCAAACGTAGGTTGTTTTGTTCGCAATCGTGTAATCCTCGATTGCATAAGTACCAGTAATGCACATATTATTGTTTACCAGTAACTTGGCAAACCAAACAGAGGTTGTTTGGTTGGCAGTCGTGTAAGAGTAAACAACCTGAAGGAGTCACGGATCACTTCCTGCGACATCTATATATGCGAGTACCCCCCGACTTGAAACATTTTGCTGACAAGTTTGAGTCCATCGTCGAATATTGTTACCATGTCACGAAAGGTCGCTCCTATCATGTTGACGTTGGAGAATCCATCGGATGTTCCGCATATTAACGATTTGCCATTCAACTACGAGGGTTGTCCGTGTGGCAATGAAAATCACAAGAAGTTAACGCAATTTATTATGTGCTTGTTTTGCGGGAAACTGTGTCACCTTGAATGCGCCACCGCTGCTTCGGTATGGGTTGGATCTGGAGTGCTTGATAGTACTCAAAAAGAAACCTTTTTGTCATCTTGGAAGTCATTATTCCCGGACACAACAGCTATCCCTAGACCACTACTTTGTGTTTGCACGAGGTGTTTCAATTTAGAAGATTCTGAATTATCAATTTGTGCAGCCAACAACTCTGCGTACGAATGTGTGCATGGCCCTGATACCACGAAACATTCAGTGCAGTTATCTTCTAAACACAGTTGCGTCAAATGTAACAAGCCTGTACATGTGGGTTGCTGCATTTATATACACGCCAAACCATTACACAATTCCTATCCCATATTTTGGGATAGATTTCCAATCTGCATTCCTTGCGTTGGTGATCACGTGAAATCAACATGCCTTAAAGATTGGATTAAGAAACCGGATGATGTGGAGATCGAAGTCAACCCAACAACTATTCTACGCCAATATTTTCAAACATTCGCTCAATCAATGCATGAGCTCTTTTACGGATCTGATTCAAATGCCCGCATTAATTTTAGTGATGCACAGAAAGCGTTAATCGAGAATTCTAGTGACTTCGACCAATATATGGGACGGCAAAAGTTTGGAAGAGATGAATATTACCTGACCAAATCTGACATTGATATTTTCTTTGACGAACCCTGTATTGTGTCGCCAAACGCAGCTGAGATTTTTGTTTGCCTACTTTCACTCTACGAACCAATTCATATTTACACTCATGAACACGAGATTAAGTCCCGACGTTTCATATCGCCAACATTTTTTCAAAAGTTATTAGATGCCTTACACGGCATCGGCACTGACAATGACAACGTATTTGATATATGTGAAAAGAACAAAGATTGGCTTGATGCCTTTTCTTGCATTCCCGTTCTATTTATCCCTTTTATGCATTCTCCCGTGGCAGATCCCGCCCTAGTTGTCATTTTCGAGAATACCGAATGTTTAATCATTGAGTATACTGACGATAAAGCGGAACCACTCCTCGAAACATCCCGGCGAGAGCACATTGTCACAGCATTGGAACAGTTCCGAGGACGTAAAATCAAAATTGAAACGGTGCACAGGAGGAGTTCAGTGTTCAAGTTATCGCGATCAGAAGGTTCACTTCAACCAAACTTTCTGCATGTTTGCTTGGACATGTTAGAACTGATCAAACCATGTTACGCAACTGTTGAAGACTTTAAAGCTTATTTCGCAAAAGCGGAGCCTGGGGACGGCGATGCTGTTTTCAAAACGAGTTTTGGCAGCATGATTAAACATGTTCGTCATTACCATTCCGATGGTACCATTCAAGAGCTGACAAGGTGCATCAAAAAAGTCAGCGAAATGAAACACCCACGGATTGATGCTCTTAAATCAGCCCAAGAACGTGGGCTGATGAAAATCAGAACACTGACAACAGCTAACCAACGACATCCATCCGTAATCGAATGCCTGGACAAGGACACTCTGACACAATTCCTTACTGAATTGATATCAATAACAGGTTTTATTCTGGCTTATCCCAATACGTCTGGTGACAATGTCCTTTGGTCCTGGGAAACTGAGAGAAGCTTGATTAAATTACAGTGTTTGAAATGCCAAGATTCGTTGAATCAACGAATGTTTCTGTCATTCTATCGTGGTCAAATTCCATCTCCTTCCGCATGGCAAGTTTGGGAAAACCATTTTTTGTTAACTCCTGGGAGCCTCTCAAAGCTATGCTGGGAGGATATTGAGGCGGCGCTTCCAAAAAGAGGTACACCGACAGACATCAATCTCAAGGTGCTCTTGCTGAAGCTCGGAGCCAAAAAAAAGTTATGGAATAGCCCTCACGAGCACCTGTTTCGTCCTTTGTTTTGGGACGCAAACACTGTTGCCTTGCTTGGAGAAATATTGTTTCATGCTTATCACGAACAAGAAGTTGCCCGCATGAAAGAGAGAGAGATCATTGTGTGTTATTCGGATGAGATGACACTTCTCAAGTTCGAAGACCACGAGTCGGAAGATCCCAGTGGCAGTTGGTATCCACCACCAATTTCTCCCGTTACAACAACTATTTTGTGTGTAGCTTATTATCTACAACATTATGCTGTGTTCGAAATCAAACTCCGGAGCAAGTTAGTGGTTGTATACGATGGAATGGACCAGACCCCTATCTATTCGGGGTCGAAGAAAATTCCGCAGAAAGTCAAACGAGAAATCTTGGCTGATGTATTTTGGAGCGATTACGCCAATAAATGTTTACGACGATTTCGACTTATACGCCGTAATGAAGAGGTTGCAATTGGAAGTGACTTGCAAGCTGAAGCATACAGAAACGGTAATTGCGTTTGTGGCGAAAATGACATGTGGCGAATCCAATCCGTTGTTTTTACGTATCGTGACGACTGGGACAAGAGACTTATCCGACAAATCGATGGCTATTCATGCGGGAGGATTGCAGTTTTGCATGTAAAGAAACTCCTTGGATTTGAACTGGACATACATTATCATAAACAGCAACCACGTAAATGTATACCTCAGGTGGACAAACTAGCTATTGGGTCTTACCTGCCAAATCCCAAGCAAGACATTATATCGACCATCAGAAATTGGATTGTTGAAACGATGCCTGACGCTGAAACGGCCGGTACAAATGATACTCATGGTGATACCATCATTAACAAAAGCAACCTACTTCGTGAATACGACAAACAAACCAACCTAAAGGAAACAGAGCAACCAACCAAACAACCAAGTGTACGTGAACAACCTCCCGCAAGACATACAGCTAAGGCTAAGGACGATACTGCAAATGAAAGAGAGCAACCATCTAAACAACCAAGTATTGAAGACAAACTTCCGGCAAAACGCCCCGCCAATGCTACGGATGATACTGCCAAACAACCAAATATACATGAACAACCTCCCGCAAAACGTCCAGCTAATGCCAAGGACGAGACTCCATATGAAAGAGAGCTACTAACCAAACAACCAAGTATTCAAGACGAACCCCCGGCAAAACGTGCTGCTAATTCTAAGGATGATACTGCACATGCGCACCCCCCTGCAAACGCAAGCAAACAGAATGAAAGAGAGCTCTCGACCAAACAACCAAGTATACAAGAACAACCTTCCGCGGAACCGCCAGCTACTGCTAGGGACGATACTACAAATGCTGAACCCCTCGCGAATGCAAGCATCCTAAACGAAACAGAGCAAGCAGGCAAACAACGAAGTATACAAGAACAACTTCCTGCGAAACGTCCAGCTAATGCAGAGAACGATACTGCACATACACTACCTCTTGCTAATGCACCGGACGATGGTCGTGAAGCCAAACGACCCAAAATGTCAAAACCTACGGAGGATCCAAAGTTGAATTCAACCTTAACGACAACAGACACAAGGGATACCGTTGAGTTTGGTTATTGGCTAGCCCAAGGGGGAGTCAGTTTTTCCAATCTGAGAGAAAATGCGAGGCGGTACGTTGCCCTATTTCCTTGCTAAACGACAATGATTACGGCAATTCCTAACACCTGTTTAAGGTTCCAAGAATTCTTTGAACAATTACCGAGAAAAGAATCGAAGGAGTGGATACTGCTGTTAGCATTGAATCAAACTATAGCTCTTGCCGATGTAATCGTAATGATCGCGGCAGCAACAGCACGCGTTGAGTATTTCAATGACAGTATCGAACGCGTCTTCAACAATCAAGAAAATACGGCAGATGCATTGATCAAAACAATTTGCCTTGCTACATTCCCCGTTTCTTACCTGCAAAAGGAAGCGACTCATTCCCCGATTGCAAATGAGCAGTCGGCCATTGTACACCCAGAAACACCCGTGCATCGCCATAGTTTTGTGGCAGGTTTGGATGGGTGTAGTTCACCACATCTCAGCTGGTATTCAACAGAATGTGTAACGTCGCCAAATGCTTGCAGCATTTTGCAAGCCACTTCTTTGATACCTTGTGCTCCTACAGCAGCATTACAAATTTATGTTTCATCGCCATCCGGTGCACCCCCAATCAATATACGAAATGTCGATGTGACACGTTGTTTTAAAGACGATACAGCTCAAGGCAACCGAGGCATCATTGGGTCACTTGCTTGCATGAATGACCAGGGTTACGACCATTCTATTACCCATCACAAATTCTCATTTTGGCCATATTCAATGAAGGAATCAAACAAGAACGACGTTGCAACTTGTCTCAACGTTCAATGCCGTTTTTCTCATACTCAAATACTGTCGAACCGGGGAGGGGGCGGTCATGTGACAGCCAGGCTAGTTACGTTAGACGATATTGTACGTCTCATTGATCTTTTAAGCATTGTAAGTATCAACATCGCAACCGTATGATTGTTCACAAGATGTCGTATTAACAATGAAAATCTTATTTTGTAATGAAGCCCAACGACAAAACTGGAGAGGAAGAGAAGCGAGAAGCTGAGAAAGAGATGCCATCATGTTATGGTTATCAAGTTTTGCATTTGTTGTCCCAAGTATTCGTTCGTTTAAAGAACAATTTCGGCAATCTGAATTCGTTGTTTTCATGGACGTTGTTTTACAAACACTTGTCGCGTCAGGCACATTGGTGGCAACCAATTCGGAACTTCATTCCGCCAGCAGAAGATCTTGTGAATTTCACCACTCTACTTTTTCAAGCTCTTAATCCTTTGCGTGGGGCATTTACGGACGGACAAGCCAGAATTATTTCCGTTGCTCATTTCATTCGTAATGTTGTTCCCTGCGGCAGCAACTCCGATTGGTGCATTGATTTACTTTGCGAACAACCCCAACCATCTTTCGGAGCAAAGACAACCAGTCTTGCTAACTTCATCATATGTTCACCAGCCGAAGCAATTGAAATTGAACAGAACCACCAGAATCTGTTGGACGATCTCCGGGCGGCCAGCAAAAGTCGGTGTGAGGAAGCTAAAATCATTGAGCAGTTGTATGTTTCTGATCTCATTTTGAATATGATCAACCGTCCAACATTTGTAGAGAGAGCGCCTCCCTCGGACAATGAATCCATTGGCGAAGCTATGCACAACCTATTTGAAGAGATTGGAAAAGAACTTAACAACTTTGCTGCTTCCGATTATCCCCAACAAATATTTGACAACGTGAAAACCGCGTTGGTGGGTAAAGTATTTCGGTTTCCAATGATGAAAACTCAACAGAGTAACGTCAGCAGAAGTTTGTTTGTTCTTACACACTTCTTGGGGGCTGTTATGGCAGATCCTCGTTCCCGTTATGATTTGGCTGATCTGATCAACAACTCGTGGCGCCCTATACTCAGGGAAAACTACGACAGCATAGGAGATTCTTGTACCTGTCCTGCAAGCGTCTGTTTGGGCACAAGTCCATCTGACGATCAGTACAAAAAACTATTCCAGGTAAGAAGTGAATCGTCCCAATTTGTTGGTTGTTACAACGCTGACGTTACAAACATTCGTTTCCACATTCATAGCCCCTGCTACCCAAGTTGACATCAACAAGGCAATCTGGTGATTGGCTACAATATTTGGTCACTACCTTCTACGCTCCAGCGTATCTGTTGGCAAGATCATACACGAATTTCTTAGTTGGAGGGAAACGGGACAAATCGAAGCATATGACAGTAGCAACTCTTTTCGGGACATGTTTTGTAGGAGTGTGCAGCGAGTTGTTGCATCTTATAAGTCTCGAAGGGATGATTATAAATGTTCCTAAAGAGATGCGTAAATGGTTGCCGGCACTAGCAGAAATGATGGTCCCACAGAAAGACGAAGCATTCGAATACGCAAAAACAGGTTGGTTGAGGAAGAATGTACCGGCCAAACCCAACCGGTATGGGTGGTCAAACCAGGCGCACCTGGTATATGCTATATGTTATCTGGTTCAGAAGGGCATTATTTCATTCGATGCCGCTACGGCTCCTGACATCGACAATAAATCAGAATTTGCTGGTTTTGATAAATTCCGCCCGCTTTTCAAGTTGAACGAAAATACATTCCATTATCATGAGCTGGTCAAGTTCTTATTTGTCGAATCATGGCAGGACGATACTTCGCACGATTTCGCAAATGTACAGGATGCACTTGCTACACTAACCAAGGAAAAGTTCTACAACGATTTCGGCCACTTTTTCAATGATGGATCGCTCGAGCTTGGAAAGCCAATTTTACGGAAGCAGAGACCGGGGGAAAAGGCAGCAAAAGTTACTCGGACTCAAGAGATATCAAAACCGAAGACGAAAAAACCGATTGCAGCCAGGAAGAAGCGAAAGACAACTAATCGGGTTGCAAACCGCAACAGTGCAGCAACAGGAAAAAGGAAGCGACGGGTATCTGAAGAGAAATCATCCGAAGAAGAAGAAAACGAAGAAAAAGAAGATGAAGACGAAGACGAAGACGAAGAAAAAGAAAAAGAAAAAGAAGACGAAGACGAAGTAGAGGAAGATGGGATCAGTCAGAGAAACCATACGAAAAACAACGAAGACGTTGATGAAGAGAATGAATTGGTGGAATTTAGTGTCCGTATGTTTGCAGACAATCAGCGCCCCGAAGAATTTGATGAAACTCTGCAAGTATACAAACCTCGCCGACGCCTTCCTAAACTTAATCTCTCACGGGCACGAACGTTAGACAGCGAACCAACAGAACGCGATGTTTTGTGTGACAACCGCACGCAAGGCAAGGGACGCGACGACGAAGAGGAGGAGGAGGGAGACGACGGAGACCCAAAACAAGACGAACATGCGAACGAAGACCAAAAGGGCAATGATTCCATAGAACACGACGACGACGACGACGAAAGGGAAGACGACGACGACGACGACGACGACGAAAGGGAAGACGAGGACGACGAATGGGAAGACGAGGAGGAGGAGAGGCCAGGCGCACAAGACGTGGAAGACCCCTTACAGGACGGACAAAACGACGCTATAACTAACGAGATCTTTAAGGCGGCAAAGGCGGACATCGGCACACTCTTACGTCATGGCGATTTTCCTAGTGAAGAGTTTATCTTCAATGACGATGATGATTTCAGCAGAGACAACAACAACGACTATGACGAGGGCAACAACATACATTGTGATGCAAGCGTTGCACTAGGTGCACAGGTCCTGCACAGGCTTCAAGGAGGAAGTGACACACTACAACCCTTGAGAGAGGCAACTCCATTCACGCTACCAACTTTGGAGGCAGTCCACCTTGATCTACCACCACCATCGATAGACCAATTTCAATTAAATTTGACGTTGTTGTGGGAATCGCCATCAGAAAAAATCAGCCTGAATTCATTTGCGGAAAGCATCATCAACGATTGCATCAAGTACAAGCTAAACCAAGCGACGCTTCATTACGTGGTACACAACGAGCTGGGCGGATTGGAGCTGTTGTCCAAAGTGACCGGCATATCCAACCAATGCCGCATTGAAATTACCAGCAACGTTTCGAATGCTGTTGACTTCACGGGAGGAATTCGTCTATTTGGCGCAGAAATACCCGATCCCCATGCTCCCGAGTCGTTGGAAAATTATCTCATGCGCACTATTGTTGTCGCACCAAATCATGAAAGCCCACAAGCAACGACAGTCACGGAAAGGAGTATTCCGTTTTGGAATATGGAAGACGTACCAGAGCCCACTGATTTCCTCGCTATTCTTCACAATGTTGTTCACGAACTTAAGTGCTCATGTCTGTTTCACCTGTTTGTGTATTATTTCTTCGCTGCATCGGGCCGTAATACCATCGACACAACAATATTTAAAAAGTTGAATGGAGAAAGAATGGAAGAGTTGGAGTTTCTACTTCATACAGTGGCTTGGCAGTTGAAGCATCCAATTGACTGTGAAATCACAGGTGTTGCCAGAACCGATACAGACGTGCATGATTACATCTTGCAATCATTGTTTTGTTTGCGCGACATGCAGCACAAGCCTTCAATAGAAGGTTTGAATTCATCCATAACGGACGCAGGTGCTTCAATTTTTCAAAACAGACCACGCATTTCGGAGATTTTGATTCAACCTAATTTGAAACAAGTCATTGTTGATTTGTTTTTTGACCAAAATGGTCGTCTACGACGGGATCTCAAGTATGCTATTGACTTTAGCCAATGGCACATTGCAGATGGGTTCTGCTGGAGTGTCTCAAGTCCCCGGACACATATCATAGGGAAGGACTCGTTCACTCTCTACAGACGGTTCGAAAGTGCCCTGACGGAATCAAAAATACTGTTTCCAAACTCGGAATATATATATGACATCTCTCTCCAGATTGGACGAAATGAATACCAGCTTGGGGAAGAAAATGTTGCAGGATTCCAAGGAACGCTGCACACCCAGTCAACACACGGCGTTATTGAAGTTGGCAACAAATCAATACGGTTAAAGGTCAGCAGGGACGTCATGGCAAATATATCGGATGAACTGTAAGTCTTTTCAGCCGATGTGAGCCTTTGTTACTTATCAAAGATACTTATTTTCCTTGTACAGGGATGAAAGTGGTTTAGTACCTTGCCGTCTGGATGTTCAAACAGCAGGAAATACTCTGAAAGCTCTAGCGGGCAACACGGAATCCACTTCTTTGACTCTCCATTCCAACGTTGGGTTCCAAGTAACCAACAATTGCTATATTACCCGCGCTGCAAGAGACTGTCCTTATAGAGACTCCCAAGAAAGGACTCTGTTGCGTGAAGTCAAACAAATCATGGAGTTTGGGCAGTCTGGATATGCTTTGGATCCCGGAACAACATTTCATCGAATCTGCAACATCAAGCAGTTGCAAACCATTGCATCGATTCATTTTACATTGAAAACAATACATTAACAACAAAAACATAATTATACAGTTTAATACAGTTTAATTTAATTGTCTTGGCATGGAGCAGCAACATATGGTCAAACGTTGTGGAACGCAAACCACAATAACCTTATTAGGCGGGAATTGACAATCCAAACATAGGTTGTTTGGTGGGCACACCGCCATCACCCCATCTAGTACGGTACAGAAAAGACGGAAGTGTGCGTAAAATAACCACAGAACGTACGTGATCACGCCCGCGCATCGGTCGTAGGCGGGACTTGACAACCAAACAGCGGTTGTACAGATGGCACCAGCCATATTTTCATCTGACTGCAAGATCTTTTCAACGACAGAGCTTCGTGGATACAATTTCTCGAAAAAGAATCCGTCAATTACCTAAAATGGTTTTTTGGTGAGAATGAATGATAATAATGTGCAAGTGCCAAACCAAAGGGGACAGCTCGATGATCCTTTTTTGATTCATGAAGATAGACAAGAGCGGTTGGAGGAATTCCGGAGGATCATTAGTTCTATAAAGCAGCATCACTATGAGAACAAGTTCGACGATTTGACGCGGGCATGTACGAAGCTTCAGAATAATGAACCGTTCCGCATCCATCATAATTTCTCTCTGTTGGATGATAGATTTGCTAAGTTCTACGGCATGGCTTTGATGCACAACAAATCGCTGAGAACCCTTTTATTTACCCCGATGTTCTACGATTTCATAACGCAAGACGCAGCCTATGCTTTCTGCGAGGCACTGCGACGGTGCAACGTGAGAGAAGTGGGTATTCAAGGCAATATCTTGAACCACAGCAACCGACAACGTCTTTTCGATGCAATCTCCAGGTCATCCAGCATTATCCATGTTTCATTCTGTTATTGTACTTCCCTCGAACCCTTGGATGGTGACAACTTTGTTGCTGTGGGAGAGCTGTTATCGGAGAACCCTCAACTACAACAACTTCGGATCAATGTGGGAGAGAGCATTCGAGGTGCGGAACGGTTAGCACAAGGCATTAGTGATTGTAACTTGACCAACATTTCAATTATTCGGAGTGGACGGAGACTTGGCAGGGCTTACCCTTATGATACACAGCCCTCAACATGCATAATATTGGATGGCGTTCGCAATGCAATGGTACGATCTCTTCGGCGATTTGCAATCAAATCGGTTACACCAGGTATTCCCCTCACTGACATGGCACAAGGTTTGCAACATTCAACAACCATGAGACTTTTAAAAATCACAGACAGCAAACTCGACGAAACGTCCATGGAATTGCTTGGAGAAGCATTGAAAATAAACCGTTCACTGATTATTCTTGTGTTGAGAAGTAATGACATTACCGACACCACCCTTGTGAGACTCATCCCAGGACTAACCAAGAACTCACGTTTATTGACTCTGGACTTGTCTTCCAACCTTATCAATGACTTAGCAATTCGACAATTCATGTTGGCAGTTGCCGAAATGCCTAGGTTGAAACGTTTAGATCTGTCCTTCAATCCCCTTGGAAGTGAAGGACTACGTTTGATAGGGATCTCTCTGCCCACTATTACATTGGAAACCATGAATTTGTCAGATCATGGAGCGCCAGTCGGATTTGGGGAATGTTCACGGAATAGAGATGCAGAGGTTGATGCAGAACTCAAAGTAGCCGAGGAATCTTTACTGGTCGGACTCGAACAGAACCATCATATTTGTCATATTTATTTCGGGAACCCACCCGATCATTGCACCAAGTTCATGATATCAGTCAAGCGTATGTTGGATCGAAACAATCAAGGAAGCAATAAAAGAAAGGAACATTGAAGTTCGTAAATCAATTCATGTTAGTAAACTACATTGAAAGCATTTGAATGAATTTGTCTCGTTAGGGTTTTAATTAGGATTTCTTGCCTACCCCATTAATTCTCTTCGTGTGTCAAAGACTAAGTATTTTAATCTTGGGACGTTTCGCCTTCTTTGTTCGATCAATGGGGCCGCCATAGAATGGCCAACTGTGGACTGGTCCTGCCGGCCAATTCCGACAACTTGCCTCACGTTCGGCATTCAATCGATTGTGGCGCCGGATAAATTCCTCGTCCGTTTCTCCGAATTTGCCAACCAATGTGACAGCACCATTTTTGGCAACACGAAATTTATCAAAGACTTGGGCATGACTGCCGTCGTTTTTGTCTCCGTCAAGTGCGGGTGCCTTGTCACAAAAGTCATTAGCGGCAGCACCGCCTTCGCGGTTGTCACAGTCGCTGTCATTGTACCATTCGTGGCGGTCCACCACAGCCTTACCAGCCGTGACGAATTCTCCTTCTTTGTTTGTATAATTCTGCTCGTCGTTATCAGCACGGTCCTCTCCATTGTTGCCATGGACAGAACCGTCCTTGTCCCCGGCATTTTCCTCATCCTCGGGGTAGTCAACAATTTCGACGCCTTCAGGTAACGGATCAGTTAATAAAAGCGGCCACCTCCTGTAAAGCTCGCTTTCGCTTTTGTATTTTAAAACGAATGTCATCGTTGCTGCGCTTGTTGACCTTTCAGCATGATTCTCGTTGTTGGCATCCTCAACCATATTTTGTCATCAATATTCTGGTGAATTTCTATGTTTGCTGCAACCGCTGTGAAAATATGATGAAGCCATGTTCACTAATCACGATACTGTTCTGGCAAGTGTTCTCGACTACATTATTTGGATGGGATACGTGAACCGGAGCAAACGGATAGGTGGGACTTGCAAATCAAACAGACGTTGTTTTGTTTGGAGTCGTGTAACGAGGATTTATCTATTAAGTACCAGTAACCAATTTGTTTACC